>Ga0164243_10000456_pt1 | contig 77518 bp, 63 predicted proteins | sample OricompcompostOP_FD_108781 | JGI IMG/M metagenome (GOLD analysis project Ga0164243, IMG submission 108781) | Organic Plus compost microbial communities from Emeryville, California, USA - Original compost - Organic plus compost (OP) | ecosystem: Engineered > Solid waste > Mixed feedstock >... | reverse complement strand
TTCAACAACGTCGTGCGTACCTGCGTCGAGGCGATGGCCGCCACCCAGGGCCACACCCAGTCACTGCACACCAACGCCCTCGACGAGGCCCTCGCCCTGCCGACCGACTTCTCCGCCCGGATCGCCCGCAACACGCAGCTGCTGCTCCAGCAGGAGTCCGGCACCACCCGGGTCATCGACCCGTGGGGCGGCAGCTACTACGTCGAACGGCTCACCCACGACCTGGCGGCCCGCGCGTGGGAGCACATCGCCGAGGTCGAGGCCGCCGGCGGCATGGCCCGCGCGATCGACGAGGGCATCCCGAAGCTGCGCGTCGAGGAGGCCGCCGCCCGTACCCAGGCCCGGATCGACTCGGGCCGCCAGCCCGTCATCGGCGTCAACACGTACCGCGTCGACACCGACGAGCCGATCGAGGTCCTCAAGGTCGACAACCGGGCCGTCCGGGCCAGCCAGATCGAGAAGCTGCGCCGGCTGCGCGCCGACCGCGACGAGGCGGCGTGCCAGGCCGCCCTGGACGCGCTGACGAAGGGTGCCGCGGCGGCGGTCGAGGGCACGCGCGGCCCCGGACTCGACCAGAACCTGCTCGCGCTGTCGATCGACGCCGCCCGCGCCAAGGCCACGGTCGGGGAGATCTCCGACGCGCTGGAGCGGGTGTACGGGCGGCACACCGCGAGGATCAGGACCATTTCCGGTGTCTACCGGCAGGAGGCCGGCGAGGTGACCGCCATCGAGAAGGCCCGGGCGGCCGCGGCCGCGTTCGCCCGGGAGGAGGGCCGCCAGCCCCGGATCCTGGTCGCCAAGATGGGCCAGGACGGCCACGACCGCGGCCAGAAGGTCGTCGCGACCGCCTTCGCCGACCTGGGCTTCGACGTCGACGTCGGCCCGCTGTTCGCCACCCCGGCCGAGGTCGCCCGCCAGGCCGTCGAGGCCGACGTCCACGTCGTCGGCGTCAACTCGCTCGCCGCCGGCCACCTCACGCTGGTGCCGGCGCTGCGGGACGAGCTGGCCGCCCTCGACCGCCCCGACATCATGATCATTGTCGGGGGAGTGGTGCCGCCGCAGGACCACGAGGCGCTCCGGGCGGCCGGCGCCGCCGCGATCTACCCGCCCGGCACCGTCATCGCCGACGCCGCCGTCGAACTGCTCGCGGAGATGTCCGCCCGGCTCGGCCATCCCGCCCCGGCATGACACCGGCCGTCGACGTCGAGAAGCTCGCCTCGGGGGTACGGGCCGGCGCGGTCGCGTCGGTCGCCCGCGCGATCACGCTGGTCGAGTCGACCCGTCCCGACCACCGGGCGGCGGCGCAGGAGCTGCTGACGCTGCTGGCGCCGGCGGCGGGCGGGGCCCGGCGGGTCGGCGTCACGGGCGTGCCGGGTGTCGGCAAGTCGACCTTCATCGACGCGCTCGGCAGCGACCTGACCGCCGCCGGGCACCGCGTCGCCGTCCTCGCCGTCGACCCGTCCTCGACCCGCACCGGCGGCAGCATCCTCGGCGACAAGACCCGCATGGCCCGGCTGGCCGGCGACCCGGCCGCGTACGTGCGGCCCTCGCCGACCGCCGGCACGCTCGGCGGCGTCGCCGCCGCCACCCGGGAAGCCATCGTCGTCGTCGAGGCCGCCGGCTACGACATCGTCATCGTCGAGACCGTCGGCGTCGGGCAGTCCGAGACCGCGGTCGCCGACATGGTCGACACCTTCCTGTTCCTGACCCTCGCCCGCACGGGCGACCAGCTCCAGGGCATCAAGAAGGGAGTGCTGGAGCTCGCCGACGTCATCGCCGTCAACAAGGCCGACGGCCCGCACGCGGCCGACGCGGCCCGCGCCGCCCGGGAGCTCGCCGGGGCCCTGCGGCTGTTGCGCGCACCGGAGGGTACCTGGCAGCCGCCGGTGCTGACCTGCAGCGCGGTCGAGGGCACCGGCCTGCGCGAGGTGTGGGAACAGGTCACCCGGCATCACGACCGGCTCGCCGCGTCCGGCGAGCTGGCCGCGCGACGCGGCGACCAGCAGGTCGCCTGGATGTGGACGACCGTTCGCGGCGCGCTCATGGACCGGCTGCGCCACCACCCGGAGGTCGCCGCCCTCACCCCCGACCTCGAACGCGACGTCCGCGCGGGAACCCTGACCCCCGCACTGGCCGCCCGGCGCATCCTCGACTCCTTCGGCGACGCCCGACCGCGTTAGGGCGGTCTGGCGGCCCCGGACGCCGATCCGACTACCCGGGGCCGACACCGGTATCCGGCCGACCCGGCACCGCCGCCGGCGGCCCCCTGCGCCACCACCGCCTCCGGCTGCTCCAGCGCCGTCGCGAGACGGCAGCATGGCCCGTCACGGACCGGCGTGGCCGGCAGGACACCTAGGCCGTCGTGCTGTCGTCGGGGGCGTATGGGGTGAAGCGGGAGCGGTTCGGGTCGACGTCGAGGCGCCGGCCGACCGCCGGGAACGCGCGTTGCGGGCAGGCCGGGCGGTCGCAGACCTTGCAGCCGGGGCCGATCGGCGTGCGGGCGGCGGGGTTGCCGAGATCGAGCCCGTCGGCGTAGACCAGCCGCGACGCGTGCCGCAGGTCGCAGCCCAGCCCGATCGCGAACGTCTGCACCGGTGTGCCGTAGCCGCCGGTGCGGTGCGACACCGTCCGGGCGACCCACAGGTACGCGCGTCCGTCCGGCATCTCGGCGAGCTGTGCCCGGATCCGCCCGGGGTCGCTGAACGCCTCGTACACGTTCCACAATGGACAGGTGCCGCCGACGCGGGAGAAGTGGAAGTCGGTCGCGGACTGCCGTTTGGAGATGTTGCCGGCGCGGTCGACGCGCACGAAGAAGAACGGCACGCCGCGCGCGCCGGGCCGTTGCAGCGTGCTCAGCCGGTGGGTGACGGTCTCGTAGCCGACCCGGAACCGCGTCTGGAGCAGGTCGATGTCGTAGCGCAGGCGTTCGGCCGCGTCGCGGAACAGCCGGTACGGCAGGACGGTCGCGCCGGCGACGTAGTTCGCCAGGCCGATCCGGGCCAACGCCCGCGTCTCGGGCCCGGACAGGTCGGCGTCCATGACGATGCGCTCGATCCGCTCGGCCATCTCGACCGTCGCGAGGTGGGTCGCGAGCTGGAAGGCCCGCTGGCCCGGTCGCAGCCGCGGCGAGAGCGCCAGGGTGTTCGACGCGGGGTCGAACCGGCGCCGGAGACCGCCGGTGCCGTCGTCGGGCAGGTCCTCCACCCGCGTGCCGTGCCGCGACGACAGGTACGCCGCCAGCCCGGCGGCGGTGTCGCCGGCGGTGAGGCCGGCGCGCGTGAAGAGCGCCTCGGCGGCCGTGTCCAGCGTCGGGAAGTAGTTGCGGTGCGCGTAGAACAGGTCGCGCACCTCCTCGTACGCCATCAGCGGCGGCACCGCCGAGGTGCCGGCGCCGGCGTCGATCCGGCTCGTGATCGCTTCGTTGACGGCCAGCCCGTGCCGGTACCGGCGGTGCAGCTCGACCAGCAGCCGGCCGACCGCGGGCATCGTCGCGGCCAACTCCTGCGCCTCCGCCATCGACGCGGTCTCGCCGAGCGACGCGTCACCGAACACGTCCCGCAGCTGGGCGACCAGGCGGTCGGCCGCCTCCGTCGAGAACTCGGCCGGGTCGACGCCGAACGTGTCGGCCAGCCGGAACCGGACCCGGGCCGTCAACGGCCGCTGGTTGGACTCGATCTGGTTGACGTAGCTGGCCGAGATCCCCAACGCGCGCGCCAGTGCCGCCTGCGTCAGACCCCGCTCCTCGCGGAGCCGCCGCAGCCGCACCCCGATCCGCGCCGACGTCACCCTTCACAACTCCCACACCGGCCGCCGGAACGACCAGCGCGGACCGGGTTCGATGAGTGCATGTTGTGAAGGCTAACGGCGGCCCGCGGTGCCGTCACGCCCGGCCGGCACCCTCGCGGTCCGGGACCGGCGCGTCGGCCTCCCAGCGCAGCAGGTCTCCGGGCTGGCAGTCGAGCGCCTCGCAGAGCGCGGCGAGCGTGGTGAACCGCACCGCCTTGGCCCGGCCGTTCTTGAGGACGGCGAGGTTCGCGGGGGTGATCCCGACGCGGTCCGCGAGCTCTCCCACGGACATCTTGCGCTTGGCCATCATGACGTCGATGTCGACGACGATCGGCATCAGATGACCTCCTCCAGCTCGGCCTTCAGCTGCGCCGCCTCGACGTCACGGGCGACCGCCTGGGCGAGCAGCATGCGGAGGACGACCACGACGAGCGCCACGCCGAGCACCGCCACGCCGGCGCCGCCGATCAGGAGGACCATGCCCGGCGGCACGGCCTCGCCCGGCGCGAGGACGGCACCGAGGGCGAACACCAGCAGGGCCGCCGCCACGATCGCGCCGATCACGACGTCCACGTAGCGGAAGGCGGCCGGGGAGAAGACGGTGCCGCGCCGGACCATGGTCACCAGGCGCCAGACGCAGACCAGGACGACCTGCGCCGCCAGGATGGTCAGGACCGTGATCGCGAGGATCGGGGTGCGCAGGTACGCCAGCTCCGGGTCGAGGTCGTCGAGGTCCCTGGCCAGCAGGAAGACCATCACGGTCTGTGTGAACACCGAACCCGCCAGGAGCGCCACGAGCACCGCCCGGAGCGCGAGGACCGCCAGCTGCCCCATCGCTTCTCCTTCTATCGACCCACGATGGAAACCTATCGTAATTCGATAGAGCGTGGTGGGCAATGTGCGAGAGGAACCCGGCCGGCGGGATGGGGTTGGCTGGGCGGGTCGATGCCACCCGGGAGAGGGGAATCGCGATGATCTGGCGCCGGGAACCGGTCCTCATCCAGGGTGCGGTGATCGGCGTCCTCAACCTGGTCTCGTCGTTCGGGTGGCTGCCGCTGACGCCGGCGCAGATGGGTGCCGTCAACACCGCGCTGGCCGGCGTGCTGGCCCTGGTGACACGGCAGGTCGTGACGCCGGTCGGCCGGCCGCCGAAGGCCGGCCCGCCCGAGCCCGGCCGGCCCGCGGTGCCCGACCCGTCCACCGGGGACGGTGGACCCGCGTCGGGTCACCACGGGCCGCGCGCACCCGGGCTGGGTTGACCGTGCGGCCCGCGACGTCAGCCGCTGACCAGTGCCGGCGGCGCGAGCACGCTGGCGACGCCGATCGGGTGGGCCCCGACCGGGATCACCGCCACCTGGGCCTTGGCCTCCAGATCGACCACCGAGACGCTGTCGGAACTCTGGTTGGTCACGAACGCCCGCTTGCCGTCGGGCGACAGGGCCAGGCCGTACGGGCGGGTGCCGACCTTGATCTTCGCGGTGGTGGCGCCGGTGGCGACCTCCACCACGCACAGCTCGTCGGTCCCGTAGGAGGTGACGTAGGCCTGCTTGCCGTCCGGCGAGAAGACCACCTTGATCGGCCAGTCACCCACCTTGATCGGGGTCGCCGGCTGGTTGGTGGCGACGTCGACCACGGAGAGCTGGTCCTCGCCGATGCTGGTCACGAAGACCTTCGTGCCGTCGGGGCTGACCGCGACGCCACCCGGCCGGCGGCCCACCGGGACACGGGCGACGACCGCGGACAGGCGGGTGTCGATCGCGCTGACCTCCCAGTCGATGTTGCTCGGGACGTACGCGAAACGGCCGTCGGGGGTGAAGGCCACCTCCACCGGACGCTCGCCGACGGGGATCGTGGCGGCCACCGAGTTGGTCACCGTGTCGATCGCCGTCACGGTGTTGGAGAACTCGTTGGCGACGTAGACGAGCGTGCCGTCGGGCGAGATCGCGATGCCGTTGGGTTGCTTGCCGACCGGGATGGAGCCGATCGCCCGGTGCGTGCCGACGTCGACGACGGTGACGTCGTTGGAGGTCAGGTTGGCGACGTAGGCCCGGCGGCCGTCGGGGGTGAAGACGAGGCCGCCGGGGCGTTCGCCGACCGGGACCGTGCCGGTGACCGTGCCGGAGGCGAGGTCGATGGCCGACACGGTGGCGTCGTTCTCGTTGGCCACGTAGGCGACGGGGGAGAGGGTCGCGGCGCTTCCGGTCGCGGTGCCGTTGAGCATGACGGTGACCGTGCCGGACAGCGAGTTGCTGACCGCCAGGTCGGGCTTGCGGTCGTTGTCGAAGTCGGCCGCGATCAGGGCGGCGGCGGCCTCGCCGACCGGGAACGGCTGCGGCGGCAGGAACGTGCCGTCGCCCCTGCTGACGGCGACCACGGCGTTCTCCGCCTCCGGCGCGGCGACGGCCAGGTCCGCCAGCGCGTCGCCGTTGAAGTCGACCGCGACCACCTCACCCGGTGCCCGTGCGGCGACCATGTCGCGCTGGTTGCCGAAGCCGCCCTTGCCGTCGCCGTCCAGGATGGTCACGGTCTCGCCGTCGTAGTTGGCGGTCGCGAGGTCCACCTTGCCGTCGCGGTTGAAGTCGGCGGCAGCCACGCCCGAGGGCGTGTTTCCCGCCGGGTACGGCCGGCCCTTGCCGAACCGGCCGGTGCCGTCGCCCGGCAGCACGGTGATCGTCTTGCCACCGATGTCGGAGGTGACGACGTCGAGCTTGCCGTCGTTGTCGACGTCGACCACGGACAAGCGGTTGGGGTCGTTGCCGACGGGGAAGGCCGCCGGCCGGCCGAACCGGCCCTTCCCGTCGCCCATCAGCACGCTCACCGCGTCCGCGGCGTAGTTGGCGACCACGAGGTCCTTGGCGCCGTCGCCGTCGAGGTCGACCGCGACCACGCGGATCGCCCCCTTGCCGGCGGCGACCGTCGCGCCGCGGCCGAAGCCGCCCTTGCCGTCGCCGAAGAGCAGCGTGACGTCGTTGGAGTTGAGGTTGGAGACGGCGAGGTCGACATGGCCGTCGCCGTCGAAGTCCGCCGTGGCGACGCCGTTGGGATTGTCGCCGACCCGATGGCTGGTCGGCGTCCCGAAGCCGCCCTTGCCGTCGCCCTTGAGCACGACGACGGTGTTCTCGTTGAAGCTGGTGACCGACAGGTCCAGCAGGCCGTCGCCGTCGAAGTCGGCCGCGGCCAGCCCGGCAGGGGCGTCGCCGACGTGCGGCTCGGCCGTCTTGGTGAACACGAGCGTGTTGGGGTCGCCGGCCGGAGCGGTGGTGGCCGGGCTCGGCGCGGCCTTCGGGGCCTCGTCGCCGTCGGTGCAGGCGGTCGCGGTGAGGGCGACCAGCGGGATCGCGACCGCGGCCGTCAGCCGGGTCGCGAATGCCGTACTCCGCATGCCTTTTTCTCCAGAGTGGACAGCGCGCCGGCCGGGCCGGTGTGGGGGGACCGTGACGGGCCCGGCCGGCGCGGGTACGGGGTCAGACCGGATCGACCGCGGGGGCCCCGCCGGTGCCGTTGAGCATGGTGGTGACCGTGCCGGAGAGCGAGTTGCTCGCGGCAATGTCGATCTTGCCGTCGTTGTTGAAGTCGGCCACGATCACCGCGGCCGCGGCCTCGCCCGCCGGGAATATCCGCGGCTCGGCCCACTCGCCGCCGCCGACGTTGGTGATGACGGCGGCTGCCTCGGCCTCCGCGGCGGCGGCCACCATGTCGGTCTGGGTGTCGTTGTTGAAGTCCGCGAGCACGACCTCGCCGGGGGCCCGGGCCGCCCGCACGGCCTTCGGCGCGCCGAACCCGCCCGCGCCGTCGCCCTGGAGGACGCTCACCGTCTCGCCGTCGTAGTTGGCGGTCGCGACGTCGACCTTGCCGTCGCCGTCCAGGTCGCCCACCGCGGCGGCCGAGGGTGTGTTGCCGGCCGGATACTGGACGGCCTTGGCGAACCGGCCGGTGCCGTCGCCGACGAGCACCGAGATCGTCTTGCCGCCGATGTCGGAGGTGAGGATGTCGAGCTTGCCGTCGCTGTTGACGTCGGCCACGGTGACCCGGTTGGGGTCGTTGCCGACGGGCAGCGTCACCGGTTTGGCGAACCGTCCCTTGCCGGCTCCGGCCAGGATGGTCACCGCGTCACCGTGGTAGTTGGCCACCACGATGTCGGGAACGGAGTCGGCGTCGAGGTCGGAGATCGCCATCCAGATCGCGCCTTTGCCCGCCGGCAGCGTCGCGGGCCGGCCGAACGCTCCCTTGCCGTCGCCGAAGAGCAGTGTCACGTCGTTGGAGTTCATGTTGGCGACCGCGAGGTCGCGGTTGCCGTCGCCGTCGAGGTCGGCGATGGCCACCCCGTTGGGATTGTCGCCGACGGGATACTTCACCGGCGCCGCGAAACCGCCCTTGCCGTCGCCCTTCAGGACGACGAGGTTGTTGTCGTTGAAGACGGTGACCGCCATGTCGCGGTTGCCGTCACCGTCGAGGTCGTCGGCGGCGAGGCCCGCCGGTGCGTCGCCGACCTCGGTGGTCGCGCTCGTCGTCATCACGATCGCGTCGGCCTTGCTCTGCGGTGCCGCCGGTTCGTTCGTGTCGGTGGCGTTCGGCTCGCTGTTGCACGCCACCAGTGCGGTCGCGGTCAGCAGCGACGTCGCCGCGCCGGCCAGCCGACCGTACCGTCTCGTGTGTCGCACGGTCATGTCCCCTCGATGCGTCGCATGGTGGATGTACCCGACCGGATGGCCGGTCGGTCGCTCGGTGCGGTGCGATGTGTCGGATGTGTCAGCGGACGGCGGTGACGGGCACCGCCCGCACGCCGAACACGCCCCGGCCGTAGAAGGACAGCGGAGCGCCGGGAGTGAGTCGCAGGTCGGTGAAGCGGGCGGTGAGCACCTCGAGGGCGACCCGCGCCTCCATCCGGGCCAGCGGCGCGCCGAGACAGAAGTGGCCGCCGAAGCCGAAGGCGATGTGGTCGTTGGGTGCGCGGTCGAGGTCGAACCGGTCCGGGTCCGGGAAGACCCGCGGGTCGCGGTTGGCCGACACGATCCACGGCATCACGAACGAGTTCTCGGGGAGCGTGACGCCGGCGAGCTCGGTGTCGGTCGTGGTGACCCGCACGGTCTGGGCGAACGGCGACCGGTGCCGCAGCACCTCCTCGACCGCCGCGGGGATCAGCTCCGGCCGCGCGCGCAGGCGTGCCCAGGTGCCCGGTGCGGAGTCGAAGCTCAGCAACGCGTTGCCGAGCAGCAGGGTCGAGGTGATGTGGCCGGCCGACAGCAGGAGTGTGCAGAAGTTGGTGGCCTCGTGGTCGGTGAGCCTGGCGCCGTCGACCTCGGCGGTGACCAGCGCGCTGATCAGATCCTCGGCCGGTGCGGCGCGGCGCGCGGCGACGAACTCCGCCAGGTAGCCGGTGAGTTCGCCCATCGCGGCCTGGAACCGCTCCATCAGCTGCGGGTCGTTGGGGTCGTCGGTGTGGATGCTGAGCAGCCGGTCGGCGCAGGCGGCGAAGAACGCCCGGTCACCGGCGGGCAACCCGAGCAGCTCGGCGATGACGGTCACCGGCATCGGGTGGGCGAGCGCGGCGGCCAGGTCGAAGTCGCCGTCGAGACCGTCGACCAGATGCTCGGCCACCGCGCGGATCCGCGGCTCCAGCGCCGCGACCGTCCGCGGGGTGAACGCGGTGCCGACCAGGCGGCGCAGCTTGCGGTGATCGGGCGGGTCCATCATGGTCAGGTTGCCGGCGGCGAGTTCGGCGGCGGCGGGGTTGACCCGGCTCTGGTCGGACGAGAAGACCGTGTGGTCGGCACTGACCTGCTTGACGTCCGCGTAGCGGAAGACGTGCCAGACGCCGAACCCGTCCCGCCAGACGGGTTCAGCGGCCATCATGCGGTGCAGCCAGGGGAGCAGCACGTGGTCGCCCTCGGCCGGCGACGGTGCCATCTCGGGGAGCGTGGGGGTGTCGGTCATGTGGGGGTGGCCTCCGGAGCTGCGAAGCGCCGGATCGGGGGTCGGCGCCGATGCGCCGGATCCCCCGTCCGTGGTGAGGTCGGCGCCCCTCAGGGTTGCGGCTCGCGCAGCGCGAGAACCGCCCCGGCGGGGTCGCGGATGACGACGTAGCGGGGGTTGGGCCGCTCGCCCTTCGGGCCCGCGATGATCTCGCCGCCGAGTTCGACGACCTTCTTCATGCTGGCATCGAGATCGTCGACGCACACATAGGACAGCCACAGCGGCGGCAGGTCCGCGTTGCCGCCGCGGGCGTGGCAGATGCCCGCGACCCACGTTCCGTTGGGTGCGACCATCACGTAGTCGTCGTAGTCACCCATGGAGAGCGGCTCGACCCTCCAGCCGACGACGTCGGCGTAGAAGTCGCGCAGGGCGTCGGCGTCGGGGACACTCAGATCGAAGCCGATCACCGTGCCGGCTGCCTGGCTCTGCTCGGTGGACATGGTTTGACTCTCACCTTCGTCGATGGCGATCCGATCGCCGGACCGGGCGTGACGGCGCGCAGGGGACGCGCGACGGGCCTGGTCCGGCGATCACCACCATACGACATGAATGACTAATCGTCATAGCCCCCTTCACCGCGGCGGCGCGTCTCGTAGCGGACAGTGACGACGCTCAGAGCGCGAGACCGAGCTGGTTGATGACCGTGAGCAGGTCGTAGTAGATCCGGCCACTGGCGATCAGGCCATTACGGAACGTGTAGACCTCGCAGCTCCGCCCCTCGACCGACCGGCCCGTCGGCGGCAGTTCGCCCGTCGGCAGGACGAGCGGGCCGGTCTGCGTTCCCCGGTTGACGACCTCGGCGACCGCCACGTCGCCGCACACCACCAACGCGGTGATCTCGGTCTGCGCGTCCGGCATCGCCTTGCGGTTGTTCTCCTGCCGCAGCACGTAGGGTGCCCGGCCGACGCTGTGCTCGCCGGTCGCCACGTCGACGGAGTCGTAGTCCTCGGTCAGCAGGTACGCCATCGAGGGCACGTCGCCCCGGTTGAACCGGGCATAGAGCTCACGCAGCGTCGCCTCGTTGCGGCGCTCCTGTTCGGACCGGAAGCCGCCGGCCAGGCCGGAGAGGAAGGCGCGCAGCTCCAGCCCGATCATGTCCACACCGTTCATCACTCACCTCGCGGGTCGGAAGGTCGAAACGCACTGCGCAGCCTCTCCGGTACGCCGCCCGAAAACGTCTCGTGGCTTGCGCGGAGTGCGAAGGAGGGGCCCCTTGTTAACGCCTAGGCGTTAACAAGGGGCCCCTCCTTCGCCTGGCGTCCGGCGTGATCGCAACACAGGAGAAGGTCTCCGCCGCGGGCCGCCCGTATCCAGGAAGCATGTGGAGAATTCGTCGCGTCGCACCGGCGCTGATCGTCCTTACCCTCGTCGCCGCCTGCGAGGCGGACCCGCCCGCGCCGGAGCCCGGCCCGACCGGCCCCACCCGGCCGAGCCCCGTGCCGGCGCCGGCGCGGCCCGTGGCCATGGATCCGGCGCGGACGTTCCCGGCCGGGGACGCCTCGGCCGACATCGTCGCCGCGGATCTCGACGGCGACGGCTTCCTCGACCTGGCGACGCCCAACTACAACAGCAACAACCTGGTCGTGCTGCTCGCCGACGGCAGCGGCGGCTACGCGCCGCCGGTGACCTACCCGGCCGGCCGTACGCCCAACGGCATCCTCGCCGCGGACCTCGACGGCGACGGCGTGCTCGACATCGCCACCGCCAACCTCGGCTCCGACGACGTGAGCGTCCTGCGCGGGGCCGGCGACGGCACGTTCGCGGCGCCGGTCACCTACCCGGCCGGCGACGGTGCCGCCCGGATCGTCGCCGTCGACCTCACCGGCGACGGCGTCCTCGACCTCGCCACGCCGAACCTCAACGGCGACGACGTGACGATCCTCGAGGGGGACGGCACCGGACGGTTCGGCGCCGCGCGCTCGGTTCCGGCCGGCGACGGTCCACTGCGGATCGCGGTCGTCGACGTCGACGGCGACCGGCGGCTCGACATCCTGACCGCGAACTACAACTCCGACGACGTGACCGTGATGCTCGGCAACGGATCGGGCGGCTTCGGCCCGCCCGTGGCCTTCGCCGCGGACGACACGGCCGCCGGCATCGTGGTGCGCGACTTCGACGGCGACGGCCGGCTCGACGCGGCGACCGCCAACTACGACGCCGACACCGTGGCGGTGCTCTTCGGCCGGGGCGACGGCACCTTCGACCCGCCCGCGATCTACGCGGCCGGCGACGCGCCGTCGGACATCGTCGCCGTGGACCTCAACGGCGACGGGCATCTGGACCTGGCGACGATCAACTTCGACTCCGACGACGTCTCCGTGCTCGCCGGCGACGGTGCCGGGGGATTCGCGGCACCGGTCGCGCTGCCGGCCGGCGACGGCCCCCCGGCGCTGCTCGTCGCCGACTTCGACCGCGACGGCAAGCCCGACCTGGCCACCGCGAACTCGCTCGCCGACACGGTGTCCGTCATCCGCAACAAGGGCTGAGTGGTCTACTGAGGACACTGACGGGGGTGTGCCGTTCGTGGCGCACCCCCGTCAGTCGACGGCGTCGGGCCCCGCCGGCTGCCAGAGCTGGACCGCGTTGCCCTCCGGGTCGCGCAGGCTCGCGAACCTGCCGTTGGGGTAGCGCTCCGGGTCGACCTCGACCGCGATACCCGCCGCCCGCAGCTGCGTAACCATCGCGTCCAGGTCGCGTACCCGGAAGTTGATCGACCAGACCCGGTCGGCGCCGCCCAGCCACCGGGTGCCCGGCGGCATCGGCGCGAACACCGTCGGTCCCGCCTGTTGCCGCCAGGAGGGTTCCTCCTCCGACTCCGGGGTCACCGCGACGCCGAGGTGCTCCTCGTACCAGCGCGCGAGCGTCTCCGGCGAAGCCGCGCTGAAGAACACGCCGCCGATCCCGGTCACCTTCTCCATTCACCGCTCCCGTCGTCGCCGGAGTCGTTTGCGCATCTCGTCCACCGCGGCCAGCTCGGCCGCGTAGAACAGCTCGCCCCATTCGGCCACGAGATCCGGGTACGCGAACGCGTCGGAGAGTTCCGGCCGCAGCACGGACAGCTCGTCGCGCTGCTGCCGCAGCCACCGGGCGTAGTCGTCGAGTACGTCGGATAACCGATCGGGATCTGCGACATGACCAAAAAACAGCCGTAGCATGACCGAGTGCTTGATCACCACCGGTTCGACCGGCTCCTTGCGGAGCCAGCGCGCGAACTCGGCCAGACCCGCCTCGGTGATCCGATAGAAGCGTTTGTCGGGCCGCCCCGGCCGCGCTTCCCGTCGCTCGGTCACCAGGCCGTGCGCGAGCAGCCGGCGCAGCTCGGCGTAGATCTGGCTCTGCGCCGGGCTCCAGTAGAAGAAGCGCATGTTCATCGACCACTTGCGCAACTCGTAGCCGGTGAGCTCGCGGCCGAACGCGAGCAGCCCGAGCACCGCGTAGGCCGTCGTCGGAAGATGCGGCGCGCTCGCGCCTTCCTCGTCCTCCGACACGATCCTCACCTCCTCCGTTGCGCGGGGCCGTCGCCATGGACTATGACAGATAGTCATTCTCTGTTGCCGGGAAGGCCGCACCCGTGACGACCGCGCCGGGGGGTGAGCGGAAGAGGAGATCTTCTGACCATACTCGGGTGTCAGGGCCACCTGAGCGGCGAGGAGGCGTGGTGAACGCACGGGACGACCTCACGGTACGCGCCGCGACGGCCGCGCCACCGGCCGCCGTCTTCCGCGCTCTGACCCGGCCCGAGGATCTCCGGATCTGGCTGGCCGACCAGGTCGACGTCGACCTCGACGCGGGCCGCTACACGTTCGGCGGCCCGCGCACGCCCGGCGGCGCCGGAACCCAACGGTTGGTCGACGTGACTCCCGACCGGCGGATCCGGCTGGCCTGGCCGATGGCGGACGACGAGACGACGGTCGACATCACGGTGGCTCCCCGCCATCCCCGCGGCGCGCTCGTCGTGATCGACCACCGGCGCGCGCCGCGACCCGGGCCGGACCGGGCCGGCCTGCTCGACTTCTGGTGCCTGTCCGCCGGCAACCTCGCCAACCACGTCGAGGGCCGCGACACCGTGGTGGCGCACGACTTCGCCGACCGGCCGGAGTCGGGCTCCGCGCGGGCCGAGATCGCCGTCCACGCCGACATCGGCCGGGTCTTCCGTGCGCTGACCGACCCGGCGGAGCTCGACGAGTGGATTGCCATCACCGCCGCGGTGCAGCCCTGGCCCGGCGGCACCTACGACCTCGGCTGGGGGCCGGACCGCGGGCCGGAGGTCGTCACCGCGTACGAGGCGCCGCACCGGCTGGCCTACCGCTGGCGCGAACGCGACCTGCCCGCCACCGAGGTGGTCTGGACGCTGGAGCGCGCTGGCACGGGCACCCGGGTGCGGCTGCGCCACGGTGTCTTCCCGCCGGGCCACTCGTCCGACCAGACCGAGATCGGCTGGAAGAACCTCCTCATCGACCTGCAGCGCCGCCTCGACGCCGGCCCCTTCTGGGAGCGGACCGCGTTTCGGGCCGACAGCGCCGCCAGTGCGGCGGGCGGGAGCGGCGCGACCGGTCCGCTGGGGTAGACCGTCCGCCGCCCCCGCCCGCCTGGCCCCGGCGGCCCGCTCGAGTCCGGGCGGCCGGGGTGTCGCCGCGCGCGGTTGGCGGACCGTGCCGCAGGCGACGGGCGGTGGCACAGGAGACATCCTCACCCGGCATCCGGCCGGCGTTCTGTCGCGAGCTTGCGGTGCCAGCCGGGATCGAACGTCGACCGCCTGCCCGCGCCGGCGTGGGACGGCGGGTCGAGTTCGAAGTCGGCGGCCCGGGCCGGTCCCGGCCGCGTGCCGGTGAGCTGCCAGTAGGCGACCCGCCCGGCCGTCAGGTCGCCGAGGCACCGCTCGACGCCGTGCAGCCAGTCCGCGGCTGCCCAGCGTGACGCGGCGGCGGCCACCTCGCGGTGGCGGCGCACCAGCACCAGCTGGGCCCGGCGCAGCCAGTCGACCGCGTCGCCCGTGCGGTCGTACGCCGCGACGTTGGCGAAGCCACTGCGGCACAGCCGGTCGGCCAGCGTGGCCGGGTCCGGCAGCGGCCGCCCGAACGTCCACGGCGGGCCGTCGGTGGGCGGCGTGGGCCCCGCCGGGCCCGCGACGACGTCGAGGAGGGCCAGCCGCCCGCCCGCGCGCAGCGCGAGATAGGCGGTGTCCAGCACGGCCGTGAGCGCGCCGTCGCGGGGGAGGGACTCGACGCCCAGCACCACGTCGTACGGGTGGGTCGGCTGCCACGCGGCCGGCGAGCTGGTCGCCACCGTGACCCGCCGGCGTACCGGTGCCGGCAGCCGGTCGACCAGCTGCCGTGCCGCCGAGGCGGCGACCGGGTCGTGCTCGACGCCGGTGACCACGCAGCCGTACCGCGCGGCGAGATGCCGGCAGACGGCGCCGCTGCCCGCGCCGAGCACGGCGACGCGGCTGTAGGACCGCAGCCCGCACTCGTCGCCGAGCCGGTCGACCAGCCCCGGCCCCGCGATGGTGTCGAAGCCGGCCGGGCCGTGGAGCGCGTCCCGCAGGATCAGGTGCCAGACCGCGTCCATCGGCGGTCATCCGACCGCGGGCTGGCCCCATCGGCCGGTGAAGGCCAATTCCGCCAGAGCGCGGCGCAGCCGGGCGGCCCGTCCGTCCGTCCCGCCCGGGGGCATCCGCACACCCGCGCCGACGGCGACGATGACGAACGGGTCGAACTGCGGCGGGATGCCGAACTCGACGCGCAGCCGTGCGCGATCGAAGCCGCCGAACTGCATGGTGTGCCGGCCGAGCGCGCGGGCCTGGACGATCATGCGGCCGACCGCGAGGCCGAGCTCGTACTCGGTGCCCGCCAGCGGCTCGCCGGCGCTGTCGCGGGCCTCGTTGACGGCCAGGACGAACGCGCCGGCACCCTGAGCCCGGACCCGGTTGGCCGTCGTCAGCGCGCCGCGCAGGCGGGTGTACGTCGAGTCGCCGCGCCGGCCCACGAGGAACCGCCAGGGCTGCCGGTTGCGCGTGGACGGGGCCCAGCGCGCGGCCTCCAGCAGCGCGATCAGCTCGCCGCGGACGACCTCGTCGGAGGGCTCGAAGCGCAGCGGCGCGGCGAACGGGGCCAGCAACCCGTGGATCCGGCGGTCGGGCGCCTCAGGTGGGGCCGTCATTCTGTCTCGTCCTCCCGTCTGCCGGGGATGTCCGCGAGCTGGCCGCGACTCCCGTGGTCCACAAGGGAACCTCATGCGGGGCACGGCGCGCTTCTCGGATCTTGCGCGGCTGTCCGCCGGCGTAATGCGCAAGATTCGAGAAGGGCCACCCGCCCACCCTCCACTAAGAACGAAACCGCTCGATCGCGCGGCGCGGTCGGCGGCGGCAAGGAGGCGGGCGTGAGCGTTGGGACCACAGTGGACTTCCGGCTGCGCCGGATCGCGGCGGATCCGGCGGCCACCGGGGACGGTTCGATCTCCCCCGACGGCACCCGGTTCGTCGCGGCGTCCAAGCGCACCGGCGCGGTCAACCTGTGGTTCTGCGACGTGCGGACCGGTCGCTGGCAGCAGGCCACCCGCGGCGCCGGCGAGGACATCGAGGCCCAGTGGTCGCCCGACGGCAGCCGGCTCGCCTTCACCTCGACACGGGGCGGGCACAAGCAGATCTGGCTCTACGACCTCGGCAGCGGCCGGATCAGCCAGCTCACGTTCGGCGACCACGAGGAGGAGTACCCGTCGTGGTCACCGGACGGCCGGCGGATCCTGTTCGCGGGCGGGCCGTGGGGCCGGCGGCACTTCTGGGTCGTCGACGCGGACGGCGGGCCCAGCCGCGCGGTCGACCCGCATCCCGGCCGGGCCGGCGCCGGGTCCTGGGCACCGGACGGCAGGTGGCTGGTCTGCCACTCGTACGACACCGGCGCCGGCGCGATCTTCCTGCTCGACTCCGAGACCGGCGAGCGGATACCGGTCACCGACGGCACCAGTTGGGACTACAAGCCGGCGATCTGCCCGACCCGGCCGGTGGTGGCGTTCTCCCGCAGCGACGAGGGCCGCTCGGTGATCTGGCTGCACCGGCTCAGCGACGGCGCCGGCCGGGCCCTGGTGATGGAGAACGCCGACGACCGGTGGCCCTCGTGGACCCGCGACGGCCGGCATCTGTTCTTCCACCGGCTCGTCGACGAGGCGCGCGGCGTCCACGTCTGGGACCGCGCGCAGGGCACCGTCCGCGAGCTCGTGCCGGCGGCGGAACAGCCGCGCGCGGCCTCGCTCGACCCGTCCGGGACCCGACTGGTCTATGCCAGCGAACGCACGGGCCGGTCCGCCCTGCACGTGCTGGACCTCGCCACCGGCGCGACCCGCGCGCTCGACGTCGGCGAGGGGGCCTTCCCCGCGTGGTCGCCGGTGGGGGAGCGGATCGCCTTCTGCCTGCGGCCCGGCGGCGCCACCCGCTGGGAGGTCGCGCTCCTCGACCTCGCCACCGGTCGCGTCCGGGTGCTGACCGGCGGCCAGCCGGGGCTGCGCGGCATGCACGGCCCGCTGTCGTGGTCGCCGGACGGCACGCGGCTGCTGTTCAAGTCCGAGACCGAGCCGTTCGAGGCCAACCTCTACGAGGTCACCGTGGCGACCGGCGAGATGCGGCTCGTCACCGACGACGCGTGGTGGGACGAGGCGCCGGCGTACACGCCGGACGGCCGCGGCGTGGTGTTCATGTCCACCCGCGGGGGCGACTGGACGTGGAGCTTCTGCCGCAAGGACCTGGCGACCGGGGCGATCGAGACGCTCGCCGGGCCCGACTACATCGAGCGCAACACCCCCCGGCCGCTGCCCGACGGCGCGCTGGTGTCGACGCTGGTCGCGGCCGGCATCGAGGAGCTCCACCTGCAGCTTCCGGACGGCTCCGGCCGCGTCGTCGCCGAGGCGGGCGAGGGTGTGCGGTATCCGGCGCCGTCCGCGGACGGGCGGCTGGTCGTCTTCACCCGCAGCCGCCGCACCGTCGAGTTCTGGATCGCCGAGAACGTCTGGGCCGAGGGCTCACCCGTCGCCGATCTCGGCCGTCCCGTCATCGCCCCAGCCCGGCCCGCCCCGGCCATCCGCCAGCAGGCGCCGCTGGGCCCGGTGCGCAGTCCCGTCGACACCCGACGGCGGTGACTGCCGTGACACATCCCCATCCGGTCGGGTGGGGCCGCCAATCTGGAGGAGACATGGGAACCACATCCGGTGTCGCACCGGACAAGAACGCCATGTACGACACCGCGACGAGCGCCATCTGGCAGCTCGCCGTCTACGAGCCGGTGCACCGGGGCTGGGAGTTCACCAACGTCGCGGGAGCCGAACTGCTCGACCTCATCGCCGACAAGGCCCGGCTCGACCCGAGTCACCAGGTGGTGGAGCTCTGTTCGGGAACCGGCGCGGTGGCCCGGTACCTGGGTGGCCGGTACGGCTGCGCCGTCACGGGTATCGAGATCAACGAGTTCCAGCTCCGGCACGCGCGCGAGCGCGGCGGAGACGGGCTGCGGTTCCTGCACGGCGACGCGCAGAGCTGGCAGCCCGACCGGGAGTACGACCTGGCCCTGGCCGTCGACTCGCTGAGCCTCCTGGCCGACCCGGTCGCGGCGCTGCGGACGGCCTGGCGGGCCCTGCGGCCCGGCGGGCTGCTCGCCGTCGCGGACACGGTGGCCGGGCCGGAGATGGTCCCGCAGGTCCGCGACCGCGCGTGGGAGCTGGACGGGCTCCGCCCCCTGCCGGGCCGCTCCGCCACCGTCTCGATGCTGCACGCCGCCGGCTTCGACGACGTGCACCTGGTCGACGTGACCGACCAGGCGGTCGACTGCTTCAGCCGCATCTCGCGCGCGCTGCGCGACCGGTTCCGCGAGATCGCGGCCGTCACGACCAGCGCCGAACTCGACGAATGGCACCGATCCACGTCGTTCTATCTCCAGAGTTTCCGCACCCGTCAACTCACCTACTGGCGCGGCACCGCCCGCCGTCCACTCCACCGAGGGAGCCCGACATGACGATCCTCAAGCGGGAGCCGGTCCTCATCCAGGCCGCCGCGCTGGCCCTGTTCAACCTGCTCGGCGCGTTCGGCTTCCTGCACTGGACCTGCTCGCAGCTGACCGCCGCGAACGCCGCCATCGCCGCGGTGCTCGGCCTCATCGTCCGCCGGGTGGTCACGCCGCTCAACGACCCGCGGGACGCGCAGGGACGCCGGCTGACACCCGAGGCGGAAGGGCTGGCCGCGTGACGGCGCTCCCGCGGCTGCCGGCCTCCCTCGCCGACTTCGGGCGGCGTGGCTTCCGTACCGGCGACGCCGCCGTCCGCGCGCGGCTCGAAGGGCACGCGCGCGCGTTCCTCGACGGCTACGAGCTGATCCGCCGGCACGGCTCCGCCGCCGTGCACGGGCACCTCGCCGAGGTCCCGGCGGACGAGCGCGGCTTCGCCTACGAGGGAGCCGGGCTGGCCGCCGCGCTGCTCGACCTGATGCGGCCCGCGCGGCGGCACCGCAACATCGACGCCCTGCTCGCGGGGCCCGGCGGCGACTACGTCCACCTCGTCTCGGTCGGCGCCGGGTGGATCGGGGCCGCCCTGCCGTTCGGCGCCGCCACCCGCCGGGTCACCGACCCGCTCTACCGCTGGCTGGGCCTCGACGGCGCGGGCTTCGCGCGCGGGTTCTTCCGCGGCCGGCGGTGGATCATCCGGCTGGCCCGCCGGGCCAACCACCGGGTCGCCGCCCACCGGGTGATCTGCCAGGGTGCCGGCCGCAGCCTCTGGTTCGTCGAGTGCGGCGACGTCGAGGCGATCTCGTGGCAGATCGACCGCTTCCCGTTCGGTATGCGTCGTGAGCTGTGGGCCGGTGTCGGCCTCGCCGCGTGCTACGCCGGCGGGACCGACGACACCGGCTTCCGGCTGCTCACCGCGGTCGACGGCCCGTGCCGCGACGCGCTGGCGCAGGGCGTCGCGTTCGCGGCCGCGGCCCGCTGCCGGTCGGGGCACGTGCCGGACGGCACCCGGCGGACGGTCGCGGGTCTCGCGGGCGTCTCGCTGGAGGCGGCCGCCGCCTGGACCTCCGTCGCCGAGGTGCCGGCCCGCGCGCACGGCGGCGGTCTGGACGCCTACCTCGGCTGGCAGGCGGAGATCCGCGCCAGCGCCGGCGGCACACCACACTGAAGGAAGAGAGAGCTGACATGCCCACCATTCCGCTGCGCCAGACCGCCACGGCGCTGGTCGCCGGTACGCTGCTCGTCACGCTCGGCGTCTTCAGCGCGCGGGCCGGGGTGCCGCCGGACGAGGAGGCCCGTCTCGCGGCGCGGTTCGCGTTCGACACGGTCCCGCTCAACCAGCCGCCGCCCGGTGCGCGCACGGTCCGCGCCGTCGGGCCCGCCGTGAACCACCTGCGGTCCTGGATCTCCTCCGTCGGCGCCGCGGTGGCCCTCACCGACGCCGACGGCAACGGGGTCGCCGACGACGCGTGCCTCGTGGACCCGCGGGACGACTCCGTACGCCTGCTGCCGGTGCCGGGTACCGGCGACCGGTACGCGCCGGTCGCGCTCCGCCATCCCGGGGCACCCGACCCGACCGTGGCACCGATGGGCTGCGTGCCCGCCGACCTCGACACCGACGGCGACACCGACCTGGTCGTCTACTACTGGGGGCGGTCGCCCGTGCAGTTCCTCCGGGCGGCCGGCGGCGGCTACCGCGCGGTCGACCTCGTCACCCCGCCACAGGTGTGGAACACCTCCGCGCTGGCGTTGTCCGATGTGGACGGCGACGGGAACCTGGATCTGCTGGCGGGAAACTACTTCCCCGACGGCGCACGGGTGCTCGACCCCGCCGCCACCGACGACGGCCGGATGCGGATGCAGGCCGGGATGGCCCTGGCACGCAACGGCGGCACCAACCGCCTGTTCCTGTCCCGCCCGGCGGGCACCGACGAGCCGCCGGTGTGGACCGACGCCAGCGTCGCGCTGCCCGACCGGTCCGCCCGTGCCTGGACGCTCGCGTTCGGCATGCAGGACATGACCGGCGACCTGCTGCCGGAGATCTACGTCGCCAACGACTTCGGCCCCGACAACCTGTTGGTCAACCACTCGAAGCCCGGCGCGCCGCGGCTGGTCGAGGTGGTCGCGCCACCCGACCTGTTGACACCGAAGTCGAAGGTGCTCGGCCGCGACTCGTACAAGGGGATGGGCGTGGCGTTCACCTATCCGGACGGGGAGGCGTTGCCGACCATCGTGGTCAGCAACATCACCACCGCCTGGGGCCTGCAGGAGAGCAACTTCGCGTTCACCCCGGACGGCGTCGGCGCCGACCTGCTCGGGGGCCGCGTCCCGTTCGACGACAGCAGCGAACGGCTGGGCCTGTCCCGGAGCGGGTGGGGCTGGGACGTCAAGGCGGCCGACCTCGACGCAGACGGGCGGGACGAGATCTTCCAGGCGAACGGGTTCCTCAAGGGCGACGCCTGGCGCTGGCCCGAACTGCAGGAGCTGGCCCTCGCGAACGACCAGGTGCTCCAGTATCCGTGGGCCTGGCCGAACTTCCAGGAAGGCGACGACCTCTCCGGGCACCAGCGCAATCCACTATGGACCTACAGCGCACGGTACGGCCGCTACGTCGACGTGTCGGCGCAGACCGGTTTCGACGACGAGGCGGTCAGCCGCGGGTTCGCCGTCGGTGACGTCGACGCGGACGGCCGCCCCGACATGCTCGTGGCCAACCAGTGGGAGGACTCGTCCCTGCTGCTCAACCGCAGCCCGACCGCGTGGCCGCACACCGTGCTGACCCTGCTGCGGCCGGGGTCGACCGGTCACCCGACACCCGCCGTCGGCGCGGTCGTGAGCGTCCAGCGGACCGACGGGGACACGCTGCGCGGCCAGCTCCAGCCCAGCAACGGCCACGCCGGCGTCTCCTCCGCCGAGCTGTTCTTCGGCACCGGCACCTCGGCCGCGAGCCGCTACACCGTCACCTGGCGCGGCGGCGACGGCCGGGTCCGCACCGGGGAGATCGCGCTCGCCCCGGGCCGGCACACCGTCCTGCTCGGCGACGACGGATCGGTGGTGACCCGGTGACCGAACTGCTGACGGCCCCGGCCCGTACCGGTGCGACCCGGCCCGAGGAGGTGATCCGCGCCGCGGAGGACCTGCTGCACCGCGGGCCTCCCGGGATGCGGCAGGTCATCAACGCGACCGGGGTCCTGCTGCACGGCAACCTCGGCCGGGCCGTGCTCTCCGGGCCCGCCCGGCGCGCCATCGTGGACGTGTCCGGCGGCGTGGACCTGGAGTACGACCTCGCCCGCGGCCGCCGTGGCCCGCGTGGCGCGTCGGCGCTCGCCGCGCTGGCCGCCGCCGTCCCCGCCGCCGGCGCGGTGCACGTGGTCAACAACAACGCCGCGGCGCTGGTGCTCGCCGCCACCGCCCTGGCCGCCGGGCGGGACCTGGTGATCAGCCGAAGAGAGCTGGTCGAGGCGGGCGACGGGATCCGGCTTCCCGACCTGCTCGCCTCGACCGGAGCCCGGATCGTCGAGGTCGGCGACACGGCGGACGCGACCCTCGCCGACTACGCCGGCGCCGTGTGGAGCGGCACCGGCCTGATCCTGCGGATCCACGGCGGCACGTCACCGCCCCGCGTGGACCCCGCGGCGCTCGCGGCGCTCGGCGTGCCGGTCGTGGTGGACATCGGGACCGGACTGCTCGCGCCGGAGCCGGCCCTGCCCGGCCTTCCCGACGCCGACACGGCGCTGCGCGCCGGCGCGAGCCTGGTCACCGGCAGCGGCGACAAGCTGCTCGGCGGGCCGCAGTCGGGGCTGCTGCTCGGCCGCCGCCGGGTCGTCGAGCAGCTGCGCCGCCATCCGCTCGCGAGGGCGTTGCGGGTCGACAAGCTGACCCTGGCCGGGCTCGAGGCGACGCTGCGCCACCCGCCCTCGCCGGTCGTCGAGGCGCTGCGGCACACCGTGGCGGACCTCGACGCCCGCGCGGCCCGCATCCTGCGGCTGCTGACCGCGGCCGGAGTCGACGCCACGGGGGAGGAGGCGGAGGCGACGGTGGGCGGCGGCGCCGCGGCCGGTGTGCGGCTGCCCAGCCGGGCGATCGGCCTGCCGCGGCGGCTCGCCGGCCCGCTGCGCCGCCACCAGCCGGCGGTGGTCGGCCGGGTCCGGGGCGGCCGGCTCCTGCTCGACCTGCGGTCGGTTCCCGGTGACCTCGACGGCGCGCTGATTTCCGCGGTGCTCGACGCGGCGCGGTCCGCACCGGCCGCCGGCGCGGGCGGCAACTGACGAGAAGCACCGGCGAGGCGATCGTCCCTAGAAAGGAGGAGTGCAGGATCTTCGATCGAAAGGGGGACCCGCGATGCCTACGCGCCTCGTCGGTCGTGAACAGTCAGGCCGGTTGACGCCGCCGGATCCCGAACCCGGTCCGCCGCCTCGCCGCGGCTGGCGCGAGCGCGCGCGGCGGACGGGACTGTTCCTTCCGGCCTTCGGCTGTCTCGCCTATCTCTGCGCCGTGGCCGTGTGGCCCGACGGGATCCTTCCCGGCACGGCTCTGCCCGCGCCGCTGCGCGTCGTGGTGCTCGTCCCCGCCGCCGGCTTCGTCGCCTGGATGCTGGGGTCCGCCCTGCGCCGGCATCCGCCGGGAAGGGTGGCGTCGTCACCCGCCTACACCCGGATGCTGAGCCTGAGCGCCGCCTGGTGGACCCTGGTGGGCCTGCTGGCGATGCTGCGCGACTTACGCTCCGGCGTCTGGCTGCCGGCACTGGGCCTGGCGTGGCTGATGCTCCACCGCCTGGTCGCGGCGGCGCGCCAGGAGGCGCGCGGCGGTCTGGTTGGACGCGGCTGAGATGGACGTGGTCGACCTGGCCGGGCCGGCCGCCGCGGTGGTCACCGCCATCCTGACGTATCTCGGTGGGCGGCACGTCGCCCGCGTCGAACGGCGCCGCGAGGAGGCCCGCCTCGCGGAAGCCGCCCGCGACGAGGCCAACGCGGTCGAACAGGCGCTCGCCGCCGTGCACGAGCAGGCCCGCGCCTCGATCGTCGCGGAGCGCAACCAGCTCCTGGCGCGCTGGCAGGTGACCCTCGACGAGGCCCGCGAGGAACGCCGCCGGCTCGTGGAGGAGCACCGGGCGGAGGTCGCCCGGCTGCGCCGGGAGGCGCGCGACGAACTCGTCGCGGCACGCGAGAGCGCGCAGGCCACCATCGACGAGCTGAACGCGCGCATCCGTTCCCTGCGGGAGCAGTTGGGCCGTCCGCAAGGCTAGAGAAGTCCTCCCGGCCGCGAGCCCCGTAGAAATGGTCGTGGCGGTCGCGAGACCGCGGACGACAGTCCAGAAAGGACAATCAAAGTGACTGAGATTTCGGATTTTGGCCAGCAGCTCGGCGGCTTCCTCAGCGGTATCTTCGCCAACGGCGGCACGTCGTCGGGGGCCTTCCAGCCGGACCCGCAGGCCGAGATCGAGGTGCGCCAGCTCCTCAGCGACCTGCAGACCGCGTTCGCCGAGCGGAACACGGCGTACATCCTCGACAGCCTCGCCGACGACTTCACCACGTACGAGCTCGGCGCGCGGGACGGCCGTCCGCTCGTCATCACCGACAAGGCGGCGATGCGCGAGTACCTGGAGACGCTCTACCCGGGCGACGGTCAGACGCAGACGAAGTCGATCAGCGCCACCCGGGTCGTCGCGACCAGCACCATGGGTCTGACCCTGGAGGGCGGTGACGTGGTCATCGCGCACACCGACGGGACCTTCGAGCACCAGCCGCTCAACGCGTCGGCGATCGCCGTGCGGACCGAGGACGGCTGGAAGTGGGTCCACTGGCACATGTCGGAGGCGGCGCCGCGCTTCCGCGTCAACGCCAACGGCGTGCCGGTCGACCTCCACACCGGCCAGCCGCTCCCGGCCGGCGGCACGGGCACGGACTGACGAAACGCTCCGGGGCCGGGTCCGGCGGTGTCCGCCGGGCCCGGCCCCACCTTCCAGAGAGGTGGACCCATGACATCAGTGGAGGCTGGCGCGTCCGGCGTGGCACCGCAGCACACCAACAACGGCGAGGAGAACATCTACCCCAACTACCTCGCGGCGTTCCACAAGGGACTCCCGCACAACGAGTTCGGTGAGGTGGACCCCGAGGCGTACCGGCGGCTGCTGCGCGCGCTGTCGAGCCGCTCGCCGGAGGAGTTCGAGAAGGTCCCGCTCGGCACGCCGGACGGCGCGAGGCTCGTCAACCCGCTGTCGGGGCTCATGTCCTACCCGGAGGGTCCGGAGAGCCACGAGTTCGTCGTGCCGCCCGCGCCGCGGCTGGACAGCGCCGAGAACGCCGCCGAGGTCGCCGAGCTGTACTGGATGGCGCACACCCGGGACGTGCCGTTCACCGCGTTCGAGACCGACCCGGTGGTCGCGGCCGCCGCGCAGGAGCTGGGCGGGCTCTCCGGCCGCACGTTCCTGCGCGCCGACGGGGTCGTCACCCCGCGCACCGTGTTCCGCGGCCCCACGCCCGGCGACACGACCGGCCCGTTCGTCTCGCAGTTCCTGCTCAAGGACCTCCAGTTCGGGACGCACCGCAACGACCAGCGGCAGGACACCGTGCGGCCCGGCCAGGACTACGTGACGACGTTCGAGACGTGGCTGCGCGTGCAGAACGGCCTGCCGCGTGGGCTCAAGGCCGAGGACCGCGACCGGGTCAACACCCGGTTCATCCAGACGCCGCGCGACCTGACGCACTACGTCCACTTCGACGCGGCGCAGAACCCGTTCCAGCCGTTCTTCAACGCGGCCCTCGTGCTTCAGGACCTCGGGATGCCGCTGGACGGCAACCTGCCGTACCGCTGGTCGAAGACGCAGGACCCGTTCGCGACGTTCGGCTTCCCGCACCTTTACGACCTGGTCACCGACCTGTCGACCCGCGCGCTGCGGACGGTGTGGTATCAGAAGTGGTGGGTGCACCGCCGGCTGCGGCCGGAGGCGCACGGCGGCCTGCTCCACAACCACCTCACCGGCCGGCGGTCCTACGACTTCCTCCACCCCGAGCTGGTCGGCAGCGCGGCCGTCGCGCGGGCCCACTCCCGGTACGGCACCTACCTGCTGCCGCAGGCGTTCCCGGAGGGCTCGCCGCTGCACCCGTCGTACGCCGCCGGCCACGCCACCGTCGCCGGCGCCTGCGCCACGATCCTCAAGGCGTGGTTCGACGAGACCGCGGTGCTGCCGGACCCGGTGGTGCCGAGTGCCGACGGCCGCACGCTGGTGCCGTACACGGGTCCCGACGCCGGGGACCTGACCGTCGGCGGTGAGATCAACAAGCTGGCCGCCAACATCGCCACCGGCCGCAACATGGGCGGCGTCCACTACCGCAGCGACTTCCTCGCGTCGGTGCGGCTCGGCGAGCAGCTCGCGATCGAGGTGCTCCGCCGGCAGAAGAGCTGGTTCGCCGAGAACCACTCGTTCACCCTGACCCGCTTCGACGGTCAGGCCATCACCATCTGAGACCCCGCGATCCAGGGCCCGCCGGCCGCCGGCTCGCGGGCCCTGTTCTCCGCAGAAAGGCTTTGACGTGCCCGATGCTGCCGTGGCCGCGCGCCGGCTGAGCGCCCTCCGCCGGTTCGCCGTGTCCATCACGATCCTGACCATCCTCGGCCACGCGGTGCTCGGGTTCGAGCAGGCGCCGATCGTGCCGATCCTGGCCGTCCTCTACGGGTACGCGGTCGAGCTCGTGCTGGAGACGCTGGACGCCCGCGCGTCGGGGAAGCCGCCGCGGTTCGCCGGCGACTGGCGCGCGCTGGTCGACCACCTGCTGCCGACCCACATCGGCGCGCTGGCGTGCGCGATGCTGCTCTACGCCAACTCGTCGCCGTGGCCGTACCTGTTCGCGATCACCGCCGCGGTCGCCTCACGCCACCTCGTCCGGGTCCGCGTCGACGGCCGGCCGCGGCACGTGCTCAACCCGTCCAACGCCGGCATCGCGCTGACGCTCGTGCTCTTCCCGTGGGTCAGCATCGCGCCGCCCTACCAGTTCACCGCCAACGTCTGGGGCGGCCTGGACTGGCTGATCCCGCTGGGGGTGCTGATGGCCGGCACCATGATCAACGGGAAGCTGACCGGCAAGATGCCGCTGATCGCCGGGTGGGTCGCCGGCTTCGTGCTCCAGGCGTTCCTGCGCTGGCTGATCTTCGACCACGCGTTCGTGGCCGCGCTGCTGCCGATGACCGGACTCGCGTTCATCCTCTTCACCAACTACATGATCACCGACCCGGGTACGACGCCGGCGGCGCCGTCGCGGCAGGTGGCGTTCGGCCTCACGACCGGCCTCGTCTACGGCGCGCTGGTGCTGCTGCACGTCGCGTACGGGCTGTTCTTCGCCCTCGTCCTGGTCTGCGCGGGCCGCGGTGTCGCGCTGGCCGTCCGCTCCCGCCGCGCGCGCGGCCCGGCGGCCGGGTCCGTGCTCCTGGCCCCGCCCGAGCCGGCGGTGGGTCGATGACCGGCCTCGACCAGCGGGTCGCGATCGTCGGGCTGGCCTGCCGCTACCCGGACGCCGACGACCCTTCCCAGCTGTGGCGGTCGGTGCTCGCGCGCCGCCGGGCCTTCCGCGCGCTGCCGCCCGGCCGGCTCGACCCGGCCCACCGCGCCGGCGCGCCGCACGACCCGGACTCGACCACCGTCCACCGGGCGGGTGTGCTGCGCGGCTGGACGTTCGACCGGCAGCGGTTCCGGGTGCCCGGCACCCTCTACCGCGCCGCCGACCCGACCCACTGGCTGGCGCTGGAGGTCGCCGCCGACGCCCTCGCCGACGCCGGCTTCCCGGACGGCACGGGCCTCGACCGCGACCGTGTCGGCGTGGTGCTCGGGAACTCCCTGACCGGCGAGTTCACCCGCGCCGCCACGATCCGCCTGCGCTGGCCGTTCCTGCGGTCGGCGTTCGCGGCGGCCCTCGGCGACGCGCCGGACGCCGCCGCCGTGCTCGACCGGGCCGGCGACCTGATCCGATCGGCCTTCCCGGAGCCGACCGACGAGACGCTGGCGGGCGGGCTCAGCAACACGATCGCGGGCCGGATCAGCAACCACTTCGACTTCCACGGCACGGGGTACACCGTGGACGGTGCGTGCGCGTCGAGCCTGCTCGCCGTCATCACGGCGAGCCGTGCGCTGGTCGCCGGAGAACTCGACTTCGCCCTGGCCGGCGGCGTCGACCTGTCGCTGGACCCGTTCGAGATGGTCGGTTTCGCCCGCATCGGCGCGCTCGCGGACACCGAGATGCGCGTGTACGACGCGCGACCGACCGGGTTCCTGCCCGGCGAGGGCTGCGGCATCGTCGCCCTCGTCCGCGCCGACGAGGCGCGCCGGCGCGACCTGCGGGTGTACGCGACGATCGCCGGCTGGGGCACGTCGTCCGACGGGGCCGGCGGGCTGACCCGGCCCGAGCGCGACGGGCAGGCCCGCGCGCTGCGGCGCGCGTACCGTGCGGCGCGGATCGACCCGGGTGAGGTCACCCTCGTCGAGGGGCACGGCACCGGCACGGCGGTCGGCGACACGGTCGAGCTGCGCGCGCTGCGGGCCGTCCGCGGGCCGCGGCCGGCGACCGCCGCGCTCGGCTCGGTCAAGGCCAACATCGGCCACACCAAGGCGGCGGCGGGTGCCGCGTCGCTGATCAAGGCGGCGCTCGCCATCCACCACCGGATCCTGCCGCCCACGACGGGCTGCGTGACACCGCACGAGCTGCTCGACCCCGGCGCCGGACTGGAGGTGCTGGCCGAGCCCCGTCCGTGGGACGTCAACCTGCCCCGGGCGGCCGTCTCGGCGTTCGGGTTCGGTGGCATCAACACCCATGTGGTGCTCGAGGGCCGCTACAGCCGGCACACCGGGCGGCGCGGCGTCCTCCCGGCCGGTGTGCCCACCGCGCCGCCCGCCGACGACATCGTCCTGGTCGAGGCGGCGACCGTAACCGAGCTGGGTGACCGGCTCCGCGCGCTGGCCGGCTGGGCCCCCGCGCTGAGCGACGCCGAGCTGCACGACGTGGCGGCCACCGCCGCCGCGACGGCGACCGGCACGGCACCGCTGCGGTGCGCGCTGGTCGCTGCCGACCCGCCGGCACTGGCCGCGGCGGCGTCGTCGGCGGCGGCCATGCTCGACACCTGGGCCGGCGGGGTGGCCCTCGACGAGGAGGCCGGCGTCGCCCTCGCGGCCGGCGGGCCGGCCCGGGTCGGACTGCTGCTGCCCGGCCAGGCGGCCCCCGTGCGGTCCGACCTCGGCGCGCTCGGCCGGCTGGTCGCCGGCGTGCCGGAGCTGCCCGAGGCCGGCGACGGCACCGACCGGGCCCAGCCGGCGATCGTGCGCCAGTCGGTCGCCGGGCTGCGCTGGCTGGACCGGCTCGGCTGCACGCCGGTCGGCGCGGTCGGCCACAGCCTGGGTGAGCTGACCGCCGCGGCGTGGGGCGGTGCGCTGAGCCTGGACGCGGCGGTCCGGCTCGCCGCCGAGCGCGGCCGGCTGATGCAGCTGCACGGCGAGCGCGCCACCGGCATGCTCGCCGTCGAGCTGCCCGAAGCCGCCGCCGCCGAACTGGCCGGCGAGCACGGCCTCCAGGTGGCCGCGGTCAACGCGCCGGACCGTACCGTCCTCGCCGGCACCGAGGCGGCGCTCGAGGCGGCGCTGGCCACGGCGACGGCACGCGGCGTCGCCGCCGCCCGGCTGCCGGTGACCCACGGCTTCCACAGCCCCGCCATGGCCGCCGCCCAGGCGGCGTGGGCGGCGACGCTGACCGACACTCCGTTCGCCCCGGTTTCCCGCCCGGTGCACTCGACGGTGACCGGACGGCCGCTGGCCGGCGACGACCTGCGCGCGGTGCTGACCCGGCAGCTGACCGCGCCGGTGCGCTTCCACGCGGCGGCGCGGGAGCTGGCGCAGAGCTGCGACCTGCTGGTGGAGGTCGGCCCCGGGACGATGCTCACGGCCCTGTGCGCGCGGTTCGCCGCGGTGCCGGCGGTGAGCCTCGACTGCGGCGGCCCCGCGCGCCGCCTGGCGTTCGCGACGGCGGCGCTCGCCGCGGCGGCCGCCGCCGACCTCACCCCGTGGTTCGCCGGCCGCGAGCACCGGCCGCTGCCGCCGCAGACCCCGCTGACCTTCCTGGAGAACCCGTGCGGCGCCGGCGTGCCCGCACCGACGGCCGCGGCGCCGGGGACGGTCCGGCAGCCGTCCCCGGCGCCGCCGGCCCCCGCCGCGCTGCCGCCCGTCCCGCCCGATCCGGCCGGATCGTCCCCGGCCGCCGCGGAGCCCGCCGTCGCCCGGCCGGACGCCGTCGAGCCGGCGGCGGCCACGGTCGCGGACCCGCTCACCGCGGTGCGGGACCTGCTCTCCGCCGAGCTGGAACTCCCGCCGACCGCGATCGAGCCGGACACCCGCCTCCTCGGCGACCTGCACCTCAACTCGCTGCGGGTGGGCCAGTTGGTCGCGGCCGTCGCGAAGGCGCTCGGCCGCCGGCCGCCCGTCGCGCCGCTCACCCTGGCCGAGGCCACGGTCGCGGAGGTGGCCGAGGTGGTCGCCGCGCTGCCGGAGGCGGCCGGCGACGCCGAGAGCGACCACCGCGAGATCGCCGGCGCCGAGTCGTGGGTGCGGCTGTTCCGCCACGAATGGGAGCCGTACGCGGGCGGCGCCGCCGCGAGCGCGCTGCGCTGGCAGGTCGTCGCACCCGCCGGACACCCGCTGCACGCGCTGCCCCGCGGCGAGGACGGCAACCTCGCCGTCGCGCTCGACGGGCGGGACGAGGCCGGCGTGGCGGACCTGCTCGCCGGCATCGCCCGCGCGGCGCCACGCCGCCTGCTGATCGTCCACGACGGCCATGCGCTGGCCGCCGCCGCCGGCCGCGCCGTCGACGCCGAACTGGCCGGCTGCGCGGTGACCGTGGTGGACGGGCCGGCCGGGGACCCACCGGTCCACGACAGCGCCACCGGGGTGCTGGAGCTGCGGGCCGCGGCCACCGGCGGCTACGAGCGCCGCATCACCCGCGTCCACCGCACCGCCGCGGGCGGCGATCCGGTCCTCGGCCCCGCGGACCTGCTGGTGGTGACCGGCGGCGTGGCCGGCATCACGGCACACGCGGCCGGCGCCCTCGCCGCCCGCACGGGCTGCCGTCTCCTGGTCCTGGGCCGGCGTCCGGCCGCTGACGCCGACGTCGTCGCGGGGCTGGACCGGCTGCGCACGGTCGCGCGGGCCGAGTACCGCCGGTGCGACATCAGCGACCCGCGCGCGGTGGCCGCGCTCGTCCGGGAGATCGGCCCGGTCGCCGGGCTCCTGCACGGGGCCGCGTTCAACGAGCCGCAGCGGATGGCCGACCTCACCCCGGCCGCGCTGCGCGCGCACCTGGCGGCGAAGCGCGACGGGTTGCGCGCGCTGCTGGCCGCGTGCGGCGACGGTCTCCGGCTCGTGGTCGGCTTCGGGTCGATCATCGGCCGGTACGGCCTGGCCGGCCAGGCGGCGTACGCGCTCGCCAACGACGCCATGCGGGTGGAGCTGGAAGCCTGGGCGGCGACGCGGCCCGGATGCCGGACCCGCGTGCTCGAATGGTCGGTGTGGTCGGGCCTCGGCATGGGCGTCCGGCTCGACGCGGTGGACCGCCTGCGGCGCGCCGGAATCGCCCCGATCGGCCCCGTCGACGGGGCCGCCACCCTCCTCGCCGCCGTCGAGGACCCCGCCGCACCGGTCACCCTGCTCGCCACCGGCCGCTTCCCGCAGGCCGCGTGGTCGCTGCCTGGGCGGACCCACGCGGGGCGGTTCCTGGAGCGCGTGCGGGTCGACGTGCCGGGTGTGGAGATCGTCGCCGAGGCCGGCCTGACCACCGGCGCCGACCCGTACCTCGCCGACCACCGGTTGCAGGGCACACCCGTGCTGCCGGCCGTCGTCGGTCTCGAGGCGATGGCGCAGGCGGCGGCGCACCTGGTCGACGCGGCCGGCGGCTGGACGTTCCGCGACGCGCGGTTCACGGCGCCGGTCGCCGTCGACCCGCGCGGCACGCGTACGGTGCGGACCGCCGCGGTGGCCTCGCCCGACGGCCGCGAGGTGCGGGTGGCGCTGCGGGACGACTCGGACGGCTTCGCCACCGAACGGTTCGCGGCCACGGTCTCGCCGGCCGACCCCGCGCCGGAACCATCCACAACGGACGGTCCGGCCGGCCGCGGCAACCATCACTGGTACGGCCCGGTGCTCTTCCACGAGGGTCGCTTCCAGCGGCTGCGCGGGGTCGACCTGGTCTCGGCGTTCGCGCTGCACGCGTGGATCGACGCCGGCGACACGGCGGGCTGGTTCGCCCCCGTGCTCGACCAGCGGTTGTCGCTGGGTGATCCAGCCGCGCACGACGCCGCCATCCACGCCCTGCTCGCGTGCGCTCCGCACCGCCGCGTGCTGCCGGTCGCGGTGGCGGAGGTCACCGTGCTGCGACCGCCCGCCGGCCGCCTGCGGGTGGCCGCGGTCGAGACCGAGCACACGGCGACCGGGTACGTCTTCGACCTCGACGTCACCGACGAGCGGGGCGGTCCGGTCGCGCGCTGGCGCGGCCTGCGCCTGGCCGACGTCGGTCCCAACGAGGCCTTCGACGCCGCCCGGCGCGCCGGGACGCTGCCGCTCGACCTGGTCGGCCCCTGGCTGTCCCGGCGGCTCATCGAGTGCGGTTCCGCGCCGCCCGTCGTCCTCTCGGTCGCTCCCGGCCAGCGGGCCGACGGCGCCGGTCGCCGTTTGCTCGCCGCCCTCCTGGGTGTCGACGCGGCGGCGATCGGCCGCCGCCCGGAAGGCGGGCCGGCCGTGCCGGAGGGGTGGGCGAGCCTCAGCTACACGGCGGGTCACGTCCTGGCGGCCGCGTCCGCGCACCGGGTGGGAGTCGACTGGCAGGAGACCGCGGATCCGCGCCGGCCCGCGGCGCCGGGAGGGCCGGATCCGAGCGGTCGGGAGTGGGTCGTCCGCGAAGCGCTCGTCAAGCTCGGCGCGTCGCCGGAGGAACCGCTGACCTTAGCCCGGTCGGAGCCGGACGGCGTCGAGCTGTGGACCGGCAGGGCCGTCGAGGTGTTGACGGCGACGGTGGGTGGCCTCACGGTCGCCGTCGCGGTCGGGCGGGACTGACCATGCGGCCCTACCGCTACCGCCACGTGGTGACCCTCGACGAGACCAACGTGGTGGGCAACGTCTACTTCGCGCACTACCTGCACTGGCAGGGACACTGCCGAGAGCGCTTCCTGGCGGACCACGCGCCGGGGGTGCTCGCGGCGGTGCAGGCCGGCACGCTGGCCCTCGTCACGGTCAGCTGCGCGATGGACTACTACGTCGAGTGCTTCGGGCTCGACGTGGTCGACGTCGAGATGTTCCTCGAGCACCGCTCGGGGCACCGCGTCGGCATGACGTTCGTTTTCCGGCGCGGCGACGTCGAGGTCGCCCGCGGCCGGCAGGAAGTGGCGTGCATGGTCCGGGGATCGGCGGGAGTGGTCCCGGCCCCGCTGCCGGACCAGCTCGTCGCCGCGTTGCGGGAATTCTCCTGAGGCCTCTGGCCGCCCCACGCGACCTCGCCGGCGTCATTCCCGCCACCCGCGGCTTCCCGCTACGCGCAGCCCTTCTCCCGCAGCGTCTCGCCGGCGAGCCGCAGCAGCTCGGGCGTGACCTCGACCGGCGGGTCGATCGGCCGTGGCCGGCGCAGCGCGACGTGGAACGCGTGGCTCGCGCGGCCGTCGGAGACCACGATCGGCGTCGTGGAGGTGCCGAGGAAGTCGGCTTTGATCGCCGGGCGGGCGAAGACCTCGGTGAGGCTCGCGAGGCGGTCGAAGCCCAGCGCCACGGCCCGGTAGGTGCCGTTGGCGACCGGGGCCATCCGGGCCACCCGGTTGGTCTGCAGGACTCCGTACCCGGCCGGCTGCTCCACCTCGGAGTCGTCGCGGAACAGCGCGATCACCGCGCAGCCACCCTCGCGGTGGCCGCCGGTGACCGTGCCGAACGGGCCGGGCTGGCTCGTGTCGCCGTGCCCGCGGTCGACCAGATCGGCGAGGCGGAGCGCGCCGAGGTTGGCCATCGCCACCCGGAACCGGCGCGGTGACATCCCGGTGAACTTGCTGAACTGGCCGATGAACGTGCCGAGGCTGGAGTAGCCGACCGCCAGGCAGACCTCGGTGACGCTCATCGTCGTGGTGAGGAGCAACCGCCGCGCCTCCGCCATCCGCAGTGCGGCGAGAAAACGCGCGGGCGTCGTCGAGGTGATGTGGCGGAAGACACGGTGGAAGTGGAATGGGCTGAGAAGCGCGGCCTGCGCGATGTCGGTGAGCCGTTGCGGCTGCCCGAGATTCTCCGACATGTACGCGACCGCGCGGGACACCGCGTCCAGCCGCGCGGCGTCGGTGGGGCTGTCCAAGCAGGAGGTGACGGCTGTGCAGGCCACCAGGTGGTCACATCCCATGCAGCCGGTGCTCTTTCGCCACCGCCCTTCGGCCGTGGTGGTCATTCGGAATGCCTTTCCCTTGGCTGCGACCGGAGTTTTGTGGCCCCGACCGCCGATTCTGTTGTGGTCACCACGCATCCGTGGCCATCTACCGGGATCACTCAATGACGATGGGGGTTGGATGCGCTGACAGTCAACACCCCATTACAGATTGATTGAAGTTGGAATCTTGCTAATGGGATGCCGAAGGGGGCGGACGGCGGCTGCCGCCCGCCCCCGGAGTGCCGGGAAATCAGTCGAAAATCAGTTCATCCACCCGGTACGCGGGCAGAACTGCACGCCCTCGATGTCGGCGACACCGTCCTGGTTGGAGTCGACGTCGCCGTCGCGGGTGGAGTAGATGTCGAGCGAGTTGGCGTCGATCCGGCCGTCGCCGTTCCAGTCGCACAGCTTGCCCTTGAACGTGCCGACGATGAACGCGTTGGCCAGCGGGCCGGTCGGCGTGTCCAGGGTGCCCAGGATGCTGTTGCCCGGGAACAGCACCTCTTCGAGCGAGCTGCCCTTCATCGTCTCGAAGTTGATGTAGCCCCAGGTGTGCACCCGGCCCCGGACGTAGCGGATCGCCGGCGACCCCTTGATCTGCATCGCGGGGTCGAGGGTCCACTCGCCGGTCCGCTTCGCGGCGACCATCTCGTTGCGGTGGCCGAGCGAGTCGTCGTCGGCACGGCCCGACAGGAAGATGGGCCGCAGGCCGCGGGACTCGAAGTAGAAGCTGCCCCGGCCGGCGTTGGCGTGGTTGGTCAGGCCGCGGAACACGAAGTTCTCGGTGTGCGGCGACCCGTCCTCGTGCAGCCCCGACAGGGTCTTGCTGATGATCAGCTTCTGGTTGCGGGTGTCGACGTTGGGGCAGGCGTGGGCCTGGCCGTAGCTGCGGGCGAGGCCCTGCGGCGCCAGCGAGATCTTGCCCCAGTTGCGGCCGGTCTCGTCCAGCATGACGTAGACGTCACAGTGGATGTTGAGCAGCAGCGTCTCGTCGAAGGTGCGCTCGGGGTCGTAGGTGAACGACCGGCCGTCGAACTCGGCCAGGCCGGTGCGCAGCTCCGAGCGGAAGATGCGGGCCCACTCGCCGACGTCGGCGTCGTCGTCGTCGACGTGCCGGTCGAGGACCTGGGCCGCCGCCGACCCGCCGAGCTTCTCCAGTGCCCACAGGGCGTTCCACCGGACCTGGCGGTCGGTGTCGGAGGAGACGGCCGCGTCGATCAGCTCGACCGCGTCGGGCAGCCGGCGGTCCAGCGCCTGGTACAGCGACTGCTCGCGGATCATCGGGTCCGGGTGGTTGAGCGCCTCGTGGCGGACCTGGTCGTCGGTCCGCACGTCGAGGCGGACGGCCGCCCGCTCGAGGAAGTCGCCGAATTCGCTGTCGAGCAGCGCGGGGTCACCCTTGAGGTGGTGCTCCCACGCCGGCGCGCTGCCGCCGCCGGTGGTGATGCCGAAGGATTGGAGCGTCATGCTCTAATCACCCTTTCTGGGTTGGTGATCGAACTGCGTGACCTATGTGGATCGCGGCCGTTCGGTGCGGTCGCGCCTGGAACCCAGCATTCGTCCGGACGCGGGCGGGTGTCCAAGGATCGGCCGGCGGTCAGCAAGAATCCGCCGGTCGGCGCGCGGCCTTGCGCGATCCGGCCGTGGGCACTGACACGGACGCGGCCGGGCCCTACGGTGAGCGGCCATGTGGACCAACGCCCGCCGCCTCGCCGCCGTCATCGCCATCCTCATCGGACAGACCGTCGCCGTCGCGTGGCGGCTCGCCCTCGCGGCGCTGCGCGGCCGGGGCCGCGACCGGCCCGCGATGGAGAGCCTGCTCGCCGCGGCCGCGACGCGCACGGTGGAACGGCTGGGGCCCACCTACGTCAAGCTGGGCCAGCTGCTGGCCACCCGGACCGACCTGGTGCCCCCGGCCGCGACCCGGGTGTTGCGCCGGCTCTTCGACGGCGTGCGGCCGCCGGCCTCCGGCGGTGCGGTGCCGGTCGCGCTGCGCGCCGCGCTCGACGGGGATCTGCGGCTCGTCGCCGCGGGCAGCGTCGCCTGCGTGTACCGCGGGCGGCTGGCGACCGGGGAACAGGTCGCGGTGAAGGTCCGCCGCCCGGGCATCGCGCGGACCGTCGAAGCCGACCTCGCCATCCTGTCCGGCCTGGCGCGCGCCGGCGCGCGGCTGCCCGCGTTCCGCGGCGCGCCGATCCGCGAGATCACCGACCAGCTCGGCGCCGCGGTGCGGCAGCAGCTCGACCTTGGCCGCGAGGCCACCGCGACCCGGCGGCTGCGTGCGAGCCTCGCCGGGATCCCGGGCGTCCGGGTGCCGCGGGTTTTCGACGAATGGTCCGGCGACGACGTCCTGGTCCTCGAGTTCGTGCCGGGCCTGCCGCGCTGGCACCGGACCGGCGGCCCCGCACCGGCGACCGACAGGTCCCGCGCCGCGGCGGTGAGCGCCCTCCGCGCGGTGTTCCACATGATTTTCGTCGACGGTTTCGTCCACTGCGACCTGCACCCCGGCAACCTGCACCTGCTCGACACCGGGGTGGTGATCGTCGACGCCGGCTTCGCGCACCAGCTCACGCCGGAGGCCCGGCGGGCGTTCGCCGCGTTCTTCCACGGCATGGCCGGCGGTGACGGCCCGCGGTGCGCGGACATCCTGCTCGGGACCGCGGTGCGGGCCGATCCCGCCGCCGACCACAGCGCGTTCCGGGCCGAGATCGCGGCGCTCGTCGCGCGCGCGACCCGGCGCCGGGCCGCCGACTTCGACCTGGTCGACTTCGCGTACCGCCTGTTCGCCGCGCAGCGCGCGCACGGGTTCTACGCCGACGCGCAGTTCGTCTTCCCGATCCTCGCCCTGATCGTCATGGAGGGGACGATCCGCACCTGGGCTCCGGACGTCGACTTCCAGGCCGAGGCGCTGCCGTACGTCCTGCGCGCGCTCGCGGACACCGCGCACCTGTCCGCCCGATATTGACAGCCGTGTGTGGCTCCCGCATCGTCGGTGCTGTCTCCCGGCGCCGTACGAAAGGTCGATCATGGCGGTGTTCGCGCACAGGTACGTCATCGTCGGAGCGGGGCCCGCGGGGCTCCAGCTGAGCTACTACCTGCGGCGCGAGGGAGCGGACTGCGTCACGTTGGAGCGGGGTGGCGCGGTGGCGAACTTCTTCCGCCGGTACCCGCGGCACCGGCGCCTGATCTCGCTCAACAAGGTCAACGTCGTCAGCGACGATCCCGAGATCCGGCTGCGCTGGGACTGGAACTCCCTGCTCAACGACTCACCGGAGCTGCGGTTCCCGAACTACAGCCGCGAGTACCTGCCGCTCGCCGACGACCTCGTCCGGTACCTGGAGGACTTCCAGAAGGCGCACGAGCTCGACGTGCGGTTCGACACCGAGGTCGAGCGGATCCGCCGGGTCGGCGACGGCTTCGTGGTCCACGCCGGCGCCGACGAGTGGCACGCGTGCTGCCTGGTCGTGGCCACCGGCTGGACGCAGCCGTACGTGCCGGCGATCCGCGGCATCGAGCACGCCGTGGGGTACGAGGACATGGTGGTCGACCCCTCGGCCTACACCGGCAAACGGGTGTTGATCATCGGGAAGGGCAACTCGGCGTTCGAGGCGGCCACCGCCATGCTCGGCGACGCGGCGATGATCCACCTCGCCAGCCGCCGGCCGCTCAAACTGGCCTGGAACACCAAGCACCCCGGCGACGTCCGCGGCCAGTACGGCGCGATCCTGGACAGCTACCAGTTCAAGACGCTGCACTCGGTGCTCGACTGCGTGATCGACGAGATCCGCCCCGCCGGCGACCACTTCGAGGTCGACATCACCTACACCCACGCCGACGGCGAGAAGGAGCGGCTGGAGTACGACGCGATCGTACGCTGCACCGGCTTCCGGATGGACACGTCGGTGTTCGACGCCTCCGCGATGCCGGCGATGGTCCGCGACGACCGGATGCCCGGCCTGCGGCCGGACTGGCAGTCGGTCAACGTGGACGGTCTCTACTTCGCCGGCACCGTCGCCCAGGACCGGGACAACAAGCACGCGTCCTCGCCGTTCATCGACGGTTTCCGCTACAACCTGCGGACGATGACCCGGCTGCTGCGCGAGCGCTACGACGGCGTGCCGCTCGCCCACGGCTGGGCGGCCCGCGACCCGCGGGAACTCGCCGGCGTGATGCTCGACCGGATCAACTGGAGCTCGGCGCTCTGGACGCAGTTCGAGTACCTCTGCGACACCTTCGTCCTCGACGCGGCGACCGGCGGGTTCCGCCACTACGAGGACCTGCCGGAGGACTACGCGGTCGAGCGGTTCCGCGACGAGCCGCACTACTACACGCTGGCGCTGCGGTGGGGCCGCGACGACTACGCCGACGTCTTCGCCATCGAACGCCACCCGCAGCCGGAGCGCGCGCACGAGAGCGCGTTCATCCACCCGGTCGTCCGGCGCTACCGCGGCGCCGAGATCGTGGCGGAGCGGCACCTGCTGGAGGACCTGCTGGCCGAGTGGCGCCGGCCGGACCGGCACGTCGAGCCGCTCGTCGCGTTCCTGGCCCGGGACCTCACTGCCTGACGAGCACCTCGGCGAGGTCCTTGCGGCGCAGGTCCGGCACGCGCGCGCCGGCGGCCGGGTATCCGACGGGCAGCACGAGATACGGCCGCTCCTCGGGCGGCCGGTCGCAGATCTCGTTCAGGAAGCGCATCGGGCTCGGCGTGTGCGTCAGCGTGGCGAGGCCGGCGTGGTGCAGCGCGGCGATGAGCAGCCCGACCGCGATGCCGACCGACTCCTTGACGTAGTACGGCCGGGGAGTGCGCGGACCCTTGTGCACCTCGAACACCACGATCACCACCGGCGCGACCTCCAGGAACGGCTTCTCCCAGGTGGTGCCGATCGGCGCCAGGTCGGCCAGCCACCGGTCGCCGGCGCGGCGCGCGTAGAACTCGCGCTCCTCCGCCTCGGCCGCCAGCCGCAGGCGCCGTTTGCGACCCGGCTCGGTGACGGTCACGAACCGCCACGGCTGGATGTTGGCACCGCTCGGCGCCGTGGCGGCGGCCGCGATGGCGGCCTCGACGACGCCGTCCGGCAGCGGATCGGGGGCGAAGTCCCGCACCGAACGCCGGCCGGCCATCGTGTCCGCGAAGGCCCTGACCGCGCCGAGCATCGTGTCGGGCGGGTTCCTCGGCAGCCGCACGGGGACCGTCGGGACCCGGGTTGATGCTGACACGCGCCGCCTCCTCTGTCCGGCCGGGGCGTCCAGCATCGCGCGGCGGCGGCCGCCGGCCGTGACGTTTTCATGCGCTTCCGGCGGGAACCGGTGCGGTGCCCGCGATCAGCGCGTCGACCACACTGGTCAGGTCGCCGCCCGCGTGTGCCGCGCGCTGCCGCGCCGCGCCGTCGCCGTGGGCGGCCAGCGCGCTGAGCCAGGCGTCGACCCGGTCGAGGTCGCCGTGCTCGGCCAGCAGGTCGGCGACTCCGTCGCGCAGCCGGCGAGCCAGCTCGCGGGCCGGAGTCAGTTCTCCGGTGTGGACGTCGATGCCCTCGCCGCCCATGCCGTCGCGCGCCGCCCGCCAGTACGCCACCCGCAGGGTCTCGGCCGGTGGCTCGGCCACGGGCCGGCCGGCGTCGACGGCGTCGCCGGCGGCCACGACGAGGGCCCGCACCAGCGCGGCGTACGCGGCCGACTCGGCGGCGCCGGGCAGCACGTCGGCGGCGCGCACCTCGACGGTGGGATGGGCCGCCGACGGCCGGACGTCCCAGAAGATGGTGCCGGTGTCGACCAGGGCGCCGGCCGCGACCAGGGCGGCGACGTGGGCGTCGTAGTCCGCCGCGCAGGTGAACGGCGGCGGGGGACCGGCGACGGGCCAGCGGCTCCACGTCACGGTGCGCCAGCTCGCGTACCCGGTGTCGCGCTGGTCCCAGAAGGGCGAGTTCGCGGCGAGGCCGACCAGCACCGGCAGCACCGGACGCAGGTGGGTGCCGATCCGCACCGCGCGGTCGCGGTCGGGCACCTGCACGTGGACGTGGGTCGCGCAGATGCTCAGCTCGTCGTGGAGACCGCGGAACGTCCGGGTGCCGCGGGTCTGCCGGGGGCCCTCCGTCACCGGCGGCGGCACGTGCGGGCCGCACACCGGCGTGCCGCTCGCGACGATCGCCAGGCCCAGCGGCCCCGCGACCTCGGCGAGGACGGCGCGGCCCTCGGCGAGCTGGTCGGCCAGCTCCGCCGCCGTCGCGCACGGCGTGGTGCGGCTCTCGACCTGCAGCTTGGTGATCTCCCCGCCGACCCGGTCGCCGAGCCGGCGGCGGGCGGCCTCGACCAGATCGCCGGCCCGCGGGACGACCTCGCGGGTCGCCGCGTCCACGACCAGGAACTCCTCCTCCACGCCGAAGCGGGGAGCCGCTGCCGTGCGCCGCATGGCGCCACCCTACCGGTGGCCGGGACCGCCGTGTGGTCGCGTCAGCGCGCGCCGGCGGGCACCAGGGTGAGCTTCTCGACGGCCGCGGCCAGCAGCGCCGCGCGCTCCGGCATGCGGTCGACCACCACGTACTCGTCGCGCGCGTGGGATCCGCCGCCGACCGCGCCGAGCCCGTCCAGTGTGGGGACTCCCAGCGCCGAGGTGAAATTGCCGTCCGACGCGCCGGACGCGTGGACGCCCTCCGGCACCGGGAGGCCCCGCTCCCGGGCGGCGTGCCGGACGAGGTCGAAGAGCAGCCGCGCGGTCTCCTCGGCCATCGGGTACCGGTTGACACCGCCGTGGACGGTGAGCGTGGCGCCGGCCAGCCGCGGCCGCGACCGGCGGATCGCCGCGTCGACCCGGCGCAGCTCCGCGCCGGTCCACGCGCGGACGTCGACGGCCAGGTGGGCCCGTTCCGGGACCGTGTTGCTGGTCGTCCCGGACGCCAGGACCGTCGGGGTCACCGAGGTGCCGTCCGGCGGCGAGGCGAGCCGGGCCAGCGCGATGACCTGGTGCGCGACCTCGACGGTGGCGTTGACGCCCCGGTGCGGCTCCACGCCGGCGTGCGCGGCCCGGCCATGGACCTCCAGCCGGTACGCCGACCCGCCCTTGCGCGCGATCTTCAGGTGGCCGTCGGGGGTGGCGGGTTCGCCGACGAGCACCGCGCCGGAGCGCCGGGCCTGCTCCTCGACGATCGGCCGGGAGGTCGCCGACCCGATCTCCTCGTCGGCCGTGAGCAGCAGCCCGACGTGGCTCGGGTCGGGCAGCCGGCGCAGCGCGGAGAGCATCTGGACGATGCCGGCCTTCATGTCGCAGACGCCGGGCCCGGTGGCGACGCCGTTGTCGACCTGGAACGGCCAGTCCGCGACGGTGCCGGCGGGCCAGACGGTGTCGTAGTGACCTAGCAGCAGCACGCGCTGCTCCCGCGCGGCCCACAGCAGGTGCGGGTGGCCGTCGCGGACGATGCGGGTGGGCGGCCGGCCGAGGACGGACTCGCCCCAGCCGGCCAGCAGGTCGGCGCAGCGCTCCAGGTGGGGCGGCGAGGCGGACGGGCTCTCCGCGCGGACGAGCTCGCGCAGTTGGTCGATCATGCTGGCGGTGTGGTCCATGGAAGGGCTCCTCTGTCCGGCGCGCCGCTCTCCATGAGCCTCCATCATGGACGGCAACCGGTTCTTCCCTTTCTTGCTCTCCCGCACCGGCACGCTTCCGGGCCATGCTCCGGTCGCCCAATACTGGCCGGGCCGTCCGAGGTGGACGGCAGGGGAGGGTCGCGATGGTCGTGCAGCGGGTCACCGCGTCGGTGGTGCGGCGCCAGGTCCGGCACGTCGTGCCGGTGCCGGTGGCTTCGGCCGCCGGGCTGGTCGCGAACGTCTACGCCCAGGTGGCGGAGGAGATGCGGATCGTGCCGCCGCCGGCGCTGCTGCACTCGCCGTCGCCGGAGGTGCTGGCGGCCTTCTGGGCCCTGTTCCGCGAACCGCTGGCGGGCACCGCGGCGGACCGGCTGACGAAGGAGGCGGTCGCGGCCGCCGTCTCGGTCGCCAACGCCTGCCCCTACTGCGCGCAGATGCACACGGCCGGCGTCTACGAGCTCGGCACCGCGGACGATGCCGAGGCGCTCGCCGACGACCGGGTCGGCGACATCGCCGACCACCGCCTGCGCGCGGTCGCCGCCTGGGCCCGCCACGCCCACCGCGCGGGCAGCACGGCCCGCCTGCCCGCGGACGTCGGCGCCGCGGAGCGCGCGGAGCTGGTCGCGCTGCTGGTCGCGTTCCACTACACGGCCCGGATGGTCAACGTCTTCCTGCCCACCTTCCTGTTCCCGCCGCGGCTGGGCCCGGGCGGCCGGCGCCGGCTCCAGCAGGGACTGGGCCGGCTGCTGCGGCCGGTCCTGCGGAAGCCGCGGCCGGTGGGCCGCGCCACGGCCCTGCTGCCGCCGGCGGGCGGCCCGGGCCTCGCGGCGCCGGCCGCCCGGGTGGACGCGGCGTTCGAGGCCGCCGGGCGGCGGGCCGTGCCGCCGGCGGTGCGGGAGCTGGTGGCGGGTCACGTCGCCGGCTGGCGGGGCGAGGATCCGGGATTCGGCTCCGGTTGGTGCGAGGACGCGATCGCGCCGCTCGCCCCCGGCGACCGGCCCGCGGCGCGGCTCGCCCTGCTCACCGCGCTGGTGTCCCACCGGGTCACGGACGAGGTGGTCGAGGCGTTCCGGCACCGTCGACCCGACGACGCCGGCCTCGTGGACACGGCCGCGTGGGCCAGCCACCTGGCCGCGACGACCATCGGCCGCCGGATCTGACGTCTTTTTGTCCCCGCAGCGCGTCCGCCACGCACGCGGGCGTGCCCATCGTCGAAGGAGAGCACATGGCGCACGGAGGTCTGCGAGCCGGGCTCAACGGCCGGCACCACCGGACGGCCCTCAACGTGTTCATGCTCGTCGTGGTCGCGCACTGGGCCGAGCACCTGGCGCAGGCATTCCAGATCTGGGTGCTGGGCTGGCCGACCCCGCAGGCCCGGGGTGTCCTGGGTGTCCCGTTCCCGTGGCTGATCAGCTCCGAATGGCTGCACTACGGCTACGCGCTCGTGATGCTCGCCGCCCTCTGGATGCTGCGCGACGGGTTCGCCGGCCGCGCACGGACGTGGTGGACCGTCGCCCTGGCCATCCAGTTCTGGCATCACGTCGAGCACCTGCTGCTGTTCGTCCAGGCGCAGGCCGGGACGCCGTTCTTCGGCCAGGCCGTGCCGACCAGCCTCGCGCAGCTCGTGCTTCCCCGCGTCGAGCTGCACCTGCTCTACAACACGGCGGTCTTCGTGCCGATGGTGGTGGCGCTGGTATACCACCTGCACCCGAACGCCCGCGAGGCCCGCCTGATGGCCTGCACCTGCGCCACGCGCCGGTCCACCGCACCGGCCGCCGCCTGAGCCCTGATGACCACGGACGGCGGAAGCGCGGCGGTCGTGCGGCGCAGGGTCTCCGGCATCGCCGTCGCGGCGGTGGCCCTGGCGGTCGTCGGGCTCGGCCTCGCCGCGAAGCCGGCGCCGCTCGAGGCGGTGGCCACGTATCCCGCCGCGGGAGCCGTCCTCGACGGCTCACCCGGACAGGTGTGGGTCAGCCTCCGCGGTGCCGCCCGGCCGCGCGAGTTCCACATCGCGGTCAGCCACCGGGACGGCGGGGTCCCGGTGGCGACCGCGGCGGCGCGGCTCGAGGGCCAGAACCTCGTGGCGACCGTGCCGGTCCTGCCCGCCGGCGAGTACCTGATGGGCTACCACGTGGTGTTGGCGGACGGCCGGCAGATCTCGGGCCTGTCCCCGTTCACGGTCGGGGCCGCCGGCGGGCCACCACCACCGGCCGCCGCGCCACCCGCCGGGCACGCGCACGGCGGCAAGGACCCGGTGACCGGCGCGCTTCTCGTCCTCAACATCGTCCTCATCGGACTCGTCACCCTGCTTTTCCTGCGCCGGCGCCGCCGCCCGTCCGCCCGATCCGCGGCGTGACGCCTTATCCCTTCCCGTTCGCCGCCTATCCAAGGGGGACCGTTGCCACCGCAAGACGTCGGCATCCTGCGCCGACTCGCTCCCGCGCTGTTCGTCGTCGGCCTCGTCGCCGCGCTGTTCGCCGTCGCGCAACGCCCGGCCGCGTCCCGGGAGACCCGCGAGAGCCTGGCGTCCCGGTTCTCGTTCACCGAGCTGCCGATCGCGCTGCCGGCCGGCCTGCCGCACAGGACCGTACGGGAGGTCAATCCGGCGTACGCGCACATCCGGTCCTGGATCTCGTCGGTCGGCGCGGCGATCGCCGTCAACGACCTCGACGGTCGCGGGCGGGCCGATGACCTGTGCCTGGTCGACACCCGCAGTGACGCGGCGATCGTGACACCGGCGCCGGGGAGCGGCGCGGCGTACGCGCCGTTCGTGCTCGACCCGGCGCCATTGCCGATGGGCCCGGCGATCGCCCCGATGGGCTGCACACCCGGCGATTTCAACCTCGACGGACGGATGGATCTGCTCGTCTACTACTGGGGCCGGACGCCGGTGGTGTTCCTGCACCGCGGCACCGGGACCGCGCTGTCGGCGCGCACCTACAAGCCGGTCGAGCTGGTGGCGTCGCCGGGCACCGCCGGCGGTGCCTACAGTGGTCCACTGTGGAATACAAACGCCGTCGCGGTGGCCGACTTCGACGGCGACGGCCGTCCGGACGTGGGCGTGTTCAACTACTTTCCCGACACCGCGGTGCTCGACCCGCGAGGTGCGGCGAACGTGCAGATGAACCACTCGATGTCGCGCGCCACCAACGCCGGCGGCGCGCACGTCCTGCGCTGGACCGCGGCCACGTCCGGCCCCGACCCGAGCGTCACGTTCGAGGAGCAGGCGGCGATCGACCCCGCGTACGCGACGGGCTGGACGCTCGCCGCCTCCTCCGCCGACCTCGACGGCGACCTGCTTCCCGAGCTGTACCTGGCCAACGACTTCGGCCGTGACCGCCTGTTCCACAACACCTCGCGGCCCGGCCGGATCAGCTTCGCGCCGGCCGCCGGCGAGCGCGGCCCGTTCACGCCCAAGTCGCTGGTGCTGGGAATGGACTCGTTCAAGGGCATGGGGATCGACTTCGGGGACCTGGAGGGCCGGGGCCGGTTCGACATGTTCGTCAGCAACATCACCGAGTCGTGGGGCCTGGAGGAGAGCAACTTCGTCTGGCAGAACACGGCCGCGACGCCGGAGGAGGCGCGCGCGGAGCTGGCGAAGGGGGTCGCGCCGTTCGTCAACACGGCCGCGGCGAAGAACCTGGCGTGGGTGGGCTGGGGTTGGGACGCGAAGATGGCCGACTTCGACAACAGCGGCCGCCTGTCGATCGTCCAGACCACCGGCTTCGTCAAGGGCAGCATCAACCGGTTCAACTGGCTGCAGGAGCTGGCGATGGCCAACGACCTCATCCTGCGCGAGCCCGCGATGTGGCCACACGTCGAGCCCGGTGACGACATCGCCGGCGCGAACGCGCTCGCCTTCTGGGTACGGGAGGACAACGGCCGGTACGTCGATCTCAGCCCCGAACTCGGCCTCGACGCCGAGATCCCGACCCGCGGCGTGGCCGTCGCGGACACCGACGGCGACGGCGCGCAGGACTTCGCGGTCGCGCGGCAGTGGGGCCCGCCGGCCTTCTACCGCAACGACAAGGCCGGCAACGGCGACTTCCTCGGCCTGCGGCTGACGCGTCCCGCGCTCGGCGACCCGGCCGCCACCCGCGGCACACCCGCGTACGGGGCCCAGGTGCGGATCACCACGGCCGACGGCCGGACCCGGCTGGCCCAGCTCGACGGCGGCGGCGGGCACTCCGGCAAGCGCGGCTTCGACGTCTTCTTCGGCCTGGGCGACGCCGGAAAAGGCCCGGTGGCCGTCGAGATCAGCTGGCGCGACCTGGCCGGCGCCACGCACCGCCAGACCGTCGACCTCGCCGCCGGCTGGCACGACCTCGTGCTCACGACGCGCGTCCAGGAGGGGAACCGGCGATGAACCGCCCGGCCGTCGACCCGCGCTATCTGGCGTTGCGGAACTTCGCGATCTCCATGAGCGTCTTCAACATCCTCGGCTACACGGTGCTCGGCTTCGAGCAGCCCTGGACGTGGCCGCTGTTCGCCCTCGCCGTCGGCTACGCGACGGAGATCCTGGTGGAGGTCGTCTCCGCCCGGGCCCACCGGCGCCGGCCGGCGTTCGCCGGCAGCGGCCTGCGGGGCCTCTACACCTTCCTGCTGCCCGCGCACATCACCGCCCTCGCGGCCAACATGCTGCTGTACGCGAACGACATCTTCTGGCCGATCGCGTTCGCCGTCGTGGTCGCGATCGGGCAGAAGGCCGTCCTGCGAGCGCCGATCATGGGCCGGATGCGGCACTACATGAACCCGTCCAACTTCGGGATCACCGTCACGCTGCTGGCGTTCTCCTGGGTCAACATCGCGCCGCCGTACCACTTCACGGAGAACGTCCCGGACGTCGTCAGCATCGCCGTGCCTTTGATCATCATCACGGCCGGCACGGTGCTCAACGCGGTGCTGACGAGGAAGATCCCGCTCATCGTCGGCTGGCTCGGCGCGTTCGTCCTCCAGGCACTCGTCCGGTGGTGGATCTGGGACGTGTCCCTGTGGGGTGCGTTGGCGCCGATGACCGGTGTCGCGTTCGTGCTGTTCACCAACTACATGATCACGGACCCGGGTACGACGCCGAGCTCCGGCAAGGCGCAGTTCGCGTTCGGCGCGGGCGTCGCCGCGGTCTACGGCATCCTGATGGCGTTCAACGTCGTCTACACGCTCTTCTTCGCCGTCACCATCGTCTGCCTGATCCGCGGGCTCTACTGGTGGGGCCGGTGGCTCATGGACCGGCGCGCGGCGACCGCGCCGGTGCCGGTGACGCGGTGAGGAGCGTCCCCTCCGGTCTCGCGGCGGAGGAGTGCTGACGGCCGGAGTACGGCGTGCGAGACTTCTTTGACAATGTTCGATCGATCGAGGAGTGGTGTTGGCACACATCGAGCTTGGCGTGGACGAGAAGCAGTTCCCCGGCATCACCGGCCTGATGCGGTACCGTCCGGAAACGGCGAAGCCGCTCAACGCGCTGGCCGAGGTGCTGCTGCGCGGGCCGCATCCGATGCCGGCCGGCGAGCGGGAGCTGATCGCGGCGTACGTGTCGGGCCTCAACGACTGCACGTTCTGCCGCGACTCGCACTCGGCGTTCGCGGCGGCCCAGCTCGACAGCGGGATGACGCTGGTCGACCAGGTCCGGGCCGACCCGGACACCGCTCCGATCTCGCCGAAGCTGCGGGCCCTGCTGCGGATCGCCGCCGCGGTGCAGCGGTCGGGCCGCGCGGTGACGCCGGACCTCGTCGCCGCCGCCCGCGCCGAGGGGGCCACCGACCTGGAACTCCACGACACGGTCCTGATCGCGGCGGCGTTCTGCATGTACAACCGCTACGTCGACGGCCTGGCCACGTTCGCGCCGCCGGACCGCGCGGCCTACGCCGACTCGGCCCGCCGGATCGTCGAGGTGGGCTACGGCGGCTAGCCGGGTCGCGGCCGCCACCCGGGACGGTGGCGGGCACCCCGGGGCGGATCGGGCTGCCGTGGCGGTCCGTCAAGGGCGGACGACGCAACGGAATCCGATGTGGCTGGTGGACGAGTTCGCGGCCTGGCCCTGCCGGGCGGCCGGCCGGTAACGCAGGCAGTACGTCGGCGCGCACAGGTGCGAGCCGCCCTTGATGACGTACCGCGCCGACTCGGTGTCCGGCCGCGGCGCGCAGCAGGAGGGGGCAGGGGGCTCCCCGCCAGGTATCCCGTACGGGTCCGCGGTCCACTCCCACACGTTACCGACGACGTCGTACAGGCCGAAGCCGTTGGGCGGGTACGAGCGCACCGGTGAGGTGCGGACGAACCGGGGTGTGTCCCGCCGCCATGGGAAGGGGCCCTGCCAGGTGTTGGCCATCGTGCGGCCGCGGGGCGAGAACTCGTCGCCCCACGGGAACACCGCGCCGTCGAGGCCGCCACGGGCGGCGTACTCCCATTCGGCCTCGGTGGGGAGTGCCTTGCCGGCCCATTGCGCGTACGCGAGCGCGTCGGCGTGGCCGACGTGGGTCACCGGATGCCGCTCGCGTCCGCCGACGTTGCTGCCGGGCCCTTCGGGGTGCCGCCACTGGGCCCCGGGCGTCCAGTGCCACCATCGCCGCCAGTCGTCGAGCGGCACCGGACCGGGGGTCGGCTGGAAGACCAGCGAGCCGGGGACGAGCAGGTCGGGGTCCGCCTCGTCGAAGTCGGCCGCCTCCGGGGCCCGCTCCGCGACCGTCACGTAGCCGGTCTCCGCGACGAAGCGCCGGAACGCCGCGACGGTGACCGGATGCTCGTCGATCCAGAACCCGCCGACCTCCACCGTCCGCACCGGCGCCTCCTCGGGGTAGAAGTCGGCGCTGCCCATGGTGAAGCGGCCGCCGGGCAGCCATGTCATGTCCTTGGCCGGCGCGCGGCGAGTGATCGACATGGCGCCAGCATATGTCTCCCAGGTTGACCTTGACACAGAGCCGAATCACTGTTGTAGTAGCGAGTAGATCGATCTACTAGCCGAACCGTCCCGCCCGCCGCCACCGGCCACCGCACCCCCGGTCGTGCCGACGGCGACCTCCTCCCATCACGCAGGCCGCACGACGGCCGGGAACGGGCGTCACCGCCTCGCCGTGCCACCGGCACACCCCCACTCCACCATGAGCAACGGAGATCACATGGACCAGCTCCCGGAGACCATGCGCGCGGTCGTCTGTCACGGCCCGGAGGACTACCGGATGGCCACGCTTCCCGTGCCCACACCCGGTCCCGGTGAGGCGCTTCTGCGGGTGGCCGCGGTCGGCATCTGCGCCAGCGACCTCAAGTGCTACCACGGCGCGAGCAAGTTCTGGGGCGACGAGAGCCGTCCGGCGTGGGCCGAGACCGAGGTGACGCCGGGACACGAGTTCGTCGGCGACGTCGTCGCCCTCGACGACGAGGCCGGCGCGCGGTGGGGGATCGGCGTCGGTGACCGGGTCGTCGTGGAGCAGATCCTGCCGTGCGAGCGGTGCCGCTACTGCCGCCGCGGCCAGTACTGGATGTGCGCTGTGCACGAGATCTTCGGCTTCAAGCGGGCCGCGATGGGAGCGATGGCCGAGTACGTGCTGCTGCCGAAGCGGTCGCTCGTGCACCGGATCAGCGCCGACGTCCCGCCCGCGCACGCCGCGTTCGCCGAGCCGCTGTCCTGTGCCCTGCACGCGGTCGAACGGGCCGGCATCCAGTTCGGCGACGTCGTGGTGGTCGCCGGCGCCGGTCCGATCGGCCTCGGGATGGTGGCCGGCGCGGCCGCGAAGTCACCGGCCCACGTGGTGGCGCTGGACATCTCCGACGCCCGGCTCGACCTCGCCCGCGCGTGCGGCGCCGACGTGACGCTCAACATCTCCCGCGACGACGTGCTCGGGACGGTGCGCGACCTCACCGAGGGCTACGGCGCCGACGTGTACCTGGAGGGAACGGGCCACCCCTCGGCGGTGCCGCAGGGGCTCACCCTGCTCAGGAAGCTCGGCACCTACGTCGAATACAGCGTCTTCGGCTCCGACGTGACGGTCGACTGGAGCATCATCGGCGACGACAAGGAGCTCGACGTACGCGGCGCGCACCTCGGGCCGTACTGCTGGCCGGCCGCGATCCGGATGATCGAGTCCGGCCGCCTTCCCCTCGACCGCATCTGCACGCACCAACTGCCGCTCGAACGGTTCCAGGAAGGCCTGGACCTGGTCTCTGACGGGACGAGGTCGATCAAGGTCTCCCTCCTTCCCGGCTGACCGCCGGACCTTCCCCTGGAGAGTCACCATGGACAGTCTTTCGCGGACAGTCATGTCCCGTCGCGCGTTGCTGGGCGGCACCTTCGCCGCCGCGACCGGTCTGCTCGTCGGCTGTAGCGACTCCGCCCCGTCCGGCGGAGCGACCGGCGCCACCACCCTGCGCATCGGCATACCGAGCGACGTCCTGCTCGGAAGCATCCAGCGCTTCCAGGCTCACAACCAGCCGCTGCGGCGCACGCTGTTCGACTACGTGCTGGACAAGAACCCCGACGGCACCTACCGGCCGGCGCTGGCCACCGGGTGGGAGTGGAGCGGCGACAACACCGAACTGGTGATCACGCTGCGCGACGACGTCGCCTACCACACCGGACGGCCGTTCGGTCCGGACGACGTGATCGCCTCGATCGAGGCGGCCAATGCCGAGGGTTCCGGCGTGCAGGCCGCCCGGCTGCTCAAGAAGGCCAAGGGCATCGCCAGGTCCGGCCCCACCGAGCTGACCGTCACGTTCGACAAACCGTTCGCCGGCTACCTCGACGCGCTCGCGATGCTGCCCATCATCGACAGTCAGACCGCCGCCGGACTCAAGGACGGCAAGCAGGTCGTCGGCACCGGACCGTTCACGTGGAAGACGTGGACCCCGGGCAGCCGGCTGGAGCTGGCCCGCAACGACGCCTACTGGCGCGGGAAGGCCAACGTCGAGACGCTGGCGTTCAGCGTCATCCCGGACGCGCAGGCACTGCTGGCGGCGATGCGCTCCGGCAGCATCGACCTGGCGATGCGGATGATCGCGCGGGACGCCGACTCGCTCAAGAGCGACGGCCGCTTTGCCGTGTCGAGCACCGTCGGCTACGAGATGTACCTCGGCGCGAACGTGAAGGTCAAGCCGCTCGACGACGTCCGGGTACGCCAGGCCATCGCCTACTCCATCGACCGGCAGCGCATCGCCAACCAGGTCTACAAGGGCTTCGCCACGCCGAGCGCGATCCCGTGGTCGAAGAGCACACCCGGCGTCACGGACGCGCAGATCGGCAGCTACGCGTACGACGTCGCCAAGGCCAAGCAGCTCCTCGCGCAGGCCGGCGCGGTCGGGGCCGAGGTGTCCATCTCCGCCCTGGCCGCCGAGCCGACGTACAAGGCGATCCAGGAGATCGTCCAGTATGGACTGACTGAGATCGGGCTGAACGTCAAGCCGGTCTCCTACGACGCGGCCCAGTTTCCGCAACACGTGCAGGGCGGGGACTTCCCGGGCCTGTGGGTCACCGACGTGGCGCTGACCTCCATGGGCCAGGTGACCGCGCTGCTCACCGCCAACCCGCTGACCGTCGGCAAGAACACCTCGAACTTCGTCGCGCCGGAGTACGCCTCGCTGGTCGACGCGGTCGTCGGCGCCGGCACCGACGCGGAGAAGGCGGCGAGCAGTGCCGCGCTGACCGACTACATGCTCGACCAGGCCTTCCACATGAGCATCGTCCAGGCGACCACACCGATCGTCGGCGTGCGCGGGCTGACCGGCGTGGCCGCCGACCTCACCCTGGCGCTCGACCTGACGCAGGCCAAGCTCGCGGCATGACGGACCGAAGCGAGGTCACGGCGTGACGCGGTACGTCATCTGGCGGCTGCTCGGCGCGGTCGTCGTCCTGTGGGTGGTCTCCATCGTGGTGTTCAGCCTGCTGCACCTGGCGCCGGGCGACCCGGCGGTGGTCATCGCCGGCGCCGACGCCGACGCCGAGACGCTGGCCGCCATCCGCGAGCAGCTCGGGCTGGACCGGTCGGTGTTCGCGCAGTACGCCGAGTGGATCGGGCAGCTGCTGACCGGCGACCTCGGCACCTCGTACACGCTGGGCCAGCCCATCGGGGCGCTGATCGCGCAGCGGCTGCCGGGCACGCTGCAGCTCACCGTCGCGGCGACCCTCGTGATGACCGTGTTCGGGCTAGTGGCCGGCATCGTGCTGGCCACCACCCGGTCCCGCCTCGTGCGCCAGGCCATCGACCAGTTGGCGACGCTCTGCCTCGCCCTGCCGCCGTTCGTGAGCGGCGTCGTGCTCATCTTCCTGTTCGCGGTCGTGTGGCGGGTCCTGCCCAGCGGCGGCGAGGCGTCGCTCATCGACACGCCGGCCAGCGGCATCCGGCGGCTGATCCTGCCGGCGATCGCGATGGCGCTGCCGGCCATCCCGGTCATCGCGCGGCTGCTGGCCACAGAGATCCGCCGCAACTACGACCAGGAGTACGTGCTGACGGCGCTGGCCAAGGGGGCGAGCCGGCGGCGCGTCACCTGGCGGCACGTGCTGCCCAACAGCCTCGGCCCGGCGATCGTCGAGCTGGCCATCCGGGTGGGCCACCTGCTCGGCGGCGCCATCGTCGCCGAGGCGATCTTCGCGCGGGCCGGCCTCGGCAGCCTGCTGGTGCAGGCGGTGCAGACCCGCGACTACCGGCTGGCCCAGGTGCTGCTGCTGTTCGCGATCGCGGTCGCCATCCTCGTCCAGCTCGTCGGCGAGCTGGTGATGGCCGCGGTCGACCCGAGGATCCGTCTGGAGGCCAAGGCATGACCGCGGCACCCACCACCGCGCCACCGGCGGCGACCGAGCCCGTGGCCGGCGGCCTGCCGCCGGGCCGGCGCCGCAGCCGCTACCTCGCGGCGCTGGCCACCCCGGGCGGCGCGGCGGGCCTCACGATCGTGCTGCTGATCGTGGTCGGCAGCCTCGTGCTGCCGTACCTGCTGCCGTACGGGCCGTACGAGCAGAGCCCGGACAGCCTGGCGGCGCCGGGCGGCTCCCATCCGCTCGGCACGGACGAGGTCGGCCGGGACCTGCTGGCCCGGGTGGTCGCCGGGACCCGCCTGGACCTGCTGATCACGCTGATCGCGGTGCCGATCGCGGCCGTCGGTGGCACGCTGCTTGGCCTGCTCAGCGTCGTCAACGGGTGGATCGGCGCGTTCTTCCAGCGCGTCTTCGACGTGCTGCTGGGTGTGCCGGCGATCATCCTCGGCGTCGCGGTCACGATCGCCATGCAGCCCGGGACCGAAGCCGTGATCATCGCGATCGTCCTGGTCACCATGCCGGTGTTCGGCCGGCAGGCCCGCAGCTCCCTGCTCGGCCAGCTCCCGCTGGACTACGTCGCCGCGGCGGAGGTGCTCGGCTACCCGAAGCGGCGGATCATGACCCGGCACATCCTGCCGAACATCGTCGACGTGATCTTCGTGCGGTTCGCGGTCGAGATGGCGCACGCGATCATGGTCGAGGGCGGCCTGAGCGTCGTCGGGCTCGGGATTCAGTCGCCGGACGCCTCGCTCGGCTCGATGATCAAGGCGGGCAGCGGAAACCTGCTCGACCGGCCCCTGTACGCGCTCGCGCCGGTGGTGGTCGTCGTCCTGCTCGTCATCGGCTACACCATGCTGTCCAACGCTCTCAACCAGGCGGTGCTGCGCAAATGACCCGTACCGTTGCCGGGCCGGGGGCCGCCGCGGCGCCGCCGGCCGGCGCCGCCGGCACCGTGCTCGACGTCAGCCATCTCGACCTCACGCTGCGCACCCCGGCCGGGGTGTTCCCGGTCGTCCAGGACGTGAACTTCCGGGTCGACGCCGGCCAGATCCTCGGCGTCGTCGGGGAGTCCGGTTCCGGCAAGTCCCTCACCGCGCTCTCGGTCATGCGGATGCTGCCGGCCGCCGTCTCGGTCACCGGCGGCGAGGTCCGCTACCAGGGCCGCGACCTGCTGGCCATGCCGGACCCGGAGATCACCCGCCTGCGCGGCGACCGCATCGGCATGGTCTTCCAGGACCCGATGGCGTTCCTGAACCCGCTGATGACCGTCGGCCAGCAGATCCGCGAGGTGCTCCGGCTGCACGGGATGTCCCGGCGGGAGGCCGCCGTCCGGGCCGTCGAGCTGCTCGACCTGGTCGGCGTGCGGGACCCGCGCCGGCGCGTCGACGACCACCCGCACCAGTTCTCCGGGGGCATGCGCCAGCGGGTGGTCATCGCCATGGCGGTGGCCAACAACCCCACCCTGCTGATCGCCGACGAGCCGACCACCGCCCTCGACGTCACCGTCCAGGCCGGCATCCTGGCTCTGCTCCGGCGGCTGCGCGACGAGCTCGGCACGGCCCTGATGCTGATCACGCACGACATCGGGATCGTCGAGGACATCTGCGACGCCATGCTGGTCATGTACGCCGGACGCGCGGTCGAGCAGGGCCCGGTGGCCGAGGTGCTGCGTGACCCGCGGCATCCGTACACGCGGGAGCTGATGCGCTCGACGCCGCGGCTGGACGTGCCGGTGCTGCGCCGCCTGCCGACCATCCCGTCCCAGCCGCCGGACGTGCAGCGGCGTCCGGCCGGTTGCCCGTTCCACCCGCGTTGCCCGCACGCCTTCGACCGGTGCCACCAGCAGATGCCGCCCTCCGTCGACCTCGGCGGCGACCGTACCCGCCTGGCCGCCTGCTGGTTGTCGGCCGAGCCTCTGCCGGCACCGACCGCCTCCGCCGCCGCGGTGCGCGAGCCGGAGCCGGAGCGGTCCCGGCCGGCCCCGATACTCGAGGTCGTCGACGCGCGGATCACGTACGACCGCCGCTCGCCGCTGCGCCGCACGCCGCCGCGGCCGGTCGTGGACGGGGTCTCTCTGCGCGCCTACCCCGGCCGCACGCTGGGGCTGGTCGGCGAGTCCGGGTGCGGCAAGTCCACCCTGGCCCGCGCGATCGTCGGCCTGGTGCCGCTGCTGTCCGGCCGGATCAGCATCGACGGGACGGAGTGGGGCTCCGACAGGGCCGACCGGGCGAGGCTGCGCCGTACCGTCCAGATGGTCTTTCAGGACCCGTACCAGTCGCTCAATCCGCGCCAGACGATCGGCGCGCTCCTCGCCGAGCCGCTGGTCGTGCACCGGCTGGTGCCGCCACGCGACCGGGACCGGCGGGTGGCCGAGCTGATGTCGCTGGTGGGGCTGCCGTCGAGCCTGCTGGAGCGCTACCCGTACCAGCTCTCCGGCGGGCAGCGGCAGCGGGTCGGCATCGCCCGGGCCCTCGCCGTCGAGCCGCGGCTGGTCGTCGCGGACGAGCCGGTGTCCGCCCTCGACGTCTCGGTGCAGGCCCAGATCATCAACCTCCTCGCCGACCTGCGCGACGAGCTCGGCCTCTCGTACGTCGTGATCGCGCACGACCTGAGCGTGGTGCGCCACCTCTGCGAGGACGTCGCGGTGATGCGGGCGGGCGTCGTCGTGGAGCAGGGACCGGCCGAACGCGTGTTCGCAGCGCCCGAACACGAGTACACGCGGTCGCTGCTGGCCGCCTCGCCCGGCGCGGGCACCGAACGGAGGGGACGATGACCGCACACCAACGGATCGGACGTACGCCAGCGGAGTCGGAGGAGCGCTGGCCGCCGCTGCCGGTGGCCCGGCCGGGCAGCCCCAACGTTGTCGTCATCCTCCTCGACGACGTCGGCTTCGCCCAGCTCGGCTGCTTCGGGTCGTCGATCCGCACGCCGGCGATCGACCGGCTGGCCCGCGACGGGCTGCGCTACACGAACTTCCACACCACCGCGGTGTGCTCGCCGACCCGCGCGTCGCTGCTCACCGGCCGCAACTGCCACGCGGTCGGGTTCGGCCACGTCACCGAGCGGCTCGCCGGCTTCCCGGGCTACTCGATGCGGCTGCCCGACGACGCCGCCACCGTCGCCGAGGTGCTGCGCGGCAACGGCTACACGACGTGGGCCGTGGGGAAGTGGCACCTCACGCCGTCGTACGAGACCGGCTCCCAGGGGCCGTTCGACCGGTGGCCCCTCGGCCGCGGGTTCGACCGGTTCTACGGCTTCCTCGGCGGCTCCACCGACCAGTACGCGCCGGAGCTGTTCCGGGACAACTCGCCGACCCGGCCGCCGCGCTCCGCCGACGAGGGCTACCACCTCAGCGCCGACCTGGTGGACGAGAGCGTGCGGCAGATCCGCGACCTGCGGGCCACCGCGCCGTACCGGCCGTTCTTCCTCTACCTGGCGACCGGCTGCGGGCACGCGCCGCACCAGGCTCCGCGCGAGTGGATCGACCAGTACCGCGGCGCCTTCGACCACGGCTGGGACGTCGAGCGCGAGCGGATCCTGGCCCGGCAGATCGAAATGGGGATCATGCCGCCGGGCACCCGGCTCGGGCCGAGCAACCCCGGCGTGCCGGCCTGGGCCGATCTCACCGGCGAGCAGCGCCGCCTCGCCGCCCGGATGATGGAGGTCTACGCCGGCTTCCTCACCTACACCGACGCGCAGATCGGCCGCCTCCTCGACACCCTGGAGGCGACCGGCGACGTCGACGACACGGTCGTCATGCTCTGCTCCGACAACGGCGCGAGCGGCGAAGGCGGCCCCGAGGGCAGCGTCGACGAGGGACTCTACCTCAACGATCGTCCACAACGGACGGAAGACGGGCTGGCGCACCTCGACGAGCTCGGCGGGCCCCGCCTCTACAACCACTACCCGTGGGGGTGGGCCCAGGCCGGCAACACGCCGTTCCGGTGGTTCAAGCAGTTCACCCACGCCGGCGGGATCACCAACGGGCTCGTGGTGCGCTACCCGCGCGGCGGCGTGCCGAAGGGCGGCATCCGGCGCCAGTACCACCACGTCGTCGACATCACGCCGACGATCCTCGACCTCGCCGGCATCGAGCCGCCGGCCGTGGTCCGCGGCGTCACGCAGCAGCCGATGCACGGCGTGAGCATGGTGTACTCGTTCGCCGACCCGGACGCGCCGGGTCACCGCCACACCCAGCACTACGAGATGTGGGGAAACCGCGGGCTGTGGCAGGACGGGTGGATGGCGGTGTGCCGGCTCCAGCCCGACGGCGCCGGCGCGTACCCGCCGCAGCGGCCGCCCGAGACGCTCGACGAAATCCCGTGGGAGCTCTACGACCACCGCGTGGACCCCTCCGAGTGCGACGACCTGGCCGGCAAGGAGCCGGCCCGGCTGCGCGCGCTGGTCGAGACCTGGTGGGCCGCGGCGGGCCAGTACCAGGTCCTGCCGGTCGACAACCGGCAGCGCGCGCTCCGCTGGCCCGAGAACCCGCCCGCGCCGGTCGGATCGAACCCGTCCCGCACCACCTTCCGCGGGCCCGGCGGGCCGTACGAGCGTGGGGTGGCGCCGCGCGTCGCCGGCCGCTCGTTCCGGATGACCGCCGAGGTCGTGGTCGGCACCGGCGGCGCCAGCGGGGTGCTGTACGCGCTGGGCGGCGGCCACGGCGGCTACTGCTGGTACCTCGACGAGGGGGAGCTGCGGTTCCTCGTGGCGCAGTCGTCGGTGCAGGCGGAGACCGTCGCCGCTCCGGTCACGCTCGACGCCGGCCGGCACGAGCTGACCCTCGCCGTGGCGGCCGCCGGCGACCTCTCCGCCACCGTGACGTTCGCCGTCGACGGCGCCGAGGTCGGCCACGGCACGGTGTCGCGGCTGCTCAAGCGGGTGCCGATCGGATCCGGACGGACCTACGTCGGCCAGGTCGTCACCACACCGTTCGGCGCCGCGTTCACGCCGCCGTTCGCCTTCAGCGGCGACCTGCGCGAACTGGTCGTCGTCCCGGGCCCGCCGGCCGGCGCGACGCCCTCCGCCGACACCGCCGCGGCCGAGATGAGGGAACAGTGAGCGGCCGGATCGGGCGGACCGTCACCGAGTCGACGCCGTCGTGGCCGCGCCGGCCCGTGCGCGGCGACCACCCGAACGTCGTCCTGATCGTGCTTGACGACGTCGGTTTCGCCCAGCTCGGTTGCTACGGTTCGGCGATCCGCACGCCGCGCATGGACCATCTGGCGGATGGCGGCCTGCGGTACACCAACTTCCACGTCGCCGCGCTTTGCTCGCCGACCCGCGCCAGCCTGCTCACCGGCCGCAACCACCACGCGGTCGGCATGGGCTTCCTCGCCGCCTTCGACACCGGGTTTCCGGGCTACCGGGCCGAAGTGAGCCCGCACGCCGCGACCCTCGCCGAGATCCTCCACGACGCCGGCTACGGCACGTACGCCTGCGGCAAGTGGCACCTGGCGCCGCCCACCGCGATGACCGCCGCCGGCCCGTTCGACCAGTGGCCGACGCAGCGCGGCTTCGACCGCTATTACGGCTTCCTGTGGGGCGAGGACGACCAGTGGGAGCCGGAGCTCTGGTACGACCAGCACCGGGTGGAGGTGCCCGACGACCCCGACTACCACCTCAGCGCGGACCTGGTCACCCGGGCCACCGAGTTCGTCAGCGACCATGTCACGGGCCGGCCCGACGACCCGTTCCTGCTCTACCTCGCGTTCGGCGCCTGTCACGCGCCGCACCAGGCGCCGCCGTCCTATCTGGAGCGGTACCGGGGTGCCTTCGACCACGGCTGGGACGCCGAACGCGAGCGGACGCTGGAACGCCAGCTGGCCCTCGGCATCGTGCCGCCCGGGACCGAGCTGCCGCCGCGCAACCCGGACGTGCGGCCGTGGGACGAGCTGACCGCGGACGAGCGCCGCCTGTACGCGCGGCTGCAGGAGGCGTTCGCGGGCTTCATGGAGCACACCGACGAGCAGGTCGGCCGGCTGGTGGACTTCCTGGCCCGCCACGATCTGCTCGACGACACGCTGCTGATGGTCGTCTCCGACAACGGCGCCAGCGGCGAGGGCGGCGAGCACGGCACCGTCAACGAGTACCGCTACTTCCTCGGCCTCGGCGACTCCCTGGCCGACGGGCTCGCCGGCATCGACGCGATCGGCGGCCGCGAGGCCCACAACCACTACCCGTCCGGCTGGGCCCAGGCCGGCAACACGCCGCTGCGGTTCTACAAGAAGCACACCTACGGCGGCGGCGTCCGGGTGCCGATGATCGTGCACTGGCCGCGCGGGATCGACCCGGTACAGAACGTGCGGACCCAGTTCCACCACGCCGTCGACGTGCTGCCGACGGTCGCCGAGGTGGCCGGGGTCGAGGTGCCGGCCGTGCGCCGGGGCCTGGCGCAGATTCCCGTGCACGGGACGTCGATGAGGTACACGTTCGCCGACCCGGCCGCCGCGTCGACCCGCCGGACGCAGTACTTCGAGACGGCCGGCTACCGCGGCATCTACCGCGACGGGTGGAAGGCGGTCACCGACCACCGTCCCGGCACGCCGTACGACGAGGACCGCTGGGAGCTGTTCGACCTGCGCACCGACGTGGCGGAGCGGCACGACCTGGCGGCCGCGCATCCGGAGCTGGTCGCCGAGCTGGTCCGGACGTGGTGGGCGGAGGCCGAGCGGTACGGCGTCCTGCCGCTCGACGACCGCATGGGCACGCGGGTGGCCGGCATGGACCCGGCCGCCGACCGACTGCGGTACCGGCTGCTTCCGGGCACCCGCATCATGAACAGCGTCACCGGGCCGACGTTCGCCGGCCGGTCGTTCCGGGTCACCGCCACCATCGGGCCGGACGGGCCGCCGGGCGAGGGCGTGCTGCTGGCCTACGGCCGCCGGGCGTACGGCTTCACGTACTACGTCCGCGACGGCATCCCGGTCTTCGAGCTCAACCTCGCCGGCCGGCGCTCGGTCGTGCGGGCCGCGTCGCCGCTTCCCGGACCGGTCGTGCGGCTCGACCTGGTCGTGCAGGACGGCGCCGGCGGGGTGACCGCGCGGATCGCGGCCGACGGCGTCGAGGTGGCCCGCGGTCCGCTGCCGCGGCTGCTGCCGGGCGGCATGGGCACGCTCTCGCTGCAGTGCGGCTACAACGCGCCGTCGCCGGTCAGCCGCGACTACCGGGCCCCGTTCCGGTACACCGGCGACCTGGTGCGGGTCGACGTGGCGCTGCAACCGCGGTCCGTCGACACCCGGGACGAGCAGTGGCTGGCGGAGGTGGCGACCCAGTGAACCGGCCGAACATCGTGTTCATCCTCGTCGACGACATGGGCTGGGCGGACCTCGGCTGCTACGGCAGCACGTTCTACGAGACGCCGCGCCTCGACGAGCTGGCCCGGCAGGGTGCGCTGTGCACCGACGCGTACGCCGCGGCGCCGGTGTGCTCGCCCACGCGGGCCAGCATCCTCACCGGACGCTATCCGGCGCGCGTGGGTGTCACCCAGTACATCGGCGGGCACGGGGTCGGGCGGCTCGCGGACGTCCCGTACCACCAGTTCCTGCCGACCGAGGAGCTGTCGCTGGCCCGGGCCCTGCGTGCCGGCGGCTACCGCACCTGGCACGTCGGCAAGTGGCACCTCGGGCCCCGCCGCACCTGGCCGGACCAGCACGGCTTCGACGTCAACGTCGGCGGCTGCGAGTGGGGACACCCGAAGAGCTGGTTCAGCCCGTACGGCAACCCCACGCTCGCCGACGGCCCGGACGGCGAGTACCTCACCGACCGCCTCACCGACGAGGCGATCCGGCTGGTGGAGAGCGCGGGGGAGGAGCCCTTCCTCCTCAACCTGTGGCACTACGCGGTGCACGTGCCGATCCACGCGCCGGCCGCGCTCGTGGCCAAGTACGAGCGGAAGGCCCGGGATCTCGGGCTGGACGCGGTGGACCCGTTCGTGCCCGGTGAGCGGTTCCCGGCCTGGCACCAGCGCGCGGCCCGGGTCCGGCGCCGGGTCGTGCAGTCGGACCCGGCGTACGCGGCGATGGTCGAAAACCTCGACACCAACGTTGGCCGGCTGCTCGACGCGATCGAGCGCGCCGGCAAGGCGGAGAACACGATCGTGGTGTTCACGTCCGACAACGGCGGCCTGTCCACCGCCGAGGGCTCGCCGACCAGCAACCTCCCGCTCGCCGAGGGCAAGGGCTGGGTCGCCGAGGGCGGCGTCCGCGAGCCGCTGATCGTGCGGTGGCCCGGCGTGGTGCCGGCCGGGACGCGGGTGACCGCGCCCATCACCAGCCCCGACTTCTACCCGACGCTGCTCGCGGCGGCGGGCCTGCCACCGGTACCCGAGCAGCACGTCGACGGCATTGACGTCGCGCCGGCGCTGCGCGGCGAGCCGTTCGAGCGCGGCCCTATCTTCTGGCACTACCCGCACTACAGCAACCAGGGCGGGCGGCCAGCCGCGGCCGTGCGCGACGGCCGCTGGAAGCTGCTGCACCAGTTCGAGGGCGACCCGGACCAGCTCTTCGACGTCGTCGACGACCCCGGGGAGCACACCGACCTCGCCAGCCGGCACCCCGGCACCGCCGCCCGCCTGCGCGCCACCCTGCTCGACTGGATCGAGTCCGTGGGTGGCCGCGTCCCCTCGCCCAACCGCCGGCCGGAAGCCTTCCCCGACCTGGCCGGCTACTTCCTCGGCGGCCAGATCGCCGAACCGTCCCCCGAGGTCCGCTGGACCGGACAGGAGTCGTGATGGCACACACCGACGAACCCAGCGACCGCCGCCCGGGCGTGGCCCGCCGGAGCCTGCTGCAGGCCGCCGGCGCGGCGGCGCTCGTCCTGTCGCCCGCCGGAGCGGCCACGGCCGCCACCCGCCCGTCCCGCCGCGACCCGGTGCCGGACGGCGCCTTCGCCCTCGGCGTGGCGTCCGGCGACCCGCTCGCCGACCGGGTGGTGATCTGGACCCGGCTCGCGCCGGACCCGCTGCGGCTCGACGGCACCGGCGGCATGCCGCCGGCCGCTGTCCCGGTGCGTTGGGAGGTCGCCGAGGACGAGCGGTTCGGCCGCACGGTCCGGCGCGGTGTCGCGCTGGCGCGCGCCGAGGACGCGCACAGCGTGCACGTCGACGTCGCCGGGCTGCGACCGGGACGCGTGTACTTCTACCGCTTCCGCGCGGGCGACCAGGTCAGCCCGACCGGCCGGACCCGGACCGCGCCGGCGCCGGGCACGCTGCCGGCCTCCTGGTCGGTGGCGATCGCGAGCTGCCAGCGGTTCACCGACGGGTACTACACCGCGTACGAGGCGATGCTGCGCGACGAGCCGGACCTGGTGCTGCACCTCGGCGACTACTTCTACGAGAAGGACAACGGGCCGGGCCCGGTCGGCCGCCAGCACCTGCCGCTGGGCGAGTGTTTCAGCCTGGCCGACTACCGCGTGCGGATCGCGCAGGTGCGCACCGACCCGCACCTGCGCGCCATCCACGCCGCCGCGCCGTTCGCGGTGACCTTCGACGACCACGAGGTCAGCGGCAACTACGCCGGCGACATCCCGGAGACCGGCGCGGGTGCCGGCGCGTCGCCGGAGGAGTTCCGGGCCCGCAAGGCGCTGGCGTACAAGTCGTACTGGGAGCACATGCCGCTGCGGGCCGCGCAGCGGCCGCGCGGCCCGGAGATCCTGATGTACCGCCGGCTGCGCTGGGGCCGGCTGGCCACGGTCAACCTCCTCGACACCCGGCAGTACCGCAGCGACCAGGTGGCCGACGTGGAGTCGCCGGAGGCCTACGACCCGGAACGCACCATGCTGGGCTCGGCGCAGGAGCGGTGGTTGGTCGGCGACCTGCTCACCAGCCGCACCCGGTGGAACGTCCTGGCGCAACAGGTCCCGTTCTTCGAGACTCCCCGGGTCGGGACGCCCGGCGACAAGTGGGACGGCTACCGGGCCGCGCGCGGACGCCTGCTCGCCGCCATGGCGCGCCGGCCGCACGCCGGACACGTCGTGCTCTCCGGTGACATCCACTCCAACCGCGCCGCCGACCTCAAGGCCGACTTCGACGCGCCCTCGTCGCCGACCGTCGGCGTCGAGTTCACCGGCACCTCCATCACGTCTTCCGGCGGCGTGGTCGGCGACGAGCCGGTCACCGCCGTCTACGATCCCGACCCGGCCGTCCCGCACATGCGGTTCCGCGGCACGGGCCGCGGGTACGTGACGTTCGCCGTCACGCCGGAGAGCTGGCGGGCCGATTACCGGATCGTCGGCACCGTGCTGCGGCCCACCTCGTCGGCCAGCACCGTCGCCACCCTGACCACGTCCCACGAGCGACCCGGACTGCGGCATGGCTGAGCTCGTCCTCGGCATCGACGTCGGCACGTCCAGCACCAAGGGGGTGCTGGCGGCGGCCGGCGGCGGGGTGGTGGCGACCGCCACCCGCGCGCACGACATGACGATGCCCCGGCCGGGATGGGCCGAGATGGACGCCGACGCGGTCTGGTGGGGCGACGTCGCGGCGATCAGCCGCGAGCTGGTCGACGCCGCCGGCGCCGACCGGGTCGCCGGCGTCTGCGTCAGCGGCCTGGGCCCCTGCCTGCTGCTGACCGACGCGCGGCTGCGACCGGTGCGGCCGGCCATCCTGTACGGCATCGACATGCGCGCCACGGCCGAGATCGAGGAGCTGACCGCGCGGTACGGCGCGGACGCGATCGTCGCGCGCGGCGGCACCGAGCTCACCACCCAGGCGGTCGGGCCGAAGCTGCTCTGGGTCCGCCGCAACGAGCCCGAAGCCTGGTCGCGCGCGGCGCGGTGGTTCAGCTGCAGCTCGTACGCGGTGGCTCGGCTGACCGGCGAGTACGTCCTCGACCATCACACCGCGAGCCAGTGCGACCCGCTGTACGACATGGCCGCCCGCGGGTGGGCCGGCGACTGGTACGCCGACGTGGCGCGTGACCTGCCCGCGCCGCGGCTGGCCTGGCCGGGTGAGGTGGTCGGCGCCGTGCACGCGGAGGCGGCCGCGGCTACCGGCCTCGCCGAGGGCACGCCGGTGTGCGCTGGCACCGTCGACGCGTGGGCCGAGGCGCTGAGCGCGGGTGTCCGCCGGCCCGGCGACCGCATGCTGATGTACGGGTCGACGATGTTCTTCGTGCACGTCCTCGACCGGCGACGGCCCCATCCGGGACTCTGGACCACGGCCGGCGTCGAGCCCGGCACGTGGACCGTGGCCGCCGGGATGAGCACGTCGGGGACCCTCACCGAGTGGGTCCGCCGGCTGACCGGCGGCGCCTCGTTCGAGACGCTGGTCGAGGAGGCCCGCGCGGTGCCGGCCGGGGCGGACGGGCTCGTGCTGCTGCCGTACTTCGCCGGCGAACGCACGCCGATCTTCGACCCGCGGGCCCGCGGTGTCGTGGCGGGGCTGACGCTCAACCATGGCCGCGGCCACCTCTTCCGGGCCGCGTACGAGGGCATCGCGTACGGCATCCGCCAGATCCTCGACCTGCTCGACGCGGCCGCGGGGCCGGCCGGCCGGACGGTGGCGGTCGGCGGTGGCACCCAGGGCGGGCTGTGGACCCAGATCGTCAGCGACGTGTCCGGTCGCGAGCAGGTGGTGCCGGCCCAGGCGATCGGCGCCAGCTACGGCGACGCGCAGCTCGCCGCCGTCGCCGCCGGTCTGGCCGCGGACGGGACCGACTGGGCGGTCGAGGGGCGGCGGATCGTCCCGAACCCGGCGCACCGCGGGGTCTACGACGAGCTGTTCGCCGTCTACGCTGACCTCTATCCGTCCACCGCAGACGGTGTCCACCGCCTCGCCGGGATGCAGGAGCGCGCGGCCCGCGGGTCCGGTGGCGCCGGAAAGGACCGTCCACGGTGAACAAGCGGGTCACGCTCGCCGATGTGGCCGCGCATGCCGGCGTCTCGCGCGCCACGGCGTCGCTGGTCGTGCGCGACGCCGGGTCGCTGTCGGAGAGCACCCGCGAGCGCGTGCGGTCGTCGATGCAGGCCCTCGGCTACGTCTACCATCGCGGCGCCGCGTCCCTGCGCGCCAGCCAGACCAAGACCGTCGGGCTGATCCTGCCCGACCCCGGTTACACGTTCATGGGCGAGTTCACGATCGGCTTGGAGTCGGTGCTGGGCGATCGGGGGCTCCTGCTGCTCACGGCGAACGCCTTCGAGGACCCGGCCCGTCAGGACCGGCTGCTTCAGGCCATGACCGAGAACCAGGTGGACGGGCTGGTGGTGATACCGGCGCTGGGCACCAGCCTGGCGTTCGCCGAGCGGCTTGAACGCACTGGCATCCCGACCGTGGTCGCCACCCGTGCGGAGGCGGCCGACCTGTCGACGTACGTCGGCATTGACAATGTGCTCGGCGGCCGCCTGGCCGGCGAACACCTGCTGTGGCACGGCGCGCGCAGCTTCGTCTACCTCGGCGGCCTGGCCGGCCTGCGGCCGCGCGTCGACCGGTTGGCCGGGCTCAAGAAGGCGCTGGCGGCGGTGCGAGGCGCGCGGCTCGTGGCGGAGCGCACCGGCCCAGCCCTCGGCCGATGGGCCCGGGAGGCGGCGGCCGAGCTGTTCCGCACCGAGCCGCTGCCCGACGCGATCGTCTGCCACAACGACTCCGTCGCGTTCGGGGTCTACCGGGCCCTCCGCGACGTGGCCCCGGAGGCCGTCGACCGGATGCGGGTCGTCTCGTTCGACGACGTCGACGAGGCGGCCCTCTGGGAGCCACCGATCTCGTCGGTGGCGGCCAACGGTCGCGAGGTGGGGCAGCAGACGGCGGCGGCGCTGCTGCGGTTGATGGACGCGCCGGACGCCGACCGGGAGGTCGTGCTCCTGCGGCCGGAGCTCGTGGCGCGACGGTCCTGCGGCTGTGCGGGGCCCGCCGGCGGCTGAGCCGCGCGTCGGCATCGAGTCCACCCGACCGTGCCGTCGCCGAGCAAGTAGATCGATCTAGCAGTGAGTGAGGGGAGCCACGCGTGGCGGAGCAACACCACCCGGACGGGGCGGACGAGTTCGCGGGCCGCATCGGCCGCACCTACCGCGACTCCGTCCCGTCGTGGCCGGACCGGCCGACGTCCGCCGGGCGGCCCAACGTCGTCTTCGTCGTCCTCGACGACATGGGGTTCGGCAGCCTGGGCTGCTACGGATCGGAGATCGAAACGCCGCACATGGACTCCCTCGCGGCGGACGGCGTGCAGTTCACGAACTTCCACGTGACCGCGCTCTGCTCGCCGACCCGGGCCAGCCTCCTCACCGGTCGCAACCACCACGCCGTCGGGATGGCGTACCTGTCGCACGTCGACGACGGCTTTCCCGGGTACCGCGGCCGCATCACGCACCGCGCCGCCACGCTCGCCGAGATGCTGCGCGGCCACGGCTACAACACGGTCGCGGTGGGCAAGTGGCACCTGACGCCGATGGACGAGACCACCGCGGCCGGCCCGTACGACCAGTGGCCGCTCGGCCGCGGTTTCGAGCGCTACTACGGCTTCCTGGAAGGGCTCACCGACCACTACTTCCCGGAGCTGTACCGGGACAACCACCCGGTGCCGCCGCCCGACGAGCCCGACCCCAACTACCACCTCACCACCGACCTCGTCGACCGCGCCATCGACTACGTCCGCGACCAGACGTCCATCGCGCCGGAGAAGCCGTTCTTCCTCTACCTCGCGTTCGGCGCGACCCACACGCCGTTCCAGGCGCCGGCCGCGTTCGTCGAGAAGTACCGCGGCCGGTACGACGAGGGCTGGGACGTCATCCGCCGGCGCCGGTACGAGCGGCAGCTGGCGACCGGCGTGATCCCTCCCGGAACCCGCCTGGCGCCGCGCGACGCGCGGGTGCCGGCCTGGGCCGACCTCACCCCCGAGGCCCGCCGCCTCTACGTCCGGTTCCAGGAGGTGTACGCCGGCTTCCTCGACCACACCGACCACGAGCTGGGCCGGCTCCTGGCCTACCTCGCGGAGGTCGGCCGGATCGACGACACCCTCGTCGTGCTCGTCTCCGACAACGGGGCCAGCCAGGAGGGCGGCCCGCACGGCGTCGTGGACACCACCTCGTACGAGAACGGCCGGTTCCCGACGCTGGCGGAGAACCTCGCGCGGATCGACGAGATCGACGGCCGGGTCGCGCACGTCAACTACCCGCTCGGCTGGGCCCAGGTGGGCAACACGCCGCTCAAGCGCTTCAAGCAGAACACCCACGCCGGCGGCATCCGCACCGCGATGATCCTGCGGCCGCCGCGCGGCGGCCCCTGGCCCCGAGGGGAGAAACGCGAGCAGTTCCACCACGTCATCGACGTCGTGCCGACGGTCCTGGACCTGCTCGGCCTCGACGCGCCGGCGGTCTGCAACGGACTCGAACAGCTGCCGGTCGACGGGATCAGCATGCGGCCGACGCTGCTCGACGCCGCCGCTCCGGTGGTCGACCGCGTGCAGTACTTCGAGACGCTCGGCCACCGGGCGATCTGGAAGGACGGCTGGAAGGCGGTCGCGTTCCACGAGCGGGGAGCCGACTACGACCAGGACCGGTGGGAGCTCTACCACCTGGAGAAGGACTTCTCGGAGTGCGCGGACCTCGCCGCCCAACTGCCCGACAAGCTGGCCGAGCTGGTCGACGCGTGGTGGGCCGAGGCGGCGCGCAACCGGGTGCTGCCGCTCGACGACCGCGGGTTCGCCGAGCGGGCCACCGTCAACATCCGGCCCGACTCGCCGCGCAGCCGCAGCCGATACGTCTACCTCAACGGCATGCACCACATCGGCACCGGTGCGGCGCCGGTCGTCGCCGGCCACCCGTTCGAGATCAGCGCCGAGATCGGGCCCGGCGAGGGGGTGCTGCTCGCGCACGGAAGCATCAACAGCGGCTACGCGCTGCTGGTCCGCGACGGGCACCTCGAGTTCGACTTCAATCACTATGGCCGGCACCACGTCACGCGGTCGGCGGAACCGCTGCCCGCGGGGCCATGCCACGTGGCCGTCCGGGTGCAGCCGACCGGCCCCGGCACGGCCGCGCGGGTCACGCTCCGGGTCGACGGCCGCAGCGTCGCCGAGGGAGCGCTGGCCGAGACGTTCGAGCACTTCGTCGCCTTCCAGGGGCTGGACGTCGGTGCCGACCGGTTCTCGCCGGTACGCCGCGACGGGACCGGCGCCGGCCCGTTCCCGTTCAGCGGCCGGCTGCGCCACGTCGTGGTGGAGCTGCTGGACGGCGTGCCCGGCCGCGGACATACGGCGGTCGACTGACATGGCGAGCGACCCGCGTCTGGAACCCCAGCCCTTCGGCGGCGTCATCGGTGACACCGTCGGCACGTCCGTGCCGTGGTGGGCCCCGGCCGTACGGCCCCGCGACGGCGCGCCGAACGTCGTGGTGATCGTCCTCGACGACGTCGGATACGGCCAGCTCGGCTGCTACGGCGCCGCCACCGCGACACCGGCGATGGACGCCCTCGCCGCCGGCGGGGCCCGCTACCGCAACTTCCACGTCACCGGGCTCTGCTCGACGACCCGGTCCAGCCTGCTCACCGGCCGCAACCACCACGCCGTGGGTGTCGGGTTCCTCGCCGACTTCGACACCGGTTTTCCCGGCTACCGCGGCGCCGTCTCGGTGAAGGCGGCGACGATCGCGGAGATGCTGCGCGACGCCGGCTACGGCACGTACGCCGTCGGCAAGTGGCACCTCACACCGCCGGCGCACATGACGCCGGCCGGCCCGTTCCACCAGTGGCCGACCGGCCGCGGCTTCGACCGGTACTACGGCTTCCTCTGGGGCGAGGACGACCAGTGGGCCCCGGACCTCTGGGAGGACCAGCACCACGTCGAACCGCCGCGGACCGAGGGTTACCACCTCAGCGAGGACCTGGTCGACCGGGCCCGGCGGTACGTCGCCGACCACGTGAGCGCCGCGCCGGACCGGCCGTTCTTCCTCTACCTGGCGTTCGGCGCGTGCCACGCGCCGCACCAGGCACCCCGCGCGTACATCGACCGCTACCGCGGCCGCTTCGACCACGGCTGGGACGTCGAACGCGAGCAGGTGCTGCGCCGCCAGATCGCGCTCGGCGTCGTCCCGCCCGGCACCACCCTGCCGCCGCCCAACGACGGCGTGGCCCGCTGGTCCGACCTCGGCCCGGACGAGCGCCGGCTGTACGCGCGCATGCAGGAGGTCTTCGCCGGCTTCATGGAGCACACCGACGCCCAGATCGGCCGCGTGGTCGACTACCTCCGTGAGATCGGCGAACTCGACAACACGCTGCTGCTGGTCCTGTCCGACAACGGGGCCAGCGGCGAGGGCGGCCAGTTCGGGTCGGCAAACGAGTACCGGTACTTCCTCGGCCTGGCCGACCGGTTCGAGGACGCGCTGGAGCAGATCGACGAGCTGGGCGGCCCGGCCACCCACAACCACTACCCGTCGGGCTGGGCCCAGGCCGGCAACACGCCGCTCAAGCTCTACAAGAAGCACACCTTCGGCGGTGGCGTCCGCGCGCCGCTGATCGCGCACTGGCCGGGCCGGATCGCCGAGCGGGGCTCGGTGCGCGCGCAGTTCCACCACGTGATTGACGTGCTGCCGACCGTGCTGGAGGCGACCGGGGTCACCGCGCCGGAGACGTACCGCGGCGTGCCGCAGCTGCCGGTGCACGGCGTCTCGATGGCGTACACCTTCCGGGAGCCGGCGGCGGCCGGCCGGCGCCGGCAGCAGTACTTCGAGACGGCCGGCCACCGCGGCATCGTCCGGGACGGGTACAAGGCCGTCACCACGCACGAGCCCGGCAAGCCGTTCGACGACGACGTGTTCGCGCTGTACCGGCTCGATACCGACTTCGCGGAGAACCACGACCTGGCCGCCGCCGAGCCCGAGCTGGTCGGCGAGCTCGTCCGCGCGTGGTGGGCGGACGCCCGCGCGTACGGCGTCCTGCCGCTCGACGACCGCATGCAGACCCGCGTCGCGGTCAAGGACCCGGCCTGGAAGCGTTCGCGCTACCGGCTCCTGCCCGGGGCCCGGCTGGCCAACGGGCCGGCCGGACCCGACTTCGCCGGCCGGGACGTCACCATCACGGCGAAGGTCGACCGCCGCCGGACCGACGACGACGGGATCCTGCTCGCCTACGGCCGCCGTGCGGCCGGCTTCGCCTTCTTCGTGCGGGCGGGACGGCTCGTGTTCGACCTGAACCTGGCCGGCCGGCACACCGTGGTGACCGCGCCGGACCCGCTTCCGCTCGGCCCGTCCACCGTGACGGCGACGCTGCGCGGCGGTGCCGGCGGCGCCGCGGTCACGCTCGCGGTCGACGGGGCGGTCGTCCACCGCGCGCCGGTACCCGGTCTGCTGCCGGCCGGCCTCGGCTGCCTGTCGTTGCAGTGTGGACACAACTCGCCGTCGCCGGTGAGTCCGCTCTACTCCGCCCCGTACACTTTCGCCGGCACGCTCCGGGAGGTGCTGGTCGACCTGGGCGACCGGACCGTCGAGGTCGCGCCGGCGCCGTTGGCCATGGACTAGGCGGGCGGCCATGACGGAGGAGCGCGAGCCGGACTACCGCTTCACATTGGCCAACGAGCGTACGGTCCTCGCCTGGCTGCGCACGTCGCTGGCGCTGATGGCCGCCGGCGTGGCGGTGGTGCAGTTCGTGCCGCTGTTCGGCGGGGCCGGCGTCCGCTCCGCGGCCGGCATCGGCTTCGCCGTCCTCAGCGTCGTCACCGCGGCCGCGGCCGTGCTGCGCTGGCGCAGCGTGCAGCGGGCCATGCGGCGCGGCCAGCCGCTTCCGGCGTCGTCGATCGTCTGGCTGCTCGGCGCCGGTCTCGTCGCCATCGGTCTGGGCGTCGGCCTGGTCATCGTGGTCGGCCGTTGATCGCGGACCGAGGATTGCAGGCCGAGCGGACGGCGATCGCGTGGACCCGTACGGCCCTGTCCTTCGCCGCCAACGGCGTGCTGCTGCTCACGCGCACCCTGCACGAGGCCGCCGGCCCGATGGGGTTCGCGCTCGTGGCGATCGCGTTCGGACTGGCCGCGCTGACGGCCGCCGAGGGGGTGCGGCGGCGCCGAGCGCTCGCCGCCACCCGTCCGCCTCCGCCGGTGACGACGCGTCCCCTGGGCCTCATCGGCGGCGGCATCGTCGTGCTCGCCGCGCTCTTCGTCGCGGACGTTCTGCGATGACCGTTCTGATCGATTTCATGCTCATCTGCTCATGTTTCACATAGTGTGTCTCCCGGGCCGGGCGGACGTCGCGGCCGATGGAGGCACTTCGTGGATCTTCCTAGCGCCTTTCACGCTGTGCGGCGCCACTGGTGGTTGATGGTCGTCGCGGTCGGGTTGGCGCTCGGGTGCGCCGTGGTGGCGTTGGTGGTGGCGGCGCCCCGGTACACGGCGACGGCGACGTTCTTCGTGTCGACGCCGGGCCAGGGTGTCAACGAGTCGTACCAGGGTGGGCTCTTCGCCCAGCAGCGCGTCTCGTCGTACGCCCAGATGCTGCGCGATGGCGGGCTGGCCCGCGGCATCGCCGAGGAGGAGGGGGTCGGTCTCACCGCGGCGCAGGTGCGGGAGCGGATCGCGATCCACCCGGTGGCCAACACGGTTCTCCTGCGCGCCACCGTGACCGACACGGACCGGGCCCGCTGCCAGCGGATCGCACAGGCGCTGGCGGAGAGGGTCGTGTCGGTGGTGGAGGGTCTGGAGACGCCGCCCGGCGCGTCCGCGTCGGTGGTGACCGTGACGGCGATCGGCGAGGCGGCGCTGGAGCCGGTGGCGACGTCGCCGGACCCGGTCCGCTACGGCGGGCTCGCGGCGGCCTCCGGCCTCCTGCTGGGCCTCGTCCTGGTGCTGCTGCGGGACCGGTGGGACGTCGCGGTCAGGACCGTGGGTGGCGTCGAGGCCGTGTCGGGTGGCCGGGTGCTGGCCGTGGTGCCGTCGCATCCGGGCATGAGACGCGCGGTGACCGTTCCCGAGGCCACGGTCGGTGACACGGCCGGCCCGGACGTGGCGCGGTTGACGGCTCGGCTGGAGGCGTTCCAGGGCCTCGGTGCGAGCCTGCGGGACCCGGGGCTGAACCGGCCGGCGAAGGTGTTCGTGATAACCAGCGCCGCCCGTGGCGAGGGCAGGTCGACCACGGCCGCCGGCCTCGCGACCGCGTTGGCCCGCGCGGGTCGGCGGGTCGTGGTGGTCGACGCCGACCTGCGCCGGCCGCGGCTCGCCGCGTACCTGGGTGTCGATTCGTCGTGTGGTCTGTCCGACGTGCTCGCCGGGCGGGCGGAGGCGCCGGACGTCTGGCAGCGCCGCGGGACCCGGGAACTCTACGTCCTGCCGGCCGGGCCGGTGCCGTCGAACCCGGCCGACCTGCTGCGCTCCGCGCGGATGGCCCGGCTGGTCGGCCAGTTGCGCGACGAGTTCGACGCCGTCGTCGTGGACACGCCGCCGGCGCTGTCGTGCGCGGACGCGGCGGCGGTCGCCTCCCTCGCGGACGGCGCGGTGGTCGTCGTCCGGGCGGGCAGGACGCGCCGGCACGAGCTCGCCGGTGTGGTGGCCCGGCTGCGGTCGGTCGGCGCGCCGCTGCTGGGCTGCGTGTTCAACAGGACGAGCGCGGCGTACGCCTACCGGGGGCACGGTGAGGGCGGTACGCCGCCGGTGGCCGCGGTGCTGGCGGACGGCCCCGCCCGCTGAGGTTCGGCATCCCGCGAGGAATCCTCAGGTCCGCGGCCGCTCCGCCGCCACGCCCTCTTGATCCACCAAATCGGGCATACACTCATCTAACGTTCATTATAGTGCGATTTGGCCCGGCACTCGGTGCCATGGCTACCCATCGCGGAGTCACCCGCGGCAACAGACCCTGGACTGGAGCAGATGTGACCTCCTCGCTTTCGGGCCGGACTTTCCTCATCACCGGCGGGACGGGTTCGTTCGGCCAGACGATGGTCAGGCGGCTACTCGACGCCGGTGCCGGACAGGTTCGCGTGTTCAGCCGCGACGAGTCCAAACAGGACACCATGCGGCAGCGGCTGCGTGACGACCGGGTCCGCTACTACATCGGTGACGTCCGCAACCTCGACGCCGTGGTGAAGGCGACCCGCGGTGTCGAGTTCGTGTTCCACGCCGCCGCGCTCAAGCAGGTGCCCTCCTGCGAGTTCTTCCCGCTGGAGGCCGTCCGGACCAACGTGCTCGGCAGCACCAACGTGATCGACGCCTGTGAGCGCAACGGTGTCGCCACGCTGGTGCTGCTCAGCACCGACAAGGCCGTCTACCCGGTCAACGCCATGGGCATGACCAAGGCGTTGATGGAGAAGGCCGCGCAGGCCCACGCCCGCGCCAACCCCGACTCCGCGACCCGGGTCGCCTGCGTCCGGTACGGGAACGTCATGTACTCGCGCGGCTCGGTCATCCCGCTCTTCGTCGAGCAGGTCCGCCGCGGTGAGTCGCTGACGGTGACCGACCCGACCATGACGCGGTTCCTCATGTCGCTGGCCGACTCGGTGCAGCTGGTCGAGCACGCGTTCCTGCACGCCGAGCCCGGCGACATCTTCGTCCGCAAGGCCAGCGCGTGCACGATCGGCGACCTCGCCGCGGCCGTCTGCGGCCTGTTCGGTGCCCCCGCCAAGATGGACGTGATCGGCGTCCGGCACGGCGAGAAGATGTACGAAACCCTCGTCAGCGAGGAGGAGCTGGCCCACGCCGACGACTTCGGGGACTTCTACCGCGTACGGATGGACGGCCGCAACCTCAACTACGCGCTCTACGTCGACGAGGGCAGCGAGGCCCGGCGGGACCAGCAGGGCTACACGTCCGCCAACGCGACCCGCCTCGACGTGACCGAGGTCGCCGCGCTGCTGCGGACGCTGCCGGAGATCCGCGCGGAGCTCGCCGCCGTCCCCGAGCTGGCGGCCGTCTGATGACGCAGTCGCTGGTGATCACCGGCGCCGGTGGGTTCCTGGGCTGGCACGTGCGCGTGGTGGCGCACGCCATGGGGCTGCCGTCGCCGGTCCGCGTCGGCCGTGACGGTCTGGCCGACCCACGCGCGCTCGACGGCGCCGACCGGGTCGTGCACCTCGCCGGCGTCAACCGCGGCGACGACGACGAGGTCGTCGACGGCAACATCGCCGCCGCCGAAGCGCTGGCGCGCGCGCTGCGCGCGTGCACGACGCCGCCGAAGACGGTCGTGTTCGCCAACTCGGTCCAGGCGGGCAACGGCACCCCGTACGGCGACGCCAAGGCCGCCGCCGCGCGGATCCTGGCCGACGCGACCCGGTGGACCGGCTCCACGTTCGTCGACCAACGCCTGCCGAACCTGTTCGGCGAGCACGGACGGCCGCACTACAACTCGGTGGTGGCGACGTTCTGCCGGATCCTGGCCGACGGCGGCACGCCGCGGATCCACGAGGACCGGGAGCTGGAGCTGCTGCACGCGACCGACGCCGCGGCCCTGCTGCTGGGTGCCGAGCCGGTGCCGACGCACCGGATGACGGTGTCGCGCGTCGAGGAGCGGCTGCGGTACTTCGCCACGGTCTACCGCGGCGGCGAGATCCCGGACCTCACGAGCCGGTTCGACGTGCGGCTGTTCAACACGTACCGCTCGCACTGCTTCCCGGGCCACGCCCCGATGCCGCTCGCGCGGCACGCCGACGCGCGCGGCGAACTGGTCGAAGCGGTGCGGGTCCACGGCGGCGGCGGTCAGACGTTCTGCTCGTCGACCCGGCCGGGGATCACCCGGGGTGAGCACTACCACCTGGCGAAGGTCGAACGGTTCGTGGTGGTCGCCGGCGAGGCCGAGATCGCCCTGCGGCGCCTGTTCACCGACGACGTCGTGCGGTTCCGCGTCAGCGGCGACGAGCCGGTCGCGGTGGACATGCCGACGATGTGGGCCCACAACATCACCAACGTCGGCGACGGCGAGCTGCTGACCCTCTTCTGGGCCAACGAGCTGCACGATCCGGCCCGCCCGGACACCTACCCCGAGAAGGTCGGTGCGGCATGAGGATCGGCGTGGTGTCGCAGTGGTATCCGCCGGAACCCGGGATGTTCATCCCGGCCACGCTCGCCGAGGGGCTCGCCGCGCGCGGGCACGAGGTCCGCGTGCTGACCGGCTTTCCCAACTATCCGGATGGCAAGATCTACCCGGGCTTCCGGCAGCGGTGGTCGCACACCTCCACAGTGGATGGCGTGACGGTGCGCCGGGTTCCGGTCTATCCCAGCCACGACGCCTCGCCGGTCCGGCGGGCGGCGAACTACCTGTCGTTCGCGACGACCAGCTCGCTGGCCGCGGCGCGGTACCTGTCCGGAGTGGACGCCGTGTACGTCTACCACCCGCCGGCGACCGCGTTCGCGGCGGCGGCGCTGGCCCGGCTGGTGCGGCGGGTACCGGTGGTGCTGCACGTCCAGGACGTGTGGCCGGAGTCCGTCACCGCGTCGTCGATGGCGCCGGCCGGAGCCGCCGGGCGGCTGCTGCACCGGACGCTGGCGGCGACGATGCGCCGCCTCTACGCCGCGTCGGCCGCCGTCGTGGTGATCGCGCCGTCGATGCGCGAGCTCGTCGTCCACCGTGGCGCCGATCCGGACAAGGTCCACGTGGTGCTCAACTGGGCCGACGAGGCGCTGTTCGGCCCGCGGCCGGTGACGGACGAGGCCCGCCGCACCATCGGGCACCGCGGCCGCCCCACCGTGATGTACGCCGGCAACATCGGCCTCTTCCAGGACATCCCCGGCGCTGTCCGGGCCGCGGCGGCGGTCGGCGACCGGATCGACCTCGTCGTCGTCGGGTCCGGGCTCGACGAGCAGCGGGCCCGGGCGATCCCGGCGGAGAACGTCCGTTTCCTGGGCCGGCGCGGCCCCGCCGAGATGGCGGCACTGTACGCGGCCGCCGACTTCCAGCTCATCAGCCTGCGCGACGTGCCGATCGCCCGCGGCACGATCCCGTCGAAGCTGCAGGCGGCGCTCTGCTGTGGCCGGCCGGTCCTCGCGGCCGTGCCGGGCGACTGTGCCCGCCTGGTCGAGCAGGAGCGGGTGGGCTTCTCCTGCCCGCCCGAGGACTGGCCCGCCCTCGCGGACGCCTTCACCCGCGCGGCCGCCGTCCCCGCCGACGCGCTGGCGGAGATGGGGACCCGTGCCCGGCGCCTCTACGAACGCCAGATGTCCCAACGGTCCGGCGTCGACCAGATCGAGAAGCTGGTGGTGGCGGCGGCGGAAGGAAGGCGGCTGCGATGACCCGCGTGATGACGGTGGTCGGCACCCGGCCCGAGATCATCCGGCTGTCCCGCGTGATCCACCGGCTGCGGGACACGGTCGACCACGTGCTCGTCCACACCGGACAGAACTGGGACCGCAACCTCAGCGACGTCTTCTTCGACGAGCTCGACCTGCCGGCGCCGGACCTGTGCCTGGACGTCGACACCTCGTCGCTGGGCCGCGTGCTGGGTGGCGTGCTGGTCGGGATCGAGCAGGCCATCCGTGAGCTGCGGCCGGACGCGCTGCTCGTGCTCGGTGACACCAACAGCTGCATCGCGGCGCTCATGGCCCGGCGGATGCGCGTACCGGTCTACCACATGGAGGCCGGCAACCGCTGCTTCGACCTCAACGTCCCGGAGGAGACCAACCGCCGGCTCGTGGACCACGTCGCGGACTTCAACCTCGTCTACACCGAGCACGCCCGCCGCAACCTCCTCGCGGAGGGGCTGCATCCGCGCCGGATCCTGCACACCGGGTCGCCGCTGCGGGAGGTGTTCGACCACTACCGGCCGCGGATCGAGTCGTCGACGGTACTCGACCGGCTCGACCTCACACCGGGCGGGTACTTCCTGATCAGCGCGCACCGCGAGGAGAACGTCGACGACCCACGGCGGCTGGGTCAGCTGCTGGACTGCCTGCGCGCCGTCCACGACACCTGGGGCCTGCCGATCCTGGTGTCCACCCATCCCCGTACCCGCAAACGGCTCGAGGAGCGGACCGCGGACACGGTCCCGCTCGACGGCGTGGTCTTCCACGAGCCGTTCGGCTTCTTCGACTACGTCCGCCTGCAGCGGCACGCCCGCTGCACGCTGTCCGACAGCGGCACGATCAGCGAGGAGGCCGCGATCGCCGGTTTCCCGGCCGTGACCCTGCGCGAGTCGATCGAGCGGCCGGAGGCTCTCGACGCCGGCACGATCATCATGACCGGTCTGGACCCCGCGGGCCTGGTCGAGGGGATCACCGTCGCGGTGCGGCAGGCCGGCGAGGAGGGCGTGCCGTGCCCCGCCGACTACCGCGTCACCGACACCTCCCGGCGGGTCGTCGACTTCATCCTGTCGACCGTCCGCCGGCACCACGACTGGGCCGGCATCCGCCGCCCACCCGCCTGAACGGAGCGTGCCACGGTGACCCACGACCCCACGACCGTGCTGATGACGTGTGGCGTGTTCGAGCCCGGCTTCCGCGGCGGCGGCATGGTCCGCGCCGTGGTGCGGACTGTCGACACGGTCCCCGACGACATCGCGCTGACCATGGTGACCCGCGACCGTGACCTGGGCTCGCCGGAGCCGTACCCGGGCCTGTCCGGGCGGTGGAGCCCGCGGCACCGGTCCCGCGTCTTCTACCTGGACGTGCGCGATCCACGGCAGTGGCTGCGGCTGTGGCGCGACCTGCGGTCGACCCGGTTCGACCTGCTCTACGTCAACAGCCTCTGGGAGCCGCGGTTCAGCGTGCTTCCGGTGGTGGCCGCCCGGCTCGGCCTGCTCAAGGCCCGCCGGATCCTGCTGTCACCCCACGGTGAACTCTCGCCCGGAGCGCTGTCGCTCAAGAGCCGCAAGAAGCGGCTGTTCCTGGCCGGTTGGCGACCCTTCCTGCGCCGGGCGGACGTCACCTGGCACGCGGTCACCGAGCGGGAGGCGGCCGAGATCAGGGCGGTCTTCCCGTGGGCCCGGATCGTGGTCAACCACTACCAGGTGCCCCTGCCGGAGGAGCCCCTGCCGCCCGCCGGCACCGGCACGGGGCCGGCGCGGCTGGTGTTCCTGGGCCGGATCTCGCCGAAGAAGAACCTCGACCTGGTCCTCGGCGCGCTCGCCCAGGTCTCCTCGCCGGTGCTCTTCGACATCTACGGTCCGCTGGAGGACGCCGGGTACTGGGCACGATGCCAGGAGCTCATCGGCCGGCTGCCCGCC
>Ga0164243_10000455_pt1 | contig 77738 bp, 64 predicted proteins | sample OricompcompostOP_FD_108781 | JGI IMG/M metagenome (GOLD analysis project Ga0164243, IMG submission 108781) | Organic Plus compost microbial communities from Emeryville, California, USA - Original compost - Organic plus compost (OP) | ecosystem: Engineered > Solid waste > Mixed feedstock >... | reverse complement strand
TTCTTCTTTTTCCTGTATCAGGTAATAACAGCCGGGCTCTAACAAAGCATACGAGTACATACTTTCCTCCACCATTTAAAATGTTTTTTAAAAAGAAGAATTAACAGGTTTGCAAGCACAGAATTTAACAGGCTGTAGTAGCGCTTCAGAATTTAACGGGTAGGCAGCGTAACAGTTCAACATCGAGTGTAGTCGGTCGGTTTTTGACAAAGGGTATGGAAGCAGTTCAAAATTAGGACAAATAGCAACACCACCCCGTTACTTTCTCGATGATCGGAAAAATTAATGAAATTTTTAGCGTCGCTATTGAGTAACAGCGATTTAGGGTTTTCAGCTTATTAAAAATTGTAGTGTTGATGTGTGCCATTCCGGCCGCAACAGATCATTTTGGCAGTTCAGGGGAAAATTTCCAGATCAGCGGGCAATATGGCAGGGGGCAACAATTTACGCCGCAGCAGCATGATGCCTCGGGCTTTCTGGTTGCGGACAGTATGGATGGACACCTGCAACCTGTTGGCGATTTCTTCATTGGTCATGCCGCTGAGGTAGCTCAGTTGCATCACGGTGCGGCATTGCCGGGGCAGCATGTCGAGCAGCGCACGTATTTCGCGCAGTACCTCCGAGCGTATGATCTCCGTCATAACCGGTTGCTCGGCGTCATCACGGTGCAGGTAGCCAAGCTGTGCACGTACACCGGCCTGGAAACCGGCCTGCTGCAAATGATTGACGCAGGCATTGCGCGTACTGATGTACAAAAATGCTTTGGCGGTAGACTGGCAATGAAACCGGATGCCGCGCTTCCACAATTTGAAAAATACTTCCGCCACAATGTCTTCTGCCACCTGTTTGTCGTGCACCATGCGCCGGGCAAACAATACCAGCATGGGATAAAAAAGATGAAACAACCTGTTAAATGCGTCCATGTCGGGATGATGGTTGGCATCGGGCAGGTTGCTGCTGTGTGAGGGAACAGACATACAAAAGTTTTTGGTAGCGCACAGGCAGCTCTCCATGCGCCAAAAAGTAACTGTGTATGTCCTTTACTGGTAGTATCTTCCGGCAACCGTCAACATTTCATGACTCACAGTCATAAAATCGTATAGGCGGGTGGGTGAGCAGGCCCATCATGCACCGGCCATGCGGCTGCAGGACTGATAAATTATCATCAAAAAAGGATAACAACGGTTTGTTGTATGCGAAAAGAATACAATGGATAATGCAAATGTAAACAAAAAAAATGAAAGTGGGTCAAAAAACCTACACCTTTTAAACAGTTTTCGATGATATTGCCCCGTTATTATTTGTAAATCATGAGAAAGGCCGAAAAAAACGAACGACTAAAAGCGTTTGGGAGTAATTTGAAAAAAATCAGAAAGTCGCAAGGACACAGCCTGCGCTCCCTGTCGTACGAATGTAGTATAGACCACAGTGATATCGGGAAGATTGAGCGTGGTGAAACGAATATTACACTGCTTACTTTTTTCCAACTGGCGGATGCATTGAAAGTTTCTCCGGCAGCATTGTTGGAGTTTTGAATTCGTTGCACGTTTACGTTAGTATTCGTTGTTTTGCTTTGTGGTTGCATCGTTACCTGCCATACCTGCATCCACCCCACTATTTTTTCTGTATACAATAAGGATAGGTCCCTGGTAAGTGACCAGGAACCTTAACCCTTGCCCCAACGTATGATTGTTTTCGGATAAAGCTGTTAATTGTAGCTTGCTGTACTTAATAACTCTATAGTTGTGTGAATGTGATAATGTGTATGTACGAATGCTTGGGCTTGCTGCGTGAGATGTGTTATTTGATGGTTTAATTGAGAACAAGGGGCAGCCAGGCAGGCAGTGTGTAGGATGCACTACGCGGTTGTCGGCGAGAGCGGTGGTTCAAAGGAGATTCCCGGGCTGTGTTACAGGGCGGCCGGGCAGTAGTCAATGTGTATCAAATTCTACAATTGTGGGGTACCCTGAGTTTGCTTCCTGCCTGCAGCTACTGCTGTAAGGCATCAGCTGGTCCCTCTGGCATGAAAGTTTGACCTTTTATAGAAAAAAGTCATGCGTGCTATCTGGAGTGGGGCTATAGCGTTCGGGTTGGTAAACATACCCATCAAAATTTACAGTGCTGTAAAGCCCAGTGAACTGGACCTCGACATGCTCGACAAGAAGGACCTTTCCAACATCCGCTTCCAGCGGGTGAATGCCACTACCGGCAAGGAAGTGGCCTGGGAAAATATTGTGCGCGGCTATAAATATGATGATCACTATGTGGTACTCACCGATGAGGATTTTGAGAAAGTGCGCCCGGAAAAAAACAAACTGATCGAAATAACGGATTTTGTAGAGGAGAAGGAAATTGATGCGGTGTACTATGAAACGCCGTATTACCTGGCGCCGGAAAAGCAGGGCATGAAGGCCTACAACCTGCTGCGCGAAGCCCTTATCAAGACCGGTAAGGTGGGACTGGGGACCTTTGTCTTGCGCAACCGCGAAAGCCTGGGTGTGATCAAACCGCAGGGCAACCTGCTGTTGCTGGAAAAGATCCGGTTTGCCGAAGAAATCCGCGATCCTTCAGAAATAGAGGTAGACGTAAAAGCGAGCAAACCGCAGGAGCTGAAAATGGCCATTGCGCTGATCAACCAGCTTACCGAAAAATTTGATATCTCCCACTATAAAGACAGCTACTCGGCTGACCTGATGAAACTCATCGAGCAAAAAGCCAAAGGCAAAAAAGTTACTGCGCCCAAACTGCGTGTGGTACATTCCCGCTCACAGGACCTGATGGGCCAGCTCAAGGCAAGCCTGGAAAAGAAAGGGAGGAGGAAGGCATCGTAACTGCCGGAATGATTTTTTCATTGCACACAGTATGGAGAATGAAAAAATTGCCGCCCTGCTGTACGACCTTGCTGGCATCAACCTGGAACGTGCCAGGGCTTACGAGGAAGCTTCTTTTCAGAATCAAGTTTTCGATGTGGAACTTAGGACCACCTTTGCGCTGCTGGCCAACCAGAGCCGGCAGAATATGTATATGCTCAACCTGTACGTAGAGAAATTGCTGGCGAGAATGCACGCTCCGCGGCCCACCTATGGTTCACTGTACAAAAACTGGAAAAATACCGCAGCCTATTATACGGGCAATAATCGCCGTGCGATGCTGCAGTCCTGCGATGCAGGTGAAAAAGCCATGATAACATTATATGAACAGTCCTGCGAACTGCCACCCAAGGCAGAGCTCCGTGAAATGCTGCAAAACCAGTTGCGCGGTTTTGAAAGTTCACTGGCTACCATCAAAAAAATGCTTGAAGTAACGAGTAAGGTGGACCAGCGCGGCGTGATTTGATACAGCTTACGCGTGCAGGGCTTCCATATTCTTCAGTACTTTCTCCAGATTGATTCCCTTTCCCAACACGGGTTTGAAAATATCTCCTTCTCCCATGATTCGTTTGTACATAGTGGTAATAGTGAATTGTTGCATTTGCAATCCTTTCTTCACTTCTTCCCAGTGCAACGGCGCCGACACGGTAGCGCCTGGTTTGGGGCGCACAGAATAGGGCGCCGCTATAGTTTGTACAGGTCTGTTTTGCAAATAGTCGAGGTAGATTTTGCTTTTTCTTTTCGCCGGGCTTCTTTCCAGACTGGTATAGGAGGGAATTTCCTGATGCACCATGGTAACGATCAGTTCCGCCAGTTGCCGCGACTGATTATAGGTATACTTTGCGTTCAATGGTATATAAATATGCAGCCCGGTAGAACCGGAAGTTTTGCACCAGCAGTCGATGCCGGCTCCGTCTGCCACCTGTTTTACCACCTGCGCTGCTTCAATCACTTTATCAAACGAAATATTGCCGGGGTCGAGGTCAATCACGCACCAGTTGGGGTTATCGGGATGGTGAATGGTGCTCAGCCAGGGATTCATTTCAATGCAGCCCAGGTTGGCCATGTATAGCAAACTGGCTTCATCTGTACATACGAGATACTTTTTCTTCCTGCCTTCATTTTCACTTACGTACGGATAGGTAGTGATCCAGCCCGGCACTTTGCCGGTGACGTCTTTTTGGTAAAAGCCGGATTTGGTGATGCCGTCGGGGCTGCGGTTCAGCGACTGTGGCCTGTCTTTCAGGTAGGGCAGTATGTATGGCGCTACCATATGATAGTAATTGATGAGGTCGCGCTTGGTGTATTTTTCTTTTGGCCAGTATAATTTGTCGAGGTTGGTGAAAGTGAGTTGTTGCCCATTGATGGTGAGCACCTGCTTTTTGGCGGTGTCGTTTAATAAAGCATCGTGGTCCTTATGGTTGCGCTTGCCTGATGTGGTCGCGGCCTTTTTGCTGCGCGTTGATGTTTGCCTGGGCTTCTTTTTAACTGCGGTGCTCAATGTTTTTTCCATTTTATCAGGCTGTGCAGGGATGGCTTGTTCGCGGGTAACTTCTTCAGGCTTTTTGTCTTCACGCAAGCCAAGATACACAGGCATGCGCATTACGTTGTCTTTTGTCCACTCGGAAAATTTTATCTCGCATACCAATGCAGGCTTCAACCACGTAGAGGGCATATTGGTTTTAGGCTTCTTTCGAAACGGGCATTTGCTGGTGACCAGCGGCTTCATTTTTTTGTACAGGTCAGCCTGCGCTTTTTCTGTAAAGCCTGTGCCGCTATGACCGGCATATACCAGTTCGCCATTTTCATAAATGCCCAACACCAGCGCACCGAAATATTTCCGTGATTTTCGTGGTTGGGTAAAACCTGCAATCACGGCTTCCTGCCGTTGATGCGTTTTTATTTTCAGCCACTGCCTGCTGCGTATGCCGGCGGCATAGGTGCTGTCGGCATGTTTGGCCATAATGCCTTCCAGGCCTTCCTGTTCGGCCAGGGCATAAAAATCTTTACCGGTGCCTTCAATGTGATCGCTGTAGCGGACCAGACTATCCTCGGGAATAATACTTTTTAAAATTACTTTCCTATGTGACAGCGGTAGTTCCCTGAGGTCATATCCGTTCAACCATAAAATATCAAACACGTAATACAACAATTCGCCCGCACCGGTTTTTTGCCATTGTTGTAACTGCTGGAAATTGCCCTTGCCGGCTTCGTTTACCGAAACAATTTCACCATCCAGCACCACATCATCATCCAGTTGCTGCAAGGCTTCCACTACGGGAGGAAATTTTTTGTTGAAGGATAATTTCTTTCGCGACAGCAACGATACCTTTCCTTTTTGCACAAAGGCCAGGGCGCGGTAACCATCCCATTTGATTTCAAACAGCCAGTCTTTGTCGTCGAAAGGCTGGTCGGTTAAGGTGGCCAGCATGGGTGAAACGCCCAGGGGTATGGCGGAACGTTTGCCGCTTTTGATCAGCACTGCCGGCTTACCGGCGGACTTTTTTTTTGATGATGCAGTTGCTTTGCGGGTTTTGTCGCCGGACCGTTTGGACGATGAAGTGGTTGTTTTATTGCTATTCCATACGCGTGCATCGGACTTTGCTACCTGTTCCAGTTTCAGCCCCGACTGCACGGATTTATTTTTTTTAGTGATGTCCGTATCCTTTGCAAACCTGTCTTTTTTCTTGATCAGTAACCAGGCATTTTCTTCGCGGCCTTTGATATGCACCAATGCAAATTCGCCACGTAATTTTTGTCCATGCAGTATGAATTTCAGGTTGCCTTCCTGCAGTTCTTTCAGCAGTTCTTTTTCCTGTGTCTTCCTGGTGGTGCCTGCAGGTTTTGCAGGTTCATAGGTGCCTTCGTCCCACACCATCACGGTGCCGGCGCCATAATTGCCGGGCGGAATAATGCCTTCAAAATCCTTGTAATCATAAGGATGGTCTTCCACCATCATGGCCAGTCGTTTGTCTTCGGGATTGATGGAAGGTCCTTTGGGAACGGCCCAGCTTTTCAGTACTCCTTCCATTTCGAGGCGAAAATCATAATGCAGGCGGGTGGCGTTATGTTTTTGCACTACAAAGTGCAATGCGCCGTTGGTGCTTTTCTTTTTGCCCGATGGTTCAGGCGTTTTGCTGAAGGACCGTTTCTTTTTGTATTCGGTGAGCGGCATAAAATTTCGCGTTTTCCAACCCCCTTAATTATTTGATGAAGTCCATCAGGTATAACTGGAACTCCGACAAACTTTGAATATGCGGAATATGTCCCACGCCCGGTAACTCCACGAGCCGGGCATCGGTTATTTGCTGGTGCGTTTTCTTCCCCAGTTCAGGGTATTGACCATATTTCAGCTTGTCTGCTTCGGAGAGATAGGCCTTGCCCACTACGGTCCGGTCTTCCTGGCCAATGATCAACAGTACCGGCATACTGAGGCGGTCCCATTCATAACATACGGGTTGTTCATAAATCATTTGATACGTGAGCGCATTTACCCAGGCAACACGGTTGTAATCAGGTTTGCGAATGGCTTCCGCCTGGGCAAGTACGTATTGTTCATATTCTTCGCGCCATTCCGTATAATAAGTTTGCTGGTATTGTTTGACGGACTCGTAAGTGGCTTCTTTTTCTTTTTCGTATAATCGTTCCAGTGGTTGCCATGGCACAAAGCGCCGGTAGTCTTCCAGTCCGATCGGGTTTTCCAGCACCAGCTTTTCCACGCGTTCGGGATAGAGCAGGGCAAACCGGGTGGCCAGCATACCGCCCATGGAATGTCCTACCACCACTGCCTTGTCTACCTGCAGGGAATCGAGCAGGATGCGTGTGGCCTGCGCCAACATATGAAAGCTGTAATGCAAATCGGGTTTATCAGATTTGCCCCATCCCGGCTGGTCAGGCGCCACTACGCGAATGCCTTCCTTTTCAAGAAAGGACATGACCTCTTTCCAGTAATAACCATTGAAATTTTTTCCGTGCAACAGCAAAACAGTCTGGTGCGCATTATCCGGTTTTACGTCCATAAAAGCCATCTGCACCATCTTGTTTTCAAGCATTACCGGGATGGTGCGGACAGGGTAGGGATATTCAACCTGTGCGTGGCTGTACAAAACAGACAATAAGAAAAGAACAACGGGTGCGAGGTGTTTCATGGTGGTGGCAGTGTTGCATAATCTGTTTCTAACTCATCTTTAGCCGGAGTTGCTCTATCACTTCGTTCAGTATGCGTGGGTCCATAATATCGTGGTTGCCGCTCATCTCAGGTTCATTGAATAGTACATCGCCGTCTTTCGACATGGTGAGGAGATATTGATCACCTTCATACACGTCGTACACGATGTATTCCCCATAATCTTTCTCCTTCAGCCGGCAGGTAATTTTCCTGCCCTGCACCTCAACCTCAATGATGGTGGTTTGCAGTTCTTCCATAATGGGTGATTGAAAGAGGAAGGTGCTATTCTCCTTCCTCTGTTAAAAATATCGCCTGCTCTTCCCGTTCTTCCACGGGAATTCTTTTGATGAAATCGTCGTAGTTCAGTTCATCGTGGGTGCTGTAAGCGCCATAGGCATCGATGGAATAGCCGGTGAGACCATCGCGTGTCTGGATAATGTACACGATGGAAGAATCGGCCGGGTCCGATTCGCCTTCAAACCGGTATGTTTTGATGATGGTAAGATCTTCAGGACGGTAATAGATGCCATTGCCGGGCGTAAATCCATTTTTGGTAATCACAAATTCATTGTCCATGCCCTGCGCCTTCAGTTTATTCAGCACCGTAGATAAGGTTGTCATTGTTCCTGGTTTCGTTTGCATAGTTGCTTTTTTTGAAATAATCAAGAATGGTGGTCAGGCTTTCAGTACATGTTCTTTCCAATGCTGCAGCAAGGGACCGTTTGCGCCATATAAAGGATCGGTGCGAGGCAGCGGCACCTTACTGATATTTTCATCTACCTGTGGATGTTCATCCGGTTTGCCATAACACATATCGTATTCCTTTCCGTCGGGGTAAGCGCCTACCACAGTAAAATCTTTCGTACTCTCCACGTTGCGGTGGGCCACGCCCGCCGGCAGTACAATAGCATCTCCTTTTTCCAAAACCTGCCGTACGCCATTTTCACCACCCAGCATCACGGTGCCTTGTCCGCGTATTACCCCCAGCACTTCGTGCGTATTGCTGTGGTAGTGGTGATAAGGGTAAATGCCGTTTACCCAGTGGTTGTTCCATCCATGCTGGTGAAACAATTCCTTTACCAGCTCATCGGCATCTTCTTCCGGCAACCGCAATGCTGCTTTGTACAACACCACAGGCAGGGCCGGATTGTTGGGATAATAGCCATTGGCTTTGATCAGAAACTGGATAATTTTCAAATGATAATGGTTTGGTGATATAATGGAAATTCAGAATTACAAGCTCCTTATAATTTACAACAATTCTTCGGCAACAGATACCCGTTTTACATCTTAATCTTTTTACTGCCTGTATCTCCTTGTTTGTGATTGTATAGAAAAAACTCGTGCCATAATCCGGGCAGTTCCTGCGCGTTGAGGTGCGCGATGCCCGGAAAATTGCTTTGATAAAGCATTGCCTGAATCAGTGCAGATATTTTTCCCCATTTTCCTGCTTACCCATTTGCGGCAAACGCCCTTTTACGTGGCACAGTATTTACAATAACTATAGCAGTAGATATTTTTTCTTTTCAGGGTGATCTTGCTCCGGCAAGGTCTGAGAAAATACCTGTACATCTGATCTGGATAATGCCAGCGGAGAAAACAAAGAAAAAATATCACGCCCCCGGGTAACACCGGGGTTTTTTTTTGAAATAAATGGAAAGCAGGGAACTATTTCTTCAGATTTTTTATATGGAAAAAACAGTAATAGCAGGCACTACACACACAGCATGGGACGACATACCCGACCGTAAATGGTGGAAGGAAACAATCGTATACCAGATCTATCCACGAAGTTTTAAAGACAGCAATGGTGATGGTGTTGGCGACCTGCGCGGCATAATTTCCAAACTGGATTATTTGCAAAGCCTGGGCATCGGCACTGTTTGGCTCAATCCTGTATATGCTTCGCCCAACGACGATAATGGTTACGACATCAGCGATTATGAAGCCATCATGGAAGAATTTGGCACCATGGCAGATTTTGATGCATTGCTGCAGGGACTGCATGAACGTGGTATCCGCCTGCTGATGGACCTGGTGGTCAACCATACGAGCGATGAACATTATTGGTTTCAGGAATCGCGCAAATCGCGCGACAATCCTTATCGTAATTTTTATCACTGGTGGCCCGCCGAAAAAGGAAGGCCAGCGCATCGCTACAGTTTTTTCGATCCCAAACACGAAGCATGGCAATATGATGCGGCCAACAATGCATATTACCTGCATTATTTTTCCAAAAAACAACCAGACCTCAACTGGGAAAATGAAGCAGTGCGCAGGGAGATCTACAAGATGATGCATTTCTGGTTACAGAAAGGAGTGGATGGTTTTCGGCTCGATGCCATTTCCTATATCTCCAAAGACACCAGTTTTCCGCCACTTACCCGCGTTGACCTGCGTGAGAAATATCACGGCGACTGGTCTTATTATTATTCGCGTGGACCGCATTTACATGAATACCTCCGGGAAATGAACCGCGAAGTGTTCCGGCATTACGATATTACCACCATTGCAGAATGTCCCGGCATCAGCAAGAACGAAGCGCTGCTGTTTGTAGACACCGACCGGGAAGAACTGCATATGCTGTATCATTTTGAAGGCATGGGGCTCGGCTATACAAAACAGGGATTCAAACGTCCTGATCCGAAGGGTTATCAACTGCAAGAATTTAAACGCATTTACACGGAATGGGACCAGGTATTTGAAATAGACGGCTGGGGTACTATCTACCTTTGCAACCACGACCAGCCGCGTATGGTAACGCGCTTTGGCGACGATTCGCCCGAATACCGAGCGCTGTCCGCCAAAACGCTGATCACCTTTTTGCTCACCATGCGCGCTACGCCCATCTTTTACAATGGCGATGAGCTGGGCATGAAGAATATCCGGTTTGATGATATCAATGACTACCGCGACATTGAAACCATTTCCAAATACAAGTATATTCAAAGCAAGAAAGGAAATGTAAAACGCTTTCTCGAAGACCAGAAGATCGGCGCACGCGATAACAGTCGCACGCCTTTTCAATGGGACGCTACGCCCAATGCCGGTTTTACTACCGGCACGCCGTGGATAAAAATCAATCCCGATCATACCTATATCAACCAACAGGCGCAGGATGCGGATCCCAATGCTGTACTCAATTATTTCCGTTCACTGGTAAAACTGCGGCATTCAAGGCCCGATCTCATTTATGGGCACTATACGTTGTACGCTCCGAACCATCCTGAAGTGTATGCCTATACGCGTACCTTGCCGCGCACAGGTGTATTTGTGGTGATGAATTTTTCCAGGGACGTAGTGCCATATACCATTCCTGATCCTTTACTACTGAAAGATACCCCCTTGCTCAACAATGAAAATTCTGTTCAGTTGCATGAACGGGAACTGACGTTGTTGCCCTGGCAATCGCTCATTTTTGAATTGGGGCCGTAGAGTGTAAATGGCCTGATGCCAAACTATCCATTCTTGCCAATCTGTAAACACAATGATATTACCCTTAATTAAGACACATGCAAAACATTACTCTTTTCCAGTTCTTTCACTGGTATTACCCTAACGACGGCAGTTTGTGGAAGCACTGCATGGAAGAAGCAGATGCGCTGCAGCAACTGGGCATAACCTACGTATGGCTGCCACCACCCTATAAATCGGCGCTCGGTATGGCAGAACCAGGCTATGCCGTGTATGATCTTTTTGACCTGGGAGAGTTTGACCAGAAAGGCACTGTTCCCACCAAGTACGGAACAAAAGACGAGTACCTGCAGTGCATCAAAGAACTGCATAACCGGGGCATCAAAGTGCTGGCAGATGTGGTGCTGAACCATCGCATGGGCGCCGATGATACAGAACTGGTAAAAGTAAAACAGGTGGAGGCGGAGAACCGCAACCACATCATGGAGCAGGAAGAGGTGATTGAAGTGTATACCAAATTTACTTTTCCGGGACGGGGACAAAAATATTCCAACTTCATCTGGGACTACCAATGCTTTACCGGTGTAAGCGTTACAGATAATGAAGGAACAAGGATTTACACCATCCTGAACGAATATGGTACGGATTGGGAAGATGTGCTGGACACCGAATTTGGCAATCCCGATTACCTGATGGGCTGCGATGCAGAATTTCGCAACGAACATGTGCGGGAAGAATTGAAATGGTGGGGACGCTGGTTTTTGGAAACTACCGGTGTGGACGGGTTCCGGCTGGATGCGGTGAAGCACATCAGTCACCGGTTCATGAAGGAATGGATGGCGCATCTGAAAGCAGTAAGCAATAAGGACTTGTTTTTCCTGGCAGAATATGTTACCAACGATGCAGAACTACTGCTCAACTGGAACAAGGCTGTAGATGAGCAATGCCAGTTGTTTGACGTACTGTTGCATCATAATTTTTATGAAGCTTCCCACCAGCGGTCGGAGTACGATCTTCGGCAGATTTTCGACAAGTCGCTGTTGAAAATGCATCCGGAGCGCGCCATTACATTCGTTGACAGTCATGATACACAACCTTTTCAGCTGATGGAATCCTTTGTAGACTGGTGGTTCAAACCGCTGGCTTATGCCATCATTTTGCTGCAGGAGCATGGTATACCTTGCGTGTTTTATCCCAGTATTTATGGCGCTGTGTATGAAGAAGTGCAGGACGGCGTGAACCAGCGCGTAGAACTGGTGCCTGTTCCTGCCATCCGCGAAATGATGCGTGTACGGCGGCACCTGGCATTTGGAGCGCAACGCGACTATTTTAATGATGCCCGTCACGTAGGATGGGTGCGCACCGGGGTACCCGAACAGGAATATTCAGGATGCGCAGTAGTGTTGAGCAATGGGGGAGCGGCGCATCTGGAAATGGAGATGGGAAATGCACATGCCAATGCGGAGTTTGCCGATGTTACCGGCAACCGTGCTGAAACCGTTACCACAGATGAGCATGGAAAAGCCCGCTTTACAGCGCATGGAGCATCGGTTTCGGTGTGGATAAGAAAAGAAGCGTTGCCGCTGATCCAACTGTAATAGTAACACCTTGCATCCCTTACAATATCAATGTTGCGTCAATAACTCATGGCACGGGCTTTGCACTATATTATCTACAGAGCGATAATTTTTTCCTACAGGCAAGCACCCACTCGTCAGAAGAATGGGTTGTAGCCTGGGGGCTACAGGGCAACGTACCAGTAGCGGGAAACAGGAAAAAAATATCAAGGCCCCGGGGCGGTTCCCTGGGGTTTTTTTGTGTAATGATGTTTGGAAACCTTTGAATACTTACTGTGTTTGTAAATTAAACTATAGTATCAGGAATGCCTGGTACCGCGATGTCGTTCGCTTCTTCAAACGTCGTATACGACTTCACTTGATCAAATGCTTATCATATCCTGCAGCCACCAGCGTTTCAAAAGCCTTCCATACTTCATCAGGAATTTCCTGCGGAATCTGAAACCCTTTTTCAGGATAGTATTTGATTCGCTGCAGATCGCCTACCATGATGTTGATCACGCGGTCCAGTGGTATATCAGGAGTGGGATACTCTTCAAAGGAAAGTTGCGGCGACGTGACAATCAGTTTTTTGTGCGGCCAGTGTTTTTTAAAAGTGGCATAACTGCGCCGCTCCATATAGGGTTTTTGCACTACGATGAACGATTGCGGGTCCAGTTGCTGTAGCTGCAGCAGTCTTTGCGTGAAGAGAATATTTTCTCCTGTGTTGGTGGATTCATTTTCGATAAGAATCGCTTCGCGCGGAACGCCCATATCCATGGCGATCTTCGCAAACAGGTCGGCTTCTTTTTCCTTCCACATGCCTTGCGTGAAATTGCCCAGTCCACCGGAAAATATCAGCAACGGCGCCCAGCCTTGTAAATAAAGTGCTGCTCCTCTTACTGCCACGCGCGTGTCGTGACTGCCGAGCACGAGAATGCAATCTGATTTTTCCAGCGAATGGTTCATGAGGTGATACTGCCAAAGCGTTTTGGCGCAGTCAAAAATGTTCATACGCGAATATAAACATAGCACCAGGAAGTGACGGAAATGTAAAAACACACAAAGGGTATTGAAAATTTTTGTTGGCAATGAGGACGCATAGCGTTTCAACGCGTGTTTCAAAACAAACGGGTAAGATGTGGCACGCGCAAATTGCGAACTGCCATGCAGCAACCTTTCGTACCAATTGGCCGTATACGGTGAATAACGCACGCAATCGCTCCCACCGGTTTTCCGTCCTCTGCTATACCTGACCCGTTTTATGCCAACCCGCCCCGGCGCCCCATTCCTGATCTCGTTCAATTATTCGTAAACCATCAAAAATGTCTCGTATGGAAAATACATTCATGCCGACTATTGTGCGAGGCAGGTCCCGTGTTATGCATACCTGCCTGTGGTGTATGGCGGTGGTCATACTGGTGCTGCAGGCATGCCGAAAAGTGGATGTGCCAAAATCAGAGCCGGTTGATGCCGTGGTGATTGTTGAAGGGTTGATATCGCCCATCGGGCTGGTAGCTGTGCCGGATGAAACGAACCGTTTGTTTGTGATAGATCAGCCGGGACTGATACGTATCATCGAGGGCGACAGTACCTATACCTTGCTGCCCGAACCATTCCTTGATCTTACCGGAAGCCTGGTGCCTTTGAATCCCGCTTTTGATGAACGGGGTTTGCTGGGCCTTGCCTTCCATCCCAATTACCGGAACAACGGGCGGTTCTTTGTGTACTATCAATTGCCGCCGCGGCCGGGCGGACCGGCAGCAGGGGTGACATGGAATAACCTCAGTCGCATTTCAGAATTTGCCGTGTCTGCCGCCAACCCCAACCAGGCCGACCCGGCATCTGAAAAAGTAATACTGGAATGGGACGATCCGCAGTTCAACCACAACGGTGGCACCTTGGCGTTTGGCCCTGACGGTTACCTGTACATTTCTGTGGGTGATGGTGGCGCCGGCAACGACGTGGCGCCCGGTCATGTGCAGGACTGGTATGAAGCCAACCCCGGTGGCAATGGACAGGATATTGATTCCAATCTGCTCGGCAACATCCTGCGCATCGATGTAAACAGCGGCGATCCCTATGGCATTCCTCCCGATAATCCGTTTGTAAACGGGCCCGGACTGGATGAGATCTATGCCTATGGTTTCCGTAACCCGTACCGAATGTCGTTTGATATGGGCGGCTTCCACCAGTTGTATGTGGGCGATGCAGGGCAGGTATTGTATGAAGAAGTGAATATTGTAAAGAAAGGAGGTAACTATGGCTGGAACGTGAAGGAAGGCACCCATTGCTTCAATGCGTTGAACAATATGCAGGTGCTGCCCAACTGTCCGAAAGAGGACCCGCTGGGCAACCCACTGATTGATCCCATCATTGAGATTAACAACTGGCAGAACCCATTGGGTGGAAAAGCCACGACGGTGATCGGCGGTCATGTGTACCGCGGCAGCGCCATTCGTGGACTGGCTGGCAGGTATGTATTCGGCACGTTTTCGCAAACGCCCACTACACCCAATGGAGAATTGTACGTAGCGCATCAGCGGCCTTTCGGATTGTGGCCGGTGGAAGAATTATCGTTGGCCAGCAGTCCGGACGACGTTGGCTATTTCCTGAAAGGATTTGGGCAGGACCGCCAGGGCGAAATCTACATGACCGTTTCGGAAATTGGAGGACCGATGGGCAACACCGGCAAGGTATTAAAACTGGTACCGGCGGGTAACGGAAACAAGTAGTCGTTCATTTGGTGTCATAACAAAAGGGCTATAGAGGAAGCTTTCTTTCTATGGCTTTTTTGTTGGGGACAGGTACTGCTGACAATTATTATAGACAAAAACTGTTTTATGCGAAAGATTGGCCGCGCACCACCGGCTATTAACGGACGGCGCCGCGGCATTGGTGATCAATGGTACCATGGTGCAATAATTGTATGCTTCACCGGTAATGAAAAGTATCATCATTACCCTGCTTGTTGTTATCTTAACCAATGTTACTATGTCCCAGGACTTGCAAACGGTCCCTGAAGTGGACCTCCAGCGATATGCCGGCAAGTGGTATGAAATTGCCGCTTATCCCCAGCGGTTTCAGAAGGGCTGTCACGGTACCACCGCCACCTATACCTTATCGGATAAGGGATATGTCGTGGTGGAAAACCGTTGTAATAAAGACAGTTTGTCCGGCAAAGAATCTTCCATCAGGGGCAAGGCCTTTGTGGTGAAGAACAGCGGCAATGCCAAACTGCGCGTGCAGTTTTTCTGGCCGTTCCGGGGCGATTACTGGATCATTGACCTGGCGCCGGACTACAGTTATGCGGTGGTCAGCGGACCGGGCAGGAAAAACTTGTGGATACTCTCGCGAACGCCACAGATGGATGACGGGGCATACCAGATTATTTTGTCGCGACTGGAGGAGAAGGGATTTGATTTGGAGAAGTTACGGAGAACGCCGCAGGGTGGGGATTAGCAAGACGATGAAGATAAGCTGCCATGCTGCACAAAGTACTCGCGACTTCTATTTTGGAGAAGTTTCAAAAAATAAAAAGGCCGCCTATCGGCAACCTTATAAGTTGTTGATAACCAAGTGCCCAGAACAGGAATCGAACCTGCACTCCCTTGCGGGAACCAGATTTTGAGTCTGACGCGTCTACCAGTTCCGCCATCTGGGCTGAAAGGGGACGCAATATTACGGAATAATAAGTGAAAAATTGCAGAGGGGTGGCAAAATCATGGGGATTTTTGCGGGCTGACAAGGTTACTCAATTACGTTAGATAAGAGCGTGTTACCAGCAAATTACCTCATAGCATTACCCCATTTTTCCGTACAATCCGCTCTTCAAATAAAAAAGTCTTTCGCCTGGTCTCTTACCCTCATACAAATTTGCTTTGTCGCTGTGAACGGTGGCGGTAAGGCGCAGGCTCCACTGCTGTGCAATACTACATTTAGGGGTGTGTTGACAGTGGCGTAGTAGGGCCTCTTAAATTAAAAAAATGTTTAATAATACTTGCTGATAACTTTTGTCCCACCGAAAAATTGCCTCAAAATCCCCCTTACCAACCCATAAGGATTTTCTTTCCTTTTCTTTGTGATTCATGTCCCTATGCGCGCTTTAGGCGGCAGAGGCATTATCTTTATCCGCGAAACCACTTATTCATAAACCAGTGGTTACGTATTAACTAATAGTATTTACTAATTAACGGTTATATGATGGTTGAGAAAAGGTATTCTGATGCCGACCTGCTGGCAGCAATCAGAAATAAAAGCACTTTGGACAGTGCTATCCGGTCCATTTATCTCAACTATGCTGAAACGATCAGTTCTTTGATTCTCAAAACCAGCGGCACCCGCCAGGACGCTGAAGACGTGCTGCAGGAAACGGTGGTGAGCTTTATTGAAATGGTAAAGAAAAACCGGTTCCGCCAGGAGTCCAGCATCAAAACCTTCCTGGTGGCCATTGCCCGGAACATCTGGCTGAATGAACTCAAGAGACGGGAACGCAGCGGCTTCCGCGAAGAAGTGTTTGAAACCAGTCGCGCGGAACAGGAACCCGATGTGAGCGATATCATCGCCGAGCGCGAAGTGAAGCAGGCATTCAGAAATGTGCTCAGCCTGCTGGGCGACAAGTGTCACAGACTGCTGACGCTATATTATTATGAGAATCTGTCCATGAAAGAAATACTGGCGCACCTGCCTTATGATAACGAGCAGGTGGTGCGCAACAAAAAGTATAAGTGTTTACAACAATTGACTGGAATGCTAAAAGATAACCCCCTGATTGCAAAGCTGATAAAAGCAAAATTTTAACTTTCTGTTTATGTCCGCAGACAACACAACGCTATTGATCGATCACCTTGACCATACGCTGCAGGGTGGATCATTGCCGGAGGCAACAGCACTGCTCAACACCGATCCGCAGGCACAGGAAACCTGGCAATACCTCAATATAGCCGTGGATGCCATACAACACGAAGCCCTGCACCAGCAGGTGGCCGCCGTTCGGAAAGAGATGCAGCCCAAAAGGCCCATCATCCGGCGACTGGGCTCCGTTATAGGCGTAGCAGCGGTATTAGCCGGACTGCTTGGTCTTTTCGTTTTTTATAAATTTATTACAGTTACGCCTGAATCTGTATATGAAAATCAGTTTGTTGCGTACGAATTGCGGACTACACGAAGCAATGCTGAAACGGATGCGCTCAGGGTGGCTTACCAGCAGCAGGATTGGCAACAGGTACTCAATACCTACCATCTGCTTCCGGTAAAATCGGGCGAAGCACATTTCCTTGCCGCCATAGCGGCCATGCAATTGAAAAAGTTTGATCTGGCCATTCCCAAACTGGAAATCATACGGTCCGACTATAATTACTTTGTGGACGAGGCAGATTACTACCTCGCCCTGGCCTGGCTGGCCACCGGGGAAACCCACAGGGCTATTCCCCTGCTTGAAACCATCCGGTCTGATAAAAACCACACCTATTACGAAAAAGCTCGCGCTATCAGCGCACTCGATCTACGGATATTGTCATTGAAGTAAGTGTAAAAAATGAGTGGCGAGCATGGCTCGCCACTCATTTAATCTTCTCATTATCAGTATTTCCCAAAAAATATTTGAAAAATTATTTAAACACGGTTACTTGGCCGAATTCAGGTATTACTATTAAATGTTACCCGTTCTTGAAACCGGGTATGATGTAGTGAATTTTCGAAAAACCAATCTATAGATGCAGCAATTGCGTTGCCCAATGAAGCAAGGTAGCTATCCTGATCTTTGAAAGACTGTACTTGTCCTATGCGTCTGTCAATAACCTGTTCAACATATACGTGCTTCACATGATTCAGGAAGCTACCCATCATACGTTGGGCGATGGGAAAATCCAATCCTGGAGAAAAACCTGAAAGTCGGCGTACCCTGTATAAATCCAATAGACTGATGGAACAAAACCGACCTTATTCGTCCGTTGATTGTACCTCAGCGTTTGATTACAATCCAATTCTGGAAAGACTACGTCGACTTTCTTTTCTTTTTAGTGTAGCGTTGATAGAACACACCTGCTACCACGAGCAGCACCACACCGGTACCGGCAATCAGCCAGGAAGAACGCATCGCCGCTCCTTCCACTACGGGTCTTGCATTTCCCACAAGAATCAGATGGCCCCAATAGTCGGGCGTTTTCCGTAAGGAATGGTCGCGGATGTAATCGAGTTTTGCCTGCTGCAACGCTTTTGCTTTGGAATACCCTTGCCGCAGATAATGATGAAATTGTTTCAAAATGGCCGATGTGGCCGCATCGTCTGCTTTCCACAAACTATTGATCACGCTGGCGCTGCCCGCATAAGTAAATCCCCGCGAAAAGCTGAACAACCCTTCGCTGCCTACCAGTTTCCCGGTGCCTGTTTCGCAGGCGCTGATGATCACCAGTTCGGTAGCGTCTAGGTTCAAACCATATAATTCATCGAGGTACAGGTTGTCTTCGGCCGGCGAACCGCTGCCGGGGTAAAAAGCAATGTAGGATCCCGAGGGATTGTTCAGGTCGGCCACTGCATGCGTGGCCAAGTGCACAATGGGATAGTGATTGATGTGTTCGATGAAATGTTTTTTGGTGGCTACGCTGTCTGTAAACTGCCTGCCCGGCAATGCCGCCACTTCCGCTGCGGAAGCGGGCAATTGGCCCATGGGCGAAAAGCCGCGCTGCGCAAAGGGCGCAAAGGACAGAATATGGTAATTGTTTCGTATATTCGATGCCGTTGTGTTCGGCAGCAGAAACCTTGAGGAAAAATGGTAACTGATCACTGCCTTTTCCAGCAGATAACTGCCGGACTCATCGGCCGGTAACGATTCAAAAGGCAGGTAATGCAGGATGCCATCGGGGAGGATGGTCCATTCCGGCAAACCGCCTGACAGTGTCAGCAACGGTTTTACCAACCGGGCATACAATTGGCGGCCGGTTTCGCCCTGTTCAAACTTCTTTCCGCTTTCAACCCTGGACAGCGCGGTAATCCAGTCTTCCACCTGCTGCCGGAGTACCTGTTTTGATGCAATGGTATCGAACCGGAAGAAATCACGCGCAATGGTAAAAACAAAGAAGGCGGAATCGCTGTCGTAAAAACTGATCACCACCTGGTCCGGCGCCAGCTCTTGCCGGATCTGGCTCACGGATGGAAATGAATCGGCATACTTCAATTGGTAGTAGGAACTATTTTCCTCGATCTGCTTCTGCAGTCGCGAGAGTTCCATTTCGTAGAATTGTTTGTCTTTGGCAATCTGTTTTTGTACCTGCGCGTCTTTTTCGAGTTCACTCCGAATGATCAGTCGCGCTATGTTATACTTGATGTTTCTTTCCTGTTGCAGCAGTACCGAATCGATGCCCCGTATTTTTTTCAACCTGTTTTCTGTTAGGCGGGCAGCAATGATGGAGGCGCGGTTTTTTTCTGCCACCAGGAAAGCCTGCTCCAGGTAACCGGCATCGGGGTATTGCCGGGCCATTTTCAGGCAGAGGTCAAACGCTTCCCGGTAGGCATCCTGGCTGTTTCTTTTCAGAAAGATGCGGGCATCATCTGTATCGTAATTCTTTTCAATATACCGCAGCAGCGCGATAGTTTGCTGGTAGGTGTCGTAAGCCGCGCGGAGATATTTTTCATCACCGCCTTCCCTGAACATCCGTTCCAGGGTGGCGGCCTTGGCGTGGAGGGCATCGAACAATGTATAGGACGCGAATGAACCTGCAAATATGGAAGGATTGCTGAAAATATCTTCATTATTGAACTGGCCCGAAAAAAGTACAATGGCTTTTTGCAAGGCCTGCAATGCGGGCAGCAGTTGGTGACGCGCATTCAGCACTTCCCCCCGGTACAGGTAATTGATGCCTTCATCCAGTTCGTGGGCCAGCTTGGGATCCGCAGCAACCAACCGGTGATATTGGTCCAGGAAAAAAGCGGCCGAGTCCGGACGGTCCATCAGCAGTTGCACATTGGCCATTTCATTATACACACCAGGCACTTCTTTAGGCTTCACTTTGCGAAAGCACTGCATAGCCCTGGCATAATCTCCGGTGGCCGCATAGGCCTTGCCCATGTTTACATAAATCTGGCTGGTATACAGTTTCTTTTTCAGCAGCTGGTAGTATAGCTCCAATGATTCCCTGTACAATCCCAGTTTGTAATACGACGCGGCAATATTGCTTTCAAAATGAATGGCCGATTCAAAATCAGAAGGGCGGATGCTTTTGATGATGGTGAGCGCACGACTGAAGTAATTGCGGCTTTGCACATAGTTGCCGTTCTCATAGTATAAAGCGCCGAGCGCATTGTACAAACGGTCCTGTTCTTCCAGTTGCGGAAAGTGATTGCTGATCTTTTCCGCTTCCAGCAGGTAATAATCCGCCGAATCAAAATTGTTGAGATGATAGTAAGCCGTACCGGCATACACATAAGGCCTGAACAGTAATGAATCGACAGGGGAATTGTATTGCTGCCGCCTGATGCGGATGGATGTGAGATAGGCTTCCTTGGCTTCTTCTACCAGGCTTTTTACGTCCAGCAGTATGCCTACTTTCAGCCACGATTGAAAGAGGAGGCTGTCAACCGGCTGTTTCTCCATCTTGTGAATCACCTTGCGGTAAAGCAGCAGGGCCACACTGTCGGTTTGATCGGTAGGATTTTCGAGCGTAAACAGCCGCTCGGCTTTGCGGTATAAGGTCAATACATCTTCGCCCGGGGTTCCGGTATTACCTGCATGCAACAGAGGAAACAGCAGGACGGCTACAATAAGGATAACAACTCTTACCGACATCGCAAGGGTTTAATCAGCATGAATAAATTCAAAGCTGCTAAAATAAAGGTGCAGCGAAATTGCCAGGTGCTTCTCGGAACCCACCCTTTTTTCTACAGTCGATACTAAAAATACTTGGTGATAATGATTTGCGGGGGCCGGGGCTTTTCGTAATAGTCGATCGTTTGCATGGTCATGAATTGTTCGCGCTTGGTCCGTAATTCCTTCATGATGTTTGCCGGTACGTCAGATTTCCTTTCAAAGTAGATAAAATTGACTCTTATTTTCTGAAGCGCCTTTTTGCTGCAATCGTTGAGCCGGTAATAAATTACAGCTTCCTTGCGCATGCCGTTTTGCGGGTTGGGCCCGAATATGCCATCAACCAGTGATTTTTTCAGGTTGATCACACCACTTTTGGTGCGTACACGTACATGTTGCGCATTGGCGCTTTGACCGGGCGGTGGTTCATCCAGTATACCATCGCCATTGTCGTCATCCGTATCGTCATCAAATTCACAAAACGCATTGCCGCCGGGTTTGCCGTTGCCCGGATAATCGGTATCATCGCTCAGACCATAGATAGATACCAGCGATGGATTGGCGTTGAAATAAGGTAAAGCGAGGGTATCGTGGTTTGACAGAACATGCACGCTGTCTAGATAAGTCACGCCGCCTATCACCAATTCGGTATAACAGGTATCTTGTGTTCCTTCCTGTACAAAACCGATGCGGTACCGTGCGCCCGCTTCACTTTGGGTAACATTGATCTCACCGGTGCGCTCATCAATCACCAGCCCCTGCGGCGTGGCAAAGAATTTTCCTTTCATTGGTTTCCCCCTGGGTTTAACCGTGTAGTCTTTATTGGGGCCTTTGTATTTGTTGCAAATGATATCGTCGCCATAATCGGGAATGCAGTCAGGCTTTTTCTTTGCTGCTGAAAGCGCTTCTGTAATTTCAGTATTTACTGATTCCGTTGTAGTAGATTTGCGGCACGCCAGGAAAAACAGGAACAATATAATGAAGGAAAAAATTGAGGGGGTTACCATTTTATTCATAGACACAAGCTTCAATGGTTTGATATTCAGTTATTGGGGAGATATGGTTCAAAATAATGACAATTGGTAAGGAATCCCAGTACAGATATAAAGTGATTTTTGTTTTTAGAATCAAGTTGATCCGGATTAAGTGTATTATAAAGTATTTAATGTTTAATTAATTGAATAAGAGGAGATTCGATGTTGAGTACCCTGTGACCACAAAAACCGGGTCATTACACTAAACAAGCTTGTCATGATAACAATAGGTTTATTAAGGGAAGGAAAGGTACCGGTTGACAACAGGGTGGCTTTAACGCCTTCGCAATGTCAGTGGCTGGAAAAAAATGCTTCTGTAAAGATTATTGTACAACATTCACGGCACCGTTGTTTTTCAGACCGTGAATATGAAATGGCAGGCATTACGGTGCAGGAAAGTGTTGACGACTGCGATATACTGCTTGGGATAAAAGAGGTACCCATCGATATGCTGGTGCCGGGAAAAACGCATTTGTTCTTTTCACACACCAGGAAAAAACAACCGTACAATCAACAATTATTCCGTGCCATCATCGATAAAAAGATTACACTGATTGACTATGAATGCCTGGAGCATGAAGATGGCCAACGCATCATTGGCTTTGGATTCTTTGCCGGCGTGGTGGGAGCGCATAATGGCATCATGGCTTATGGCAATCGCACTGGTTTGTACAAACTGGACCGGGTATACAAGCAGCGGAGTTTTCGTGAACTCATTCATACCTATTTCGGGTTGCGGCTGCCCAATGTAAAAATTGCTGTAACGGGCAGTGGGCGTGTGGCGCACGGTATCCTGGAGATCATGAACCTGCTGGGCATTCATGAAGCTGAGCCCGACGATTATTTAAAGCGTCGTTTTGCTTATCCTGTATACACGCAGCTCAAAGGCGCCGACCTGTACGTAAACAAAACAACCGGCGGGTACGACCGCACAGAGTTTCATCAGCATCCGGAACAGTATGCGTGCAAATTCCTGCCGTATGCAGAACAAACCGATATCCTGCTGAACGGGGTGTACTGGGATGTAAACGTTCCGCGACTTTTCGAAAAAGAACATATTGCTTCCGACACCTTCATCATTCAAACCATTGCCGATATCACTGATGACGTGAATGGTTCTGTACCAATCAACCTCGGTGATCAAACCATTGAAGATCCGGTATATGGGGTTGACCGGAAAACCTTCCGGAAAACGGCCCCCTATATGCCCGGCAGCATAGATGTTATGGCCGTAGGCAATCTGCCCAATGAGTTGCCGCGCGATGCCAGCCGGTATTTTGGCGAACAATTGATCAAGTATGTTTTGGAAGACCTGATCAAAACAGGTTCACCGGTTATTGAAAGGGCTACCATGGTAAAGAACGGCCAACTCACGCCGCATTTCAGTTATCTGCGTGATTACGCCGGAGTGGCCTGATTACTTTTTGCACCATTTTAATCGGTAAGGTCAGGATTGGTGCCCGCATACCTTGTTATGATTATTTGTGGCGGCCGTGGTTTGCAATCCGTTGTGGTAACCCGGCCCGATGCCCTGGCCTGGTCTTCGTTCATCAACTTACGCACGTTGCTGAGCAGGGAAGAAGGAATATCGCTTTCGTATTCGTAATAATACAGGGTTACATCGATGTATTGCAGGGCCCATCGGGTGTTGTCGTTTAACCGGTAATAGATGCGAACTTGTTTCATATCCCCGCTCTTCGGATTGGGACCGAATGCTCCATCAATCACCGATTTTTTCAGGTTAATAACGCCGCTGGTTGTACGAACACGAACGTTCTGGTCATTGGCCCTTTGTCCCAGGGGCGGTTCGTCGTCGTGCCCGTTGCCATTGTCGTCGTCATACCCGTCATCAAACTCTGCTTTATCATTGCCGCCGCCGCTGCCATCGGGAGAGGGTGGCGGGTAGTCGTTGTCGTCGCTCAGGCCCAACAATCCCAGCAGCGAGATACTTTCATTATAATAAGGTACGGCCAGCGTATCGTTGTTTTCGAGTACGTATATGCCACTCCGGTAGTTTACGCCGGAAATGGTGATGGTGATCAGGGTAGTGTCGTTGATGCTGATGTTAATGAAGCCGATGGTAAAGGAAATGCCGTGGGGGCTCAGCGACAGGTTGATACGGCCCGTGGTTTCATCCATAACCAGTCCGGCCGGCCATGAAACGTATTTGCCTTTCACGCCAGGCGGTTGTTTGGGGGCAATATATTCGTCCACGCCGGGTTTCCCCTTCACATAAAAAATGGAATCGCCATAATCGAGCATGGGCGGAACTGGTTCGGGAGTGGGTGGCGTTTCGATTGTTTCATCGGGATCGTTCACCTGCGGAGCCAGTTCTATTTTGTTACAGGAAAAGCAAACGTACAGGAATACGAGTGAGCAGGCGAGGCATATCCGTAGTTTCATAGTTGATAGGTTAAAGACGAAGTTTGGAGATTGCTGTTAATGGTAGGGTAACAGTTAGGAAGCCTACCTGCTTCCGCCTGAGACCCTACAAAATGCCGGCCAATTGCGGGTAAAAGTATACTTTACCGGATATATAGCCGATAATTTTTACGCATTCTGACCGTTTTAGTAAATACCGTAAGTGTTTACATTTATTTTTCCTGATAAAAAAGGTTGCTTACATGATAGTATCTGCGAAAGTTGTTGACGGGCAGTTGGAGAACAATCTTTTTAGGTGGTTGACAATTTAGGGGACTACCCCCAACCCTGCAGTATAGTTGTTGAGGTAAGATCGTGCTGCGCCCCCGCCGGCAGCATCTTACTGCATTAACACTGTTTGATGGATGGGGGGCGGTAATATGTCCACCATTTTACAAGTACAAATAATATGCTCTCAGCAACTCCACAAATTCCCCCGTATAAGAACCATCAATCTGTCTGATAGTAAGTTGATATTCCGGCGCCTCACTACGCTGCCTGCGTCCATATTGTAAAATCGCCCGGAAAAAAGGATGTTTAAGGCTTTCCCTTACAAACAGTTTTTCAACAAGGTGAAAACCTTTGTACTGCGCGAGTTTATCAAAATATTCCCACCGATGATACGGCAACAAAACACCAAAGGACCCCTCTGGCGATAGATTTTTATCTATTGTGCTGATCAATTCATCAAGCGTGAGCAATGTACTGTGCTTGGCCACCTGCACTGCCGGAGAAGCAGCGTGGAGATCATCCTCAAAAAAAGGCGGGTTGGCAATGATGAAATCATATTGCTGGTTAAAGGTGTACGTACGTGCATCACCGTGGTAAGCCTTCAACCGCTCCTTCCAGTGGTTCTGGCTGATGTTTGCCGTAAGTTGCCGGAAAGACGGCAGGTCAATTTCAATGCCGTGTATTTCCGATCGGGTGCGTTGCGCCAGCATCATCATCAACAGGCCGGAACCGCTGCCGATGTCGAGAATAGCGCCCTGTTCCGGCACCCTGGTAGAAAACCATGCGCCCAGTATGCACGCATCGGTACATACTTTCATAGCACATTGATCGTGGTATATGGTGAATTGCTTGAATTGGAAATAGGGATTGGGCATACGGGTTGCAAATTACAGGTTACAGGATGTTATGCTTCACCATTCCGCCCTTGCACTCGGGCTTACCGACAGCGGCGCAAACTGTCCCGCCAGGTATTTATAATAACCGGTAATGGCAATCATGGCCGCATTGTCGGTGCAATATTCAAATGCTGGTATGTAAGTATTCCAGTGATATTTTTCACCCATTTCCCTGAATGCTTTGCGTAATCCGCTGTTGGCAGACACCCCGCCGGCAATGCAAACATCTTTAATGCCGGTAGCAAGCGCTGCCTGTTTCAGTTTGTTCAGCAGAATGGTGATGATGCGTTGCTGAATGGACGCACAGATATCAGCGAGGTTATTCGTGATAAAATCCTTGTCGCGCGCTGTATTTTCCTGCAGGAAATACAGGATGGCGGTTTTCAGTCCGCTGAAACTGAAATCAAGTCCCGGAATATTCGGCTCCGGAAATTGAAAGCGTTTGGGGTTACCGCCTTGTGCATATTTATCGATCAGTGGGCCGCCGGGATAGGGAAGTCCCAGCAATTTGGCCGACTTGTCAAATGCTTCGCCCGCAGCATCGTCCAATGTTTGCCCGATCACTTTCAGATCGAGCGGGGAATGGCACATGACGATCTGCGTATGTCCGCCACTAACGGTGAGGCACAGGTAGGGGAAAGATGGTTTGGGGTCATCAATCAAGTTGGCCAGCACATGGGCCTGCATATGGTGTACGGCAATGAGCGGAATATTCAATGCCATGGCCATTGATTTGGCAAATTGCGTCCCTACCAGCAAGGAACCAATCAGTCCCGGCGCCTGTGTAAAGGCAATGGCGTTTAATTGCGACAACCCGGTGGTATCATGCAGTCCGGCTTCTTTCAGTGCCCTGTCAACCACCGGCACTATATTTTCCATATGCGCACGGCTTGCCAGTTCCGGCACCACGCCGCCATATTGCTGATGAATGGTTTGATTGGCGATGAAATTGCTCAGGATAACCCCATCGCGGCATACGGCCGCCGATGTTTCATCGCAGGAAGATTCTATAGCCAGTAGAGTAATGCTCACCGTGCAAATGTAATTACTTCATGCTTCTTTACTTGCTTCTTATAGCAACAACGGGGTCCATCTTAGCGGCGATGGAGGCGGGGATAATGCCGGCCAATATGCCTACAATAATGCAGATGGTCACAGCCAGTATGAGAATGTGAGGTGCAATGAATACGGTAAAACCAACCACGGACTTCGACAGCAGCGTAAGCAGGAACACCACGCTGAGCCCCAGTATTCCGCCCATAATGCAGAGGAAGGCTGATTCCATCAGAAATTCGGTCAGTATGGTGGAGCTCCTGGCGCCAATGGCTTTTTTCAGCCCGATCTGTGGCGTTCTTTCGCGCACGGTTACAAACATGATATTGGCCACACTGAACATGCCCACGATTAGTGAAAGAATGGCAATAGCCCATCCGCCCAGGTTGATGCCACCGAAGATGTTGCTGGCAAAACTGCTGAAGGCGTCAATATCGTTCAGTGCAAAATTATCTTCCTGGGTTGGTTTCAGTTTGCGAATGGAGCGCATGGCGCCGGCCAGTTCGTCGCGCAACTGCGCCATAGGCACCGTTTCCTTGCCCTGCACCATTATGATCGGGCTGCTGTATTTTTCGCGCACCATCTGTTTCATAAAACCTAACGGCATCAGCAGGCTGTTGTCGTAGTCCCAGCCGCCCACTATGCTCTTGCCTTGTTTCTTGATCAACCCAACCACCAATGCACGTTTGCCGCCTTTCATCTTTACCTGTTTGCCTACTGCCCTTTCGGCGTTTCCGAAAAGCGTTTCGGCAACGGTATACCCCATCACCACTACATTGCTGCCATAATCAAAATCTGCCGGTTGCAAGAAACGGCCGAGCTGGATTTCTACCGGTTGAATATTTACGAATTCTTCGGTGATACCGTAATAATTCACGCCGGTTATCACGTCATCGCCATATTCCAGTTTGTTGTTGGAAGCGCTGATGTTGAAGGCCACATTTGCTGCTGAGCGCACTTTCTTTTTCAGCAACAGCATTTCTTCATATTTCGGCTCGGGGCGTTTCATATATTTCCACCAGGGACTGTCGCCCCCTTCGGTATATTCCCATTTGTCGATGTACACCGTGTTGGTGCCGAGCGCTTTGATGTCGTTCTGAACGGCATATTCCAGGCTGTCTACTGTTGCCAGTACGCTGATGATGCAAAAAATGCCGAATGCCACGCCGCTCAGTGAAAGCAGTGTGCGTACTTTATGCGATTTGAATTCTTGCCAGGTGAGGTTGAGGCTGCTGCCCAGTATTTCAAAAAAACGGCGCATAGCCAAAGATAACATTTACGGGTGAAAACTACGTGGTGGTAACAGTTACCATTCAAAGCTGGTAACCGCAGGATCGTTGAGGATTTTTTGTATTACCTGCTGATGGCTGCTGTTGGCGCCCTGTACGGTCCAGGTGGCGGAAAAATGATTGCCATCCCGCCTGAACAAACCATTGCTGCATTTCAGTCCATGAGCTTGAAAAAGCTGTTCGTAACGTGCTGCAATATCCTTTTCATACGTACAAACAATTTTATATACGTGCAGCCGGTTCAGTTTGTCCATCCACCGTTCAATATAGGTAAATGTGTAAAGGATGGGCAACAAGAGTATGCAACCGGCAAAGGCTATCCATGCAAAGCCCGCACCGATGGCCATGCCCAGCGAAGCGGTAACCCAAATGGTGGCGGCAGTGGTGATGCCGGCTACGCCTGTATCGCTTTTGAAGATCACGCCCGCGCCTACAAAGCCGATGCCTGTTACAATATTGCTCGCAATCCTGTCGGGTGATAGGGTACCGCTGATCTGTACCGAGATGAGGGTGAAAATGGCGGAACCGAGTGAAATCAGGATCATGGTGCGCAATCCGGCCGATTTGTTCTGGTATTCCCTTTCTGCTCCAATAATGCCACCCACCAGGATGGAGAGCGCCAGTTTCAGCAAGATGTCGAAGGAAATCAGCATGGCGGAGCTTTTAGTGACCATTCCAAAACATATGCCATGCACCGTGCATTATTATTCAATAACTTGGCGCTTATGTTTACCATCGAAAATGAATGGATAAGGGCTGTCATCCAAGCAAAGGGCGCTGAATTGACAAGCCTCTACAGCAAAGCACACCAACTGGAATACCTCTGGCAGGGCGATCCGGCCTATTGGGCAAAACATTCGCCGGTGTTGTTTCCGGTAGTAGGCGCGCTAAAAGACAATACCTATTATTACCAGGGTAAAGCATACCAGTTGTCGCGACACGGTTTTGCACGCGACAAGCCATTTGCCGTAGAAACCCATACGGCAGATACCATCGAATTGCTCCTGCGCAGTGATGAGGAAACGCTGCGTGTATTTCCGTTTTCATTTGAATTGCGCATCCGGTATACGCTCTATGAAAATTCGCTGGCAGTTGCCTATTCCGTGATCAATACGGGCAAAGAGGATATGTATTTTTCCCTTGGCGCGCATCCTGCATTTAATGTGCCTTTGGCGAAAGGGCTGGCCTATTCCGATTATGAACTGGTATTCGACAAACCCGAAACAGCAGGGCGCTGGCCTATTGCGAAAGACGGTTTGATTGAAGCGGCGCCTATTCCTTTGCTGCAAAACAATAACATCCTGCCACTTACAAAAGCTTTGTTTCATAAGGATGCGCTGGTATTCAAAAACCTCGCTTCTTCCACTGTTTCGATTCGCTCCCCGAAAAGCGAACGCAGCCTGCAACTCGATTTTCCCGGCTTTCCCTATCTCGGAATCTGGGCCGCCAAAGACGCCGATTTTGTTTGCCTTGAGCCCTGGTGCGGAATCGCGGACAGTGTACATACCAACCAGCAACTGGCAGAGAAAGAAGGAATTAATAAGCTCATCCCGTGCGAAGAATTCGTCAGGGCCTGGACGGTGGCGGTGAAATGACGAAGTCCGCGTCGTATATTTGCGCCTCCTGATGAAATACATTAACGAAATCAACAAACGCCGCACTTTTGCCATTATTTCTCACCCGGACGCGGGTAAGACCACGCTTACAGAAAAGTTCCTCCTTTTCGGCGGGGCCATTCAAACGGCCGGTGCGGTAAAAAGCAACAAAATCAAGAAGCACGCCACCAGCGACTTTATGGAAATCGAGCGCCAGAGAGGTATTTCGGTGGCAACCTCGGTGATGACCTTTGAATACAACAATGTGCTCATCAACCTGCTCGATACGCCCGGTCACAAAGACTTTGCAGAAGATACCTACCGCACGCTGACGGCGGTAGACAGTGTAATTCTGGTCATCGACAGCGTGAATGGGGTAGAAGAACAAACACGCCGGCTGATGGAAGTGTGCCGCATGCGCGACACCCCGGTGATTGTGTTCATCAACAAAATGGACCGCGACGGAAAAAACCGTTTCGACCTCCTGGAAGAAATTGAAAAGGAACTGAATATCCAACTGCACCCCATGACCTGGCCCATCAACAGCGGCAAGGATTTTAAAGGGGTGTATAACCTGCACAACAAAACATTGCTGCTGTTTACGCCCAATACCAAGGCAACTGATGAAGACACCCTGCAGATAGACGATCTGTCGAATCCGTTGCTGGATAACAAACTGGGTGAAAAAGACGCAGCACAACTGCGCGAAGATGTGGAACTGGTAGATGGCGTGTACGGTGAATTGCAGGTGAGCGAATATCTGGCGGGAAAAGTGGCCCCGGTATTCTTTGGCAGCGCCATTAATAACTTCGGGGTAAAGGAAATGCTGGATACGTTTATCGAAATTGCGCCCACGCCCCGCTGTCGCCCTACCACGGTAAGAGAGGTTTGCCCGGAAGAAGAAAAATTTTCGGGATTTATCTTTAAGATCCATGCCAACCTCGATCCGCGGCACCGCGACCGGATTGCCTTTCTCCGCGTGTGCTCCGGAAAATTCGAGCGCAACAAATATTTTCATCACGTGCGCCTCGACAAAGACGTGCGTTTCAGTAACCCCTATACGTTCATGGCCCGCGATAAAGACGTGATACAGGAAGCTTTTCCGGGCGATGTGGTGGGTTTGTTCGACACCGGCAATTTCAAGATCGGCGACACACTGACCGAAGGGGAAAATTTTTATTTCACCGGCATTCCCAGCTTTTCACCCGAAATATTCAAGGAAGTGGTGAACAAGGACCCGATGAAGACCAAACAACTGGAAAAAGGATTGCTGCAACTTACCGATGAAGGCGTGGCACAGTTGTTTACGCAGTTTGGCGGCAACAAAAAGATCATCGGCTGTGTGGGTGAACTGCAGTTTGAAGTGATCCAATACCGCCTGTTGCAGGAATACAGCGCCTCGGTAGAGTTCCGTACGCTGCCTTATTACAAGGCCTGCTGGATTACCAGCGCCGATCCCAGGAAACTGGAAGATTTTACCCGTTTCAAGTCGAACAATATAGCCACCGACAAAGACGGCCACCTGGTATACCTGGCGCAAAGCGAATGGTTCCTCAACACCGAACGCACCAATAATCCTGATATAGCATTTCATTTTACGAGCGAGATTCATAAGGAGTCGGTGTAAGCAACGATCAGTGCCTTAAAATACCCCTGGCATTAACCCCAGCCCGGACTGTTCGCTAAACTAACGTTGATGCACATCCTGTTTGAAACAGAACGCCTGCTCGTTCGCCAGTATACCCTGGCGGATGAGGAAGTATTTTTTCGCCTCAACAACGATCCCGATGTGGTGCGGTATGTGCGCGCACCGAAAAGCAGGGAAGAAAGCCTGGAGTTCCTGAAAGAAAACATCGCGTTTTATGAACTGTTCCCGTATATGGGGCGCTGGGCCATACAACTGAAATCAGGGGGCAAGGTAGCCGGCACCTTTGCCATTCTGCCCATTGAAAATAGTAAGGATATACAACTCGGTTATACCTTGTTGAAAGAATACTGGGGCAATGGATATGCTACCGAAGTGTGCATCCGCGGCCGGCAATTTGCACTGGACGAATTGCACCTGCCCGCATTGTACGCCATTACAGAGCCGGCCAATACCGCTTCGCAGAAAGTATTGTTGAAAAGCGGGTTTGTGCAAACCACCGGTATAAAGGAGCATTACAAGGAATTGTTCCGCTTCGTAACCAACAATCCGGATTATGTTGAAACCAGCCGGCTGAAACTGTTTCCCCTTACCGCCGAACAGTTATTACTATACCTGGAGGGCGATGACAAACTCGAAAAGCGCTTCCACCTGGCCATGAATGGACGCATCGTTGCTCCGGGCGTACGGCAAACCGTGCTGTTTCTTACCATACCCCGCATCAATGCTGCGGCGGGACGCAACTGGCTTTATTACACCTTCTGGCTGGCTGTGGAAAAAAGTTCGGGGACCATTATTGCTGAACTGGGTTTTAAAGGACCACCCAACCGGCAGGGTTTTATTGAAATCGGCTATGGCACCATGCCGGCACACCAGGGCAAAGGTTATATGACCGAAGCGGTCAAAGGCATGCTGCAATGGGCATCCCAACGCAAGGAAGTGAAAGGCGTGCTGGCGGAAACACATCGTTCCAACCGCGCCTCTGCACGCGTACTGGAAAAAAATGGGTTTAGGCAATTCGATACAAGAGGAGAGATGTTGTGGTGGCGCGTGGGGTTGCCATAACCTGTTGCGTTGCTATAACCTGTCGGGTTGCCGTAACCTGTTGAGGCACCACAATCTAAAACTCCGGGTTCACTCCCGTATAATTGTGCGGCGAAATTTTCTTCAATTCTTTTTTGACAGCCACCGGCACTTTCAGTTTATCGATAAACTGGTGCAGCGTCTGTTTGGTTATTCCGTTCTTGCCGCGCGACAGATCTTTCAATGCTTCATAAGGCTGCGGGTAATTTTCGCGGCGTAATATGGTTTGAATGGCTTCCGTTACTACGGCCCAGTTGTTATCGAGGTCTTTTTCAATGGCGTCTTCATTCAACAATAGTTTACCCAATCCTTTTTCAATGCTTTTTATGGCCAGGATGGTATGGGCAAAAGGTACGCCGATATTGCGCAGCACCGTGCTGTCGGTAAGATCGCGCTGCAGACGGCTTACCGGTAATTTGGATGACAAATGTTCAAACAGCGCGTTGGCCAGTCCCAGGTTGCCTTCGGCATTTTCAAAGTCGATGGGATTGACCTTATGCGGCATGGTACTGGAACCTACTTCTCCTTTAACGGTTTTTTGTTTGAAATAATCCATGGAGATATAAGTCCAGATATCGCGGCACAGGTTGATCAGGATGTTGTTGATGCGCTTCATGCCATCGAAATGCGCCGCGAGATCGTCGTAATGTTCAATCTGCGTGGTGAATTGCTGGCGTTGCAGTCCCAGTACGCCTTCTACAAATTCATCAGCTAACTGTATCCAGTTTTTCTTCGGGAATGCCACAACGTGCGCATTGAAATTACCGGTGGCGCCGCCGAACTTGGCAGTTACCGGCACTTGTATGAACAGTTCCACCTGGTTTTCGATGCGTTCAACAAATACCATGAACTCTTTGCCCAGGCGGGTAGGACTGGCCGGTTGTCCGTGCGTGCGTGCCAGCATGGGAATGTTTTTCCATTCATGCGCCAGCAATTCCAGTTGACGGTTGAAGTTGAGCAATGCCGGCAGGTATTCAAATTCAATTGCCTGTTTCCACGACAAGGGCACGGCGGTGTTGTTGATGTCCTGCGAAGTCAGTCCGAAGTGCACCCATTCCGTAAGATGTTCCGCACCGGCTTCTTTCAGTTTTTCTTTCAGAAAATATTCAACTGCTTTTACGTCGTGGTTGGTAATTTTTTCGGTGTCTTTTATTTTTTGTGCATCTTCCACCGAAAAATTTTCCACTACCTGCTTTAAAGCATTGTTGACGGCCGCAGGCAGCGAAAAAAACTTTTTGGCAGCCAGGAACCTGAAGTACTCCACTTCCACCAGCACCCGGTATTTGATGAGGGCAAATTCAGAAAAATAATCATCCAGGTGCTGCAACTGGCGGCGGTATCTTCCATCAATGGGAGAAATAGCGGTAAGTGAATTCAGTTCCATGAACAAGTGTTGTTTATTAGGGCTGCGCTTGTACCTTTGAGCCGCAAAATTAAATCAATTGGATAAGATTAAGGTTGGAATTGTAAACTATCTCAATGCCAGGCCCCTGGTGTATGGTATTGAACGTGCTGCCATCAGGGAGCGGATTGACCTGGTGCAGGAATATCCTGCAGCGGTGGCGCGCATGCTTGCAGCAGGTAGTATCGACATCGGGCTGGCGCCGGTAGCCGTATTGCACCGGATGCCGCATTTCCGGTTGGTTACCGATTATTGTATTGGCTGCAACGGGCCCATTGCAAGTGTATGCCTGTTCAGCGAAGTACCTGTTGAAGAAATTACCGAAGTGTTGCTCGATTACCAGAGCCGTACCTCCGTGGCATTGGCAAAAATCCTGTTGCGCGAATATTGGCAACTGGACCCGGTTCTCACCGATACCCGCGAAGATTTCCGTGACCGCATCAAAGGAACAACAGCCGGCGTACTTATTGGCGACCGCGCATTGCAACAACGGCATATCAGTCCGTATATCTACGATCTCGGCGAAGCATGGAAAGCGCATACCGGTCTGCCATTCATGTTTGCAGGATGGATCAGCAACAAAGCGTTACCGGCAGATTTTATTGCTGCTTTCAATGAAGCCAACCGCGATGGCTTGAACTATATCGATACCGTAGCAAGCATGCATCCTTTTCCGTATTTCGACCTGCAACAGTATTATACGCAGTTTGTAGATTATAACGTTGATGCGGAAAAGAAAAAAGCGGTGGAGCTGTTTTTGCAGAAAATCAACAATCATGTAGCGATCAAACAGGGATAGGTTTGGTTGCTGCATTACCTGATCAGCATCACCATCCCGGTCCTTTTCACTTCGCCGCAAAACGTTCTTGCCCTGATCACATAGGCATAGCCGCCGATGGGTTGTTCCCTGCCATTGAACGTTCCATCCCAGCAGCGCATAGGATCATTGGTGGAGAATACTCTTTGCCCGTAGCGGTTGTAAATAGAAAATTCCAGCAAGGTTACCGGGCCCCACCGGCGGATACCGAAGCAATCATTGCGGCCATCATGATTGGGCGTAAAGGCATTGGGCATGGCGTAGGTAGGAATATTGTCTTTCGTTACGCGCACTTCAACGGATGCCTGCCCCGAACAGCCATGCTGGCTGGTGCCGGTAACCACATAGGTGGTGGTGGTGTCGATGAGCACGGTGGGATTGGGCACATCGGTGCGTTCCATGCCAAAGGACGGAGCCCAGCTATAGGTACTGGCGCCCGTGGCCGACAGTTGCGCCGTCAGCAAAGTACAGTTGATATCATTCGATTTTTTTGCCTGCACTACCGGTATGGGATAAACGTTTACCCGCACATCTAACGTGGTATCATAATGACAGAAATTTTCCTGCATGTATACACGGTAAGTAGTGGTGGCAGCCGGCGTGGCTACCGGGTTGGGAGAGGATGGATTATCGAGCGAAACCGTCGGCGACCAGCTGTACGCGTCTGCCCCCGAAGCCTGCAAAGTGATTGACCCGCCTTCGCATACACCCACCTGGCCAACAGCGGCAAAAGGCGGACGTGGATAAATGGTCACTTTTACAGAGTCAGTATGTATACATTCATACTGATCGCGGATTTGTACAGTAAAGGTAGTCTGGTCTTCCTGTGGAAAGGCAACGGGATTGGCTGACGCTGCATCGCTCAGTAAATGGGAAGGCGACCATTCGTACGATTCGCCTCCGGCGATATATAACGGCGCCGGGGTATTGCGACAAATCACTGTGTCGCTGGTTTTTGAAATGGCGGGCAAAGGATGAATATCCAGCACCACCGTGTCGGTAGCGGTGCATCCATTGGCGCTGGTGCCCGTTACCACATATTCCGCGCGGCCCATGACAGTGGCAACCGGGTTGCCAATAGTAGCATCCGAAAGATTACTGGCAGGTTGCCAGCTGTACGATTGTCCGCCGGTGCTGTTCAACTGCACGGTATGGCCAATGCATACGATGGTATCTTTATTGGTGCGCACCGGTGGTTTGTCAACGGTGAGGCGCACACTATCCTGCTTCATCAGCAGCTGTGCAAAGGATATATCGTCCAGCGCAAAATCATTTCCAAATACCTGTGTGTTTTTGTTCACAATGGAGATCACCGCCGTAGTATGATCGCCGGAATTCCAGGTGGTATAGAATTGTGTCCATTGACACGTAGCGGTGCTGGCGGTGATCAGGTTTCCGAGCACATTGCCATTGATGGCAAATTGTAGTTGCGCCGGGTTACCGGCTACGAGCGATTGTATCCAGGCCGAAAACACGTAGTTGGTATTGGGTACTACTGTAATGTTCTGCGACCATACCACCACGTCCGGCTCCGGCGATCCGTTAATGATCATCATGTTGCCGTTACCGGTAGTATGATCGGAGCAGCGGGTGAAACCAGGATGCCATGCCTGCGGATTGGGCCCGATACCATAGGCGCCCTCATCCTGGCTGGAAAAGTAAAAGTTATAGGAGGAACTAAAACCGGTATTGCCGGCAGAGAAATCGCCATTCACAATCAGGTTGGTGCCCTGCACCTGCGAGTATACATGGTACGTAATGTCTTCCGTGGCGGAAGTGACCGGGTTGGCAATAGTGGTGCTGTTTAAACCGGTGGCCGGCGACCAGCAATAGCTCAGGGCCGGCGCTGCCTGCAATTGTTTGGTGCCCCCATAACAAATAACAGTGTCCTGCACGGTAATGAGATCGTCGAATTGGATGTGCACCGGGATCAGTTTGGTGAGCGTATCACGGCAACTGCCATCCTGCACGCTGAAACTTACTTCATAATCACCTGTGCCAGCATACAAATGCGAAATGGCCAGCTGACCGCTGACGGTATTGCCATCGCCCAGCGACCAGTGCGGATCGGTGTTGGCAGTACCGGTACTGGCAAACTCCACGCTCAAAGGATTACAGGGGGCCTGCACAAAAGCGAAGTCCATCAGCTGCCGGGTGGAAGTTGTCCGAAAAGTGTCCGTGCTGCTGCATCCGTATTTTGTAGTGGTTACCCAATAGGTGTTGCCAGGATAGGCATACACCGAATCGGTGATGGCGCCTGTATTCCACAACCAGCTTGCCTGGGGATAGCTGCTGCCTATTTTGATGCTGTCGCCTGAACACGTGCGCAGGGTATCGGTGGGCCGTTGCTCCATCTGCACCACTACCACCTGTTTGCAGTAACTGGTCTGGGTGGGCAGTCCTTCATCCACCGTAAGGGTAATATTATAGGTGCCGGGTTGATTGTATTGAATGGTTGGCGGCGTATGTCCGTTAAAGTCAGGTATGCTGGAATTGTTGCAGCCGGCAAAGCGAAGCCGGGTAAGACTGCTGTTGTTTACATTCGGAACAAAGGCATACAGGTCTGCGCCGTCGCGGAACATTTTTGAAATGGCATGCGGAAAACTCAGGTTGCCAATATTGCCAAAGCTCACGCCGGTTGGCACAGAACCAAGGTCGTTGTGAAAATCGAGTTTTACAATATCATGATAATTCGGGTCGGCATTGATCACATAGCCGAGTATTTCACCGCAGAATTTCATGATGTAAATGTCCCAACAGGTGTGCATGGTGTTCCCGATATTGCCCAGGTTTACCGGGGTGGGGGTGTTCAGCAGGGAGTTGCCAAAGTCGAGCCGTGTAATGGTAGAGTTGTTGGCATTGGTTACAAATACATGCCAGTTGCCATTGTGGTTGATGGCCTGGATGCCCGTGGGGCCGAGCATATTGCCCAGGTTGCCGAGGTTAATTCCTGTGGGCGTATTGTCGAAACTGGCGCCGAAACTGAACCGTGTAATGGTGTTGTTATCGCTGTTGGTTGTGAACCCGTACCATTGGCCGCTTTCTTCAAATAAATACAGGTCGTGCGGGTAGGCAAGGTTGCCGATATTGCCCCAGTCGGTGCCAATAGGATTGGTATTGGTAATGTCCGGACCGAAATCCAGCTTCACGATGGTAGAAGGAACACCGCCGTTTAAATGCCCGCCTACGATGATGGCATACCACTTCCCTTCATTTTTCACCACCTGGATGCCTTCAGCAGCCTGCGGAATTACGCCTCCTGCATTGCCCAGGTTCACCAGGGTAGGGGTGTTCAGCAGGCTGTTACCGAAGTCCAGGCGGTACAGGTTTCTTACATGGTTGTCTGTTACAAAGGCGTAGTAATTACCGTTCTGCTCAACATAGTCAATGTATACCGGGCCATCCATGGCATTGCCGATATTACCAACATTCATACCCTGCGGGGGCTGGTGCAAATTGCCTGTACAAAAATTCCAGTAATAGGAGGAAGCACCGGCGGATGTATTCACCACGTTGACCGGGGCATTTACACAAACGGTATCGGGTGCGGTGAAAGATGCAGTTGTCTGCCCAAACAGGTAACCAATATTCAACAAAGCAGTTATAAGCAGTACAGGAATCTTCTTGCGCATCAGCAGGGGTTCATTCGTTTGTGCCGTTAAAATAGCAAAAAATCATAACAGGTAAAGGCGATTACGCATAAAAAGCCTGAAGCGTTGGGAATTACATTCTAAACAGATTGTTAATGAGGTAACGGTAATCAATAACTGCTTGTTTTGTGATCGCCCCCCGCTAACGGGCACCATGTAGAAAACAGTATCCGCCATGGCATTTTTTACCGGCAGGAAAGAGATGGTTGGATCCGGATAAATTTTTTTACAGATAAACAATACCTGGTTTGCACGATCGAAGACAATGGGGTAGGCAGGAAGGCGGGCGACGCAATGCAGGGGGGCGGGCAAGCCTTATCAATCGCGGGGAATGAAGATCACGAAAAACAGGATGGAACTGCTGAACAGGTATAGTGCTGTACATACCTATGCGGTGGTGGAAGATATAAAAGAACTGAATTAAACCAGGAAGCAGGATAAGACAGGGCAGCGTTTTGCAGCGTTGTTGCCTGATATATGCCTGACTTGCGTTATTTTCGTTCTTTCACCAGCGGCGCTTTGCAGTTAACAGGCGCACTGCTGCTTACGTCGTTCAGTAAACGAAAACAGGGTATGTATTTCAGATCTTATATTATTCAGCTGGCAAAAGGCATTCTGGTCCGTTTTCCCAAAAGGATTTGGCGCTTTTTCGAGTTTGTGGCGGAGTTCATACGGTTCAGGCGGAGAAACGATCACCGCCTGTCGGCATCTGTGGCCGAACTGTACCCGAGTTTGAACGACAAATTGTCCACCACCCCTTTTGACCAGCATTATACCTATCATCCGGCCTGGGCGGCAAGAATCCTCGCCCGTACCCGGCCCGAGTACCATGTAGATATTTCTTCCATTCTCTATTTCGGCACCATGGTATCGGCTTTCATACCGGTAAAATTTTACGATTACCGCCCGGCGCACCTCAACCTTCCCGGTTATGAATCCGGCTTTGCCGATCTCAAACAATTGGCTTTTGAAACAGGCTCCATTCCTTCCATTTCGTGCATGCATACCATAGAGCATATTGGTCTTGGCAGGTATGGCGATGAACTCGATCCGCAGGGCGATCTGAAGGCTATTGCAGAACTCGTGCGGGTGACCCGAAAAGACGGTGATATATTGTTTGTAACGCCGGTAGGAAAACCCAAAATCCAGTTCAACAGTCACCGGATTTACAGTTATGAACAAATACTGGAATATTTTTCCGGCTGCCGGCTGCAGGAGTTTTCGCTGATACCCGATGCAGGCGGCCTTCTGGTGAACGCTGACCCGAAACTGGTACAGCAGCAAACTTATGGTTGCGGCTGCTTCTGGTTCAAAAAAAATTAAGCACTTGTACATTACAGGCGCAGCCACGTTTCAGGAATGAGGTCGCGCGTATCGAGATGGGCTTTATTGAACCACTGTTGCGGTGCAATGACCAGTTTTTCCGGGTTAGGGTTCAGCCAGCCGGCCCACCAGCTGAAGCTGCTGTTGGCAATAATGTTGTGGCGACAGCGGCTCATCAGGAAAAAATCTTCAATGGCCGATTTGGTTACCTGCGTCGAGAGGTATTCGCAGGGTTGCTCAATGGTTAAATAGCGCTGCACCCATTCCATATCATCTGAAAAGATATAGAACCTTGCATCCGGTATGCGATTGGCCACCAGGTTGATGGCGTTTTGATAATACGTCATGCTCAGCACGCCATGGTATTCACGCGTTGTCTGGTCCAGGTAATCGCCTCTCCTGATATGGAGCGAAACAGAATTTTCTGCAGCCAGTTTCGAGGCATAATCCAGCACATCCGCTACATACTGCCGTTTGATGGTAAGATCGTTGCGTATAACATCGCTATACCGGTTGAAATAGCGGGCGCTCTGCCAGTAACCTTTCAGGTAACAGGTGGCGGGCGCATGAAAAAATGAAGGATCGTAATGATAATGTGGTTCTTTATAAATGCTTCGTTGATGAGCAGGTTGCAGCCGGTCGGTGATTTTTACCAGCAGGTTCCTCTTTGCATAAGGTTGCAACTCTGCTGCGGTAGCAAAGGAAAGCGGCATTTCAAAATACGACAGTTCGCATTGGCGGAGATTGTCTTTTCGGTAGAAACTGTCATCCAGTCTGAGCGCCGTATTATGATGCAGCGATAAGCTCCTTCCCGCAGCATATTGAAACAGCTGATTGCCCAATCCGCCGGATAGATGAACGATGATCATTTTTTTCGAGCAAATACGTGAATGCCAAAACACAATAACTCCTGCGAACCCCGGTCGGCTTTTGACAGTTTCTTCAGGGCAAGCAATGGCAGGTGAATGAAAATTTTATCCAACAGGGAAAGTTTCCGGGAATACCGGTTGCCCACATATTTCACCCTTCGCAATTCCTGCGCCACCACTTCAAAAAAATTGCCATTCATCTGCAGATCGAGAATTTCGAAGCCAAGATTGCCGAGGTGGTGTTCGTAAAAATACCGGTTAAAGCCAGTGGCAAAATGATAGGGCGCAAAATGCGTAAGACTGGAAAAAGGCGCCGTCATCAGCAGGTAGCCGCCTTTTTTCAGCAGCCTGTTGAACTCCAGCAATGCTGCCTTCGGATCAGGGATATGTTCAAACACTTCCGTACACATGATGGCATCGTACGACTGATCGGGGCGCGGGATGCTGGTAATATCGGAAACGATATCAATTTTTGAATTGTCCCATGTACCGGTTTGCAAACCTGTATCGCCTGTACCCTCATACTGCGCAAAATCCTGGGAGGTATAGTGCAGATGGGTACAAAATTTTTTAAACTGGCATTCACCGGCGCCGGCATCAAGCAGGGAAGAGCCGGCCGGAATTTTTTTCAGCGTTTGCTCGATCCATGACGCCCGGTTGGGCTCATTCATTTGCCCTACGCTCAGCAATTGGTTTAATAGTTTCACAGCATCTGGTTTGGTGCGAATTGTACGAGTTGGTTGGCGTACGTATTAAGTCAGCAAATTAAACCAATAATATCAATACCACAGCCTGGCTTCCACTTTATGCAGCAAGTCCAGTGTTTGGCTGCTGACAGGCCTTCGCCATTCCTGTTTCGGAATTTTCAAAACTGCTTTCCATCCGCGCAAAAATCCCGCCAGGTCGCCGCCCGACTTTTTCAGGTAATGCAAAGACCACATGATGGCAGTGGACACAAAATATTTTTTGGGCAGGTACCGCCAGGCCACCTTGCTTTTGTTCAGCCAGTTCATCATGTGTTTTTCCTTTTTCGGTTTTCTGCCCAGGGGCGATTCCTTGTGCAGCATCACCACTTTGTCGGTATACGCTATGGAGTAGCCCTTGTCGAGTATGCGGTAGCTGAGATCATATTCTTCCATTCCATAAAAAAAATCCTGTGGATACTGGCCCACCTGTTCCAGCACGTCTTTGCGGATGGCATGGGCGCCGCCGGCGTAGTAGTAGGTATAGAAGAAAGATTGGTCTTTGTATTTGTAGAATTTTTTGTGTGGCAGTGCATTTACCTGCATCTGCAGGTTCTCATAATACAGTACTTTAAACGAAAGGATTGCCAGTGGCCGTTCGGGATCGTTGTGCTGTTCAAAAAGCTGCACGATGTTTTCCAGCGCATCGGCATTTTGCAGTTCAGCATCGTCATCGAGCAGGATCAACAGCGGGGCTTTGGCCTGGGAGATGGCGAGGTTCCTGCCCCGCGCTACGCCGAGGTTTTCGGGGGAATCGATGTATTTGAAATTGATCTGCCTGTTTGCTGAGGTAAACTGCTTTACGCTTTCATAACTCACCGTTGAAGCATTGTTCAGTACAATTACTTCTTCCAGCAACTCGGGTGCGCGCCGCAGCGTGGTAATATTTTGCAGCAGCGCCAACGCATCATCGGGACGGTTATAAGTAATTATGACAAAACTAAGCGGCTTCAAGGTGCAATTCATTTTAATGAATGAATAAGTTGGCGGTACGCATGGGCAAATTGTTCCAGGCTGAAATGCGTTTGAGCATAAGCGATATTATGCTCCGAAATGGCGCGCCGCAGTTCCCCATCTTTGGCCAGCCTGGTGATGATACGTACGCCTTCTTCGGTTATCAGTTGTTCATCCTCCACCGTACTGAATAAAAATCCGTTCACTTCCTGCTGTATATGCACCGGCAAATCGCCCACCGGTGTTGCTATGATGGCGCAGCCCCTTGCCATGGCTTCCATCACCACCATCGGAAATCCTTCGGTGCTGGAAACGATGATGACCACATCGGCCTCGTCGTACATGTGCTGTATCCTGTGCTCATCGCTTTCGTACGGATAAAATTCGCAATATTTATGCAATCGCTCCGGTATGGCCTGTTGTACATCGCCCAAAAACAAAAAGCGTACGGCAGGTAATTGTCCGCTCATTTTTTCAGCCATCTGCGCGATGATATGCACCCTTTTTTCCGGCGTGCCGCGGCCCACGTACAATACACGTAATGGGCCTTGATCAGCATGTCGGGTAACGGGTTCCTTGCTCAGGGGGATGCCGTTCGGAACATACAATATGCGTTGCGCATACTTTTCCGGGATGCCCAATTGGCGGTATTGTTGCTTATGATCGGCAATACGCGTCTTACTGATCATGATGGTTTTGCTGATAAAAGGGAGGAAGGGAATGCGAATCCACGAAAATGTATTGAAGGAATGAATCAATTCCACCTGCGGAATGGATCGTTTCACCCAGGGAGCAATTTTGTACGCAAAGTTGCATTGCCCGTTGAAGACTACGGGCGACAGTCGCTGCCGGTTGATGTAGCCTGTAATGATGCCGCGAAAAATGCAATTGAGAAAATAGAGCCACTTGTTGTCGGTGTACCGGGAAATATCACGAATGGTGCAACCGGAAGCCGCAAAGCGTTCGTAAAAGAAATCGTTGTGCGAACGGCGTGTGAAAAAAATGATGCATCGTTTGTTGCCGAGCACCTGGGCAATGCGTGCATGCACGGTTTCTGCGCCGCCTACATGATAAAACGGGAAGAAGAAAAAGATTTCATATTCCGCATCCAGGGGGCGCAGCGCTGCTATCAGCCTTCCCAGCCAGATAAAGGGCAGGAGCAGGATGTCTTCAATGGTTCGTTTTATGATGTACAGCCTGAACATTACGTGCGCCTGCGAAAATTTTTTTTGATGTTCTTCATACAGCCCATCATGCCATCGGCCAGCATACGGCCCAGTACCTTCCCTTCAAAACTGCCGAAGCGGCCGGCACGCAACCGGTGATACAAAAACCGCCGCTTGCAATGGTATTGTTTAAAAAAAACGTTCCGCGTTTGCAGGTGTGTGCTGGTGACGGACTGACCATGTATGCGGTAATGCAGCAATACCTGGTCCACTTTGTCAATGACCTTTCCGTCGGCCGCCAGTCGCAGCCACAGATCATAATCTTCTATATGCCGCTGGTAGCCGGCATATTTATACTGGCGGAATATTTCCGAGCGCCCCATTACGGAAGGATGCGCAATACAGTTTTCGCGGGGCAGCACCTGCCTGATATGTGCCGGTGAAACGGTTTGCATTTCCAGTGGCCAGTAGCCGGCGGGAGCATCGTGTTCATCCATAAAAGCAATATGACAGGCATTGATACTGGAAGCCGGATGGGCATCGAGCCATTCTTTCTGCACCTGCAGTCGTTCCGGCGCACAAATGTCATCTGCATCCATCCGCGCAATATACCGGCCGGCGGCCAGGTCAATGGCTTTGTTAAGGGAGAAGATCAGTCCCTTGTTGCCCTCATTGGCATAATAGCGGATGCGCTGGTCGTGATAGCCAAGAATGATTTGTTCCGAATCGTCGGTTGAACCGTCGTTGATAATAATCAGTTCAAAATTTTGAAAAGTCTGCGCCAGCACACTATCCATGGCCTTTCGCAAATGGCGGCCACTGTTGTATACGGGTAATATTACACTTACCTCAGGCGTCATAGGCAATGATGAAGGTGCCCGTCAGGCCCGTGCCGCAGGTGACTTCCGTTTTTTCCATGCCGCGAAAATGCCGGGCAGGAAGGAAAGTCCCAGCAGGATGGTAGCTATGGATGTAATCTTCCTTCCGGTATAATAACCCTGCGGTTCAAAGCGGAATTCAATCTGGTGATTGCCTGCCGGTACAGCCAGGCCGCGCAATACATAATTCACTTTTACAATTGGCGCTTCCTTGCCGTCAATAAAAGCTTTCCAGCCGGCTGCGTAATAGATTTCGCTGAATACCGCAAACTGGTTGCTGTTGGCGGCAAAGCTGTATTGAATAATATCGTTGTCGTTTTTCACCAGTTGAATGGTGGCAGTGGAATCCCATTGTGGTGTAAAGGGAATGGAAGGCTGGAAAGCCTGTTGAACAATGGCCGTATCCGCAGGGGAGAAGCCGTTCAGTGCAGCCATTTCAGCCTGCGCATCCGGCACAAACTGTATTCCTTTTACCAGCCAGCAGGGGCCCAGTGCAGACGGATTCTGCTGCACCATTTTCTGCCGCGTCTGCGGATTGGTTTGCAGGATGTATTTGGCGTTGAGCATATTCAGCACGGCAAAGTTTACATTTCCCGACAGCTGACGTTCTATGAGGTCCTGATAAATCTTCAGTTTGGCCGCATGATAACCGCCCAGTGAATTATGGAAATAGGACGTTGTGGTTTCCTGGAAACGGTTGGGATCTGCATTGAACACACGATAATAACCGGTGTCCTGCAGAATCTGCTGATCGGCCGGTGTGGCAACGAATGCCCGCATTTCTTCCGGTTCATGATAGTTATCGGCGCTCAGGTAGCGAACATTCACCATCATCAGGTCGGCAAAACAAAGAATGGTAAGGGCTACCAGCGCCACCTTGTAGCTGATCTTCTTCCTGTACAGGAAAAATACCAGTGCAGCGGCCAACAGCACAAATACAAAAGAGCGGCGGATGCTGCCCATCATGAGGGAGGCGCGGTCTTCTTTCAGCGCATTCATGTACTGGCTCATCATTTGCGAAACCTGCGACTGGTTCATGCTGCTTACCTGCGACATAAACTGCCGGTCCATCGAAGTAGTAAAATCGGCAGACAGGTATACCATCAGCATAACGCCAAAGAGTACTGCCGTAGCGATCAGTCCTTTCTTGAATAGTTTCAGGAATTGTTGCTGGTCTGTCACTTCCGTTACGCGCTGCAAGGTAAGCACCGCCATAATGGGGAAGAGCAGTTGCGGCACTACGAGTATCATAGACGGCGCCCTGAATTTATCATAGAAGGGAAGGTATTTGTACAGGAGTGTATTGAAATCGTCGAAATAACTTCCCCACGACATGATGATCACCAGCACTGAAGTAGCGAGTATCCACCACTTGTGTTTGTTGTCCAGCACAAACATGCCGAGAATGGCCAGGAAACAAATAATGGCGCCGAGATAGGGCGGGCCGGAAGTACCGATGCCTGTTTCTCCCAAACCACCCCAGTAATAACCAAAGGGAACAGCCTGCTGCCATTCGCGCGGAAAAGTGCGCAACACTTCCACGGCCTTTGATACTTCGGGGTCCATTTCTTTGGGGCCATCGCTTCCGCCAAATAACTGGGGCGAAAACATCACCAGCGGTTCGGCAATTTTCAGGCTGTAGCTGAATGCATAGTCTTTGCTGAGACCTGTTTTGGATTGCTGCGTTGCCGTACTGTCAGATGCCAGCGCAGAGCCGCCGCTTCGGATGGTTTCTTTCTGGTATTCATATACGGCCATCAGGTTGGCTGCATTGGTGGCTACACCAATCAATCCGCCGGCAATGGTGATGCCTGCCGCCATACCCAGATGTTTGTATTCTTTTGCACGCATCCATCGCACCACAAAGAACAGGGTCATAATGCCGAGCGACAGCAACAGGTAATACACTATCTGCGGATGGTTCATGGCCACCATGACGGCCGTGAACAAAGCCGTCAGCGCGCCGCCGATGAGGTATTTTTTCTCGTATACCAACAGCACTGAAGCCATCAGGGCAGGCATATACGCAATGGACCACATTTTGGTATCGTGGCCAACCGAAATGATCACCGGGTTGTAAGTGGCATAGGCAAAAGCCAGTGCGCCCAGTATGCCGATATAGGGATTGACCCGCAACACCACTGCCAGGAAATAAAAGCAGATGCAGGCCAGGAAAAAAAACTGGATGGGTTTGGGTAAACCAAGCGTCAGCACGTTGTGTACTATCCAGGGCACCACGTTGTTGGAATCATAGGCAATGAGGAACGTGGGCATGCCACTGAACATGCTGTTAGTCCACAACGGATAGTGACCATGTGCTTCTTTATATTCAACAGACTGCCGGTTGGCGCCTTCCCATTGGGTAATATCGCTTTGCGACAGCACCTTGCCTTCGAGGGCAGGCCGGCAGTAAAGAATTGCTACAATCAGGAAAACTAAAGCCGCCACTAAGTGAGGGACCGCTTTTTGAAGCATGGCTTTATTCATATTTTGCGAAATATATTAAGCAGACAAAATAATGCAATTTTACAGCAAGTTGTTGATATGCAACAGTTATTATTTTTTTCAAGAGTGGCCTTTATTTGTAACGTTTGTTTCCTGCTGACGGCAATTTTACCCTTCATTCCTTCGTTAAAACAGGGACACCTGGTATCTACCATATTGGTGCTGGGAATGCTCGTGTCGTTTGTGCTGAATGCGCTCATCAATTTGGTGCTGGCCATACTTCTTTTACGGAGAAAAAAATTACAGCAATACCTGCCTGCATGGTTAATGATTTTTAATTTGCTTTGCCTCGTACCTCAACTAATTTTTTTCCTGCGATGATTCACAACATAATCAAGGATAAACCCACCCGCCTGTTTATTGTGCTTGGTGGACTGTTCATCACCAACGCTATACTGGCGGAAGTCATTGGTGTAAAAATATTTTCCCTGGAAGAAACGCTTGGCCTGCCCAAAGCCCAAATTGATTTGTTGGGTGAAAAGGATTTGTCTTTCAGTTTATCCGTAGGCGTGATCCCCTGGCCGGTGATCTTTATCATGACGGATATCATCAACGAATATTATGGTGTGAAAGGTGTGCGATTTTTGTCGTTGCTCACGGTATTGCTGATTGCCTTTGCATTTCTCGTTTTCTTCCTGGCCATTCAAACAGTGCCCGATGCCGGCTGGCGTTTTCGCGAATTGGAGCCCGGCGTTGCCGATAAGCAGGGCGCTTATGCGCAGGTGCTGGGGCAAGGGATGAACATCATTATCGGTTCGATTACGGCGTTTTTGATTGGTCAGCTGGTGGACGCGCTGATTTTCCGGGGCATTAAAAAAGCTACCGGCGAAAGAAGAATATGGATGCGGGCCACCATCAGTACCCTGGTTTCGCAGTTCATCGATAGCATTGTGGTGACATTTGTGGCTTTTTACCTGTTCCAGAATTTCAGTCTCGCCACAGTTACCGCGTGGGCTGTAACGGCCTATATGTACAAATTCCTGGTGGCGGTATTAATGACGCCGGTGATTTACCTCGTGCATGGAGTGATTGAAAGATACCTGGGCAAACAATTGGCTTCGGACATGAAGCAGGCGGCCATGAAGGGTGTGTGAATGGTGCGTCCGGCTGTTTTTTGGGTGCGTCCGGGTTGCCGGATGTGAGGCTACCTGTTCAGGAGTGCAGCAAAATTTTATATCATCAACCTGGTGTATGTTTGCTGGCGGTAGGGCCTATCTTCCTCTCCATCACATAATCATTCATAAAATACCCTTCCCCGATTGGTATATCTGCCTGGGCAATAATGGTGAAGCCGCATTTTTCGTAGAAATAGCGCGCGGGGTTGTAGCGGTTTACATGCAGGCGAAGGGCCGTGGCGCCAGGAGGTAACTGATCCAAGATATAACGGACCATTTGGATGCCGATGCCTTTACCCTGGCAGGAAGGCACTACATAAAGTTTGTGAAGTTTGTACACGCCAGGTTCCTCTATCAACGACCAGGAGGCGTAACCAACCGGTTCTCCATCCAACCGTGCAATAATGAATTGCTGCTTTTCCTCCTGCAACTGGCGGCGTAATGCTGCTTCGCTGTAGATCAGTTGCAGCATATAAGCGATCTGATCGGCAGAAAGAATATTGCCATAAGCCACCGGCCATATCTGTCTTGCCAGTTGCGCTACTATGGCCAGTTCACTTTCATCTGCGATATGTATAACAGCTTCCCTGTGCACAATTGCTGATTTTCACGTTCTCAAACTTTTTTCTATCCATGCATGCTTCGACAGTTCCTGGTGCAGTTTGATTGATTTGAGCGACATACGCATCGCGATCAGGTAACTCACCACGGCACCGGTCACGAGCAGGCCATTGCTGATGTATTGCTTTACCACAGGGCTGTTTTGCAGGAACAGGAAAAAATCGAAACTGCCGTGGAAGAAAGTGGCCAGCAGCAGGCCCTTCAGCCGGTGTTTCCAGGCATGCGAAGGATCGAATTTGGCCAGTCCTACATGATAGCCCATCAGCACGCCGAAAGCGCCGTGTGCCGGTACGGAAAGAAACATCCGCATCACACCGGTGGCAAACCCGAACTGCATAACATAATGGATGTTTTCCAGCGTGGCAAAGCCCATGCTGATCATCACCGAATAGGTAATACCATCGAGGGGTTCATCGAAATCCTTGTGCGGGTATGCCCAGAACCGCAACATCACATATTTGCTCAGCTCTTCGCTCAGCGCCACCACAATGAAGGCAAACACGGTGAAATAGGTGATGCTGTAAGGTTCCACATATTGCATCAATACCGGCTGCAGTTTTTTTTCGAGCAGGATAGCTGGCACAATACTCAACACGCCGAGGAAAAAGGCGATGACCAGATTGCGCATCGGCTCGGGATCGTATTTGTCCTTATAGTAGATATAAAAGACAATGGCACAACCAGGCGCTACTGCAAGGGCAAGTAATGACAATATCATCGTAAGCAGGCAGTATTAAGATGGCAAGATACACGATTTGCGCCATTCATGGGAGAGGATGCCCGGTTTGTGTAATAACGCGTATGTGTATGTGAAAATTATTTTTGTTCGGGTTGCTTACCGGCCCAGCTCAGGAAACTGCTCCTGCAGCCCGGGCACATCGATCCGCCGGCCGTTCAGCAGGTAAAAATACTGTCCGCCCTGTTCCATCAGGGGAAAACTATCGCCACGGCCTTCGGTGCGGGTGGCGCCGGTGGGCGGAGTGGTAAGGATGGTGTCGGAAGCGCGTGGATAATCGCGGTCAAGGCGGTCGGCGCGGGCAGGTTCATTTACGATGTCCGGTATGTGCACCCAAAAAGGCGTATAGCGTGCCCGTGGCGCAGGACGTTCCGTAGCAGGTGCAGGCCCGGCGTTGCAGGCAGCAGGCATCACCGGCGCATACCAGGGCAACGGGACGATGGGCAGCACGGATAATCTTTCGGGGGATTCGCGAATATAGCGGTAAGCACTCTGGTCTACCAACAGCGCCTGGGGCATCCAGGCAAGCGGTTCGGGTATTTCCGGGTGCAGCGTGTCATAATAGTTGCTGGTATGTGATGCGAGGTTGCTGCCACCGGAAGAAACGCGGAATGTTACCGGATGTTCGCCATTCTGCACGGCTTCAATCAACCGGGCAAGGCGGTACAGCAAATCGGCCAGTACCCGTGCCCGTTGGTCCATCAATGGATTGGCGCCGGCCGCGCCCCGCTCGATCATTTCGGAGCCTAACAGGAGGTCTTCGTTTTCAAAGGGCCATATCCAGCCGTTTTCGGCAGCCTGGCGTATTTCGGCCATTTTGTTACAGGCATCGTGAATCACTTCATCACGAAAAGCAGCGTACGCCGGGTCGGAAGCGGGTGGGACAGTCTCGGACACCGGCGTGCTTTCAACCCCATCTGTTTTTTGGATAAACATGAAGGGAGAAGTGGTGCCTTCTGTTAAGAAACTCGTTTGTTGGGTAGCGGTAGTGCTGAAAAAAGGCTGCGTTTGTGTACGTGCAAAGGAAGGGTCAGCAGATGCTGTCCCGGCGGAGCGGCGTTGGGGAGGTGTTTTGACAGGCATGATTTTAAATTTACGAAAATTTCGCATAGGGATGGCATCTTTAACCTTCCCTTTGATATAATTAAAAATGCTTTAATTTCCCTTTGCCAACCTGACTTGTAGCGAATGATGAAGAAGGGGCTGCGAGCGTTATAAAACCAAACAATGAGAAAAATTGCACTGATTGCCTGTTTGCTCCTGCCGGCACACCTGCTGTTGGCCCAGCGCTTTGCCGGCCATCCCACGGGTACCCAATGGAGGCAGGTGAACAACGACACCGTACGGGTCATTTTTCCCAGGGGACTGGAACAGCAGGCATTGGACGTGGTGACCACCATTCGCGCGCTGGGACTGCATACCCTGCCCACCATCGGCGACCGGGCGCGCAAGATCAGCATCGTCTTGCAACCTCACACCACTGTTTCCAACGGGTATGTAGGATTGGGGCCCCGCCGCAGTGAACTGCTGCTTACACCCCGGCAGAACCCTTTTGAACTGGGCAGTATGCCCTGGCACCAGTACCTTACTCTGCACGAATACCGGCATGTGCAGCAATACAACAATTTTCGGAAAGGCATTTCCAAAGCGTTTAGCATCCTGTTTGGACAAGACGGTCTCTCGCTGGCCGCCAGTGCCGCAGTGCCCAACTGGTTCTGGGAAGGCGATGCCGTATACCAGGAAACGCTGCTGAGTGAACAGGGCAGGGGACGGTTGCCTTATTTTTTCAACGACTTCCGTTCGCTGTGGGCCGCGGGAAAAAATTATTCCTGGATGAAACTGCGCAACGGTTCGCTCCGCGACCTGGTGCCCGATCATTATCGCCTCGGTTACCTGCTGGTAGCGTATGGACGGGAAAAATATGGCGATGATTTCTGGCGCAAAGTGACCGATGATGCCGTGCGGTACAAAGGATTGTTTTATCCCTTTCAACGGGCGGTAAAAAAATACTCAGGACAGTTGTACAAAGACTTCCGGGAAAACGCGCTGCAATACTTCCGGGACAGCGCTTTCCATTACTTCGCGGGTAGTGCCCTTCCATTCTTCCCCGAAAGTTCCCCGGGGTACTACCGGTCAGGCTTAACCGATACCGGAACACTGGATTCCCTCAGCCGCTGGGCGGCTGCCCAACGTCATTTTGCCGAAGACCAGGAGTTCCCTCAGTGGATCAGCGACGACTCCCTGGTATTTGTGCGCAGCAGCTACCGCCGCATACCTGCTTTTGTGGTACAACATGCCGCGGGTGGCCCGGAGCGGAAAATCCGGGTGAGGGATATATCGCTGGACAACTATTTTTCTTACCGCAACGGGCAGTTGGTATACACCGCCTACGAACCCGACCAAGTATGGAACTGGCACGACTATAGCGTGATCAAAATACTCGACATGCATACGGGGCAGCAACGCACCCTTTCGCATAAATCGAAATATTTTGCGCCCGATCTTTCACCCGATGGCAGTAAGGTAGTAGCTGTGCAACTGGAACCCGGCAAAGACACCGCCTTGCATGTGCTGGACGCCATAACGGGCGAAGTACTGCACCGCGTTCCCAACCCGGATGGACTGATCTATAATTTCCCCAAATTTTATAACAACGAAACAATAGTTTCGGCTGTCCGTAACCGTGAAGGCGCTATGACCCTGGCGCTCGTGCAGGTGAATGATGGCAGTATGCAAACATTATTACCCTGGACATACCAGGTGATCGGCTTTCCGCAAGTGCATGGCGATACCATCACCTTTTCAGCTTCGCGCAATGGGCAGGACGTGCTGTATGCATTGATCGGGGAGCAGTTATACCTGCTCTCTACCAAAGGCATCAATGTCACCACCGGCAATTACCAGTGGAGTATGCGCAATGGAAAAGCCACATGGTCGGCATTTACCGCAGCTGGTCAGCGACTGGTAGTAAAGCATATCGAAGCGGGAGACCTCGCGCCTGTTTCACCGGAGACCATCACAACGCCACTGCCTGCTTTTTCTGTGCGATTCCCTGCGCCCATTTCGCTGGAAGCGCCGGTATTGCCCAGCGATAGCATCGTGCGGTTTCCGAAAATCAACGGCATCATCAATGTGCACAGCTGGCGACCCTATATCAGCGATCCGGATTACACTTTCTCATTGCTCAGCCAGAATGTGTTGAACACGCTGCAGGGCGAATTGTACTTTAATTACAATCGCAATGAAAAATTCAAGGAAACAGGCGCGTCGCTGGTGTATGGAGGATTGTTTCCCTATCTCACCGTTGCTGCCCTGGGTTTATTCGACCGCACTATGTCCGATACGCCCACTGCCACCACCTGGAACGAATTCGGGGCGCGGGTAGGAGTGCTGGCGCCGTTCAATTTTACCAGTGGCCGGTATTACAAAAACCTCACCTTAGCTGCCGGCTACAATGTGCGCAATGTGTATTACACCGGTCTGGCCAAAAACAGGTACCTTGACGGCCGGTTCAGCTATCTTGATTTTTCTGCTTCCTATACGGCGCAACTGCAACAGGCGCGCATGCACATCTATCCGCGACTGGGGCTGGCGCTCCATGCACGCTATCGTACCACCACGAAAGGTGGCGCTGCCCACCAGTGGCTTACGTCCAATTCACTGTACCTGCCCGGCATTTCACAAACCCATAATCTTGTGCTGAACGCTGCTTACCATGCGCGTGATACCCTGGGAAATTATTTCTTCACCAGTAGTTTTCCATTCTCCCGGGGATATACCAATATTAATTTTCCGCGCTTGTGGAAGCTGGGCGTGAACTATCATTTCCCGTTACTGTATCCAGACTGGGGATTTGGCAACATCGTGTATTTCCTGCGCGTGCGCGCCAATGGTTTTTATGACCATACCGATGTGCAGATTCTGCGTACGGGCATGCATTTCCAGTTCCGTTCTGCCGGAACAGAAATTTATTTTGATACCAAATGGTGGAATGAATACAATGTCAGCTTCGGCTTCCGCTACAGTTATTTGTATGATAGTGCATTGCTGGGACTGTCGCCCCATCAATGGGAGTTTATTTTACCCGTGAATTTACTGGGGAGATAAGTTTGTTGCACAATAAAAAGCTAAATGGTCAATTTGTTTGTAACCAATTAACCATTCAGCAGTATATATCTATTTACGCTGCGGGACCCATTCTGCTATCCCAGGTTCGCCAAACTTTCCTCAATGCCTTTGATCTTCATTTCTGCATCGGCCTTTTTCTTTTGTTCCAGTTGCACTACTTCGGGTTTAGCATTCTGGATAAAGCGTTCGTTGCTTAGTTTTTTATTAACGGCTTCGAGGAAACCGCGGAGGTATTTCAATTCTTTCAGCAATTCTTCTTTCTGTACACCGGTGTCTACAGGTTTGGTGGTTTGCAGGTAGAATTTGTCTTTGCCTGCTACCACAGCAATGGTTTGAGCTACCGGCGCATTCACCAGTTCTATTTTTTCCGCGCTTACCTGTCTGGCAAGAATTGGCCGGAAAGCCTCATATGCACCGGCATCTGCGGCGTGAATGTATAGTGTAACCGCTTCTCTCGGTTTCAACTGGTTCTTGTTTTTGGCATCGCGAATGGCGGTGATGGCCTGCTGCAACAGTTCTCCTCTTGCCAGGATAGTTTCATCGGGTTTGCCAAGGTCCCGGAATTGTTTTACGCACAGGTCGTCCTGCTGGGCTCTCAGCAGGTGATAGATCTCTTCTGTAATGAATGGCATAAAGGGATGCAGCATCTGCAGCAGTTGCTCAAAATACTGAACAGTTTTTTCAAATACGGTAGCGTCCATGGGCTCGTCCATACCGGGCTTTACCCATTCAAGGTACCAGCTGCAGAAATCATCCCAGATCAGCGAGTACAGGGTTTTTAATATCTCGCTCAGTTTGTACTGGCTGTACAGGTATTCGATTTGCGAAGCGGCCTGTTTCAGCCTGTTCTCAAACCATGTTACGGCAAAATGCGCTGCGCCATTGCCGCCTGGTTGTTGGGCAATTCTTGATTCCCATCCTTTCACCAGCTTCAGGGCATTCCACATTTTGTTGTTGAAAAGTTTGCCCTGTTCCGGCGAAGTTTCATCAAACAACAAATCATTACCGGCAGGAGAAGAGATCATAATGCCAAAGCGGACCGCATCGGCGCCAAAACGATCGATCAGTTCCAGCAGGTCGGGAGAATTGCCGAGGCTCTTGCTCATTTTTCTTCCCTGCTTGTCACGCACCATACCGGTGAAATACACGTCGTGGAATGGTTCCTGGTTCATATACTCCATACCGGCCATGATCATGCGCGCTACCCAGAAGAAGATGATGTCCTGACCGGTCACCAGTACCGAAGTGGGGTAGTAGTATTTGATATCAGCATTGCCCGGGTTGGTAATGCCTTTGAACACTTCAATGGGCCACAACCAGGAAGAGAACCAGGTGTCCAGCACATCTTCATCCTGTTGCAGCAACACATTTTCTTTACCGAATTGTTGTTGGTATTGCGCTTTGGCCTGTTCTTCTGTTTCTGCCACAATGCAATTGCCCTGGTCATCGTACCAGGCGGGTATGCGCTGGCCCCACCATAACTGGCGACTGATACACCAGTCTTTCACGTTTTCGAGCCAGTAATTGTAGGTAGCTAAAAATTTATCACCGGGATGAATGCGCACTTTACCGCTTTTCACCGCATCCAGTGCTTTATCGGCCAGGCTGCGCATGGCTACGAACCATTGGGTGGAAATGCGCGGCTCTACCACTGCATGCGACCGTTGAGAAAAACCAAGACGCGTCTGGTAGGCTTCTTCTTTCAGCAACAATCCCTGTTCGCGCAGCAGCTCCACTACTTTGGTACGCGCTTCAAACCGGTCCATGCCCACGCATACCTGTGCGGCGCTGTTGAGCGTACCGTCTTCATTCAGCGTATCGATAACCTCGAGCTGATGTTTTAGGCCGAGATTGTAGTCGTTGATATCATGCGCCGGCGTAATCTTCAAAGCGCCTGTACCGAACTCACGGTCTACATATTCATCAAAAATCACCGGCACTGCACGGTTCACGAGCGGCACAATTACTTTTTTTCCCTTGAGATGCTGGTAACGTTCGTCATCGGGATGCACGCACACGGCGGTATCGCCCATGATGGTTTCGGGCCGCTGCGTAGCGATGGTGATAAACTCATTGTCCGATCCTTCCACGCGATACTTCACATGGTACAGCGTGCCCTGTACTTCGCGGTATTCCACTTCTTCATCGCTGAGCGCTGTTTTAGCGGCGGGGTCCCAGTTGATCATGCGCGCACCGCGGTAGATGAGTTTTTTATTGTAGAGGTCAACAAAAACCTTGATAACAGCGCGATAGTAATCCGGGTCCATGGTAAAGGTTACCCGGTTCCAGTCTACACTGCAGCCTAATTTTTCAATCTGGTTATAAATGATGCCGCCGTATTTATCTTTCCATTCAAAGGCGTATTGCAGGAATTCGGAGCGTGACAAATCACTCTTTTTGATGCCCTTTTCTTTTTCCAGCATCTGCACCACTTTGGCTTCGGTAGCAATGGAAGCATGGTCGCTGCCGGGTACCCAGCAGGCGTTGAACCCGCTCATGCGGGCCTTGCGCACCAGGATGTCCTGCACCGTGGAATTGAGGGTATGCCCCATGTGTAACACGCCTGTTACGTTAGGCGGAGGAATGACCACGGTAAATGGTTTCCTGTTGTCGGGCGTACTGTTGAAATACTTTTTTGCTTTCCAATGCTGGCTCCATTTGCTTTCTGCCGAATCGGGACTATAGTTCTTACTGAGCTCCATAAAATAGTTGTTGCTAAAAGGAGTGCAAAGGTACAGCTTCTTTGGGTGTTCTGCCGGCAAGTTCCGTCCATGCAGTAGTGTTGCTTTGGTAAGTTCAGGCCGGCGCTCCTGCTGACGGCACGGGACACCACTATGCTGCAGTTCTTTCGGTACATCCATCAGCCATCCCATCCCCCGCAGGCGGGGCGCCTGCACGGGATTACATCTGGAACAATGCTGCATGGGTGGGGATGGTCCTGTTAACCACCCCTATCCATGAAACACGTTGACGCGGTAAGACGCAGCTAACGCCCCCGCCACCGGGGGATGAACGGGCATTTGATGTGCCAGGGAACTGCAGCTTATTTATGTCCACTGACCACTTTAATCGCCTTCCACAAAAAAAGTAGGCACCCCGTGTCCTGTTCGGGATGCCTTGTGAAAAAAAGCTTCTCTGCCGGAATATGTCAATTACCGGAAGTCTTTTTGTGTGCGGTTTCAAAAAGGTCCTGCTGCGTTATGCAAACCAGTAGAGGTAAGACAACGCCATGATGAATGTCAAAAAGCCTATGGCCAATAAAGCAATCTTCCCTTTTTCACCTACGTGAAAGTGATTTAATTTTTTCATAATGCTTGTTTTTTTAGTCCGTACAATGCAAACGGATTTCCACAGGGAAAGGATACGTACGTAAGTCAGGGGTGTTTCAAAAGATATGATTTCAGCTACGATTCAGGGAGGGAACCAATCTAATCGAATAGTGCTTAGCTGATGTAGTCCTGAACAATTACAAAGGTAATATAAGGAATTTAATAGTGCAAATGCGGTTTTGTTAATACTTAAATGGCTAACGCTCAAAAAAATACCCACAGGGAAGTCGGCTCCCGTGAGTATTTTATACCTATCCGTGTAACTGTCTGAACCCACGCATTGCACTGGTGCTGCTGCGATCGGGGGTTCAAACAGGCTGTTAACGCTGTGTAAACCAGAAAGAAAACAGCACAATGGCTGTAAAGTACAGTACGGCGGTGGCAACAATCGTGGCTTTTTCACCTGCCTTTTCCAGGTTGAATTTTTGCATAGATAATGGATTTTTGGGTTAAACAGTATACTGACAAAACTGCTATGGCTACCTGTGCCTTCTCAGACACAAGAATTTACATATTATTGAAAATCAATCAGAGAGGGAACGGACGATAATCGTTTGCGGGGGTACGGGTTGCTGTATTTGCCGGGCTTCTTATTAACTTAGCGGTTGTTTATGTACGCCATTGTTGATATAGAAACCACCGGGGGATACGCAGCTAATAACGATATAACGGAGGTAGCTATTGTGTTACATGATGGCTACCGGGTGGTTCGGCGCTACGAAACCCTTGTCAGGCCCTCACGCCCCATTCCCTATTATATACAGGTGCTTACCGGGATTACGCACGATATGGTGGCAGCTGCCCCTTCCTTTACAGAAGTGGCGCCGGAGATCTATGAACTGCTGCAAAACCGGGTTTTCGTGGCGCACAATGTCAACTTTGACTATTCCTTTCTCAAACATCATCTGAAGGAAGCAGGCTTTGAACTCGATTGTCCCAAATTGTGCACCATACGGCTTTCGCGTAAGGTGTTTCCGGGCATAGGGTCGTACAGTCTGGGCAGTCTTTGCCGTCATTTCGGGATTGCCATCGAAAACCGGCACCGCGCCGGTGGCGATGCAGACGCTACGGTTCGACTGTTTGAACACCTGCTCCGCAACAATGGCGGGCCACATGTACAGGAACTGATTCGCAAACGCGGCCGGGAGCAATCATTGCCACCCAACCTGCCCAAAGAAGAGATCGATAAACTGCCTTATTCGCCGGGCGTATACTATTTCCACAACCAGAAAGGAAAGGTCATTTATGTGGGCAAGGCAAGGAACCTGAAATACCGCGTTTGCAGTCATTTCACGCACAATGGGCCGGGCAGGCAACGGCAGGAATTCCTGCGCAACATTTACAGTATTTCCTACCAGGCTACCGGCACCGAGCTGATGGCATTCATTCTTGAAAGCATAGAGATAAAAAGGTTGTGGCCTGAATACAATTCCAGTCAGAAGCGTTTCAGTGCTTCCTTTGGCCTGTATGCCTATGAAGACCGCAACGGGTACCTGCGACTGGTGATTGACAAAAAAAGAAGACAACTATCACCGTTATACACCTTTAACTGGCTGGGCGAAGGGCACCGGCTGATGCACCAGTTGATAGAGCGGTTCCGGTTGTGCCCGAAACTGTGCTTTGTTCAAACCGATAATGATCCCTGTATTGGCATGGCTGCCAACCATTGCTTCGGCGCCTGCGAACAGCGCGAAGCCCCGGATTCGTATAACTATCGTGTAGAAGAAGCCATCCATTGGCTGGAAGACCAACTGCCCACCTTTGCCATTGTGGGGGCCGGTAACCATGCTGAAGAACAAAGCTGCATCCTGATGGAAAAAGGAAAATTCTATGGCATGGGGTATATTCCCAATGATGTTACCATCAGCGACCGTGAACAACTGAAAATGTACCTGACCCGCTACCCGGAAAATGAGTATATACGCGGACTGATTTACCAATATGCAGAGCGTCCGCCCTACAGGAAGGTGTTATTGTGAGTGCTGAACGAATCCATTAAATTCGCCGTGATGAATAAAATGGTATATGCCTTTGGTTGCATGCTGGTGCTTGCCTGTAACCAGACCGAAAAGAAAGATGCCGCTGCCGTGCCTTCCGCTACTTCGTCTCCGAAAGAAACGCCTGTGGTAACTACCGCTGACCAGGTGCCTTTGTACCGCGACAGTGTACGCCAGGAACCGGTGGCCGAATACCGTGTAAAGACCGACGACCCGCTGAACGACTGGTATTACCAGGTGCAGTTGTATGAAACGCCCAAAACCTTTCATTATCTCATCAAACTGCAGTATGAAGAGATCAGGGGAGAAGATACATTGAAACTGCCTAATTTCGGAAAACTACCGGAGCCGGTTATACGAAAAGGGCCGGAGCAATATTCGTGTATTATCGGTTTCATGGATAAAGACAGCCAGTTCAGGGAGTATAAAAAAGTATATGTGGAAAATGAACAGTTGAAGATTACTGCGTTGAAACATTATGGAATTTCCAGGTCCAGGGCGGAATAATTCATAATGCCTGCCTGAAATGGTTCGCAACCTTACGGTTCGCTCGCGCCCAGTTCTTTCAGCGTTTGTATAAACGTTGGCCGGGAAATCATGCGGGCGCCGAGACTTTCGAGATGTTCGGTATACACCTGGCAATCTATTAACTCCACACCTTCCGATACCAGTTGCTGTACATAACTGATGAAGGCGTATTTGCTGGCATTGCTCACTTTGCTGAACATGCTTTCTCCAAACAACACTTTCCCCAGGCGCACGCCATACAGGCCGCCTACCAGTTCATCGCCCTGCCATACTTCGGCGCTGTGGGCATAACCGGCTTCGTGCAGGCGGATATAGGCGCGGCGTACGTCTTCGGTAATCCAGGTGCCATGCTGGCCCCGACGCGGAATCTGTTTGCAGTTGCTGATCACATCGGCAAAAGCGCGGTTAATGGTAAACGTGAATGCTTTTCGCTTCAGCAATTGCTGCATGCTTTTGCTCACCTTCAGTTCATCAGGAAACAAAACGAAGCGCGGATCGGGGCACCACCAGAGGATGTGTTCGCCTTCATACCAGGGAAAGATGCCGTTGCGGTAGGCCAGCAGCAATCGTTCTATAGACAAATCGCCGCCTACGGCCAGCAGGCCGTCCGGTTCAGCAAGGTGAACGGGTGGAAAAATCAGTTCGTTATCCAGCGCAAACAAAGCCATACCAGGAGGTTGAGGAAAGCTGAACCGTATTGTTCTTATCGAAAAAAAGATAGTACATGCGCCACAGGATGTGGTGGGCGGGCAATTGCCGGAACGGGTCCCTCATGATTTACACAGCCACTGTTTCAATGGTAGCGCCGATGCCACGTTCTGTGATGGCGTCGCATTGGGGCTTCAGTTCGTCGTAGGTACCGTTCTTTACTGCGTATTTTCCCTGGAAGTGGATAATGTAAGCGCACTGTTCCGCCTGTTCCGCGGTATGTCCGCATACTTCCATGAGGGTCTCAATTACCCACTCGAAGGTATTTACGTCGTCATTCCACACAATAAGGCTGTAGGGCTCATCTGTCAGGGTGAGCACATCTACATCTTCATCAAGCCGGGGACGTGCAGGACCATCAAATGCCATGAGCTTACCGTTTTAAGTGTACTACAAAAGTAAAAAATATGAATTGCCGGGCAAGTGGGGGTAGAAAATAAAAACCCGCCGGAAAAATGCTTCGGCGGGTGCTGTGGGAGCTGACGGATTCGAACCATCGACCCTCTGCTTGTAAGGCAGATGCTCTGAACCAACTGAGCTAAGCTCCCTTACTTTGAAATTGGGAGTGCAAAGATAAGGTTCTGATAAATCTTACCAAATTTTTCTACGAAAATCTCTGCTGTTTTTTTCAGGACCAGCATGTTGCTTCAATTTATTTATAGGTACTTTCACATTGTCCATGGTTAGCTTTGCAGCCTCAGCGGAATCGGACTGCTGTTATCAGGCTACGCAGGGATTTTTTAGTGGCCGGCAGATGCCTGGAGCTGGCGTGGTTGATGCCGGTTTAATGAGAGCATCTGCCTTACAAGCAGCGGGTGGAAGGCTCCAATCCGTCAGTTTGGGCGTCATCTCCATAAAGGGTATTTTTTCTTTCGCATACCCGCTTAATCATTATTTTTCCTTCCCGGTAAGTATTGCCGCTTAACTTATGTATTTTCGATGGTCTTTTATTAACAACCAACAAGCTTATGAGACGTGTTTACTTAGCTGTGATCGCTGCTTTGTGTGTGTTGGCTTCCTGCCAGAAAGAACCGGAATTCTCCCTGGAGGCACCTGAATGCAGACTGGACTATGCCTATTTTTATGATATCAATGGCGACATAGATACCACTACATACGAATATTCTTCCGGGGACCTGCTGTATAAAGTTCATTACCCGAGTTACGACATGGAGTTTGTTTATTCCGGCAACCGGATCGTGCGCAGAAATTATTACCAGAGCGGCTCGCAGAACGCTGAAGCATTTGAAGAAATTTTGTACAACCCCGATGGTACTATTGGCAAGATCAACTTCAACATAGCTGATCCCTCGGTGCCCGTGCCCATAACGATTTTTGAATACCTTTTTACATGGTCCGGAGGGCAACTGGAACACCTGGCGATAAAAATGGATACGCTTGGCGGACTGGCTACCATTTATGAATATACGTACGAGTCCACCAACGGCAACCTCACTACCTGTTACGTCTACGACCTGGTTTCCCAGCAAAAGGATACCCTGCATTATTCCTACGATGGTAATCCCAATTACTATGGACAGGACCCTGCCGTGTGGCTGAGCGATCTGAATTTCTCCGACTTCAATGGCATCTTTCTGCCGTTTGCACTTTCCGTCAATAACGTGGTGGCGCTGGCCAATAACCAGGGCGGTACCAGTGTGATTGAATATGAAGTGAGCGCCGACGAAAAACTTAAAACATTCAGTGTGGACGGGATTGTGTGGTCGAGATATTTTTATAAATGCCAGTGATCAATTGGCAAAAGCAAAAATTGGGAAATGGGCTTTTGGAGGCTGACTACTTCCAAAAGCTCATTTGTTTTACTAAACTCAGTTCATTTGAAGCATGGGCAGCCGGTAATGTTGCCCGTCGATTATAAACAGCTCATCTATCTCGTATTGCCAGTAATGGTAGATGGGCGATTCGCACAGCATGGCTTCCACTTCTTCTTTGTTGGCTGCGGTAAAAGTGATCCACACGCGTTGCGTTTCCATCGACACCACGTACTGATCAATGGACCCGTTTTCGATCAGGTCGCTGATGTAAGCACGGTGGGCAGGGATGAGCGACATAAACTCATCATCCATGCTGAATTGTATACTTACCTGGAATTTTTTCATGCAATAATGAATGTTTCTGATTACAATTGCCAATCTACGAGCTGGTTTACCCATTCTTCACGGTAGGGGGTCGTTACACGGATGTAGTTGTCGGTGTAGCCTTCCATCATACCGTCTTTTACACTGCTTTCAAACAATACTTTACGTATTTGTCCAGCATGCAGTTGGTAAAAATACTGCGATTTCATGTAGCTAAGATTGCGCAGCTTCTTATTTCGTTCGTGCCTGGTATGCATAGGCACCACCGGTTTGATGTCCAGTGCCCTGGTATTGTCGCGTTCTGAATAGGTAAACACATGCAGATACGACACATCCAGTTGATGCAGGAATTGGAAGGTTTCCATAAAATCCTCTTCTGTTTCACCCGGAAATCCAACAATTACATCAACACCGATGGCGCAATGCGGCATTAAGGTTTTGATCAGTTGTACCCGGTCGGCATACAATTCGCGACGATATCTTCTGCGCATTAAACCCAGAATGCGGTTGCTGCCGCTTTGCAGGGGTATGTGAAAATGCGGCATGAATTTATCGCTGTTGGCTACCAGTTCAATGATCTCATTGGTGAGCAGGTTGGGTTCAATGGAAGAGATGCGGTAACGGGCAATACCTTCCACTTTATCGAGGGCCTGGGCGAGTTGATAGAAGTTCTCTGCATGCTTACCGCCTTCGGGACCTTTACCAAAATCGCCGAGGTTAACGCCGGTAAGCACAATTTCTTTGACGCCGCTCGCTGCGAGTTGCTCCACATTACGCACCACATTGGTGATGCTGTCGCTGCGGCTTTTGCCACGCGCCATGGGAATGGTACAGAAGGAGCAATTGTAATCGCAACCATCCTGCACTTTGAGAAAGGTGCGGGTGCGGTCGTTCATGGAGAAGGAGGCGTTAAAGCCGCTCACTTCATCGATATCGCAACTGCAGACGCGTGCGGGATCACCTTTCACCAGTTCGCGGAGATGTTGCGCGATATTGAATTTTTCGGCTGCGCCCAGCACGAGGTCAACGCCGGGAATGGAAGCAATTTCCTGTGGTTTCAACTGAGCATAACATCCGGTAACCACTACCAGGCTTTCCGGCGCTTTGCGCTGGATGCGGCGCACCAGTTGCCGGCATTCCTTATCGGCATTGTCGGTAACCGAACAGGTATTGATCACGTACACGTCGGCCTGGTCGTCAAACGATTTCTTTTCGAACCCCTCCCTTTCCAGCATACGGGAAAGGGTGGAAGTTTCGGAGAAATTGAGTTTGCAACCCAGGGTATGAAATGCTACAGTTTTCTTTTGCTCCATATAGGCCGCAAAGATACGGCGCCGATGGCGGGAATAGGAGGGAATGAAGCTGGAATAAATGGGACAATAAGGGTTTGGTGTATAATTCTTTGGATTCCATGGAAAATGGAGAGGGTTATAGCGGCAGTATGATGGCTTGAAAATCCGGAGTATATTCGTTTTGTTGAAAAAAACTCATGCTTTCAGTTCGCAACGTATGACAAGACGTACAAAAAACTTATTGGGCGCCATCACTGCCATCATCATTACGGCATTCGTCCTTATCCAGCGAATGGGCAGCGACCCGTATGCAATTAAAGATTTTGAACGCGATCCGGAAGATTTGGTATTTACCAAACATGCCCGCTGCCGGATGGATTGCCGGTTTATTGACGAAGAGGAAGTGAAACAAATTCTTGTTGAAGGAAAAATAAATTACCGCAAGAGCCAGCCAAAAGCCAAACCCGATCCCAAATATGCCCTCGAAGGGATTACCCGCGACGGGCAAAACGTGCGCGTTGTTTTCGCGCCTGATAAGGGAAAAATTGTGGTGATTACGGTAATTGATCTGGGGAAAGATTGGCCATGTGCGTGTGAATAGGCGGACGAGGCTCCGTCTTCTGTCCGTATCTTGTATGCCATATCCCGTAACTTGTACTTTGTATCCTGTGCCTTATATCCTGAAACCCAAAAGCATCTTCCTGCATGACGTTGCTCCGGTTTACCTTTCGGTATTTGTATTGCCTCTACGCAGTTATACTTTTTGTGGTGTTGATGCTGCTGGTGGTGCCCTTGGTGGTGGCAGGCTCTTTTTTCGGCAAAATCAAAGGAGGCAATTTTATTTACCGGGTATGTTGCCTGTGGGGCGATCTCTGGTTTCTTTTTATCGGTATCAGGCATCGTAATTTGTACGAAGCGCCGCACGACCGTTCAAAGCAGTACATTTTTGTGGCCAACCATATTTCCTACCTGGACGCTCCTGTAATTGTAAAAACCCTGCGACAACCTGTTCGTGTGCTTGGAAAAGTGGAAATGGCGCGTGTGCCCATATTTGGATTCATATACCGGAATGCCATTGTAACGGTCGACCGCAGCAATGCGGAGAACCGCGCCAAAAGTGTTCGTATACTGAAAAGCGTTATACGAAAGGGCATCAGCATTTTTATTTTTCCTGAAGGAACTTTCAATGAAACCCATCTCCCGGTAAAAGACTTTTATGACGGCGCTTTTCGCATTGCCATCGAAACGCAAACGCCTATTAAGCCCATCCTGTTTCTCGATGCTTACGACCGCATGCATTACCGCAGCGTGTTTAGTCTCAACCCCGGCCGTTCCCGGTCTGTTTTCCTCGGGGAGATTTCCGTTACCGGCTACACCTCCAAAGATGTAAAGGAATTAAAAGATAAGGTGCACGCCATAATGGAAAAAAAGTTGTTGGAATACAAGGCAGCGTGGATTGTGGAGGAAAAAACGGCAACCAATGACAAATAACCTGGAATTCCACCCTTTGTCTTTCCTTTTTGTGATGTATTTCCACCTTGTTTTTTGATTTTTGCATTTTACCTTGTGTCCCTATGTCATCCCTGTTTGCAGAAGTGATCATTCCACTGGCCCTGCCCAAAAATTACACCTGGGCGGTACCGCCGCACCTGGAAAACCAGGTGCGCGTAGGCTGTCGCGTGGAAGTGGTACTGGGGAAAAACAAGAAGTATGCAGGGGTGATCAAGCGTTTGCACAACGAGCGGCCCACTGTGTTTGAGGCCAAGGACATCCTGAATGTCCTGGACACTGAACCGATCATCTACGAACAGCAATTGCGCCTGTGGGAATGGATCGCGCAGTATTATATGTGCAGCGAAGGAGAAGTAATGGCGGCCGCACTGCCTGCCCATTTTAAACTCAGCAGCGAAACCGTACTGATCTACAACGAAGAGTATGGTGATGAATTTTCAGCGCTCGACCACGACGAATACCTCATTGCAGAAGCGCTGCTGATGAAGAGAGAATTGAAACTTGCCGAAGTACAGCAGTTGCTCGACGTCACGCATGTATACCCCGTCATCAAACGGCTGATCGAAAAAAAAGTATGCTATGTATGGGAAGCGCTGAAAGAAACCTACACGCCCAAAAAGGAAACCTTTGTACTGCTCAATCCTCAATACGATAATGATGAAGCGCTCAGCACCCTGCTGAATGAAGACCGCAAACTGCAACGGGCGGAAAAACAAATGGAACTGCTGCTTGCCTACCTGCACCTGATCAAAACAGAAGGGGAGGTGACCAAATCGCAGCTACTGAAAAAGAGCGGTGCTTCGGATGCGCAGCTGCGCGGGCTGGTAGATAAGAATATCTTATGGCTGGAAAAAAGACATGTAGACAGGCTGTTGTATCTACCGCGTAATATCCATATTGATTTTGGATTAACGGCCGCACAACAGCAGGCATATGATGAGCTGATCCATCAATTCAATGATAAACCGGTTTGTCTCCTGCACGGCGTTACCGCAAGCGGTAAAACGCAGCTCTATATCAAAATGATCGAGCGGTTTGTGCGGCAGGGTAAACAGGTATTGTACCTGTTGCCGGAGATTGCGCTTACTTCCCAGATCATCCGGCGACTCCAGAAACATTTTGGAGGATATATTGGCATTTATCACAGCAAGTTCAGCCAGAATGAACGCGTGGAAATCTGGAACAAGGTGAAATCAGGCGAACTGAAAATCATACTGGGCGCCCGTTCTTCGCTGTTCCTGCCTTTCAGCGACCTGGGACTGATCGTGGCCGATGAAGAACATGATGCCTCCTATAAACAACAGGAACCCGCTCCCCGCTATCATGCCCGCGACGCTGCCATTTATTATGCTTCCCTGTTCCAGGCAAAAGTGTTGCTCGGCAGCGCCACGCCTTCTGTAGAGACTTACTATAATGCACAAACGAAAAAGTATGGTTTGACGGTCTTGCAGGAACGGTACGGCGGCATACAGTTACCGCGCATTGAGATCATCGATACCAGGCAGATTGCACGGCCCGACAAAAGCAAGATCATGATCAGTCCACCGCTGCAGGCTGCCATTGAGCAATCGCTGGCACAGGGCAAGCAGGTTATCCTGTTCCAGAACCGCCGCGGCTATTCGCCATACCAGGTTTGCCAGGTATGCGGCTGGATACCACATTGCCGGTATTGCGATGTGTCGCTCAACTTTCACAAAAACACCAATAAACTGCATTGCCATTATTGCGGCACAGTGTACCCTCCTGTGCATACCTGTCTCGCTTGCGGCAACCATACTTTTTTACAAACCAATTTTGGTACAGAACGCATCGAAGAACAACTCGAAGAAATCTTTCCACAGGCGCGTATTGCCCGCATGGACATCGACAGTATTCGTGGCAAAAGCGCACACGACAACCTCATCCAGTTGTTTGAACAGGGCAGGGTTGATATCCTGGTAGGCACCCAAATGGTGGTGAAGGGGCTGGACTTTGAGAATGTGAACCTGGTGGGAATTCTCGATGCAGACAGCCTGCTGAATTTTGCCGATTTCCGCGTCAATGAACGCGCCTTTCAGCTGATGGAGCAGGTAAGTGGCCGGGCAGGCCGAAAAGATCAGCAGGGACATGTGATGGTGCAGGTGGTCAATACCCGTCACCCGGTGTTGCAATATGTGCAACTGCACGATTATAACCTTTTCTTCCGCGATGAAATTGAAGGAAGAAGACAGTTTTTCTATCCGCCATTTTCGCGCATCATCCTGATCACGTTCAAACACAAAATGCGCGATGTAGCGGCAGGCGCCGCACAAGCAATGGCTGCTGCCCTGAAAACGGAATTTGCACAATACCTGGTAGGCCCCGCCGAACCCGTGGTGAACCGCATTCGCAATCAATACCTGATGGAATTACTGATCAAACTGCCCAAAGACAGCAAACTGATCAACCGCTGCAAAGCCATCATTCAGCAGCAAACGGCCATATTGCATAACGACAAACGTTTCCGCAGTGTGGTGATACTGCCGGATGTAGATGCGGTGTAGCTTTCATCAGATCGCCGCCAATCTCCTTATAGCATCATACTGATACGTGTATACGCCGTCAAGGTTTTGTTTTGCTGCAGCCACCATTGCCCTGGCTACTTCACTGCTGTGAATGGGTTTATATTTTTTCAGTGAACCGATCAGCAAAAACGATATCACCGGCAATAATACTTTTGCAATTCCCTCTCCCAGGCGGCGCTCATTGCGCTTACCCAGCAACAGCGATGGACGAAAGATATGAATACTGCGAAACGGCATGGCCGCTACATCTTCTTCTACCGAGCCCTTTAATTGCAGGTAAAAATTGGCGGCAGCAGCATTGGCGCCTACGGCAGACATCAGGAGGAATTGACTATATCCCAACTGAACGGCCAGCCGTGCCGCCGTAACAGGAATATCATAATCTATCTTCCGGTATTCCTGTTTATCGCCACGCACTTTTTTGGCAGTGGTGCCAATGCAACAGAATAGTATATCGCCCTTGCCAAGTTTGGGTTCGAGTTCGTGCAGGTGGTTGAAATCGGTTATTTGCACGTCGAGCTTTTCATGGTGAAAGGACACCGGACGCCGTACCAGTATGCGCACCTTTTGAAAATAATCATCTGCCAGCAACGCTTCCACTACCTGCGCGCCTGTTAATCCCGTAGCACCAATCACCACAGCGGTTTTTCGCTCCATATTTCATTATTTTGCAGGGTTAGCCGGTAAGTCCGGAAGCGGAAAGTCTGAAAAAAGGTACAGGTTGAATGCAGCTTCCGTATATTCCGATGATCGGTCTTCCGGATTTTCAGACTTTCCGACTGCTTCACAATTATGCAAATTCAAGAAAATATTTCGCTACGGCAATACAACACACTGGGTATTGATGCGAAAGCCAGGTATTTTTCCTCCTTTTCTTCCCTGGATGAACTGCAGGAATTATTGGATTATTCCAAAACCGTCCGGGCACGCCACCTGGTATTGGGCGGCGGCAGCAACCTCCTCTTTACCAGCGATTATGATGGATTGGTGATGAAGAATGCCATCCCGGGACTTGACCTGATCCGGGAAGATGACCAGCATGTATACCTGCGCGCCGGCGCCGGAGAACAATGGCATGCGCTCACGCAATATTGCATTAAAAACAATTGGGCCGGTGTTGAAAATTTATCGCTCATACCCGGCAGTGCAGGCGCAGCGCCCATGCAAAATATCGGGGCTTATGGCGTGGAAATCAAAGATGTGTTTGAAGAATTGCAGGCATTCCATGTACAGGAGCAAAAACTGTACAGTTTTTCCAAAGCTGATTGCGAATTTGGTTACCGCGAAAGTGTTTTCAAAAACCGGTATCGTAACCAGTTTGTAATTGTCAATATCACCCTGCGACTGAACAAGCGGCCGGTGTTTCATACCAGTTATGGCGCCATCAACCAGGAACTTCAGCGAATGGGTGTGCAGGAATTGAGCATAGCAGCCATTGCACAGGCGGTCATCAATATCCGGCGTTCCAAACTCCCGGACCCGTCCACTACCGGCAATGCAGGCAGCTTTTTCAAAAATCCTTCCGTGAGCCGTGAATTTTTTCAATCGCTCAAGCAAACTTATCCTGATATCGTTGCCTTCGACAATCCCGACGGTACTGTAAAACTCGCCGCAGGCTGGTTAATAGAGCACTGCGGTCCTGCAGATAATCCCGCTGTGCGCAGTTGGAAAGGATACCGCAAAGGCGATGCGGGTTGTCATGCATTGCAGGCATTGGTATTGGTTAATTATGGCAAAGCCAGCGGAAAGGAAATTTTTGAACTAAGCGAAGCCATTGCGAAAAGTATTGAGGCAAAATTTGGCGTGCGTTTGGAACGGGAAGTGAATGTGGTGTGAGACAAATTCCAAAGTTCGCTCCCTAAAAAGCAGGAGCTGCAAGAAAATCCTTTTTTGCAGCTCGCTGTTGACAACTATCGCTCATTGCTATCATTTCCGTTGTCTGTTGCAGTAACAAGTTTTATAAGCTATATGCTATAGTATCATTCAGAAAGATGCTTGTTGGCGGTCGCTGATTGCCGTGAAAGTCACCAAACTAATAAATCAACTGTAAACGAATTGTAAAAAGAAGCCGCAAGACAACAATGCGGCTTCGGTTACAACACTACTTCATCATGCTAGCTAATCAGGCCAGGAAGGTAGCCCGTTTATGATGAGTGACGGTTTTGCCTATACGAGAAGTACGGACCATGCTGAGGCAGTGCCAGATGGCAGTTCCGATGCCGGATCCTGATTGCCTGGAATAGGGGAGTTCAATAAGGTCAGATTGCGCAGCCGTAGCAGTGCGCCGTTTAGCAGTTGCAGTAGTATGGATGGTCAGCTTTCAGTAGGAAAATTGAAATATCGAAACCGAAGCGGTAAAATTAGGGAATTAATTGTATAAATGACATAAAAGTTATTCCCATAATCGTTTAGAGACGAAGGTTATAAGGCAGAAATAGTCATTTAAGACAGAAAGTCCGAAAGCGGGAAAACAAGCTTCCACTTTCGGACTTCCGACCTTCCGGTTTTTGCGGGTGCGCTAACTGAAATCTTCGCCATCAAATTCCTCATCCTGGTATGAACTGTTGCCCAGGTTCAGCATCGAGCCCATCAGGTCTTTGAATTCGATCTTGTTCTCCAATATTTTTTTGCTGATGAAGGAAAATGCGGCCAGTCCATGCAATACAAATTCCATCAGCAGGGCGGCCTCTTTCTCGTTGGCATGTTTGAAGTACTTTTTCACCACGGCATGCAGGCCATCAACTTTGTATAGCTGCTGCACCTTTTCGTCGTCTTTGGTATGAAAGAACAGGTTCAGCGTATTGCCCTTGTCGAACCATGCCTGGATGGGGCGATAGGGATTTTCTTCGCCGGGTTGCTGGCCGCGTTTTTTCTTAAGCGTATCAGGATTGGGAAAATAATTGATGAATTGTGCGCGGATCGCTTTGTCCAGCAGGTTCATGGCCACCTGGTAAGGGCCTTCCTGTTCGCCTTCATATACCAGCTCAATTTTCCCGGTGATGGAAGGGATCAGGCCAATCATATCGCTGATCCAGACCTGCGTTTCTTTTTCTTTATTGATAATGGCGCGACGCTCGGCGGCGCTGAAAGCATTTTCAAAAGCAGAAATGCTCAATCGGGCCGATACGCCACTTTTCTTATCTACCAGTTCGCTGTTGCGTGCTTCGAACGAGATCTGTTCAATCAATCGTTTCAACAGGTCGCTGATCTTTACGCGCGACCGTTGCTCTTCGGCAATATCCGCTTCCTGCTCCGTAATGGCCAGCGCGGTTTCAATGTTTTTGGGATAGTGGGTGAGGATCTGGCTTTCGATACGGTCTTTCAGCGGCGTTACAATAGAGCCGCGGTTGGTATAATCTTCGGGGTTGGCGGTAAACACAAACAGTATATCAAGTGGCATGCGCAGTTTAAAGCCGCGAATCTGTACATCGCCTTCTTCCAGAATATTGAACAGCGCTACCTGTATGCGCGCCTGCAGGTCGGGGATTTCGTTGATCACAAAAATGCCGCGGTTGCTGCGGGGAATAATGCCGTAGTGAATCACGCGTTCATCCGCGAAGCTCAGTCGCAGGTTGGCCGCTTTGATGGGATCGATATCACCGATCAGATCGGCTACGCTTACATCGGGCGTGGCGAGTTTTTCACCATACCGTTCGCTGCGGTGTACCCAGCGGATGGGTGTTTGATCACCTTTTTCAGCAATAAGGTCTTTGGCATAGCGCGAAACCGGTTGCAGGGGGTCATCATTGATTTCGCTGCCTTCTACAACAGGTATGTATTCATCCAGCAGGTTGGTCATTTGCCGGGCCATGCGGGTTTTTGCCTGCCCGCGCAAACCCAGGAACAGGATGTTGTGCTTGCTCAGCAATGCTCTTTCCACATCTGGAATTACGGTTTCTTCATAACCCAATATGCCCTGGAAAGTTTCTTCGTTTTTTTGCAGCTTACAGATCAGGTTTTTCCGGATCTCTTCTTTCACTGATTGGGGAGTATAGCCGCTCTTCTTCAGTTGTCCCAGCGTTTTGATCTCTTTATAATTCATTATTCTCTCTTTTGATTTTATACCACAAAGACGCAACGAGACACAAAGTTATTTTTGCTTTACTGGTCTTTGTTCGTGCCAATTATTGATCATTTCGGGTTTGTCCACCAATTCAGGTGTCGCCACAAAATGGACACACAACCAAGGCGCTTTGTTGGCAGTTAGTACACTGTTTTTCTCTTCCCGCTTTCGAAATCGCGGAAGATGAAAGCGCCCAGCCTGTCGAGCGAGGCAAAGAATGCCTTACCGCTGTTGGTTTCTGTAAATTCCTGTACAAACCGTTGCAGGTAAGGGTCCGTTGCGATCATGAAAGTGGTGATCGGTATTTTCAGTTTTTTACATTGTGCCGCCAGGTTCAGACAGCGGTTGGTGATTTTCCTGTCGAGCCCGAAGCTGTTCTTGTAATACCGTTTGCCGATTTTCAGGCAGGTTGGCTTTCCATCGGTGATCATAAAAATCTGTTTGTTCGGATTCTTACGTCGCCGCAGGATGTCCATTGCCATTTCCAGCCCGGCCACCGTATTGGTATGATAAGGCCCCACCTGCAGGTAAGGAAGGTCTTTTATTTCCACAGGCCATGCATCGTTCCCAAATACAACAATATCGAGTGTGTCTTTAGGATATTTGGTGGTGATGAGTTCGCTGAGGGCCATAGCCACTTTTTTAGCAGGCGTAATCCTGTCTTCGCCATACAGGATCATGCTATGCGAAATATCTATCATCAGCACCGTGGAAGTCTGCGATTTGAAATCGGTTTCGCGGATGGCCAGATCATCTTCCTGCATATTGAAACTCTCAATGCCGTGATTGATCTGTGCATTGCGGATGGATGCTGTAAAATCAATTTGTTCCAGTGTATCGCCAAATTGAAAAGGGCGTGTTTCGGGATTGATCTCATCACCCTGACCGGGTTTCCAGGTGTGGTGATCGCCCTGTTTTGTTTTTTTGAGTTTGCCGAAAATCTCTTCAAGCGAACGCTTGCGGATGCCCTGCTCTGTTTTTTTGGTGATGGTGAACTGTCCGTTTACTTCATTCTCCTGTATATAGCCTTTGTCTTTGAGATCTTCAATGAAATCGCCCATACCATATTCGTCGTCGGTGAGCTGGTATTCCTTGTCCAACTGGTTCATCCAGTTGAGGGCTTCGCTCACGTCGCCGTTGGTATAGGTAAGCAATTGCATGAAAACGTCCAGCAATTGCTCAAAGCGGGACTTGCCCTGCCGGTTGGGATCAAACCTCGAAAAATGGTATCCAATCACTGCTAATCTGTTTTATTTCGGGATAACCCAATTTAAGTTAATAATGGGATATAGAAAAGCGGCCGGGATGTCCGGCGTATGAGGGCCTGCCAACGGAAGCATGCGGTACAATGACCGAAGCGGGGAGGCCCAATACGGGAACGGAATGTCCGGGAGTCCGAAAAACTGTAAGAACTGGTAGTAAGGTATATAGACAAAAAGTCCGGAAGAATGTTCACTTTCAGCAAACTTTCTTCCGGACTTGTTACTTGCTGCTTCCTTTGCGCTTACTGATTGCTCGAATCTCCGCTCTGCAATACCGGCGCTGCATTTTCGGCAGGTTGGGTAGTGGGAGCAGGAGGAGCGTATTGTTTTTCCAGGTCATCCAGTTGCAACAGCATCTGGTAAGACGAAAGAATATCGTTGGCGAAGTTTTGTTGTTTTTCCGACAACATCATGCCGCCCTTGTTTCTCATCAAAGCAGACGCTTCAGCAGCCATGGCTTCATAGCTCAGCATTTCATCGCCCAGCGATTGGTAATAACGCAGTTGCTGTTCGAGGTCGCGTTTGATTGACTGATGCACTTTTTTAGCCAGTTCCAGGTCGCCGGCACGGTAGGCCGCATACAGGAAAGTTGCGCTGATGCGGTTATGGAAATTACCGCGGTTCGAGGTCATGCCATAGGGCACATTTTCTTCCAGTACATTCTGGTCGTATTTGCGCAATACGCGAATGGCGGAATCTTTCTTACCCTGTTCAACCAGGCTCATGGCCAGGAAGGCATGCGTTTGACGAATGCTGTTGATATGACGGCGGTTTTCTTCATCGAAATAAGTGCCCGGTTTGTTGGCGCCACCGTAAGAGAATTTCTCCATTACATTTTTGAATGCGATATCTACTGCCACATCGCTGTTCTCTATAGGCACCAGCCGGTACGTTAATCCTTCCATGCGCACATATTTCGCAAGTCCCAGGCGCTCCAGTTCCTGTGTGGAAGTGAAATAAATAGGACGTTGCCATTTGTTACCGGCAATGATGGCCAGCACGGCCAGTTCGTTCTTGTCGAGAGAATTGAGGTTGACGTCGATACGAAGCTCCGGTACAAATTGTTCACCCGGGTTCAGCGGAATGGTTTTCGCTACCAGTGCAGTATCTACCGGGATCTTGAACTTCTTCACGGGGTAAACGTTCGGACGTTCTTCTCCATCCGAAGGCCCGGTTTTATCAGGAGCATCGCTGCCCACTACATCTTTCAGAATGGTGTAGAGATCGTAATACTCGTTATCACTATAGCCGGGTAACCGGTAGTACCATACGCGATCGCGTTTGCTGCCCTGGATTTGTTCGGGGGTGAAGATGATGTCGGTGGGCGGACTGTCGTTCAGTTTATACCGCAGTTGGTTGATGTACCAGTCGGTGCCCAGCAGACTGTAGTTCACCACCCGCAGGTCGGGGCGTTTGCGTTCCACTTCCACGGCATACCACAAAGGATAAGTATCGTTATCGCCGAAGGAAATGAGAATGGCATTTTTATCACAGCTTTCGAGATAATTGTTGCCGAGGTCGCGGGCCAGTGTTTTCTGGCTGCGGTCATGATCGTCCCATACCTGTGAAGCCATGAGTACGGGAACGGCCAACAGACAAACGCCGAAGGCTGCATAATCTGCAATGGCGCTGCCTTTGATAAGGTTAGCCAGTTTGTCTCTAACGAATATCACACCCAGTCCGATCCAGATGGCGAACGCATAGAATGAACCTACATAGGCGTAGTCGCGTTCACGCGGCTGGAAGCCTGCCTGGTTGAGATAGATCACAATGGCAAAACCGGTAAAGAAGAACAGCAGGAAGGCCACCAGCCAATCGCGGCGGTTCCTGGTGAGTTGGTAAATGAAGCCCAGTATGCCAAGAATGAGCGGCAGGAAATATAATTTGTTGTTGGCTTTATTTTTCGATCCGGCCGTTTCGGGCAATACGTCCGGCGTACCGTGACCAAATATTTTTTTGTCGATCCAGTTAATACCGCTGTTCCAGTTACCGTCGCGTGGATTGCCAAAGCCCTGCAGGTCGTTTTGTTTACCTGCGAAATTCCAGAGGAAATAGCGCAGGTACATCCAGTTGAACTGGTAGCTCACGAAGTACCGTACATCGGTAGCACGGGTAGGTTCTTCGTCGGGAGCCAGGCGGCCGAAGCTGCGGTAGACTGTTTCCTGGCCGCGATCGTTACCGGGGTCCCATGCGCGCGGGAAGAGGTGTGCGGTGCGCATGCTGCTGAAGTCAATGCCACCCATCTGGCCGGCCACCAGGTATTTGTCTTTACCGTTTTCGTCTTTGCCTTTCACATAACGTGGACCCTTGATCTTGAAATTTTCCTGCGTTGGACGATCAGTAAAGAAGGGGCCGTAGAGGATTGGCCAGTCGCCATACTGTTCACGACCGAGATAGCCAACGAGGCTCACCGGGTTATCTACGTTGTACATATCCACCGACGGATTGGCCGAAGAGCGGATCAGCGTAGTGAAATAGGTAGAATAGCCCAGTATCACGAAAATGGCACACCAGATACCGATTTTCAGGAACGAGGTGATGCCTTGTTTATAGTAATTGCAAATGGCTACCAGCGCACCAATGCCTAGGGCCAGCAGGATGAAGGTGCCAAATGAATTGATGAAGGGAAAACTGAACAGGAGGATAATGGCAGACAGCCATACCGGGAAGGCTTTGAACTTTTGTATTTGTTTTTCGCTGAACCGGAGGCCCATTACCAACAGGAACCCGAGCAATACAAAATAGAATGCAAAGCCGGAGAAGAAGGGCAGGCCCAGGTTATTTACAAAGAAGATATCGAAAGCGCCGGCGCCGCGGATAGACCATTGGATGATGGCTACCTGTACCAGCCCGGTGATGATACATCCGATTACAAAAGCTGCAAACATTCCCCAGCGGCTCACTTTGTACCGTTTGAAATAATATACCATTACGATGGCGGGAATGGTAAGCAGGTTAAGCAGGTGAACGCCGATGGAGAGGCCCATCATATAGAAGATGAATATGAGCCAGCGGTCGGCGCGGGAGAATTTGTGGCCATCGGTTTTGCTTTCGAGGTCCACTTCGTGTTCCCATTTGAGGATGGCCCAGAACACGACGGCAGTGAAGAGGGAAGAAAGCGCATATACTTCACCTTCAACTGCGCTATACCAGAAGGAATCGGAGAAGGTATAGGCCAGGGCGCCCACCACACCGGCGGCCATGGTGATAAACAACTTGCGACCGGAAAGTGCTTCCGAGCCTGTCTGCACCAGTTTCCGTGCGAAATGGGTAATGGTCCAGAACAGGAATAATATGGTAAAGCCGCTGGCGATGGCGTTCATGAAGTTGACGGCGCGGGCTGCCGTTTCGGGGTTGTCGCCAAAGAGAATTATGAAGAAGCGGCCCAACAGGATAAAGAGCGGGGCACCGGGCGGGTGGGGAATCTGAACTTTGTCGGCACAGGCTACGAACTCTCCGCAATCCCAGAGACTGCCTGTAGGTTCCATGGTTAATACATACACCGTACAAGCCACCAGGCACACCAGCCAGCCCACCATGTTGTTCACTCGGTTGAAAGTCATAATTGCTTGGTTTTAAAAGAATGGGCAAATATAGGGTTTTGAATGAGAGTTTGGGGGCCCCAGCCCGCAATAACCTATGCTATTCAAAGAAAATTCTCACCGTCTGGTAAAACAACCGGTTCTGCAGGTTTTGCGACTGCTCGGTAAACCGATGGAGCCCGAATAGCCCGGCGGCATTGCCTTTATTGATGGCTATTTCGAGATAACCGGCCGAATTGAAACAAGCCAGTTTTTCTCCCTCAGGCACATCTGCATAGGTTTCGGAAATCCGGTCAATTACTTCATCGCGTTTGAACACGATGCGGAAGGAGCGGCCCTTGCGGTGCTCTTCAAACTGCTGGCGGGTAATATTGACCACGATGTTTTCGAAATGATCTATGAAAATGATTTGACCCTCTATCCAGTCGGGTCCAAAGGCCGGCCGCAAGGGATTTTTTTCGAGAATGGGAATATCCGGTATGCCAATGGAATGCAAGGGTGCACCGTTGTGCAGTTGCAGGATAGCTTTGCCCATCACATCAATGCAGGATAGGGTATTTTTTACCACTTTTTTTTCCAGCGGCAGACCGATGACTATTTCGGGTTTATCTTCCAGTACCATGGTGAGCAGTCCGTTGTCGGCGCAGAGGATGTATTGATTGTGGTGAAAAGCCAGCAGCAGGTGCTCCGGCTTTTTTTCAAACAGGTTTACCAGCAGCAGGTGAAAGGTAAACTCCGGAAAATGTTTGAGCGCATTCCGGCACACATAGGCCGCCTGCGGGTAATTGAAGGGGGAAATGGAGTGGGAGATATCTACCAATGTAAAACCCGCATTGATCTGGTATAGCCGGCCCTTGATAGCGCCTACCAGGTAATCCTGTTGTCCTATATCAGATGTGAGGGTAATTAATGGCATTTATGTTTTGGGTTTCCTCCGCCAAAGCTGCAGCCAGGGCAAATGGCATCCACCATAGCTTTCGCAAAGACAGAGCAGGGCAGGAAGTTTTTTCCCGGCGCAAAACTACTTCGTTAGTTCATTATTCCTGAAAAAGAATTTGTACACCAGCTTATCTGTTAAAGATGGGAAAAACCGGTTCATGAATATAGTGCGTTTGCCGGTAAAACTGAGCACGAGGTTGCGCTTTTTGTTTTGAATGGCGCGCATAACATGATAGGCCACTTCTTCGGCGGACATGAGACTGTCTTCATTCAGCGGCGTTTCGCCTTGCGGTTGTCCATGACTGTTGAGCGCCACTTTCCGGATATTGGAAGTGGTGTAGCCGGGGCAAACCCACATCACGTGTACGCCGCTGTGCAGTAATTCGGTGCGCAGTGCTTCGAGCCAGCCCTGCAGGGCAAACTTGGAGGCGGAATAGGCGCTGCGACCGGGCAGTCCGCGGTAACCGGCTATGGAGGAAACGCCTACGATGGTGCCCTTCGATTCCAGCAGGGCGGGGAGGGCATAGCGGGTGCAGTAGACGGCGCCATAAAAATTGACGTCCATCACTTTGCGCAACACTTCGAGGTCGGCATCGATGAACAGCGAGCGCATGCTGATGCCGGCGTTGTTGATGAGGATATCGATACTGCCGAAGGTTTTGAGGGTAGAATCGATGAACCGTTTGCAATCCATTTCCTTGCTGACGTCGCAGGTAATGGTATGGAGCATTACGTTGGAATGTTCCAGTTGCAGGGTATATAATTTGTCGTAGCTTCTGCCACAGGTGGCCACGCGGGCCCCGGCCTGTATCAATGCGTTTACCAAAGCCCTTCCGATTCCGTCGCTCCCTCCTGTAATGGCTACTACCTTATCTTTAAAAAACGACATGTTGCACAATTATATCCACAAAAATAGCGGGAAAGGTGTGCCGAAAAAATTTGTGCACAATTATTTGTCGTTC
>Ga0164243_10000454_pt1 | contig 77823 bp, 76 predicted proteins | sample OricompcompostOP_FD_108781 | JGI IMG/M metagenome (GOLD analysis project Ga0164243, IMG submission 108781) | Organic Plus compost microbial communities from Emeryville, California, USA - Original compost - Organic plus compost (OP) | ecosystem: Engineered > Solid waste > Mixed feedstock >... | reverse complement strand
GGGCTGGAGCAGGTCCCAAGGGTCCGGCTGTTCGCCGGTTAAAGAGGTACGCGAGCTGGGTTCAGAACGTCGTGAGACAGTTCGGTTTATATCCGCTGTGGACGCAAGGAAATTTGAGAGGATCTGCCCCTAGTACGAGAGGACCGGGGTGGACGCACCGCTGGTGTACCAGTTGTCATGCCAATGGCATCGCTGGGTAGCTATGTGCGGAGCAGATAAGCGCTGAAAGCATATTAAGCGCGAAACTGACCTCAAGATTAGATTTCCCTATGAGGACACTGAAAGACGATCAGTTTGATAGGTACAAGGTGGAAGTGCAGTAATGTATGGAGCCGAAGTATACTAACAGTCCCATTGACTTTTTACGTTCTCTGAATCATTCATCCCCGTTGATGAATTGGTTCAGAGGAATGCTTTGACTAGTTATTGGTGCATATCAAAAGCACCCGTTTGTTAAACACTTTAACATCTTAAATTTGAAGCAATCGTTGCATGTAGCACAACATGGACATCAACAGGGCCGGTCATTGTTGCCGACCGGGAAGAACAGGAGCGGTTCCGCCAAGGCGGAATGCGAATTTATTTCGCAAGCTCCGGTGAGAGACCCGTTAAGCGGATGTCTCTTTACGACGAAGCCTAATTGGTGCCCATGGCGCGAGGGAAACACCTGTTCCCATACCGAACACAGCAGTTAAGCCTCGTAGCGGTTACAATACTTGGGTCATCAAGCCCTGGGAAAATAGCACGGTGCCAAATTATGATTAAGGTCTCCTTCATGGAGGCCTTTTTCTTTATGAAATTTCTTACAGCTAACTTTAAGGTGCTTACGCTAATATAGGGGTAGGTTTAGGGAGACTGTAAGAAAACCCTAGAACCTAAGGAGGAAATATGGCAGGAACAGTTGAAGGCGGCCGCGCAGCAGCAAGGAAGAACAAAGCTAAATATGGTAAGGACTTTTATGCTCGCATAGGCGCTAAGGGTGGCCACAAAGGCCGTACAGGCGGTTTTTTCGCTAACCGTGAGCTAGCCCGAAAGGCTGGCGCTCTTGGAGGCAGTATCAGCCGTCGTACCAAAGAAAAACATGTCTAAATCGAAACTATTCAGCTAATGCTATTGACAATTAAACAATAGCGTGATATTATGTGAAAGATTCGATAAGAATAAGAGGGTTCCAGCGTATTCGCACGGAATCCTCTTTCTTTTTATCGTTCGTAAGCTAAAAGTATTACGTTAAGGGAGGTCAATACAATGGCTGGAACAAAAGCTGGCGGCAAAGCTGCTGCAGAAACTAATAAAAAGAAATATGGTGCAGATTTCTACGCAAAAATCGGTGCCAAAGGTGGCGTAGTTGGCAAAACTGGCGGCTTCTTTGCAAACCGTGAGCTAGCCCGTGAAGCTGGCCGAAAAGGTGGCCGCATTAGCCGCCGTACCAAAAAAGCTGCTTAAAGTAATAGAGACAACCATTCGCGGCCCTTTGCCTAAAGTCAAAGGGAACCTCCGGATAGGTTTTCTCATCGCAAATCTATAGATTTGCTGCTCTTTCCAAGGGAGCTGTAATCAAAAAGCCGGATTGAATCCGGCTTTTAATTCATTAATTTTGTATCTGTGAACTAAGTTTGGTGCGGTAAGGACGACAATGGCGGTTGGCTGATACGCGCCAAGCGGTATTGCAATTCAGGCACCGATAAGTACTAGCATTTTCTTGTAGCGATTTTACACCACAAGAGGGGCACAGACTACGTTTATGAAGCCAGTCTCTATACGTATCTAAGCAATCTTCAACATGATTTATATCTATAGCTATGTTATATTTTACCGCTAGTTCTTCAGCTTTTTGCCAAGCAGCTAGCTCAAGCTGTAAGAGTTCGAAATCAGTTATAAAGGTCTGATGGTTTAAAATGCCATGGCTCGTTTCGTGGAGCAAACTCCAGACGTCAGATTGACGCTTTGCGTTGGCATAGTAGACACTTTGTTCTTTGGGTGACCAATAAAAATCAGTAGAGGCTCTAAAGGTAAGCATAGGGAAGTCTTGCCTAAGAACCCTAAGCAGCGTTTCCATACCGCTCCTTTGCGAGGTCATAACATCCATAGACTACGGCTTCTTCTGGTCTCTGGGCCTGAATAATTGGTGGAATTGGTACCAGGGGTACTTCATACTTCTTGAGTACTGTCTGAAGATGGTTTCTATACTTTGGGTAGTGCGTACCAATACCTCCGCCGAGTATAATTACGTCGGGCTGTACAATAGCTATAAGCTGCATTAAACCAGCAGCGATATCTTTACTGATAATTTTCCAAGTTTTAGCATCGTTAATTTCGGATGCTTTTTTACCGAAACGTTCATAAATCGCATGGCCTGATGCGAAACTTTCCCATTTTGTGAGTTTGTCGTGGTGCTCGAGTAGGATTTGTCCAGCCTCCATATCTTCAAGCCCTTCAATAAGTCTACCGTTTATCGTGGCACCTACACCAATGCCTGTGCCGATAGCAACATACAGCGCAATTTCATATTTATTTTTTACAAGCGTCGCTTCAGATATTGCGCCAGCATTAGCGTCATTCTCAACGATTACGGGAGCATGGATAATTTTCTCTAAATCCGCTTGGACTGGTACGTTTTTCCAGGGCAAATTACCAAAAACTAACCCTGTGGCATGTTCGCGCACACCATGAGTGCGGTCAATTTTGCCCGGTAAAGCTATGCCGCCTGCGTGGTAGTCTTTTTCTTTTAGTCCATGAATTGTTTCAGTAAGTTGGTGTAAAAAATCATCATACTTTTTGGAAGTGGGAAACTTAACGGATTCGGTAATAACACCCTTGTCTGTCAAGCTGGCTACCAAAGTTTTTGTGCCGCCTACATCAACACCCAAATACATGTATATCAGTATAGCTCAAATATCTGGAGAATTCATGAGTTTATTAATCTTAGTATCTATTAGGTAGGCTTTTTAGGATTTTAACAGAGGGTTATTGTGAAAAGAGTTTATGAGAGATTATATCTTCCCTTTACTTACAGATGAATAACAGATATAATAAAAAGTAATCGTTCAAGCTTTGGCCTGTTTGCTATGCTGTAGCCTTGGCTTGTCTGAAATACATCAATAAGGAGGCATGAATATACATGTCAAAAACAACATTATCAATGGACGAGCTCTTAGCAGGGAGTGATGTCAAACAATTAGAGGCAGGTGACGTCGTAGAAGGCGTGATTGCAAGCGTAAAGAAACACGAGGTGTGGATTGACCTCGGTGCACGCGGCTCGGGTATCGTAGTGCGGCGCGAAATTGGCCACGGGCAACAACTTGAAGTTGGTCAGACTGTAACCGTAAGCGTGATTGATCCTGAAATGGAAGAAGGTTACGCGCTCTTGAGTATGAAGCGTGCCGCAAAAGACCGTGGATGGGATGAACTTCAGCGTGTATTTGATGCGCAGGAAATTATCGAGATTAGTCCATATGACGCAAACCGAGGTGGTTTATTGGTAGAGCTTGAAGGTATTCGTGGCTTCTTGCCAGTATCACAGCTCGCAGCTGGCCATTATCCACGTGTGTCAGGTGCTGATAAGGATGAAATCCTTCAAAAACTCCACGCGTTGGTAAACAAGCCAATCCGTGTGCGTATCTTAGATGTGAGTCGTAAGGACAATAAGCTGATCTTTTCCGAAAAAGAAGCCGTGAAAGACGATATGCAGGCACGCTTCTCTGAACTAAAGATTGGTGACGTCGTAGAAGGCGTAGTAACCGGTGTTATCGATTTTGGTGCGTTTGTAAACGTTGATGGTATCGAAGGCCTTATCCATATCTCAGAAATCTCTTGGGAACGTGTTGAAGATCCACGTAAGTACATTAAGGTTGGCGAAACGGTGAAGGCGAAAATTATCGCTATCGACAAAGACCGCTTGAGCTTGAGCTTAAAGCAAATGACTGAAGACCCATGGCTTAAGGAAGTAAAAGCTTTTAAAAAGGGCGATACCGTTGAAGGTAAAATTACCCGCATTACACCATTTGGCGCATTCGTACAACTTTCACCAGCGGTTGAAGCGCTTGTACACGTATCTGAAATGAGTGATGATGAAGCAGTTGATCCTGAAAAGATCTTCCAGCTCAATGAAAAGAAACAGTTCAAAGTGTTAGACATTGATTCAGAGGCTCGTAAGATTGCTCTGAGCCTTAAAAGCGCGAAGAAATAATATGTGTAAGTAACGGCAAACGCCGGCATACCCGGCAGAAAGGAGAGTCAGATGGCAACAAAAATCGAAATCAATGACATGATAACCGTCGGCTCTCTGGCTGAACAGTTAAATTTGCCAGTAAGCCGGGTTATTACCGAGCTTATGAAATCCGGCGTTATGGCTACGGTTAACGAGCGGATCGATTTTGATACCGCACAGATTATCGTAGAAGAGCTCGGGCTTGATATTGAGTTGACTAAAAAAACAGAGGAATTGCCAACGCCGCTTCGTCAAAAGAAAGTAACTACAGATCATAGTGAAGTACGGCCACCCGTTGTGGCAGTAATGGGTCATGTAGATCACGGTAAGACTAGTTTGCTTGACGCAATTCGTGGGGCGGAGGTGGTAAAGCAAGAGGCCGGTGGTATTACCCAGCATATTTCTGCCTATCAGGTTGAACATAATAAGCGTGCAATTACATTCTTAGACACGCCGGGGCATGAGGCTTTTGCGGCCATCCGTGAACACGGTGCCCTGTTAACGGATATTGTCATTATTGTAGTGGCGGCTGATGACGGTGTGAAGCCGCAGACAGTTGAAGCGATTCGTTTTGCTACGAAGGCAGGTGCACGCATTATTGTAGCTATTAATAAAATGGACAAAGAAGGCGCGAACCCTAATCAGGTAAAGCAACAGTTATCTGAACATAACCTGCTCGTAGAAGAGTGGGGCGGCGACATAGTAGCAGTAGAAGTATCCGCTAAGACTAAAAAGGGTATTGACCAGCTGCTTGATATGGTATTACTCGTAGCGGATGTAGAAGACCTTCGCGCCGATGTAGACGGTCCGGCAAGCGGGCTTATTATTGAGGCGCACGTACAACAGGGCCGCGGTCCACTCGCGCGTGCTCTGGTTGAGTCCGGCACTTTGCGTAAAGGCCAGTTCATTGTGGCTGGTGGTACATATGCTAAGATCCGTACGCTTGAAGATTCATACGGTAAACCAATCCAAAAAGCGACGCCATCTACACCTGTTACAATTACCGGCTTTAAGGCTTTGCCGGAGTTCGGAGACGAGTTTGAAGTGACGGATAATGAGAAAACCGCCCGCAAGCTCGCTGAACAAGTGGGTATTACGCGTAAAAATCAGGGTGGCAGCCAAGACATCACTGGTGGAGAGTTAATCCGTTTGATTAACCGCAGCAATCAGCTCCAGGAACTAAATATTATTCTCAAAGCTGATGTACAAGGTTCATTGACTTCTGTGTCGGACAGTTTGAAGGCACTTGATACTGAAGAGGTGGCAACGCGGATAGTACAGTCGGGAGCGGGAATTATTAATGAGAGTGATGTACATTTGGCCCAGACCAGTGGCGCAATTATTTATGGTTTCCATGTTGACGCCCCGGCAAATATTAAGCGCTTGGCTTCCCGGGATAATGTGCAGATCCGTTTGTTTAAGGTAATTTACGAGCTTATTGATGATGTCCGTGAAGAGCTTAGTAAGCTGCTCGCCCCAGAAGTAGTAGAAACCGAAACTGGACGCTTGGTAGTGCGAGGTGTCTTCAAGACTACCAAGACTGAAGTTATTTGTGGTGGCGAGGTCACAAAGGGTAAGCTAGTAGCGCCGTCTTTGGCTCGTGTAATGCGTGGTTCTGAGCAAATTGCAGAAGTAGAAGTAACAAACCTTAAGCGTGGACCACAAGATACAAAAGAAGTCTTTGAAGGTGAGATGTGTGGTATGAACCTAGCGACAACGTCACGTTTAGAACTGCAAGAAGGCGATCACATAGAGGTATTTACCCGTGAAACAGTTGCCCGGAGCTTGTAATAAGGATACTATGATACTATGGCATTAAAGTTAGATAACAATTTATTAGAAGAAATCGGCCTCGGTGCTTTACCGGCTGAGGAAAAGAAGAAGATGTTAGCGCATATTTACGAAACGCTTGAAATGCGTGTCGGCGTGCGTTTGGCAGAGCAAATGACCGACCAACAACTTGATGAGTTCGAGTCGTTTATCAATGCAAATGATGAAGCGGGTGCGCTTCGTTGGCTTGAGACAACTTTTCCATCATATAAAGAGGTTGTAGCCGATGAATTTGAAAAACTCAAGGACGAGATTCGCCAAGTAGCACCACAAATTGTTGCTGAATCCCAGGCTGAGCCACCACAACCTCAGCAGTCGGACCAACAGCCTCCACAAGCTCCTCCGGTCGCTTAGTTATACAATACGGTTACCGTATCCTGCTAAAAACGCTTGGGCTGTCATGTCACGTTTCCCGGCTGGCTTGAGGGTAAGTATTTCCAGGCTATCTTTACCACAGGATACAAAAAGTTGCTTGTTTTCAACCCAAAATTTTCCACATGGCTCAATCTGTTTTTTAACCACTTTTGATGATGTAATTACAACGTCTAGGCCGTTGATTGACGTCCGGCTTTTGGGCCATTCAGTGAAAGCACGGATCTCCCGTTCTATCTGTTCTGCAGATTTATCCCAACCAATAATTCCATCTGCTTTTGTAAGCTTGCGGGAGTATGTCGGCTCAGGTGGTATATTCAGGGCTTTTGCTACCCGTTCTTGCGATGTAGGTTTTAGCTCCCCGTTAAGGTATCTTGGCAGATCATGCTTCAGAAGGGCATGGCTGAGCTTGATTAAATAATCTGTGAGTGTAGTACTGGTTTCATGGGACTTGATATCGTAAACGCCTTGAGAGAATACAGGTCCCTCGTCCATGGCCTCAACTAAGAGCATGAGACTGACGCCAGTTTGTTTTTGGCCGCTTAAAATTGCAAAAGTGATAGGGTCGGCACCGCGCCATTGTGGAAGCAGAGAAAAGTGGCTATTGACAATTCCTTTCGAAAAATAATCTATAACTGCCTGGGAAACGATGATCCCGAAATCTATAAGGACTGCTACTTGGCTCCTAAATTTTGCGCTTGCAAAGAACTCATCCAATTCTTTTCTGCTGCTTACGGAGTAGGTAGGTGCGTCGGTAATGGCTGACATTTCTGATAAGGTAGAAGGCTTGGTGATAACCGCCTCAATCTCGAAATCTAGCGAGAGCAACTCTAGCGATTTGGCGGCAACTGGTCCGCTACCAAAGAACACTACTGTCTTTGATGTCTTTATCATAGTTGAGTTGTTTTAATTTGCCGTCTTCATCAAGCTTAAAGAAGGCTTCAGGGTTATCTTTAATGTGGTCAATGAATACAATACCGTTCGTATGGTCGATCTCGTGCTGGAAAATACGTGCCAAAAAACCCTCAGCTGTTACGCGGAATTCATGGCCGTTTATGTCTAAGGCTTTCACTTTTACTTTAGTGTGGCGGGGAACTTTGCCGTAGACGTCTTTGATGCTAAGGCAGCCTTCGTAATCTTCCTCGATCTTGCCTTCGTACTTTGTAATAACCGGGTTAATGAAAATAGTAAAGGTGTGGTCTTCTTTATTTTCAAAATCATTTCGGACTACAACGATGCGGAGGAGTTTATCTACTTGCACGGCGGCAAGAGCGACTCCAACCTCATGTGCACGGCTTTGTTCCCATGAGATGGTAGCGTCTTGCATCCCTTCGATAATTTCCTTGACTTCATCGGTGATGATACCGACTTTTTGGGAACGTTGGCGTAAATGTGGATTAGGCAGCGTAATGATATCGTCTTTCGTCATTAAGGCTAGTATACAGTAACAGGGGTAATTACGCCAAAATTATAGAAGGTTGATCGGATCGATATCGTAAGAACAATCAGAAGGGAGTAAGTCGATTACTTTTAAGAGTTCACTGCGCTGTTTGCTTTTGATAACCAGCTGCCAAACATATTTGTTCTGGATTTTTTCATGAAATGCTGGGGCGGGACCATCCACCATGATGGCAAGGTTTGCTTTCTTAAGTGACTCGGCGATTTTTTCGGCGTTTGCTTGGGCAGTAGTTGACTTTGCGCGCTTGCAGCTGATTTTCAGAAGGTGACAAAAAGGCGGAAATAGAAAAGCTTTTCGCTCTTCAAGCTCGGCTTCATAAAATGTACCCCAGTCTCTTTTCGCGGCTGCCTGTATAGTTGGGTGTTCAGGAGAGTAAGTTTGGATGATTGCGGCACCTTCTTTGGTCTGACTGCTACGGCCAACGCGACCAAGTACCTGGTATAGCAGTTGATACGTGCGTTCTTGGGCGGTAAAGTCCGGTAAATACAGGCTTGCGTCTGCATTAATAATGCCAACAAGGCCGAGTTTAGGTAAATCAAGCCCTTTTGCGAGCATTTGCGTACCTACAAGAATGTCAACGTCGCCAGAACGGATTTCGTCGTATAACTCATGGATACGCTCGCCCCTTTTGTTATCGGTATCGAAGCGTTCGGTCCGGGCAGTAGGAAATAGTTTTTGAATTTCAGAGACGATTGATTTAGTACCAATACTTTTTAGAATTATGTCTGCGTTATTGCAAACTGGACAAGAAGAAAAAGCTGGCTGAGTAATACCACAGGTGTGGCAGCGTAAGGTATGGTTATCATGGTGGTAAGTTAGAGGCAGATCACAGTGAGGACAGGCTGCTTGCCAACCACAGTTTTCACATAAAACAATCCGGGCAGTGCCGCGTCTATTAATGAACAGTAATACCTGCTGTTTATTGGCTAAAGCTGTCTTAATTGCCTTTAGGAGCGGAATGGACAGGTAAGGTTTTTTGCCTACGTTTGCTTTATCTCGCATATCTATGACAGCGGTATGTACTAAGGGGTCTTTCGAAATTGCATCTAAGTTTAGGATGGGGCGTTTACGTGCTTCGGCAATGTAATAATCACTGACAGAGGGAGTGGCAGATCCAAGCACGATTTGGGACTTATGAAGTTCTGCGAGTTTACTAGCTATGCGGGAAGCGTGGTAATGCGGTGTATTTTCTTGTTTATAGGCAAATTCATGGGCTTCGTCAACGGCAATAAATCCGACCTCTTTTAGCGGGCTGAAAAGTGCAGACCGCGGACCGATTACAATATGGCTTTGATCGGACTGCAAGAGCTTTAACCAGATATTTCTTCTCGTTGCTTCAGTTAGCTGCGAATGAAGTACCACAAGCTTTTTGCTTCCAAAGGCCTTTTCAAATTCTTGCGCAAGCTGGGAGGTAAGACTGATTTCAGGCGTAAGGATAATGCAGGATTTTCCTTGGTTTAGGCTTTTTTTAGCCGACTCTATATACACCCTTGTTTTGCCACTGCCGGTCGCGCCGTGCAGTAAAAAGGAGCCGGGGCCGTACATTTTCTCCAGAACGTTTTGCTGACCTTTGGTTAAAATTGGCAGGGAGGTATTTAAATCAGGCTCATCAAGCTCATTCTCTAGGGGCACTAGCTTTGTGGGAAAACTTGCAGGCAGAAATAGTTGTGTTGTTATCCCAAGCGGCGCCGGATAGTATGCAAGCATCCACTTAAATAGCTCTAAAAGGCTTGGGGGTATAGGAGGCAAAAGTATGTTTAGAGTCTCTAGCTCTTTTGTGTCAAAATCGGGTCTTCGAGTTTTTGCAACAATGAAGCCATGGACCTTTCGTCGCTGTAGGGGCGCAGTTACGATTGTGCCGATACTTAATGCAGATACAGAGCTATAAGTAAGTAGCTCTTTGCTATGGTATTTTGCTGTGGCAACCGCAACAAGGTAATAATGCATACCTTTATTATAGAAGAATTATAGGTGGAATTCTTAAATAATATTAACTCTGCTATTGAAAACCCAAGAACGACACGCTATACTATCTTACGTTGTTTGAATAACAATAAAGAAGCTTATGTTAGACGTATTTATCACATCCCGAGTCCGGCGCAAGATTGTTGTAATCTATGCAAAATACCCTGACTTTAAAACCCACGTACGTGGGCTTGCTAAGTTGATCAAAGAAGATGCAGGTAATATTCAGCGTGAATTAAAGCGTCTAGAAAAAGTTGGCTTTTTGATTTCTGAACGTCAGGGCAATACCAAAATTTATCATACGAACAAGCAATTCCTTATTTTTAAAGAATTACAAAGTATAGTTTTGAAATCCCAAAAAACTAGCCAAAAAAAGTCAAATCAACTTTAGGTCTCTTTGTCCTTTACTTTAGTATTGCAAAATTATCCCTGTTACCGTACAATGTGTACCGATGATACAAGTAACACGTAAAGATTCGAAAGAGTCATTAGAAAATTTGCTGCGCCGCTTTAACCGTAAGGTACAACAAGCCGGTACTTTAGCCGTGGTTAAGCAAAGTCAATATTTTGAAAAGCCTATAAGCAAGCGTGAGCGTCGCGAACGTGCAATTATTCGCCAGGAACGTAAAGCTCAAAAGCTGAAGAAAATTAAACTCGGTCAACGCTAAACAACAATGATTCAAGACCAAATCACTAAAGACCTGAAAGAGGCCTTGCTACAGGGTGATAAGGTTAAAGCTACTGTTTTGCGGGGTTTGAAAAGCGTAATTGGCTATGCAGAAGTTGCTGCAGGTAAACGTGACAGCGGTCTTGAAGATAAAGAAGTCATTGCTTTGTTTCAAAAAGAAGCCAAAAAACGTCAGGAAAGTGCTGATTTATACCTAAAGGCTGGAGACCAAGAGCGGGCAAGTAAAGAGCTGGTTGAAAAGAGAATCATAGAAGTGTATTTGCCTGCACAGTTATCCGAAGAAGAGATTGCAAAGCATGTCGATGCAGTAATAGCTGACCTCGGTATAAGCGACAACAAAGCAATGGGTAAGGTTATTGCAAGCGTAAAGCAACGCACAGGTGGTGCTGCTGATGGTGCTGTGATTGCCCGGCTTGTAAAGGAACGCTTGAGTTAAACTATGGTTCTATTTTTTGGTCCTCCTGGTTCTGGTAAGAGTGTGCAGGGTGAGTTGCTGGTTGAACGTAATGGTTGGCAATGGCTTTCAACAGGCAAGTTGTTTCGCAGCTCCAAAGACCCTGAAATCCACAAACGGTTGGCGACTGGTGAATTGATTGATGACAAACTAACTAATAAAGTTCTTAACGAAGCCTTAAAAGATATTAACAGTAAAACAATGGTTATCCTTGATGGGTATCCACGTAATATCGACCAGGCAAGATGGCTGATTGAACACCTACCAAATCATGGTAGAGAAATAGATTGTGTCATTGAATTTGTTGTACCGGAAGAAGAGTTGATGCGTCGCTTGAGCGACCGAGGCAGGGAAGAAGACGTACGTGAAGTTATCGAGCGTCGTTTGGCTATTTACCATGAGAAAACTACTCCTGTACTTGACTACCTCAAGTCACAGGGCATTATGACGCAGACAGTCAATGCTGAAGGCTCTATTGAAGAAGTACATGAACGTATCCAAGGTGTTGCCGCAGCATGTATACAAAAATAAAGACTCTAGCCGAGATAGATGCGATGCGCGAGAGTGGCCGTATGTTAGCTGCGGTTTTGAACTATTTGCCTAAAATACTTGAGCCTGGCCAGAGCACAAAGGAAGTTGCTAATTATGCAGCAAAAGAGCTAAAGGCTCTGGGTGGCAAGCCAGCTTTCCTAGGCTATCACGGTTTTCCAGATGTGATATGTATCTCAGTGAATGATGAGGTGGTGCATGGTATTCCGCGTAACAATAAAATTATTAACGAAGGGGATCTAGTAGGGTTAGATTTCGGTGTAAGCTATCAGGGGATGATTACAGATGCAGCAGTTACTGTAATTGCTGGAAAGGCGCTAGACCAAAGTCACGTTAAGCTACTAGAAACCACTAAAGAATCCCTGTATACCGGCATCAAGCAAGTTAGAGATGGAGTGCAAACAGAAGATATTGGTGCCGCTATCCAGGCAGTCCTTGAAAAACAAAATTACGGTATTGTACGAGACCTCGTAGGACATGGCGTGGGTCATCATGTCCACGAAGACCCGAATGTGCCGAATTATGGCAAAAAAGGGCACGGAGAGCGCTTACAGGCAGGTATGACTATTGCGATTGAGCCCATGGCAACGTTAGCCGATTACAAAGTTGTACTAGACCCTGATCATTGGACGATTCGCACTGCAGACGGATCTTTGGCAGCGCATTTTGAACATACAGTGCTTATTACTGAAAACGGTTCAGAAATCCTTACGAAGCTATAAGAGAAAACTTGCCACACCTAAACCATAGGCGGTATACTGCCATCATGCGTGATTCGGCCTCTCCATATTTTGTAGGCTTAGATATTGGTACGGCTTATGTCCGTTGCGTTGTTGGTATTTTAGACCAACAGTCAACAACCGGACGGCCGTCTATTATTGGCCATGGCATTGCGCCGAACCTCGGTATGCGGAAAGGTTCGGTTGTCCATGTCGATGACGTAGCAGAGGCGGTCGCCCATGCGGTTACGGAAGCTGAACGTATTTCCGGCAAACAGATTAAGAGCGCCGTAGTTAATGTTAATGGTTCTCATATTTCCAGCCTGGACTCTAAGGGGGTGATTGCCATTAGCACGGCTAACCGAAAAATAACTACTCAAGACCGGCTCCGGGTAGAAGAGGCGGCGACTATTATCCAAATTCCTGCAAACCGTGAAATCATCCAGGCTTTTACAAAGAATTACTCTGTTGACGGCCAGCATAACATAAAAGACCCAGTAGGTATGCAAGGTGTACGGTTAGAAGCTGACATGCACCTGGTAACTGCCGCAACCCCTAATGTCCATAGTCTTGACCTTGCTCTTGAAAAGGCACAGATAACACCATACCACCATACGATCTCCGGCTTAGCTGCTGCTGAATCTGTATTAAACCGACAGCAAAAAGAGGTTGGTACGGTTGTGGTGGATATCGGCGCTGGTACGACAAACATCGTGGTTATAGAAGACGGGGAGATCCAGCATGTTGCAGTATTGCCTATAGGTGGCATAAACGTGACAAATGATTTGGCGATTGGACTGCAGACTGATTTAGACATCGCTGAGATGGTAAAAATCCGATACGGTGATTTTTTAAAGAAGCAGACCATTAAGATAGCGGCTGAAAAAGAAGAGCATATTTTTGAGGTTGATAAAATCCGCATGATAGTTGAAGCGCGGGTAGAAGAGCTATTCGAGTATGTTGATAAGGAGCTTCATAAGATTCATCGTTCACGTAAGCTGCCAGGCGGAGCAGTAATTGTAGGAGGGAGTGCAAAAATACCAGGTATTGCCCAGATTGCGAAAGAGAAGCTTGAACTTGCTGCACGACTTGGTCAACTCAGGGACGTGAACGGCCTGTCAGATACTATCAATGACCCGTCTTTTTATACGGCTACAGGCCTTATGATCCTTGATATGCTCCTCGGTGGAGAAGAGAAAGAGTCACTGGATTACTCGGGCGGTGGTAATCCGCTGAGTATGATCGATTCCCTGTGGCGTAAATTCAAACGCTAGAGCTACTTATGTGCTCACTGTATTCTTCAAAGAAGACAGCCGTATAAATTTATTGAACTTGCAGAGGAGAGTAGGGTATACTCGTACATAGTAGGACAAGAAAACGAGGGATAATTACACGATATGCCACAAGTTGCACCAGCTATAGAAACATTTGCCCAGATTAAAGTTGTAGGCGTCGGCGGTGCTGGCGGCGCAGCCGTAAACCGTATGGTTCAATCAGGAGTAGATGGCGTAGAATTTATTGCTATCAATACTGATGCGCAGGCTCTGCACCATTCTTTGGCTAAGACGAAAATTCATATTGGCAAAGACGAAACCCGAGGGCTTGGTGCAGGCGCGGATCCATCTGTAGGTCAAAAAGCTGCTGAAGAGTCAGTAGAAGAGGTAAAGAAAGCACTTGAGGGTGCTGATATGGTATTCATTACGTTGGGTGCTGGAGGTGGTACCGGTAGCGGAGCTGGACATGTAGTCGCTAAAGCTGCCAAAGAGATGGGTATACTTGTCGTAGGTTTTGCGACCAAGCCATTCGCTTTCGAAGGTGAAAAGCGTCGTAAGAATGCTGACTTTGCAATTGATAAACTTCGTAGCGTCGTAGATACCTTAATCGTGATCCCTAATGACCGACTATTACAGACAATTGACCGTCAAACGCCGCTTCTAGAGGCTTTTAAGGTGGCTGACGATGTACTTCGGCAGGGAGTGCAAGGTATATCAGACTTAATTACCGTCCACGGTCTTATCAACCTGGACTTTGCCGATGTAAAGACGGTTATGGCTAACGCTGGTTCTGCGCTTATGGGTATCGGCCGTGCAAGTGGTGAAGACCGGGCCGTTAATGCCGCGCAGCAAGCGATTGATTCACCGCTCCTTGAAGTGTCTATTGATGGCGCACGAGGTATACTGTTCAATGTTATCGGCGGTAATGATCTCTCTATGCATGAGATTAACACCGCAGCAGAAACTATTACTAATGCGGCTGATACTGATGCGAACATTATTTTTGGTGCAACAATCAATCCTGAACTTGAAGGTGAAGTTATTGTTACGGTTGTGGCAACGGGCTTTGATGCTTCGTATTTCGCTGGCCGCACACAAACCAGTATCGCCGCCGATGAAGCAACTGAACGGCCAGTTGAGGCACCGGCTCCAATTGCTGCTGACATGTCAGATATCGACCTTTCGCTTAACGACACCCCACAACACACCGATATGAGCGGTAGCTTTACCGATGATACAGATAACGTTCCAAATATGTGGACGATCGACGATGCTGACAGCGATGAGAAAGCCGAAGGCCATAATCAAGAGGCGGTTAAAGATAGAAGTGAGGATGAAAAGCAGAGGGATGTAGTGGTTGGTAACCATGAATTCGATGACGAGCTTGAAAAGCCCTCGTTCCTGCGCCGCCTTACCCGCCGCAACAAAGACAGTGAAAAATCTGAAGACAAAGAATAATTACAGATAGAAAAAGCATAAACTGTACTAAATTGTACAGCACTATTTGCATTGCAACACACCATACTTGGGGGTATGATATAAGCAGTATGCGCTAGATATATAGTCTCCAGCGCTTTGCACATTCAATAAAAGGAGGATCAATACAACTATGAAGTGTAGCCAATGCCAAGAGGTTGACACAAAAGTTATTGAGTCCCGGGACGTTACGGACGGCCAAGCCATACGGCGCCGGCGTGAATGTTGCAAGTGCGGCTTTCGTTTTACAACCTACGAGAGGGTTGAGCGGCCGCAACTTATTGTGATAAAAAACAGTGGTTCACGTGAACTGTTCAGCCGTGAGAAGCTGCTTGCAGGTTTGTATAGGGCATGCGAAAAAACTTCGGTCACGAGTATAGAGCTTGAGCAAATAGTCGCCGCGGTAGAGAAAGATCTCTACCAGTGTGGCGATCCTGAAGTAACATCTTTGAAGGTTGGTAATCTGGTTATGGACCAACTTGCGGGGCTTAATGAAGTGGCGTATGTACGATTTGCAAGCGTATATCGGAGGTTTACCGATATTGCGGGATTTGAAAAGGAATTATCGCAAATTAAGCAACGTCGAACTGTTGAGCACGTCAAAGTATAGGTCTTTATAACGACTTATCGGAGTTTCTTTGACGGCTCCCCCCGATCTTTAAAAAAGTGTGTTGTAAATATCGGTTTGAAATTTTTATCCATCAGGCCTATAAATACTACATACTTGGAGTATGAAGCTCGTGGGGAGCTTGCCTTTTTACCATGGGGGTACGAGGGAGAACTCTAACAAATACCAATTAACAAAATATATAAATCGTCCAAAATAGACGAAAAAGTGAGGGTACTATGGGACAACAAACTACAAGCCTAGGGGTTAGGCGTTTCTTTACTGACCCCAAAACAAAAGCGTATGACAAGCTAAAGTGGGTGAAGCGGGATTCACTCATTAAGAACCCAGGGACAGGCGAGATTGTCTTTGAGCAAAAGGATGTTGAATTTCCGGAGGGCTGGTCTTTAAACGCGATCAATATCGTTTCGCAGAAGTATTTTGCAGGTACGCCTGGTACGCCAGAACGTGAGGGATCTTTGAAGACTCTGATCAATCGTGTGGCTGATACGATTACTCGTGCTGGACAGCAAGAAGGTTATTTTACTTCAGATACTGAAGCAGAGACTTTCCGCGAGGAATTAAAATATATCCTCGCGACACAACGCGCGGCGTTTAACTCACCAGTTTGGTTTAACATTGGTGTGCCTAGCCGTGCCCAACAAGCAAGCGCATGCTTTATTTTAGGCGTGGATGACACCATGAGTTCTATCCTAAACTGGTATGTTGAGGAAGGAATGATCTTTAAGGGTGGTTCAGGTGCTGGGACAAACCTCAGTAATCTCCGCTCGTCGGCTGAAGGTTTGAGTTCAAGCGGCGGTAAGGCTTCCGGACCAGTCAGCTTTATGCGTGGCGCTGATGCGAGCGCAGGAACGATTAAGAGTGGCGGCAAAACACGTCGGGCAGCAAAAATGGTTATTCTTAACGCCGACCATCCAGACATAGAAGAGTTTATCTGGTCTAAAGAGCGTGAGGAGCAGAAAGCGCGTGTACTACAGGAAGCTGGTTTTGATATGAGTCTTAATGGACGTGATTCATTCAGCGTACAGTATCAAAACGCTAATAACTCAGTACGTGTAACGGATGACTTCATGCAGGCTGTAGTTAACGACGACGATTGGTCGCTTAATGCGGTAACCACTGGTAAGCCAGTCAAAAAAATGAAGGCACGTGATCTTTTCCGTCAAATCGCAGAGGCAGCATGGGCGTGTGCTGACCCGGGCATGCAGTTTGATACTACGATTAACCATTGGCATACTACGCCAAACGCTGGCCGTATTAATGGCTCTAACCCTTGCAGTGAGTACATGCATCTTGATAATTCGGCATGTAATCTCGCATCATTAAACCTTCTTAAGTTCCTTAATGATGACAATACGTTTGATATTGAAGCATTTCGGCATACAGTCGAGATTATTTTTACCGGTCAAGAGATCCTTGTGGGTTATTCAGCGTATCCGACTAAGAGTATCGACAAAAATGCCCGGGCATATCGGGAGCTTGGTATGGGTTACGCAAACCTCGGTGCCCTTTTGATGGCCCAAGGTTTGCCGTACGATTCAGAAGAGGGTCGGGCTCAAGCTGCTGCCATTACAGCACTTATGACTGGTCATGCGTATGCCACGAGCGCGAAAATTGCCAAGATTGTTGGCCCATTTGCTGGTTACCACAAAGATCGTGAAGGAATGAATCGGGTACTTCGTTTGCATCGTGAGGCTGTGTCCAATATTAATGCCGCGCTTGTTTCAGAAGATTTGTTGAGCGCTGCAGCAAGTGCGTGGGATGAGGCAGTGGAATTGGGTGAGCAGTATGGCGTTCGCAACTCCCAGGCCAGTGTATTGGCGCCAACTGGTACTATCGGCCTTATGATGGACTGTGATACCACTGGTATTGAACCTGATTTCAGTCTTGTAAAGCACAAAAACCTAGTAGGCGGTGGTTCTATGGCTATCGTAAACCAAACCGTTCCTCGTGCCCTCAAGACCCTTGGCTATACTAAGGAGCAGATCGACAAAATCGTAGACTATATCCATGACAATACCACCGTAGTAGACGCGCCAGGTCTTAAAAAAGAACACTATGACGTGTTTGCGTGTGCGGTAGGCGAAAACGCTATCCATTATCTAGGCCATGTAAAGATGATGGGTGCGGTGCAACCATTCCTTTCTGGTGCTATTTCTAAAACTGTGAATATGCCAGAGGAAGTAACCGTCGAAGAAGTTGAACAACTCCATATTGACGCCTGGAAACTTGGCCTTAAAGCAGTAGCGATCTATCGTGATAACTGTAAGGTTGCGCAGCCGCTTTCAGCTAAGAAGAAAAAAGGCGATGAAACAAAATCTGAGGCAATTACCCCTGCAGCCGTAGCAAATGCTGTCGAGGATAAGATTGTCGTGAAGGGCGCCGTACGCCGTCTGTTGCCGCAAAAGCGCAATAGCCAGACATATAAGTTCCATATTGCTGACCTCAAAGGTTTCTTTACTGTCAGTGAATATGAAGATGGTACTCCAGGCGAGCTCTTCATCAACGTTGCCAAACAAGGTTCAACCCTTTCTGGCCTTATGGACTCGTTTGCTATTTCTGTGAGCCATGGACTTCAGTATGGCGTGCCGCTCAAGAGTTATGTAAAGACACTTATGGGTACTAGTTTCGCGCCGTCGGGCATTACTGACGATAAAGACATCCGTACTGCAAGTTCAATCACTGACTATATCTTCCGTCGCCTTGCGCTTGACTACTTGTCATTTGATGACCGGCTAGAATTAGGGTTGGCGTCTATTGAGGATATGCCAGAAGACCAGACAAGCTTGCTTACGGATGATCAATCTATCTCAGGTCAAGAAGCAAAAGAGGTGGTTGAGGCACCAAAAGCAGAAGGGCTGGCAGAGCGGAAGCCCGTAGTAGTTGCAGAATCTACAGCGCCAGCAGCTGCTAAAACCCAATCAGCTCAGAAGGATGACAATGCTCCGCTTTGCTATAGCTGTGGAAACCAGACTCAACGTGCGGGCAGCTGCTATGTCTGTACAAGTTGTGGCAGCACAACTGGGTGTAGTTAAGCTATAAGCCAGATCACTACTCAGGTTTGATCTAGCTCACAAAAACCCGTCCTCTCTATAAAAACAGGGAAGGCGGGTTTTAGCTATGGTATGCTAAGTAGGTAATGAAACTGCTTATTTTTTATCGGCCAAATAGTGAGCATGCACGGTCTGTCGAAACATTTATCCATGATTTCCAGAGGCAATATACTTCAGATGCAAAGATAGAAATATTAGACCTTGATACCCGTGATGGGGCAGCCATGGCGTCTTTGTATGACGTACTGCAATATCCTGCTTTCTTAGCGGTGGCTAATGATGGAGTTCTGCTAAGGGCGTGGGAAGGCAAAGAGTTGCCTCTTATGGCTGAAGTGGCGAGTTACTTGGGGTGATTGCCAAGTAGGGTATATGTAGGTTATAATTACTACAGTTACATGCATCTTTACCTCAGTAAAGTAAGCGGTTATCAGCCGCGAACGCAGCGGGAAGAAATCGAAATTTCGAGAGTAGAACCCGACGGGCAGCCCGTTACAGCGATAAATAAGTGCTAAAAGAGTCATTTCTTTTGGAAGTTGGATGGTACCCTCCTTACTGGAGTCCAACAATCAGAAGAAATGACTTTTTGTTTTTAGTAACGAAAGGAAGAAGATGAAATTTAAGTCAGGTACTCGGCGAAAAGCCGTCGAATACGAGAAAGATCTCGTAAAACAATGGAAAAAGAATAAGACGTTTGAAAAGTCGGTTGAAATGCGGCCGAAGTCAAATGCCTATGTATTTTATGACGGCCCTCCATTTATTACCGGAGTTCCGCATCATGGGACGCTGCTCAGTTCTATAGTAAAAGATGTTATCCCACGCTACCACACGATGAAAGGCAAGCGCGTAGAACGTGTATGGGGTTGGGACTGCCACGGCCTACCGGCAGAGGTGTTTACCGAGAAGAAGCTTGGTATTACTGACCGCCGTGATATCGGCACCAAAGTAAGTCTTGAAGAGTATATTGTGACCTGCCGGGAAAACATGGTGCAGACCGGCAACTTATGGGAAGACACTATTGACCGTATAGGCCGCTGGGTGGATTTCAAGGGCGCATATAAAACCATGGATAAGGAATTCATGGAAAGCGTTTGGTGGGCTTTCAAGCAGCTCTACGAGAAGGGAAAAATCTATGAAGGCGAAAAGGTGCTTATGTACTGCGTGCGAGACGCTACACCAATTTCTAAAGCCGAAGTCGCCATGGATAACTCCTATCAAGACGTTACCGATCCTTCGGTGTATGTGAAGTTCAAACTCAAAGATAGCGATAGTTATTTACTGGTCTGGACCACCATGGCTTGGACATTGCTTGCAACTACCGGATTAGCAATTAGCAAGGATGCAACATATGTGGAGGTAAAAGTTAATAACGAGAAGTTTATTCTCGCTAAAGATTTGCTTGAAAAAACCTTTACTGATGAGCGTCACCAACCGATCCCGTATGATATTTTGAGGGAATTTAAAGGCGAAGAATTGGTCGGAGTTTCTTATGAACCGATCTTCCGCAATTGGGGTAAAACCGCGCACAAGGTGCATCATGGTGACTTCGTAAGTACTGAAGAAGGTACAGGCATCGTTTCCCAGGCTCCGGCTTACGGCGAGGACGATTATGCCTTGGCCCGTAAAGAAAACTTTCCCGTAGCAGCCATTATCGACGACAGCGGTATCCTTACAGAGGACAGCGAGTGGAAAGGTATGAACCTATGGGATGCTAATAAGCCTATGGCAAAAACACTCCATGAGCGCGGTATCGTATGGAAGATCGATTATATACGCCACAGTTATCCGCATTGTCACCGCTGCGGTACACGTTTGATTTATCGTGCGCACCCGAGTTGGTTTATGGATATCGAGGGCCAGCGCGAAGAGATGCTTGAGCAAAATGGCAATGTAAATTGGTTTCCAAAGCATATTAAAAACGGCCGTTCTGCTAAAACCATGCAGACCGCACCGGACTGGAACTTGAGCCGAGATCGATTCTGGGCAACGGCAATGCCGGTTTGGAAGGGCACTGATAAAAGTGGTAAAGAACACATCAAAGTGGTTGGTAGCTATGCTGAGCTTAAGGAGTTAAGTGGTGTAGAGCTTGAAGACTACCATAGGCCGTGGATTGATGACGTCACATTTACAATAGGTGACGTAGAATACAAACGAGTTGATAAGGTTTTGGACTGCTGGTTCGAAAGCGGTAGTATGCCATTCGCGCAATTCCACTATCCATTTGAGAATGTTGAAAAATTTGAGAACAACTTTCCGGGTGACTTTATTTCTGAATATGTCGGCCAGGTACGCGCGTGGTTTTACTATATGCATGCAGTGAATGTAGGATTATGGGATAAGAATGCGTTCAAGAATGTTATTGTTACTGGTACCTTGGCAGGTAACGACGGGCGAAAGATGAGTAAGAGCTACGGTAACTATACCGACCCAAATGAGCTTATGGACCAGTATTCTGCAGATGCGCTCCGGTTTTTGTTGCTTTCAAGTCCAGTACTTAATGCTGAAGATTTTTCGCTTACTGATAAGGATGTAGCCGACGTATCCCGGAAGCTCAGTATGGTTTGGAATATGTATGACTTCTTTACGATGTACGCAGAGGTTGATGGTTGGGAATGGGACGGCAAACTCGAAGACCCTACGAAGCTTTGCAATAACGTACTTGACCAATGGATTATTAGCCGGGTACATCAGCTTATTCATGAAGTTGAAAAACATATAGACAATTACGATTTACCAAATGCCCTGAAACCAGTAATTCCGTTTATTGAAGATGCTTCAAACTGGTACGTCCGCCGCTCTCGTCGCCGTTTCTGGAAGAGCGGGGATGACAGTGATAAAAATGAAGCGTATAAGACGCTTCACTATGTGTTAGTGCGGCTTTCACAAGTTATGGCGCCTATAACGCCATTCTTGTCTGAAGAGCTCTATCAAAAGCTTACTGGCGGCGAAAGTGTGCACCTCCTTGATTGGCCAGCAGTCGGACACGTAAACGAATTAGTCTTAGAACATATGGAACGCACGCGCAAGATTGTAGAGCAAGGCCTTGGCCAGCGTATGACAAAGAACGAAAACGAAGATATGGTAAAAATCCGGCAGCCGCTACAGACTCTTGCATATACTGGCACGAGGCTTTCGAAAGAGCTGGAAGATATCATTGCCGATGAAGTGAATGTTAAGAAGGTAAAGCACTCCAGACCAGAGGGGGAAAGCTTTATGGTGGAGCTTGATAAAGCTATAACTCCCGAGCTCAAACGCGAAGGCTTGGCACGTGAAGTAATCCGTCATATACAAAGCGCACGCAAGAAGGCCGGTCTTAATGTAGATGACAGGATAGTATTTAACTTTGCTACTGAAGATAAAGAGCTACAAAAGGCGTTTGACGAGCACATCAACATAATCTCAGGCGAAGTGCTTGGCAAGTTATGTAATAAAGCGGAGCATTTTGATTACTTGGTGGAAGTTTCAATTGAAGGCAAAGTGGCGAAAATTAGTTTAAACAAAGCAAAATAACCATAGCTAACACTTTACAGATAAGAGAAAATTTGGTATTATCTCATGGTAACTAAATTTTCTGGAAGAAAGAAGATAGATGAAAAAAGCAGTAATTAACACCGGCGGCAAGCAATACCTCGTATCAGAAGGTGAAACTTTGGCTGTTGAGTCGCTAAAAACTGACGCAAAAACAGTAGACTTTGAAGCGTTATTAGTGATCGATGGTGATAAAGTCCAAGTTGGTGCTCCAACTGTAAAAGGTGCGAAGGTATCTGCAGAGATTATTAACGCAGATGCGCGTGCAGATAAAGTAACGGCTATCCGCTACAAGGCTAAAAAGCGTGTACGCAAAGTTCGTGGACATCGCCAACACCAAGCTGAAATAAAGATTACAAAAATAGCCTAGGGTATATATCAGCTCAGAAAATACCGCTGCATTACCGCGGCGGTATTTTTGTATAGGCATGCAATATCGGCCATAATAACCGAGTGGCTGTGGATAAATATAAGCATTTTTTTATTGAATTGTAATTCACACAACGAAAAAATTTTAGCTTTCGATAGATAAAAACTTATAGAAACAGCTAAAATAGTAGCTTTGTAGAATAATATACAACAATTAAAAATGATTTTTGTAATAAAAAATAGAGTACTAAATTTTTCAGATTTACTTCTTTACATACCTTGAAAAACACCTTATACGCCCGCATACTAATAGGCAGTTTGTAAAAACACAAACAAAGCTCGTAAAAAGCGAGCACAAAAATTAATACAAAAATGACGCAACAAACATCTATAAAACAGGTACTGTTTGGGCGCACCCAAAGATACATTTGGCTGTGCTTGTTCTTTGTTGCGCTACTTCTGTTGAGTACATTTTTTAATTCTCCAAAAACAGCTACTGCAGCTGCGAGTACAACCATGAACTTCCAAGCTCGCTTATTACAGAGTTCTGGCGCACTGGTAGCAGATGGCAACTATAATGTTGAGTTCAAGCTTTATAATGTCAGCACTAGTGGCTCACCCCTATGGACTGAAACATACCAGCAAACAAACCGTGTACGCGTAGCAAACGGTTATCTAACAGTAAACTTAGGCTCGCTTCAGGCATTTCCAAATATTAATTGGGATCAAGAGCTGTGGCTAACGATGAATATTGGCGGTACTGATGACACTACGCCCGTATGGGATGGTGAGATGACACCGCGCCTCAAGCTCACGGCAGTGCCTCATGCGTTTACTGCAAGTAAGCTTCAGCAAACGAACGGTGCTAATACAAGCACGTTAGGATTTGATACGCAGAGTCAATCGAATAATATCTTGCTTCCTGATGAAAGCGGTACTGTTTGTTTGCAAGGTAGCGCAAACTGTGGCTTTGTATCGGGCTCTGCTGGTGATTTTATTCAAAACAGTACTAGTCCACAGACAGGCAATTTCAATATTAGTGGCAGTGGAACAATAGGGGGCACCTTAAGTGTAGCTACAATAGACAGAGCGACTGCTGGGACGCTCAATATAGGCACGACTACAGCTACGGCGGTGACAATTGGTAGGATATCGGGTACGGTTAATGTTGCTGGTGGCAACATTAACCTACAAGGAAATACTGCTATCTCGGCAGGAAACACCCTGACGGTGAGTTCAGGGGAATTAGCGATAACAGGGCGTAGTTCAGGTTCAAACACGGCTCTGCGTGTAAATAACCACACATCCACAGGTAATATATTTGTTGCTCAGGATGCAGCTACTGATGTATTTGTTATTGCGGACGGTGGCTCTGTTTTATCTAAAACCAACTCTTCTACTGGTTTCCAGATTCAAAATACAAGTGCCACAAGCAATTTATTTATAGCGGATACAACAAATACTCGTATAGGTATTGGTGCGACACCCGCAAATAGTCTTTTGACAATAGGTACAAATACCACCAATGCAGCAGGAGGCGTAACATTTGGGACAGACACCAATCTTTATCGTAGTGCGGCAGATACTTTAAAGACTGATGATACATTTGACGCGGCAGCGTTTAGCGTGGGCGGTACTGCTGGTCTGGCTGTAACATGTTCTGCGGGGCAGATGCTCCAAGATCAAGTGGTTGTTGGAGGTATAGTTACTAGCGGTACTTGTGTGAGTGGTGGCGCCTCAAGCTTACAGGGCGCATATAACGGAGGTAATACTGTCCTGACTAATGACGGAGAAGATATTAGCTTTACGCTTGCTGATACGACTACGGATAGTAACTTTATTATTAATGTCGAAGACGGCTCAACGGGTAAGTTTGCAATTCAAAGCGATAGTAATGATACATTCTCTGTTGATGCAAATGGCAATGTATTGTCGAAGACCGTTACAAATTCTACCAACGCATTTCAGGTGCAGAATGCGAATGGGGATAGCTTGCTTAATATAGATAGTGCGAATAATGTAATCACACTTGGCGGTAATAATAGTGGCGAACTCCAACAATGGCAGACAACTACTGCATTGCCTAATCCTCGCTGGTTCTCTACGTCAGCTGTGGCAAACGGGTATGTATATGTAATCGGTGGGGCACAGGCCAGCGGCGACCCACGTGATACGGTTTATTACGCCAAGATCAATAGTGATGGAACGGTTGGCTCATGGGTAGAATCGACAAACGATCTGCCTACTAATCTTCAGGCACATAGTACTGTCGCTACAAACGGATATATATATGTGATAGGTGGGAACAACGGTTCAGGTGCTACAACCAACGTATATGGTGCTAAATTAAATAGCGATGGTAGCACTAGCCCCTGGTATCCGCAACCATCAATAGGTGCGGGTAGCTATTGGCATAAGACTGTGGCTGCAAACGGCTATATATATGGCATGGGCGGTTACAGCGGCTCTGGCAACTATGATGATGTGGTACGTGCAAAGGTTAACAGTGACGGCACATTAGGAACATGGACTTCACTGGATGATTTGCCAACAGGATTGCAGTCATTCGGAACTGTTGTAGCAAACGGCTACATATACGTGATTGGTGGCTATAACGGTAGCACATTCAGTGACGAAATCCATTACGCCAAAATCAATGGTGACGGCTCGCTCGGTACCTGGAATACCGATACAGATGTATTGCCACTCGGCCTAGACTCACTCCAGTCGGTAGTGATGAATGGTTATGTATATGTAATTGGCGGACATGACGGTACAAGTGTTCAAAGTAACGTGTACTATGCCAAACTTGAGAAAAATGGCGGTACAGGGCCGTGGCAGACGGCTGTAAATGGCTTGCCCGAGGTACGAAGCCAAGCTACAGCAGTTACAAACAATGGTTATATGTACCTTATAGGCGGGCGAGGGCCAGCACTTACCCCAACACCAGTTAATACTGTATATTACACCTCCGGTCAACGGCTAATGGTGGGCGGCTCCCTTGATTTAGTTGGCTTATCTGACAGTGATTTGGCAGATGAAGGAAGCTTAGGTGGTTCTTTGACTGCGGGCAATACAAATATCGTCGGTACGCTACAGGTGCGCGGAGATACCTCCTTTGCACAGAGTGTAACTGTAGGTGGAAATCTAAACGTAAACGGTTCGGTAACATTCAATAATGACACAGATTCTGCGAATGCATTTAGGATACAAAATGCAGCTGGTTACGACATACTAAATGTAAGTACTGCGCATAATGGTAGTAATGGAGCAGTACAGATAGCAGAGGGAGCTTACTTAGATCTTAGTTCAGGAAATTCAGAAGCCTGGTTAATGTACGAGGCTAACTACCTTGAGTTAGGTGTAGATGGCAATTACGGTGTGTGGGCAGACCAATTTAGTTTTGGAAGTTTTGATGGCAGTGAGACATTCTTCACGATAAACGAATACGGAGATACTGTATTTAGAAGCGGCATAGGTGATGACTACGAGCACGCGTTCCAAATCCAAAATTCAGGTGGCGGAGTACTGTTTAATGCGGATACAGAAAATATGCGGATTGGTATAGGTACCGATACGCCCGAGGTTGAACTTCATATTATGGGACAGGGCGCAGGTGGTTCAGGGGCAAAATTAGCGTTCGGAGATTACGATGCTGATAGCCAGCAGAATGTATTTATCGGTGAACGTGGCTCTGGTGATAGTGACCAGATGCAAATACAAGGTAGGAATGGCATTGTATTCACGACAGGGGAAAATGCCCAACATATTAATCTGGAAATTGACAGCGTAGGCGCTGCGTATTTCCAGAATACTGTAGATAGTACTATAGGGTTTGGCATATACAGTACTGATGATACTGAATTCTTCCGAGTCGATACCCTTAACGGGGATGTGCACATAGGGACACGCTTATTAAACGTCGATACTGATAAGGACTATGTAATTAGTAATGGTACCGCAAGTGTGGCTAATGAAATTCCAAACTCAAGCTTTGAGTCAGATATTACTAGTGTGTCCGGACGAAGTGGATATGAGAGCGACAGCGGGAACATTGACACTTCAGGCAACAATGCTCGTACAGGTTATCACGCTATGAGGGTACCTGCGGCCGGTGCGTTTGTAGGGGCAGGTGTTACGAAGGTTTTTGATGTCAGCCCAGGCGAACAGTTGTACTTCCGTGGTTGGGTAAAAACGAGTAGTGGTACAAATGGACAGGGTGGATTCTATCTGGCATGCTACGACAGGGATTGGGATAATCCGACCTGGCACAATAGCGATTGGACTAATCCTGGAACTACCTGGGCTCTAAGGTCAATTACCCTTACGGTTCCTGCGGGATGCGCCAAAATGGTCATCAGTATGACAGTGCGTGACAATAGTACTACTGGGAACTGGTACTTCGATGACCTGTACTTAACGCGTTCTGGTTTTGAAAGCCCGGCGTTATTTAAGAACGCTGAAGACTCAGATGAAGCGTTCCAGGTACAAAATTCTGCAGGAGATACTTTATTAAATGGCGACACGGAAAATATGCGGGTGGGCATAGGTACGAATACTCCGCGTGAAGCACTGCATGTTATGGGCCCTGACACTGCGAACAATGGTGGAAAAGGCAGGATTGTTATAGGTGATTACTGCCATGAAGATGATGTGACATGTACTGAGTCTGGTTCTAATGTGTTTATCGGTGAATACTATGTTCGAGGCTCTACTAACTTTGAAGATATTGATACGGACAAATTGCAAATGCAGGGCAAATTGGGGCTTCTCTTTACTACAGGTATAGAGGCCGACAAAATAAATCTTGAAATAACAGGTAATGGCTCTGCCCGTTTCCAAAATACTACGGATTCTACTACTGCCTTCCGAATCCAACGCAGTGTTAGTGCTGGGGGTGGCAATGTCTTAACTGCTGACACAACAAATAACCGTGTACTGATTGGTTCGGCAACTTCGCCAACACTCTCCAGTGCTCAATTAGTAGTCACAGTTGCAGAGGTCCAAAGTACCTTGAGGGTAGGGAATGCTACTAATGGTATTAGTTTTAACGATACTGCTACTGGAGAAAGCGGGAAGTTGCGTCTCTACGGTACAGCACGCAATACAAAGAAAATTACCCTATCTCCTGAGTATGCCGGTGCGGTACTTAGCGGTACCGGTATTGGTAGTATGACTTCGGGGGTAGATTGGAGCGCCGGAAAGAATTATTACAGATGGACCTCTACCCAATCCACGCTACAGTGGTATGAAATAGTGATTGCCGTTCCGCTGCCATCTGACTGGAGCGAATGGGCTCCCGGCACTGCAGCTATGAGTATTGAAACCTGGCGCCCGGATGGAGGAGGCCAAGGTGAGATCCGGGTATATGACACGAATGGTGACGAAGATTTCTATGTGGATGATATAGACGATGTATATAATACATGGGTGCCGTACAACTTTGACTTAAGCAACACAGGATATGTAGCAGACGGTAAAATGTATATCAGAGTCGCGTTGGGTGCAGAAAATTCATCTTCATTCCAGATAGGCGACATTACGTTAACCTACCTCAGTAAGTATTAGTAGCTTCAATAACTTTGCTTTTAAAATACTTCTCTAACTACATTGATTTGCGACTCAATGAAGTCATAGTAGTAGCGTATGTGCTAATAGATCAAGGGTGGGGTTACTGAGGTGTGCCAACTACAGAGATACTTACAGAGGGTCATATCTTCCACTAGGCTGTGAAGAAATGGTGATTAGAATTTCTTATTGAATGTTATTTATTAATTAAAATCCATCTCAATAAGCAGTCAGGCTCATTTGTATAACCTAATTATATTAACTATATAATACTAGTATTATAAGGCTATATGCGATCACGTTTGTGGTTAAGTAAGATAGTGGTATGATTAAGTACATAAAGGTGTGAACAAAAATGTCTAAAGTCATAGCGGTAAGTAACCAAAAAGGAGGGGTAGGAAAAACTACGACCACTATTAATGTCGCCGCTACACTTGCTAACAGTAAAAAAACGGTCTTAATGGTAGACCTTGATCCCCAAGGCAATGCCACGAGTGGACTTGGTATAGATAAAATCCCTGGCGCAACAAGTTATGAGGTATTGCTGGGAGAAAAGAAGCTTGTTGACGGTATCCAGGAAACCCGGATTGAGGGGTTGTATGTGTTGCCGGCAAACCAAGATTTAGCTGGTGCAGAAGTAGAACTTGTGGAGTACAAAGACCGGGAATCAAGGCTAAAGGGGGCGCTCTCTATGACCACTTTTGACTATATAGTGATAGATTGTCCACCAGCTTTAGGGCTGTTAACTTTAAATGCTTTAGCTGCTGCGGATTATGTATTGATTCCGGTACAGGCTGAGTATTATGCCCTGGAAGGGCTGGGCCAGCTCCTAGGTACGGTACAGGCTGTTAAGCAGAGTGTGAATGCACACTTGGAGATATTAGGAGTTGTACTGACAATGTATGACAAGCGGACAACACTGTCTGATCAGGTCGCGCAGGAGCTCAAGAATCACTTTGGCGATAAACTCTTCAAGACGGTTATTCCGCGTAACGTACGGTTGGCAGAGGCACCAAGCTTTAGTAAAACCATATTCGAACATGACAGGTGGTCAAAAGGGGCGAGAGCATATAAAAATTTGAGTAAGGAGATCAGTAAGCGTGTCAGCTAAAAATAGTGGCTTAGGTAAGGGTTTTGCGGCATTAATGCCCGATAATTTTGATAAAAACCTACTTATTGATGAGGGCGAAAAGGTAGTGTCTATTGCCCTGGACCGTATTCGACCCAACCCAGACCAACCAAGACAGCACTTTGATCAAGATGCTTTAGAGCAACTTGCACAGTCAATAAAAGTGCATGGTATCGTACAGCCGATTGTTGTAACTCCAGGAGGGGACGGCTCGTATAGTATTATCGCGGGTGAAAGGCGATGGAGGGCTTCGCAAATAGCAAAGCTAAAGAAAATCCCGGCACTTATACGAACGCATAAAGAATTGGAGCAGCTTGAAATAGCACTTGTTGAAAATGTACAGCGAGTGGACCTGTCCCCACTGGAACAGGCTCGATCAATCGAGCGCTTGCACCAGCAGTTTAATGTAGCGTATGAAACAATAGCGAAGCAGCTTGGCAAAGCACCGTCTACTATTAATAATATTGTGCGACTTTTACAATTGCCGAAGGAGGCGTACGAAGCATTAGCTAATGAAAAAATTAATGAAGGCCATGCGCGCGCCATTTTGGCTTTGAAACAACAGCCGCATAAACAAAAAGAACTGCTCAACGCCATTATTTCTCATGGCTGGTCCGTACGGCAGGCTGAACGATTTGTGAGTTCCATCAAGGACGGTATCCACGAGAATAAAGCTGCCCGTGCTCGCGTAAAAACTGAAACTCCGGAAACAAAGCGGTTAGGGAAACGGCTTCAGACGGCGGTTTCTATTAAGCGTACCGCTCGGGGTGGTAAATTAGAAATCGCATTTAAGAACGACGAAGAATTACAGCGAATAGTACAATTATTGGATAAAAAATAATCTATTAAAAACGTTCTACATCACCAAGTGGAAATACGCGTAGTACGAGCTTACCCACAATATCCCCGGCATCAACAGGCCCAAATACACGTGAGTCAAGCGAGTTATTGCGGTTGTCGCCCATAACAAAGACTTGGCCGTTGCCTACTGTTTCGTCGATTTTCTCCTCAGTATTCATGGTCAGGTCAAGCCCTTTGCCATAAGGCAGTGTTGTATCAGGATTGTACCCGTCAGGATGTGCTTTGTTATAGACTTTTGTGCGCCCATTTTCAATGACAACTCGGTCACCAGGCAAGCCGATCACACGTTTGATAAGCTCCTTTGAGCTGCCGTCAGGTGTTGTGAGGCCCCGTTCCGCAAATACTATAATATCGCCACGTTTTGGTATGTATGGATGCCCGGTAATACGCGCCCAGGTACGTGGCACTTTCCAGATAATCAGCCGGTCGTTGTTGTAGAGTGTAGGCTCCATGCTTGGGCCATCCACTTGATAAGAACGGAATACAAACAACATCATAAAACCTGCGACCAATACGGCGCCCAAAATAATGGCTATTGTGGAAAAAAAGGACCAGGCGCCGCTATCGCGAGCGGGCTTCGGTGAGGTATTTCTGACCTCTGTAGTATCAGTAGTGGCATTTTCGGGACCCATATATCTCCATTACTCTTGTGGGTTATCTAGTGCTCGACCTTTTACTATATAGTATTTTGTTGGCATATACCATGTTTACGCTAGCGTTTTTACAAGGTATACTAAGTGCTGCGTATTATGAATAGTTTTAGAAATGATCCTTCTAACAAGCGGTACGCACGCCAAGCAATTGATGGGTTTCTAAATACTCCTGCTAATCGTGGTGGTGCGCCGCAAAATAACAATCGTCTTGATCCGGCCAAGAAGCCAGTTTTTAGTGACAGACTTCGGGCGGATCTTCGTCCGCCTAAGTCGGTTATGGATGACTTTGACTCTGTAAAACCATTAACGCAAGACCGTGGGTCTGCGGCTAAGTCCAGTCCTGCAAAGGAGCCTATGCAGAGCCGGCGGTTCGCTAGGCAGATAGAAGATGGCAAACCCCGACGTTTTGGCAAAAGGCGCCAACGAAGTAAAAAAAACCGCCCAACGTGGCGTAAGTGGGCGCTTCGCGGAACTGTGTCCACTATTGTCGTTGTTGTAGCCCTTGGTGGACTGTTGGCGGCAAAAGGCTACCTTCGCTTAAACCAAATACTAAAAGGTGGTGGTGCGGCCGCGGCACTAGAGACTGAGGTTGACCCGACAAAACTCAAGGGTGAGGGTGATGGCCGTATCAATATTCTTTTGTTAGGTAGAGGAGGCGAAGGGCACGAAGGTCCAGATTTGACTGATACTATTTTAGTAGCAAGCATTGATCCGGTTAATAAAAAATCTGTACTTGTAAGTGTGCCGCGTGACCTCTGGGTCCAGTCAAAAGGCAGCGGTTCAAAAATCAACGCTGTATTCGCCAACGCTAAAGACAGGGCTTTGAACAAGGGCAGTAATACGGAGGCTGCAGAGAAAGAGGGTATTAATGCCGTAGAAGACACTATAGAAAAAGTTCTCGGCGTAAATATGCATTATTACGCCATGGTGGATTTTAAAGGCTTTGAACAGGCGGTTAATACTGTAGGCGGGGTAACTATGAATGTCCCAGAGGAACTGCGTGATCCAACCATGGCTTGGGAAAATAATTGGAACCCAGTGCTCGCAAAGCAGGGCGTACAAGAAATGGATGGTAAAAAGGCCCTTATGTATGTACGTTCGCGGCATGGCAGCGCACGGGGTGATTTTGATCGGGCAGAACGGCAGAGACTATTCATTATGGCACTAAAAGACAAGATTATGTCGAGCGGCACTTATAGTAATCCGGTAAAGATATCAAAACTTATGGATAATTTTGGAAACCACGCCAAAACAGATTTTAGTATGACGGATTTATTAAGACTCTACTCGATCACCAAAGGTATAAATGATAAAAGCATGGAGTCGATAGGATTGGTTGACCCTCCTCATGACTATCTGGCAACTGATATGTACGCTGGGCAATCAGTAGTGATTCCAAAAGCAGGGCCGTTCGCTTATGACGAGATACACGCGTATATTCGGACAAAATTACCCGACGGGTACTTAATAAAAGAAAATGCACCGATAGTGGTGTTAAATGGCACGACTTCAGAAGGGGTAGCGACCCAAGAGGCTGAGGAGCTGAAGACTTACAACTACAACGTTAAGAAAGTAGACAACGCACCTACAGCTGACTACCAGAATACTATTATCGTTGATCTCACTGGTGCTAATAAATACACAAAAAATTACCTAGAAAAACGCTTTAACACAAAAGTTACAAGGACATTACCTCAGGGTATACATATTCCCGAGCAAGAGCGCAAAGGGTTTGTTATAATTATCGGAAGAAATGAAGCCGCTAATCGCTAAGGTGCGGCCCAAGAGTGGATTCTCTTGGGCGGCCCATATCCTACTCCTAAGTTTACTACCAATTATTCTTTTTGTGCTGGTGCGCATACATTTCATTGTGCTTGCTGTGTTGGTCATAATTCTGAGTAAGTGGCGTATGTTCGCAGTGAAGCCAAGGTTTTGGCCCGCTAATATCAGAGCAAACTCTGTGGACATTCTCGTAGGGCTTTCAACGCTGGTATTCATGGTGGATACCAATAGCCAGCTATGGCAATTAGGATGGACGTTTCTATACATCCTTTGGCTAACTGTTATTAAACCTTCCTCCCAGTCGATTATGGTAGGTGTGCAGGCACTCATAGCATTTTTGTGGGGACTTGGCGCGCTATTTCTGGTAGGTGATGAAATGCCAGCATTTTATTTAGTATTGGGAACAGGAATCATATGTTACTTAGTAGCGCACCACTTTTTTGATGCTTTTGAAGAGGCGTATACACGGTTGCTATCGTACTTATGGGGGTTTTTCGGCGCAGGCTTAGTGTGGGTACTTTCCCACTGGCTTTTGTATTATCCATCTACCGGAGTAGTTTCGCAGCCTATGTTGCTCCTTGTTACTATCGGTTATGGCTTGGCTGCTGTATATTATCTCGACCATACCGAACGTCTTTCTCGTACCGTACGCAACCAATTCGCATTTATTATGGTTGCAATTACTGCAATTATCCTCGTCTTTTCGGACTGGGGTGATAAAATTATATAAGTCAGTAAGAGATACTTCGAGGAGGGTGTTATGGATGACGACAAAACACGGGGTGAAAAAGTAACTCAAAAAACTGAAGTTCCGAAGTCGACAGTAGAAAAGCCAGCTGCAATGACTGCTGATACAGGGGCGGAGCCGCGAAGGTCAAAGCCTTTGCAGGCAATCTTCCTTATTTTGATTGCTGCAGTCGTAGGGTTTGGCGGTGGATGGCTCGGAGCGGCTGGACGCGATTCAGACCAGACAAATTCTCAGTCTGCGCAGAGGGTTGTGCTCGACAAGCAGAGTAACCTCATTAGTAATATTGCTCAAGAGGTCGGACAAAGTGTTGTTTCAGTTAATGTGACTAGTCAGGCGCAAACTGGTGGATTCGGGTTTTTTGGCGGCCCAAGCCGTAGTGTTGAACAGCAGAGCGCTGGCACGGGCATTATTATCTCTGATGATGGCCTCGTCATTACAAACAGGCATGTGGTACCGGAAGGTACAACAAATGTCAGTTTGGTACTTTCCGACGGGACAGAATTAAATGACGTTGAAGTAGTGGGGCGGACAAGTGATAACGATACGCTTGACGTTGCATTCTTACGGATCAAAAATTCTGAAGGGCATAAGTTGGTTCCAGCTAAATTAGGCAAATCAAGCAATATGCGCGTTGGCGATTCAGTAGTAGCAATCGGCAATGCGCTTGGGCAATTCCAGAATACTGTAACGACAGGCATTATTTCTGGCTATGGCCGGAGTGTACAGGCGGGTGATGAATCAGGCTCCGGTACTGAAAGCTTAAATGATTTGTTCCAGACCGATGCTGCGATCAACCAAGGTAACTCCGGGGGTCCGTTGGTAAACGTAAATGGTGAAGTTATTGGTATAAATACTGCGGTTGCAGGAGGTAGTGCAGAAAATATTGGTTTTGCTATACCAATTGATAATATTAGCGGGCTTATAAACAGCGTATCGAAAAATGGTAAACTCGAACGGCCATACCTCGGCGTAATTTACGTATCGTTAACTGATAGTATTGCCAAAGAATTGAAACTGCCTGTCAATCGCGGAGCATACATACCGAAATCAGACGATTATGGACAGGACACAGTAATCGATGGGGGCCCTGCAGATAGGGCAGGTGTAAAGGAAGGTGATATTATTACCAAAGTCGATGATAAAGATATCGATGCACAAAATAGTTTGGCTTCACTACTTGGACAACACCAGCCGGGTGATAAGGTCAAGCTGACTGTTAACCGTGATGGCAAGACACAGACTGTTGAAGTGACACTTGGCACCATGCCAAGCTCTACGAGCAGCTAACGTAGGCTGAATTGCTGGATAAGAACATCAGTTTTATTTAATTTATAGCCAGCTTCGAGAGCAAGTTTTTCTTGCGTATGGTGCTGGGATTCCAGAGATTCAGTAAGGATATAGCGCGGTTTTTGTGATCGCTCCGCTATTTGCCGCCAAAAATTTCGATAATGCCTCAGGCCGTCTTCGCCAGAGAATAAGGCTTCGGGCGGTTCCTGGATAATTTCTGGACTCGTAATTAGGTTTCCAGGCACATACGGTAGGTTGGCAATGACCACAGAGTCTTTTAGCTGTTCATCGCTCAAGGCGTCAATAAGGTCGCCGGATACAAATTGTATGTCTGTATTGTGGTTTGCAGCATTTTTTTGTGCTATAGCCAAAGCTGCTGAACTCGTATCGGTGGCTATGATTTCGCTTCCAGGCAATTCGAATTTCGCAGTAATTGCTAAGGCGCCGCTGCCAGTGCCGATATCGATGATTTTCCTTGGCTCTATATCTTTAAGCAACTCTATGAAGTTTTCTGACTCAGGGCGGGGTATGAGCACGTTAGGATTTACTTTAAAAAACCTGCCGTAAAACCAGGCTCGTCCGCGAATGTATGCAAGCGGCTCCCGGTTGGTGCGTCTTGCGATAAGTTTGTCTAGCGTTTGTATAACTTTTTGGTCTAACTCGTATTCTGGGTGTGCGACGACCCACGCCCGGTCTTTTTGGATCGTATCTTCAAGTAATACCAAACAATCACGCCTTGGTGAATCCACCCCCGCATCCCGCAGTTTTACCATAGCTGGTACCAACCATTCGTTAAGTGTCATAGTATCAGTATAAAGTACCGACAGGGCATGAATAACTTGATTTTTAATATTAATTATGGTATAGTGTAAAGTGTAATGAATAAAAACACACACAATAAAGAAGTGATTAGGGCAGGAGAAGCCATTGTTTATCTTGAAAATGGCGAGCCTATTAAAGACTTTCCTTATAAAGGATCGAGGGTTCCTCTTGCTGAGCTAGTTGAGGGAGCTCCTACAGGAATGGCACTTATAAAATTTGCCAATGGCTTTGGACTGGCAATAAACCGCCGCGTCATAGTGTTTCTTGAGCCACCAGACCAAGATAATCGTTTTACAAAAGGATCCTATACTAGGGGCATAGAAGTATCAGATCACTTTCCTGAAGGGCTGCCAGACCTTACAATTGGTGAAGGATGGCCTGGATCTAGAGAGCCAATACAGCCAATACAAAGAGTGATGTTCAGGACAAAATATGCATATAATCCTGCGGAAACTCCAGTGGGCAGTTCTTCGCCAGCGTTAGATAGTTTATTTGATAGTGCTGAGGAAATATTGAAAGATTTCGAACGTTCACGTCTGCAATAGATAGGCTAGCAGGAATTGGGCGAGAGAGTTATTTTATTGGTTCAGAAGTTCTCGTTCGTAAGCCTGGAGTTTTTCTATGAGGTCGTCTATATCGCCACTTAAGGCTCCAGGTATGTTGCTGCGTGAATAGCCTATGCGGTGGTCGGTGATGCGGTCTTGAGGGAAGTTATAAGTGCGGATTTTTTCGGAGCGGTCACCGGAGCCAATAAGCTTTTTACGGGCATCAGACAATTGTTTTTGTTCTTCTTCGATCTTGGCTTGTAACAAACGTGAACGTAAAATCCCCATAGCTTTATCTTTATTCTTTAGCTGGGATTTTTCATCTTGGTTGGTCACCACCATACCGGTAGGCAAGTGGGTGATACGTACGGCAGAATCGGTAGTGTTCACGCTCTGGCCGCCATGCCCGCCGCTGCGGAACACGTCAATGCGCAGATCGTTTGGGCTGATCTCGACATCGGTTTCTTCGGCTTCGGGCAATACGGCTACAGTTACCGTAGAAGTATGCACACGGCCTTGTGATTCGGTAACGGGTACACGTTGTACCCGATGTACGCCAGCTTCGAACTTCATTTGTTTGTAGACGTCTTCGCCGCGAACACCAAAAATAATTTCCTTGTAGCCGCCAGCATCACTCGGTGATTCATTAATCATTTCTACTTTAAAATTATGGTTTTCGGCCCAGCGGGCGTACATACGATAAAGTTCGCCTGCAAAGAGACTAGCTTCATCTCCGCCAGCAGCTGCACGGATTTCTACGATAACATCGCGCTCATCATTCGGATCTTTTGGCGTAAGTACTTCGTCTAGCTTGCCAGAAATTTTCTCTAGCTTTTCGCTTAGTTCCTCGTGTTCCATACTTGCGAGCTCTGCAAGTTCGCCATCGGTACTCATAAGTTCCTGGGCGTCTTCTAGCTGTCTGGATAAGGTCTGCTGCTCGTCATATAAATGAATAATTTGCTCCAGTTTGCTTTGGCGCTTCGCGATTTTCGGATATTCCGGACTACTGAAAACACCAGGGTCTTTCAATCGATCCTGAATTTCTTGTAACTCATTTCGCAGTGCTTGTATTTTTTCTTCCATCTAATCAATCAGTATACCACCTCTGTTAGTATTGAGAAACAACGAGTAATTTGAAATATTTATGTAAATATATTATACTATGTTTTATGCATAAAAATGGAACACCTTGGCCGGATATTACTCGTTTCCCGGGCGAACGAAAATTAGAAGGGCCGCCAAAGCAAAGGCAAGAGTCTGTCTTTGCTGAAAGGGGTGTCGCTGATGCCGCTAATCTAAGCGTAGACACTGTTGATATGAATTCTGACGCACGTCGTCGGTATATGAGTGAATTTTTAGCTGGACTTAGCGAAGAAGGAAGACAACAGTTGCTTGACGGATTATCTGTATATAGTAACCATGAAATAAATAAGAGCCAACGATTGCGTAATCAAAGCAACTACATGATTCGGCTACTTAAAGATAATGAGCCAAAGAGGCCACTGCAAGCTTGGGAATTGAATGTTGAGCTTGATAAAGAGATAGTGGACATAATTGCAGCTAAAGATGGTGAGGAAAATGATCCATTCACTGATTTTGTAAATGAAGTGAGTGAATATATAAACACTCCAAAACATCGTAGGGACGCTTTGTTGACGAGTCGGATGAATAGTCTTATGGATGAACCATTGCAAGTGTGGTTAAAGTTTGTTGAATTAGATAGTTTTGGTGGGTCAGATACACATTTTCATACGCAGGTCGCTGACTATCGCGCTCACTTGACGCAACGCTTGCATGATATGGCCGGCAAAAATTATCTTGAATTACCTAATAGTAAACAGTTGTACGAATGGCTTTGCCTTTCAGCTTTAAAAGAAGAAAGCCTAGCGTCTAAGGATGCTCAGACAATTGCTCAAAGTCATCTGGCTAGCTTTATTACACGATGCAGGAGTGCTAACGAGAGCATTGATGTCGTCTATGAGTTTGTAAAAGCCGGCTTTATAAACGGTAATAAAGAGGTTATCCGCCATACCCTTGACATACTGTACGGTGAGACATCAATATTGTCCATCGACTCTTCTTCACTCATGGACGTTTGGCTTGGAACGGCTGTAGCAACAGGTGATAGTCGATCTAAGGCATATGAGATAGCACTTGCTAGACAACAGATGCTCAGTATGAACCCTACCCTAATAGGTGCCGCTGTAAAGAAGGCAGCTAAGATCCGGCGCAGTAGGTCTTATCAAGAACATCTGATACAACGCAGGCAGGAAAAGATAGCTATTGTTGGATACCAACAATATGAACGTGATTTACATGAAACAAAAGAAGAGCTGATGAATGCAAAACGGCGGCTGAAAGCTGTGTCTCCCGTTCGATTAAGCAGAATGCAGGATAGTAAAGGTGGTGACGAGCTAAGAGGCGTGCGGGGCCCCATCATTGAACACATAGATGAAATAAAGCATGCACTGCAGGGTCGCAAATTTAATCCCAAACGTGTAGAGGTCGGGCTATTTGTAACAGGTGAATCCCGTTATGTCAAAGGCACATCTAACGAATTATCGCGTAGTATTCGCGAATTATGTGCACAGGGAGTTGGCCAAGAGTTGGTTGAACGTAAAAACTGGGGTACGATTGCTTATTTATTACCAGAAAATATTAGTCGTAAACAAATCAGAGCCTTAGAAGAAGCCAACCGTAAGTTGAGAGCACAAATCAAGGCTGGGCAGGTGCATACCCTTAGCCCGCGAGGTGATCAAATTGAAATTACAGATTCGTTATTGACTGATCTAGGTGTTTCAAGTATTCAGTACAACATGAACTCAGTTGATAAAACGCAAACTGAAGTGGTAGTAGAAATCGGTAAGTTACGTTACAGGGCTGAACTAGATTCTGAACACAGATTAGTGGCTTTAGGCGGGAAATATTTATATCTTCCGGAGGCAGGTGCTTTTATCGAGCATGTTATATTGTCTCACCTTACCGAAATACTTTGCACAGATAATGTAGGTGAGGTTTCGGAAGAAGGTGATCTAATTAAAGAACGCAAAGCTTTTGCAACACGTCGTGCTCATCGCAGAGTACTGCAAGAAGGAGAAAAACCAACGCCTAAACAAATTGTAAAAATTTTGCGTGAGTATGGTATTGATCTTCGCCGGCGTAACCAAGAACGGCTTGCTCAAGGTGAAACAACCCTCATCACATGGGTAAGTCAGGTTGACGCTATATCTCTTGCTGGAAAGGGTGCGGTAGTCTCAAAAGCACCCAAAGCTACGGCTACGCTACATAGAGTACTCGGCAAGTAAAAGTAGTTCGCTTATAGATAAACCAATACTCATTTGAGTAAAGGATTATTTTTCGGCTTGCTTAGCTGCGGCTTTTTCGGCTTTTGCTTCTTTACGTGCGTTTTGCTTTTTAGCAGCAGCAGCACGCTTTTCTTTGGCTGCTTCAGCGGCTTTAGCGCGGGCTTTAAACTTATCAACGCGACCCTCGATATCCACAATGCGCTCTTCACCAGTAAAGAACGGGTGAGAGCTGCTAGAGATATGCACTTTTACTAATGGGTACTCGGTGCCATCAATCTTAATAGTCTCATCAGTCGCTACGGTTGAGCGGGTAATGTATGTCTGGTTGTTGTTCAAGTCCTGGAATACAACCGGACGGTAATTTTGTGGGTGTAGATCTTTCTTCATGGTTTCTCCGACTCTTATTGCCGTGGCCGGTTAGCAAGGTGAGTCATTACTTGCAGCCGGTTTGTCCAGGCAGATTGCTTGTTAATCAACGCTTAATTATACGCTAACAGTAGTAAATAAGCAAGTTTAGGGTCTTTATGATTTTTTGCTATCCATCGCCAATAGTTGGTGCATTATAATTAAAAGATGAACAAGGAGGGTGTTAGCCCAACAAACAGCGATAGCGGGTATGCAAAAGCAGTCCAGGTCGTATTAGATGAATCCAGTGAACTATTGCCTGTAGAGCTGTCTCGAAGACTCTATGCGGTAAATGCGAAATACTATCCGGAATTTGAAGGTCCTCAGAATCTCATGTTGCAAGAAGTGTATAGCGAAATACTGGGAGGAAAGCTAGATCCTGCTGAAGCAAGATTTATGGGACATGACCCGCAAGAGACGCTTGAGGAAATCAGGGTTATTATTCGAGATTATTTATCAGGCAATTTTTATCCTACTTATTTTTTGCTCACAATTTCGTATAGGCGTGAAAATGAAGGGTATATTTGTTTAGCTCGCGTAAATAATTCTTCGGTTATAATAGAGTCTGCCCATCAAAGCATTCAGGAGAAAATAAGGGAAATAGCGACAGAAATAGATCTTAATAAGGATGAGAAAAAAATTCTTTTAGAATTAAAAAATCACCTACCAAAAGTTATTGACGATTTGATTTTAGACGCTGCAGACCTACGAGAATTACTCGTATAGGACTGGTTGGTTGCATATTGTAACTACCTCTGTTACAATGAAAGTGTTAACTAATTAAGCAGGTTGGGAGTGGTTCTCTTTGTAGGTATCCGTGTAGGACTTATAAGGCACCCGATCGAAGGTCAAGAACCAAAGAAAGGTTATAACTATATGGCATCAGTTGATGTAGATATTAAAAAACTGCTTGAGGCAGGCGTGCACTTTGGGCATAAAACCAGCCGATGGCACCCCAAGATGGCTCCATACATCCATAGCAAACGAAACGGCAGCCACATCATTGACCTTACAAAGACCGTTGAAGGTCTGGATAAGGCTTTAGATTTTGTTGCCGATACAGCAAGCCAGGGAAAACAAGTGCTTTTTGTGGCAACTAAGCGCCAAGCGCAAAACATTGTTAAGGAAGCTGCAAAATCAGTGAATATGCCCTATGTGACTGAGCGATGGCTCGGTGGCATGTTGACCAACTGGAATACCATTGGTGCGCAGATCAAGGTTTTAAAAGACCTTGAAGCCAAGATGGAATCTGGTGAACTGGCTAATAAATATAGCAAGCTAGAAGTACAGCGTTACCAAGAAGAAATCGACCAAATGAATGAAATCTACGGTGGTATTAAGAATATGGCTGCACGTCCTGGAGCGATTTTTGTCGTAGATGTAAACCATGATGCGAATGCAGTACGCGAAGCTAATAAATTAGGTATTCCAATTGTAGCGATTGTTGATACTAATACCGACCCAAGCAATATCAACTATCCAATCCCTGCAAACGATGATGCTATCAAAGGCATCCAGCTAATTACGGATTATGTAAAACAAGCTGTCGAACAAGGGAAAGCAAAAGTAAAGACAGCTGATAAAGATGAGGAGGGCAAAAAATAAATGGCAGATGTAACAATTGAAGACATTAAGCGCCTTCGTGAGCTTACTGGTGTTGGTATGACCGATGCCAAGAAGGCTTTGGTAGAGGCTGAAGGTGATTTCGATAAGGCACTCAGCGAAATGCGAAAGAAGGGTCTAACTAAGGCCGAGAAAAAAGGCGAACGTGAAGCACGTGAAGGCCTGGTAGAAGCTTACGTGCATAGCGGTCGTATCGGTGTCATCGTAGAGGTAAACTGCGAAACTGATTTTGTAACCCGTACTGACGGCTTCAAGGAATTTGCACACGATATAGCTATGCACATTGCTGCTGCAGCTCCGGAATATGTGAGTATTAATGACGTACCAGAAGATGTACGCGATGCAGCTAAGGCTGAATTCATGGAAAAGGCCAAAAACGAAGGTAAGCCAGAAAATATGCTTGAGCAAATCGTAGACGGCATGCTTAAGAAGCACTTTGCTGAAAAATGCTTGCTTGAACAGCCTTATATTAAGAACCCTGACCAAAAAGTCGGTGATTATGTAAAGGAAAATATTGCAAAAATCGGCGAGAATCTTGTAATCCGCCGCTTCAACCGTATCGCACTCGGCGAAGTATCCTAGGCAAAGGGTATTGCTATGCATAATAATGCAGCATCCCAAGTTGAAGTTAGGGTTTTAACCCAATATGAACCAGAAATAGCTGCAGGGCTGGGCAGGCTTATGCTGGATCTAAGTGACAGTGTTTCGGGCGATCCAGTTGCAGCAGAGCGTTTACGGGCTATTATTGATTCTCCTGATCATGATCAGCTTGTCGCTGAACTTGACGGTCGCATTGTTGGCGCTGCTGCGCTAAGCCATATCCGCGGGACGCTTGGTGATAAAGCGTATCTTGAAGATTTTGTCACAAGTAACGAAGCGAGAGGAAAAGGTGTAGGGCACCTGTTGTGGGTTGCCATGGAAAATTGGTGCACACACAGAGGCATAACGGTGATGGATTTTACATCGAGCTATGCTCGCAAGGAAGCGCACAAGTTCTATAAGAGCCATGGTGCAACAATTTGTAATGAAACAGCACCGTTTAGGGTTACTTTTACAAAGGATAAATAGATAGTATAGTTAAAGTCATGAATCCAAACCAAATCGTAGATGATGCAAAAAAGAAATTTGATAATGCTGTAGAGCATTTCAGGGAAGAATTGAAAAAAATCCGGACTGGCCGAGCCCATCCAAGCATGCTTGATAGCGTCATGGTGGAAGCGTATGGTACGGAGATGCCTCTAAGCCAAGCTGCGACAGTCTCTGCCCCTGAGGCGCAATTACTACAGATTACACCGTTTGATCCAAATAATTTACAAGCTATTTCTGCTGCAATCCGCAACAACCCAAGCCTTGGATTAAACCCTGCGGACGATGGACGTATCGTACGCGTACCAATTCCGCCACTTACCGAAGAGCGCCGACGGGAAATAGTCAAACAACTGGGAGGTAAAGTAGAGGACGCCAATATCAGTCTTCGTAATATTCGCCGCGATGCTTTTGATGCGGTTGCCGCAGCTAAAAAGGATAAACAGATTGGCGAAGACGATGCCAAGCGCCTGGAGAAACAGATAGATGATGCAATGACAGTTGTCCGCAATGACATTGATGCGCTCGCCAAGGCAAAAGAGACCGATATCATGACGGTTTAGGCGGTATATATAAAAGTTTTATGCAAGAACGATTAGAAAGTTATAGGGAGGTTATCGATGATGCTTTGCAGCAATTTTTTACGGACTTGCCAGGGCAACTCGACATGGATCTGTCCGAATATGGACAAGATGCGCTGAGAAAAATAGAAGAGTATAGCCTGCGTCCCGGGAAGCGGATCCGTGGTGCATTGGCATGCTTTGCATACGATCATATAACTGGCCAAACTAATGGAAAATCCGGTGTGCAGGCAGCAGTCGCGCTTGAGCTCGTACAAAATTATTTGCTTATAGTTGATGATGTAATGGACCGCTCTGCACTGAGACGGGGCAAACCTACCATTCATGAATTATATCTTGCGGAACAGAACCAGGAGCCGAAAGACGTACATCTCGCTAATATGTTGGCTATTAATGTCGGTCTAATCACGCAGCATTTGGTAAATATTGTGCTGACGTATGAAGTTACTGAAAATCCGTCTCGCGTTCAGCAAGCGACGCTACTCTTGCATAAAAACATTGTGGCGACTGGTTTTGGCCAGATTGAAGACGCTTGCCAGCATACGGGTGTGAAGGTTTCGGAGCAGGATATTTTTCGTAAGTATACACTTAAAAGTGGGTACTACACGTTCGTTTGTCCCTTGCAGCTCGGTGTAGTGCTCGCGGGCAAAAGCGATCCGGAACTTTTGCGGGAAATTACTAACTTTGGGCTTGCGGCAGGAATCGCGTTCCAGCTTAAAGACGATCTACTTGGTATATTTGCTTCGACTGAAACCACAGGTAAGCCGAACACTGATGACATCGAAGAGGGTAAGTATACGTTGTTAGTGCAATATGCTCTTGAACACGCTTCAGAAATTGAGCGCCGAACGCTCATAAACCTTTTAGGTAAACAAAACGTAACCGAAGCAGAAGTATTACAGACCCAGGGTATCTTAGAAAAATCCGGCGCGAAAGCGTATGTAGAAGCAAAAATTACAGAGTATGCAGGCCAGGCAAAGGCTGTGATAGCATCTAGTAATTTCTGGGACGACAGAGCCAAGGACGTATTAACAGGGATCGTGACATACTCGATTGAACGGGAGCGATGATGGATACAGTGCCGCGTCATATTGGCATCATTATGGACGGCAACCGGCGCTGGGCCGAAGAACGTGGTTTGTCAGCCAAAGAAGGCCACACTAAAGGCCAGGAAAATTTGCGTGTTATTTCCCAGGTAGCCTTTGAAGCTGGGGTGAAGCACGTTAGTGTTTATGCTTTTTCATCTGAAAATTGGCGTCGGACTGAAGAAGAGGTAAGGCATTTGATGTTGCTGTTAGTACGCGGCGTCGATAAATACATGCAGGAATTCAATGAAGCGGGTATAAGGATTATCTTCGTCGGCCAGAGAGAGGATTTAGATACGAAAGTCGTAAAAGCCATTGAAAAAGCCGAAGAAAATACAAAAGACAATCAGAAAGGCACTTTGGTAATTTGTTTTAACTATGGTGGCCAGCAAGAGATTGTCGACGCTACTAAAAAAATTATAGCCGACGGCATACTGCCAGAAGAAATTACGAGCGATACATTAGAAGCTCACCTGTATAGCCCAGAGATTCCCCCAGTAGATCTGGTAATCCGTACGTCGGGAGAGCAGCGGCTTAGTAATTTTATGCTTTGGCGTGCGGCATACAGTGAGTTTTATTTCGTAGACAAACACTGGCCGGATTTTGCTCCAGAAGACCTTACGCAAGCATTACAGGCATATGCAGAACGAGGCCGCAGGTTCGGCAAATAATATGACAGTAAGAACTAAAAAGTTTAGGGTATAATTATAGGGTTATGTGGTTATTAATCTTGGGACTCGTATTGTTTATCGGTTTAGTGCTGGTGCACGAATGGGGGCATTATATTGTAGCGCGCCGAAATGGAGTGGAAGTCGAAGAGTTCGGTTTGTTTTTTCCGCCACGAGCCAAGGTGCTTACGAAACGCAACGGTACCGAATATACGCTTAATTGGCTGCCGCTCGGCGGATTTGTAAAGCTGAAAGGTGAAAACGATGCTGATAGACGACCGGGCACCTTTGGTGCTGCTAGTACATGGGTAAAGAGTAAGATCATGTTGGCAGGCGTAGCAATGAACTTGCTGACGGCATTTGTAATGCTTACAATTTTAGCGCTTGTCGGTATGCCAAAACTGGTTGATAACCAGTTTACGGTAAAAAGTGACACGAAAATCGTTAAAAACGAAGTGCTTACCAATACGGTTGAAAAAGGTTCTCCAGCCGAAAAAGCTGGATTGAAGCAGGGCAATGTCCTGAGGTCTATCCAGGAGGCCGGAAAGCCAGCAGATACCATAAAGAAGGCCGAAGACCTTTCAGGGATTACTAAAAAGTATGCTGGCAAAGAAGTTACTATTACGTATATAGCCAGTGGTGACCAAAAGACTGCTACAACAACACTGCGCAGCGAAAAAGAGGTCACCGATAGCAGGAAAACAGATAATCCGAAAGGCTATCTAGGTGTTGTGCCAAGTGAATATACTTTGCAGCGTTCCACATGGTCGGCGCCAGTGGTAGCTCTCGGGCTAATTAAACAATTTACGGTATTGACTTTTCAAGGCCTAGGTACGGCAATTAGCAGCCTATTCCACGGTGACACGCAAAAAGCCAGTGAGCAGGTTTCTGGTCCGGTCGGTATATTCGTTGTCTTAAAAGAAGGCACGTTATTGGGCTTTCAGTTCATTTTGATGGTTATTGCTATCATTTCCTTAAGCCTCGCAATTATGAATGCACTACCTATACCTGCGCTTGATGGCGGCCGTTTGTTTGTACTTTTAGTATCTCGGGCAATGAAAAAGCCGCTCACTAAAGAAACAGAAGAGTGGATACATGGGGCTGGTTTCATATTTTTACTGGGGCTGATCATCTTAATCTCCATAGTCGATGTCAACAGATTCTTCTAACCAATCTTCAAAAACTTCGCGGCGTTCTTCGGAGGATAAAGCTTCTATTACTATCCAGGCTATTATCATAGGCTTTTTGTTATATCTCGTGCCACCCGTAATTGCCAGCATAGTAATAGCGCTTGGCGTAGCAATAAGCGGCGTCAGCTCTGCAGACGCAGAACAGTGGCTAAAAAATGCCGCTTCTGCACAGTTTGTGTATGTGCTTATTACTGAAGCATTAATCATCGGGGCGATTACTTGGCTCTTAAAGAACCTAAAAGAAACATGGCATAGCATTGGCGTGAGGCGGCCTAAGTTTGAGCATATAGCCTATACACTGGGTGGTTTCATAAGTTATTACGCTATCTACATTGCTGTTGCTGTCATATTGTCACAGATTTTGGCACTAAACTTTAACCAGCGCCAAGAAATCGGTTTTAGCACCAATAGCACAGGTACGAACATGGCTTTTGCTTTTGCTGCGTTGGTGATTCTACCGCCAATCGTAGAAGAGATATTATTCCGCGGTTTTTTGTATACTCGTTTTAGAAGGGCACTTTCGGTAAAATGGGCAGCAGTTGCGGTAAGTGTACTGTTTGCGGCAGCCCATTTGCAGTTTGGCTCAGGTAACGCGTTATTATGGGTAGCCGCACTGGATACGTTTATACTTTCACTTGTCTTAGTGTATTTACGTGAAAAGACAGGGACTATTTGGGCAGGTGTCGGCGTACATGCACTTAAAAACTTAATAGCGTTCCTAATTTTGTTTCATATAGTACAATAGGAGCGATGAAGTACGTAGCCATCATTCTGAAACTCCTCATCCCGGTTCGCCGGTATTCTATGTAATTTTTAAATTCAGCGTATTAAAGAACTATATCTGAGGAGACAAAAATGAGACTATCACAACTCTTTACTAAAACCAGTAAAACCGTGCCAGCCGATGAGGTTGCAAAAAATGCCCAACTCCTCATACAGGCGGGCTACGTCGATAAAGTTATGGCCGGCGTATACAATTATACGCCGCTTGGCTTGCAGGTACTTGAGCATATCAAACAGATCGTCCGCGAAGAAATGAACACCGTTGGCGGACAAGAGCTTATAATGAGCAGCTTGCAAAAACGCGAAACCTGGGAAGAAACCGGTCGGTGGGATGATGAGGTGGTAGACGTATGGTTCAAGTCGAAGCTCAAAGACGAGACCGAGGTAGGATTCGGATGGTCGCACGAAGAAGCGATCATTGAGATGGTAAAAAAATACCTAGAAAGTTACAAAGACCTCCCAATAAATGTCTACCAGTTCCAGACAAAGCTTCGGAATGAGCTCCGTGCCAAGAGCGGTATTATGCGTGGGCGCGAATTCGTCATGAAGGACATGTATTCATGCAGTATAGACGCCGAACAGCACGAGAAATTTTATAACGCGACAATTGATGCCTACAACCGTATCTACGACCGCCTAGGGATTGGTGAAGACACCTACGTGACTTTCGCTAGCGGTGGAGCGTTTACGCAGTTCAGCCACGAATTCCAGACTGTCTGCGAAGCAGGTGAAGATATTATTTACTTGCACCGTGAAAAGAATATCGCGGTTAATGAAGAAGTGCTCGATGACGAAAACCTCTCAAAGCTTGGTATTAAGCGTGAAGAATTGGAAAAAGTAAAAAGCGCTGAGGTAGGTAATATTTTCAATTTCGGCACTCATAAGAGCGAGCAAACGAATTTTGTCTTTACAAATGAGCAAGGTGAACGTCAGCATGTACATCTAGGCTCATATGGTATTGGTATTACACGGGTCATGGGTGTTATCGTAGAGAAATTTGCCGATGAAAAAGGTTTGGTATGGCCAGAGGCAATTGCGCCGGCCAAGGTATATATTGCCCGTCTTGGAAATGACGATACCGTCGTGCAAGAAGCTGACAAATTGTATAAATGCTTGACTCAAAACGGCGTCTTGGTATTATATGACGACCGAGATATGCGGCCTGGCGAAAAGTTCGCGGACGCGGATCTACTCGGATTGCCGTATAGGGTGGTTATAAGTAGCAAAACAGTGGCTGCAAAGCAATTAGAAATCAAACATCGCACAAGCGACGAAACTGTCATGATGGAGCCACAAGCATTTATTGAAAAGTTAAAATCCTAAGTGCAATTTCTTGCTACAATAAGCCGAAATAAATGAGCAAAGACAGAGAATAAGGAGAGGATCATGATAAGTAAACCATTTCGATTAACACAATCAGGCATAGATGAATTACAAGCAGAACTTGATAAGTGCGTGGCTGAGCGAAGTGCGATTGCCGACCGCATTAAGACTGCACGGGAGTTTGGTGACTTGGCCGAAAATGCCGAATACCAGACCGCCCGCCAAGAGCAGGAAAAAAATGAAGCCCGCATAGTAGAGCTGGAACACATTTTAGCCAATGTGGAGGTTATTAAGACACCAAAAGGTGATAGTAAAATCCAACTAGGCTCGACAGTGAAGCTCAAGAGTAAGGATGGCAAAACAAAAGAGTTCCAAGTTGTCGGCACTGTTGAGGCCGATCCAATGGCGGGTAAAATTTCTGATGAATCACCAATCGGCCAAGCTTTGATTGGCAAAAAAGAGGGTGAAGATGTCGAAATCAAAACTCCGGCCGAAACTGCAATTTACACCATCGCTGACATTTTGTAGGGTTGTGTAAAAGGTGGAAGAAAGAGTTAAAGTATGCTTTCACCAGAAAGAGCGCGTATTACTCCCAACCAGTTTACGGCACTTGATAGCGCGGGACTAGGTATCATCGACCAAGCCCCCTATCAGTTACCGACACTAAGTGAGTTTCGAACACAGTCACATAATAATTTTAGGCTCTTTTTCTGGAGGAACCACAAAAATATGCCTACGCCTGGGCTACGAGGCCAATACAACCGGGCAGGTTGTCCTGTGTTTGAGAGATATGCCCTTCTATATGCTAACCAGCTTCATGAAAATGAAATATGGATTGATGCATTTGAGTATGTAGATCTTGATACTCTCAAGGCAGCCGGTGGAGATGGCAAAGTATTCACACGAGCAGAAAGGGATGAGTTTAACAATGTACTTATAGAGCCGCGTCTTTTCACAGCCTGGTGCCTTATGAGTCAACTTATTGATAGGCGCGACCTTGGTTATGCGAGGCATGTTGATACTTTTTACGCTGGAATAGCAACATCGTCATCAACAGCCACATATCTAGGTGGAGGTAGCTGACAGATTATACCTTCTCAGCTATACTTATACCATTATGGCGACATTAAAAGAGCTGCGCGACGAGCGTGTACGTAAATTAGAAGACCTGAGACAAAAAGGAGTTAATCCATATCCTGCAACTGCGAACAGGACGCATGCGCTTGCGGAAATTACAGAGAAATTCGAGGAATTACAAGGCCAAGCTGTCACTGTTGTTGGCCGTATTGTAAATATTCGTAAATTTGGCAAGATCGCGTTCGTAGTTATTCGTGACCAACAGAGTTCATTGCAGCTATTCTTGTCAACGCAAAATTTATCGGTAGATACCCAAGAGGTAGATTCTGGCACGCATTACGTTATGGATTACTCAAAAGTTGATGCGAAGAATGGCCAGGTCCTTTTTGATGCGTTGCCGTTGCTTGATGGCGGAGATTTTATAGAGGCTACAGGACCAGTTATCAGGACCCAAACTGGAGAAATATCTGTTGAAGTCCAGCAGTTAAGGTTACTTGCAAAAAGCTTACGTCCGCTGCCAACTGACCATGATGGATTTACTAACAAAGAAGAGCGTTTACGTCGACGCTATGTTGATATGAATGTTAATAAAGAGGTACGTGAGCGGTTTATACGCCGCAGTAGGTTTTGGCAGGCTACGCGTGATTATCTGAACCAGCACGGATTTATTGAAATCAATACACCGGTGCTAGAACATACGACTGGTGGGGCAGACGCGAACCCGTTTGTAACCCACATGGACGCGCTCGACCAGGATTTTTACCTTCGTATTAGCCATGAGTTACCGTTGAAGCGGCTGCTCGGTGCAGGGTATGAAAAAGTCTATGATATCGGCCCTCGGTTTCGTAATGAAAATTATTCGGATGAGCATTTGCCAGAGCATGTAGCCATGGAATGGTATTGGGCATACGCTGATTGGCGACAGGGTATGAAATTTATGACAGACATGTACCGCCATGTGCTTCAAAATACTTTTGGTACCTTGCAATTTAAGCTTGGTAATTTTGAGATAGACCTCAGCCAAGAATGGGAGGAGTGGGACTATGTTCAGGTTATTAAAGATCGCTATCATCTTGATCCCCTTGATTGTACGCTTGATGAAGTTAAGGAAGCGCTTGCAGACAATAAACTCGAAGTAGAACAGACCGAAAACTTAGCGCGTGGTATTGATAAGCTTTGGAAAAACATTCGGAAGGATGTCACTGGGCCAGTATGGCTGATCAATACACCGCTATTTATTAGTCCGCTGGCCAAGAAAAACTCTGACCGCCCTGAAACCGTTCAGCGCTTTCAGCCAATTATTGCAGGATCTGAGCTAGGCAATGGCTTTAGCGAACTAAATGACCCTCTGGAGCAGTTGGGGCGTTTCGTCGAGCAACAGCAAATGCGGGATGCTGGAGATGATGAGGCAATGATGCTCGATATCGATTTTGTTGAGATGTTGGAATACGGTATGCCGCCAGCTTGTGGTTGGGGTTGGAGCGAGCGTGTGTTTTGGGTATTTGAAGGCGTGACTGCACGCGAGGGTGTACCATTCCCGCAGCTTCGCAGCGAAATAGACGAAGTTACCAAAACTATTTATCCCGAACTATATAAATAAAGAATAAGGAATAAAAATAGCCCGCAAATGCAGGCTATTTTTGTATAAAGTTTACTGTTAGGCTTTTTGACTGCAACAGGTTTTTTATCTGTAGTTTTCTTTTCTAAGTATGCTTCTCGGATCTGGAAGAGTAGGTAATCGCCAATTGCGAATCCAATCAACGAACCGATGAGTCCACCGAAACCACCGCCGTAATCATAGCTATCTGCAAGGTGTAGAGGAATATTTTGCGGCCAAAGACAACGCGTAGTGTGGTATAGTGGCGGTATGGTAAAGAAAACGACAAAAGCGACCAACACAAAAAAGACCACTAAAACTACGGTAGCAAAGCCTAAAAAGGCAACAGCTGCCACCAAAAAAATAACAGCAGAAAAAGTCACGGCGAGTAAGCCGGCGAAGAAGCTGACAGCTGCGACATTATACGCATGGAATAAATGGCTTGCGCTCTTGTATGCTGCTCAAGGCGTAGCAATTCTTGTGGCTGGTGCTACCTATTCATTACCAGTAACTACTAACTTTCTCACGAAGGATGCTTTTACGAGCAAAGCAGGTGAAACACCAGTACTTGCGCCAGCGATACGGCATTTGTTTGACCTGAACCTGGTATATGTCGTTGCAGCTTTCCTGTTTCTTGCAGCTATTGCGCATATTATCTATGCTACGGTTTACAGAGACCGGTATGAAAAAGAGCTAGCAGCGCGTGTTAATCGTGCACGGTGGGCTGGATTTGGAGTTATTGGCGCAGCAATGATGGTGACTATCAGCTTATTGGTTGGCATCCAGGATATTTCACTCTTGGCTTCACTTGTAGGGCTCACGCTCATTGCAAGTCTTTCTGGACTAGCTATTGAAGTATATAGCCGCAGTACGCCACGCCGGCGATTGCCTTATGTGGTTGCATGGATTGCATGTGCATTGCCTTGGCTTGTAGTCGGTATGTATTTGCTAGGCGCAAACATATATGGCAGCGGCAATATCCCAGCATACGTATACGGTGTTGTAATCAGTATTTTTGTACTGTTTATCGGTTTTGCTTTGAATACGTACTACCAATACAAAGCACGCGGCAAATGGGCTGATTATCTCTACGGCGAACGCATCAATAGCATCCTTTTATTTCTCGCGGTGAGTGCGTTAGCATGGCAGGTTTTTGCCGGGGTACTCTTACCCTAATTGGTCTTGATGAAGACGATTATTTTTGATTTTGACGGGACAATTGCGGACAGCCTAGAGCTCGTAATAGAGATTTACCGCCAACTAACAGGTGACACGCGTCCGCTGACAGACGAAGAACGTGCGGCATTACGCAAACTGCCGGCACAAAAGGTTATGAAGTCCCTCGGTGTTCCTATGTGGCGCGCGCCGTTTTTGCTTGGAAAAGGTCGAAAGATAATGCATAGCCGTGTAAGCGAAGTCGAAGTATTTTCAGGCTTGCCTGAGGTCTTAAAAACATTGCAGGATCGTGGATATATGATGCGTATCGTGACTTCAAACAGTGAAAATAACGTGCGTGTTTTTTTGCAAAAGTATGGCTTGGAAGATTACTTTACTGATATAACCGGAAATATCGGGCTTTTTAGTAAGGCTAAAGTACTCAAACAAATAATGAAGCGAGAAAAGCTAGATCCTAAACAAACATTTTATATAGGTGATGAAGCACGGGATATTGCTGCTTCAAAAAAAGCTGGTTTGCCAATTGTATCCGTAGCTTGGGGGTACAACGACATTAGTTTACTTGAGGAACTGCAGCCATATGCCCTCGCTAAAAAACCGCACGATCTACTAGAGATTTTTTCTTAAGCGGACGGTATAATAAAGCCTGAATGGAAGAAGTAAAAATTGAGAAATTAGTGCACGGTGGGCAGGGGCTCGGTACGCTCGAAAACGGACAAAAAGTGTTTGTATGGAATGCGCTACCGAATGAAACGGTAAAAGTACGGGTTATTAAGAAAAAGCGTAGTTATGTTGAGGGGATCGCTGAAGAAATTATTATACCTTCACCTGAACGAGTTGAGCCACAAGAAGAAAATTACCTGGCGACAAGTCCATGGCAGATAATGGCTTTTGCAGCAGAAAATACCTATAAACGAGAAATCGTAACGGAACTTTTCGCGCATGAAAAAGTTGTTTTGCCAGAGTATGGTAACGTTGTGCATGATGACCGGCAATGGCACTATCGTAATAAAATGGAGTACTCGTTCTGGGGCGATGACGATGGCTTACATTTGGCTTTGTATCGCCGTGGTACCCACGGCAAACAAATTGTCGCGGGTAGCAAGTTGGCGTTGCCTGCAGTTGACGCAGCAGCAAAGGCAATGCTTTCAGAGCTGCAAAAATTAGAGGTACGTGCTAGCGATTTAAAAACGATAATTGTCCGTTGCAGCCAAAACGGTGAAGCGGCAGCCAGCTTGTTTGTGAAACCCGAGAGATTTCCGGAAATAAGTTTGCCTCAAGGGTTAAAGGGTTTGCGCGTATATCATTCAAATCCAAAAAGCCCTGCGTCAGTACAGACAAAACTTTTATACGAACTAGGTGACGTATTGCTACAAGATACGCTACTGGGTAAAAATTTTGTATATGATGTTGATGCATTCTTCCAGGTGAACATACCTATATTTGAAAAAGCGCTTTCCACTATCAAAATGTACGGGACAGGCGACGTTATAACAGATATGTATGCCGGCACCGGAAGTATCGGACTTAGTGTGGCCGGAAAAAGCGTAGACCTTATTGAGTTGGATCCGGCTTCGGCGAAAATGGCGGGCGAGAACGCCCATGCCAGCGGTTTGACTGCAACAGTTATAGAAGCCTCAACTGAAAAAGTGCTGGAATATATAACAGGTGATAAGCCAGTTATTTTTGACCCACCTCGCGCCGGTTTACATACAAAAGTAGTCGACAGGGTTTTAGAAACTGCGCCGCCAAAAATCACGTATCTTAGCTGTAACCCAGCTACCCAAGCTAGGGACCTTGCTGGGTTACAAGAAAAATACATAATTGAGTATTTTGAGATTTTTAATTTTTTCCCACGCACACCACATATTGAAACCCTAGCTGTATTACGGCGTAAATAACCGGTATAATAAAACTAATGAGTGACTACTGGAGGGAGCGGAGTTTGCCTTATAAGCCTGGGCAGAAAGCCGCGTATAAAATTTCACGCTCGAAAATAGAGCTGTTTATGCAGTGTCCGCGCTGTTTCTGGCTTGATGTGCGCTTGAAGATCAAGCGGCCAGACAGCCCGCCATTCAATATCAATAAAGCAATTGACGAACTATTTAAAAAAGAGTTCGATGCGTACCGTAAAAAGGGCGAACCGCATCCGATGATGCTCGACAATCAAATAAAGGCTATTCCGTATATCCATGACGATCTGGACAAATGGCGGCACAATTTTACAGGTGTGGCCACAGTACACCAACCAACTAATCTGCATATATTCGGCGCAGTCGACGATATTTGGGTAAACGATGACGGCGAATTAATCGTAGTCGATTATAAGGCTACAGCAAAAGATAAAGAAGTGAATATAGATTCTGAGTGGCAGATTAGCTACAAGCGCCAAATGGAAATTTACCAGTGGCTGCTGCGCCAAAACGGGTTTACAGTAAGCGACACCGGCTACTTTGTATACACTAACGGACGTTTTGACTTGGATGGTTTTAATGACCGCTTAGAATTCCGTACCAAGATAATTCCATATACCGGTACTGATGCCTGGGTAGAGCCGACAATTAAAAAAATGAAAGAATGTATGGACGGCGAAACTATGCCGCAGGTCGGCGATAATATCATGGGTGGCCCTTGTCAATTCTGTACGTATGCCCGTGACCGCACAGAGCTGACTTTGAAACACCTGCAAAATAATAAGAAATAGCTATAATAATAGCTATGTTAGATATTCAGTTTATACGAGAGAATCCGGAACTTGTTCAGGAAAAGGCAAAACAAAAAGGTTACGATGTAGACGTATCAAAACTTCTAGAAGCTGATAAAAGCCGTCGCGAGTTGCTGGCGCGGGTAGAGGAGTTACGCCAAAAACGTAATGAAAACGCCGCCAAGATGAAAGGCGGCAAGCCCGACCAGTCTCTTATTGATGAGGGTAAAAATATTAAAGTCGAGCTTGCCGAACAAGAGACATATTTGGCAGAGATTGAAGTGGAATACCAAAACCTTTTAGAGACGTTGCCAAACACTACGCCGGACGACACGCCGTTAGGCGGTGAAGAAGATAATGTTTCAGAATTTACTTGGGGTGAAACGCAGAAAGATTTTGAACCGATTGATCACCTAGCTTGGGGTGAGCGGCGCGGTGTCATTGATTTTGAGCGCGGCGCCAAAGTAGCTGGCAGCAAGTTTTATTTCCTCAAAGATAAATTGGTAGATATGGAGTTAGCTCTTTTTCAGTTTGGCTTGCAAACAGCCCGTAAATACGGCTTTACGCCGATTACGGTACCGCATATAGTAAACGGTCGTACGGCTGCTGGCACCGGATATTTGCCGCGTGATGGCGAGCGCGATATTTATAAGATTGAAGACGAAGACCTAAACCTTATTGCTACTGCCGAGATTCCAATTACCGGATACCATGCAGATGAGATTATTGAAGGTAAAGATTTGCCGCTGCTGTACGTAGGATTAAGCCCGGCATACCGCTTGGAGGCTGGTGCATATGGCAAATTCAGTAAAGGTTTATATCGCGTGCATCAATTCAACAAATTGGAGCTGTATGTATTTTGTAAACCGGAAGACAGTGAGCACTGGCATCAGGAGCTTGTAAAACTCGAAGAAGAATTATGCCAGCAGCTCGGTATCCCATACCAGCGTGTGCGAATTGCGGCAGGCGATTTGGGTGCGCCAGCCTATAAAAAATACGACATTGAGTATTGGAGCCCGGTTGATAAGGCATATCGCGAACTAATGAGCTGTTCAAATATTACCGATTTCCAAGCACGACGGTTAAATATCCGTTATCGTGGTGAAGACGGTACTATTAAACACGTCCATACACTTAATGGTACGGCAGCGGCCTATAGCCGTATGGCAATCGCAATTATTGAAAACTACCAGACAGCCGAAGGCGAGGTGGTAGTTCCTGAAGTGCTACGTCCGTACATGGGCAACGTTGAAAAGCTATAGGAGGTGTTGGTGATTGAAAAATTAGAGATGAGCGCACAACACACAACGCTTACACCGGAGTTAAAAAAATATATCACTAAAAAAATCGGCAAGCTTGACCGCTATATATCTCACCATGCGCGGGAAAGTATCCACGCTGAAGTGAAACTGAAAGAATCACGCATAAAGAATAGGCAACAGTTTACTTGCGGGGTAGTACTGCATTTGCCGCACGAAATTTTGGATGCCAGTGAGACAACTATCAATATGTTCGCGGCGGTTGATATTGTTGAAGCCAAGCTCAAACAACAGCTGAAAAAATATAAGGACACTCACACCGACAACGGTAAGTTGCATCGCCGTTTAATGCGAAGGATCCGGCGTTAACTATCGTTTTCGCCCACCACGGCCGGCTGCTTTTAAGCAGCTATGGCACAGAACTTAATAACATGTTGTAAAAGCAGTTTTTTGCTCGCACTTCTGAGGCAACAGGAGTACAATATAGGGAAGTGTAGACAAACATTCAAATAGAGGGAGTTTTGTAAGTGCATATTGTTTTTAAGAAAATTCTTGGCGATCCACAGGCTAAGACTGTCAAACGGCTTCGAAAACGTGTAAAAGCAGTCAATGCGTTAGAGGACAAGTATAAAAAATTATCGGATACTAAGCTTCAGGGACAGACTGAAGTATTAAAAAAACGTCTGAAAAAAGAATCTCTGGACGCGATTTTACCTGATGCGTTTGCAGTAGTCCGTGAAGCGGCCGGCCGCGTGCTTGGCATGCGTCATTTCGACGTACAGCTCATCGGTGGTATGGTGTTGCACGAAGGCAATGTTGCAGAGATGAAGACCGGTGAAGGTAAGACATTGGTTGCAACTGCACCGGTATATTTAAATGCGCTGACTGGCAAAGGCGTGCACGTGGTAACGGTAAATGATTATTTGGCTCAGCGTGATGCTGGTTGGATGGGCCAAGTTTATGATTTCTTAGGCTTAAGCGTGAGTGTGATTATTGCTGATGAATCATTTATGTTTGATTCAAGATTTACTAACAAAGACCATGATGATGAACGTCTAAAACATCTTCGTCCATGTACACGTCAAGAAGCTTATGCCGCAGATGTAACATATGGTACGAATAATGAATTTGGTTTTGATTATTTACGTGACAACATGGTGCGCGAAGTTGACCAACTTCGTCAGCGTCCGTTACATTATGCAATCGTCGATGAAGTGGACTCCATTTTGATTGACGAAGCCCGGACACCGCTAATTATTTCAGCACCAAGCGTTACGAGCGGTAGTGCATATGCACAGTTCTCTAAGGTAGTCCGCCAACTTAAGCGCGAAGATGATTACGAGGTTGATGAAAAACGTAAGACCGTTATCTTGACCGACGAGGGCGTGGAAAAAACCCAGAAAATCCTTGGCTTGGATAGTCTATATGCTACTGAGAATATCCGGACTATCTACCACCTGGAACAAGCGCTGCGTGCCCAGGCTTTATTTAAAAAAGACAAAGATTATGTGGTGACCAAAGACGGTGAAATCGTGATCGTCGATGAATTTACTGGACGTTTGCTGCCTGGCCGCCGTTACAACGAAGGTTTGCATCAAGCGATTGAAGCCAAGGAAGGTGTAGAAGTCCAGCAAGAATCTATGACTTTAGCAACGATTTCATTCCAGAATTATTTCCGCCTGTATGAGAAATTAGCTGGTATGACTGGTACGGCCATGACTGAAGCCGAAGAATTCCACCAAATTTATAAGTTAGACGTAGTTGAAATTCCACCAAATCGCCAAATTGCCCGCGAAGACCGCAGCGACCGTATATATAAGACTGAAGCAGGTAAGTTCAAGGCGATCGCCAAAGAAGTGAAGATGCTCCACACCAAAGGCCAACCGGTACTTATTGGTACGGTATCGATTGAAAAGAACGAAATCCTTGCTAACTTACTTGAGAAAGAGGGCGTACCGCACCAGCTTTTGAACGCAAAGAATAACGAGCGTGAGGCTGCTATCGTTGCGAAAGCTGGAGAGAAAGGGGCTGTTACGCTCGCTACCAATATCGCCGGCCGTGGTACTGACATCGTGCTCGGTGAAGGTGTAAAGGAACTCGGCGGCTTATTTGTACTTGGTTCTGAGCGGCATGAATCACGTCGCATCGACAACCAGCTGCGCGGTCGAGCTGGCCGCCAAGGTGATCCTGGTACAACCCAGTTCTTTGTGAGTACCGAAGATGACCTGATGCGTATCTTTGGCGGCGAACGGATTGCTGGGCTCATGGGCCGGCTTAAGGTTGCTGAAGATATGCCGATTGAAAACCGCATGATATCCCGCAGCCTTGAAGGCGCACAAAAGAAGGTGGAAGGCTTCCACTTTGACCAGCGTAAAAACGTCGTGAAATACGATGACGTGATGAATCGCCATCGTAAGGCAACCTATGCGATCCGCCGTGATATTTTGCATAAGACCGACGTAGAAAAACGCATTAAGATCTTTATTGAAGAGGAAGCCAAGGCAATGCTTAGCTCATCATTGGCTACTACCGATCAATTCGAAGATGTTATTAAGAGCGTATTTCCATTCGACGAAGCAACACTCGATCGCTTGTTTGATTCTGACGCCGATAAAGTCCAAGACGTATTAATTACTGAAGCCAAAGAACTCTACGAAGCCCGTGAATCTGCATTTACTCAGGAAGTCATGCGTAAGATCGAGCGTGACGTGTATTTGCAGGTACTAGACAACCTCTGGATGCAACACCTGGAGAACATGGAACATTTGCGTGAAGGTATCCACTGGATGAGCGTCGGTCAGCGTGATCCGCTTGTAGAGTACCGCCGCCAAGGCCAGCTGTTATTCGATGAAATGCAGGCCAATTTGCGCCATGAAATCTTACGCATTCTCTTCCATGCCGAACCGGTAAGCGAAGAGCAGCTTGACCGTCCAATAGAAACCGAACTTACCCGTGCAGCACGACAATCAGTGGCAAACGCCAACCAAATCACCAGCGGTACTGACGTTTCAGATGAAGATTTCAAACCAACCAAGCCATCCGTGCATAAGAAAGCTGCTAGTAAGAAAAAGACGCGCAAAGCCGAGCGCCAACGTAAAACCAAGGCCCGAAAACGCCGCTAGGTATATAATGGGTTGCCAGAATTAAATAGGCCGAAATACACGTGAAACACACTGTCAGCGAACTCAAGCTCAAAAATGGCTCCAAAGGATTGCTTGTCCATATTCCTGATGCCAGTGTCATGACTTGTGAGATAAATTTCCGAGCAGGAGAGTACCTAGTAGACCCGAGTATTTGGGAAGCGCCGCATCTTATGGAACATGTGCTATTGGGCGCAAACAAACAATATCCGAAAGCCCGGATGTTTCAAGCGGAATTCGAAAAAAATGGTGCTTACAATAACGCTTCAACTAGCGCTTATGATATTACGTACGAAGCTGAATGCGCTGACTTTGAATGGGAGCGGATCCTGGACCTTACCTTAACGGCAATTACGCAGCCGTTATTCCTTGAGGAAGAATTTGTGGCTGAGGTGGGGAATGTGCGTGAAGAACTGGCGTCACGATCTAATAATCACTTCCGCCATCTTAGCCTTTCACTCCGTGAAACTTATGGGTATGCCGCAAAGACTGACCAAGAGCGCTTGGAAATTATGGACAATGTGAAGCTTTCAGATATCCAGGCGCACTACAAGCGTACACATGTGACTAATAATATGCGCTTTATTATTGCCGGCAATATTACGCCGGGTAGGCAAAAGCAGATCGAATATATTTTTGAATCAGTCGATTTGCCAAAAGGACACAGCAGGTTTGTGTTGCCGAAAGAAAAGCCAAAGCATCTAACGCATCCGCTCTATATCCATAATGACAGTGTAAAAAACGTCTATTTTTATATAGATACCTTTATGAGCAGGCAGCTGAATGATAATGAGGTCGATGCTTTAAGTTTGGCTAATACATTGCTTGTAGAGACGCTATATTCAAAGATCCTTGGTACTGCCCGTGAGCATGGCTTAGTATATGGTATGAGTTCAGGTTTTGGACAGGCACTCTTAAATAGCAACTGGTGGGTCGGGGCACAGGTTATGCCAAAAAACGTATCGAAATTATTTGAAATTATGACCCGCGAACTTAACAGTGTATTCCAGGGCGAGCTAGATCAAGCTGATATCGTCGCAGCCCAGCAGTATTCACTAGGACGGTTCCAGCGCAGTGCTCAAACTGTCGGTGGTACGGCTAGCGGTTATAGTGGCCGCTATTTCTTTGATGATGGTATTGAGGATTATTATCAGGTGCCACAGCGCATCAAGCGTATCACTAAGGACTCGATCGTAGAGATCATGCGCAATATGTTTAATGAAAATATTTGGGGATTGGGTGTATTAGGGTCATGCGGTGAAGAATTTGCTGACCAGATGCAAAACCAAGTCGCTGTACTTTGGCCGGAAGGTACAAAGCGGTAAGCTATATACATGGACGATACACTGCAAAAACTCAAGCAGCTTGAGGATGCTATTGCCGAAGCATGGCAAAAACTTAAACTCGACGCGCTTTTAGAGGAGCAAACAACGCTTGCCAAACAAATGGAACAACCGGATTTTTGGGATGATTCCCAGGCAGCCCAAGCAGCTAGCAAAAGACATGCGAACTTAACGAACCGTATTGAGCCGTGGAGTAAGTTGCGCCAAAGTGTGCATGACCTAGTAGAACTCGCCGAAACAAAAGATGAAAGTTTGGAAAAAGACATTATTGCCCAACTTACTGACCTAGAAAACCAGTTTAATCAATTGAAAGAAGAGTTAAAGTTTACGGGCCCGTACGACGGCCATGACGCGATTTTATCGATTCATGCAGGAGCAGGTGGCACCGATGCGCAGGATTGGGCGCAGATGCTTATGCGCATGTATGTGCGCTGGGCGGAAAAACACGGATATATGATACAAGCAGTAGATGAATCTGCAGGCGAAGAGGCCGGTATAAAAAGTGTCACGCTCGAAATTTCCGGCCAGCTCGTATATGGCAAACTCCAATCCGAAAATGGCGTGCATCGTTTAGTGCGTTTAAGCCCCTTTAATGCCGACAATTTACGCCAAACCAGCTTTGCTAAAGTAGAGGTGTTACCAAAAATTGAGCAAGCTACCGAGGTGGAAATTGATGAAAAAGACCTCAAGGTTGATGTATATAGGGCGGGCGGACACGGTGGTCAAAGCGTCAATACGACTGATTCAGCGGTGCGTGTGACTCATATTCCAACCGGCATAACCGTTGCTATCCAAAACGAACGCAGCCAACTGCAAAACAAAGAGACTGCTATGACTATCCTTCGTTCTCGCTTGGCACAATTACAGCTAGAGCAGCACCAAGATAAAATTAGCAAACTTAAAGGCCCAAACCAATCTGCAGAGTGGGGCAACCAGATCCGCTCATACGTGCTCCATCCATACAAAATGGTCAAAGACCTCCGGACCAAATACGAAACTTCCGACCCAGAAAAAGTCCTCGACGGTGACATTGATCAGTTTATTGACGCCTATCTAGAACAAAGTTATTAAATTGTCTCTAATATTCGAAACGGCTTACGTTTTTTGATATACTAGATTGAGTAATGATTTTGTTGGACAGGGTAACGAAAGTTTATGGTAAAAGTTCTACGCCGGCACTCGACCGGATTAGTTTGCACGTGGAGCCAAAAGAATTCGTCATTGTAGTAGGGCAGAGTGGTGCTGGTAAGTCTACGCTACTCAAATTATTAACACGTGAAGAACGCCAGACCAGCGGTAAGATCATCATTGGCGGCATTGACTATGACAAGCTGAAAGATAAAAATATTCCGTTGCTTCGCCGGAAGATTGGGGTGGTTTTCCAGGACTTTAAATTGTTGCCCAACCGTACAGTTTTTGAAAATGTGGCATTCGCACTTGAGATCGTTGGCATGAGCAGCCATGAAATCAAGCACACCGTGCCAAAAGTGCTCGATATTGTGAACCTGAAGGGCAAAGAAAACAGCATGCCGCGCGAACTTTCCGGCGGCGAGCGGCAGCGTGTGGCTATTGCCCGCGCAATTGTGCGCCAACCAAAAATCCTGATCGCCGATGAGCCTACCGGTAACCTTGACCCGAAGCACGCATGGGATGTGATTGCGGTGTTAGAGAAAATCAACCGTTTCGGTACGACTGTACTTTTGACCACTCATAACCAAGAAATTGTAAATAAATTAAAACGAAGGGTAGTAACCATCGATCACGGAAAGATCGCGAGCGACCGGGCACACGCAAGTTATAAGCTATAGACAGAAAATATGCACAGAAAATGGATTACATTTTGGCGGATTGTTCGTACGGGAGTAGTGAATTTCTTCCGGAACGCTTCTTTGGCTATCGCAGCGATGGCAGTGATGGTCGTGACACTTACTATCATCTTACTTTCTCTGGTAGTAAATACCACACTTTCGGGCACTATCAAGCAAATTACTGACAAAATTGATGTGTCGGTTTACTTAAAAGATAGTGTAACTGTAAAGCAGCGTCAAGAGTTTACACAACGGCTTGAAGCTCTGCCAAACGTTTCCAGTACCCGTTATCTCTCTAAGGAAGAGGCGCTTGAGGCATATAGGCAGGAAAACGTAAACAACCCTGAATTATTAAAGGCGATCAACCAAACTGACAACCCTTTGCCAGCGACAATCCGCGTCAAGCCAAAAGACCTTAATAAGGTCCAAGATATCCAACAGTTCTTAAACCAGACAGATAACAAAGAGCTGCAGTCCGAAGAGCCATCGTACTCTGGTGACCGCAAGGAGGCAATTGATAAGATCAGCCATGCCGCCAACGTACTGCAACGCGTAGGTATTGCTGGCATTGCTTTGTTTGCAATTATTTCGGTATTGATTATCTTCAATACTATCCAAATGGCTATATTCAATCGTCGAGACGAAATATCAATCATGAGATTGCTCGGAGCTAATACCTGGTATATTCGGGGGCCATTTGTAGTTGAAAGTATCATATATGGTATTGTTTCGGGATTGATTTCTGTCTTGCTTATTAAATCGCTCTTTATTGCGTCGTCCGGAACGCTTGAAGCGAGTAGCCTTGGCCTTTTGGATATTAGCTATGCTCAGCACTACTTTAACGATCATTTCTGGATATTGTTACTTGCCCAAGTGGGTATTGGCGTGGTCATCGGCGCAGGGTCTTCCATAGTTGCAACACGTCGTTATCTCAAGTTCAAGACACCTAAAAAATAAGTAAAAATTAACGCACCCTAACAGGGGTTTACAAACCGCTTATGGTGGTGTATAGTTTAACCTGAAGCATAAAAACAAAAACTATGCGGCAAAAATACAGTTTCCACCAGTTTATGTCATCTGTTATGCGCGGTAGTTATCGGGCTGTGTTGGTAGGCGTCGCGGTTATTGCGGTCGTTAGTTCTGTAAGTGTAACGCGGATTACAGAAGCCCAAAGCCTGGAAGAGCAAGTGCAAGCGCTACAGCAGGAGAATAAAAACAACAAGGCTGCCGTAAAAGATCTGATAGCTGCAGCCGCAAGTTACCAGGATGCAATTTCCAAGCTTCAAACCCAGATTAACCAATTGCAGGCGCAAATTGACCAAAATGAAGCGCAGCGTGCGGCATTACAGCAGCAGATCACCGAACATCAGATAGAGCTTGATAAGCAACGCAAGGTTTTAGGTGAAAACATCAAGTCCATGTATGTAAATGGCGAGATGACCACTATAGAAATGTTGGCAACGAGCAAAGATTTAGGCGAATTTGTTGATAAGGAGACCTATCGCAATGCCGTGCAGCGTAAAGTCCAAGATACCATGACGAAAATCGTAAAGTTGCAAAATGAGTTGAATGCCAAGAAAAAGCAGGTTGAGGTGTTGCTCGCTTCACTACAGACTCAGCAGGCTGTTATTGACCAAAGCCGTGCCGAGCAGGCTAATTTGCTGGCCATGAACCAACAGCAACAGGAAGAATTTAATAACAAGACTAAGAATAACCAAGCAAAAATTGATGAGCTGAACCGTCAAATTGCAGCCCAGCGCTCTGCAAACAGTAGCGGCATTGTGCCTGACGGCGGTATGTACTTTATCCGTTTCCCAGGCCCGGTTAACAAATTTAACCCTGATGCTTATCCATATAAAAACGCAGGCTTTAGTATGCAGCTTGGCCCATGTTCGTTCTATGACGCATATCCGGATTCTCCAGATGGTTGGGGTTATTGTACGCGGCAATGTGTTTCATATGCAGCGTGGGCAGTTGGCGCTTCAGGACGAAGTATACCCATGAATTATGGTAATGCTAAAGACTGGGTTGCAAGCGCACCCGCGAGTTACATTTATCGTACGCCGCAAGTTGGCGATGTGGCAATCAGTACGGCTGGCGCATGGGGCCATGCAATGTACGTCGAAGCGGTCGATGGTAACCGCATATACGTTTCACAGTATAATGTGCAGCTAATGGGTGAATTTTCGTACCAGTGGCGTGTCTGGCGCTAGATTTACCTATAGGCTTGCGACACCATGCCTTCCTGTATATTACTTATGGTAAGTCAGGGCAAAGCTCGCTATAATAGAGCGAGTTCGATATAAGTGAGGATACGTGTAAGTGGTTGAAAAACAAAATAAACAGCCTGCGGATATACCAATGCAGAAAAACAAGCGGAAATTGTTTCGTTCTGTAGGTAATGTAGTTATCTTGCTATTGGTCTTCTGGATAGGGTTAAGCGTTGGTAACGGCAACATAGGCCTACACTCGAGTATAGGAGCTAATAAGGAATTGCCCGAAAACCTAAGCTATAATAGCACCGAAAAAGTATATGACCTTTTAAAGCAGAATTTCGACGGTAAGCTTGACGTTGAAAAATTACAAGACGGCTTAAAATCTGGCCTCACCAAGGCCACTGGTGATCCGTATACTGAATATTTCAATGCCAAAGACGCCAAAGAATTTAACGAGCAGTTATCAGGCACCTTCAGCGGTATTGGGGCGCAACTGGGCAAGGATGATAAAGACAATATTGTGGTTATGTCACCGATTGCCGGCTATCCTGCTGAAAAGGCGGGATTGCGTGCCAAGGATGCCATCATTAATGTAGACGGTAGGAGTACGTCTGGCCTTTCAATCGACGAGACAGTTAATATGATACGCGGCAAGAAGGGTACTACTGTAACACTTGATATTTTACGCGATGGCGAACGCAAGCAATTTACGATTACCCGTGAGGACATCAAAATCCCTAGTGTTAAATCCGAAATATTGCCAGGAAATATTGGCTATATCCAAATTAACCAATTCTGGGATGATACCAGTGGCTTGGTTAATAAGGCAGCAAACGAATTCAAACAGGCTAATGTGAAGGGCGTAATTCTGGATATGCGGGGTAATCCTGGTGGCTCTCTGGAAGCAGCGGTCGACGTCGCAAGCGTATGGGTTCCTGGTGGTAAGACAGTCCTCCAGGAAAAACGTGACGGCAAAGTTGAGCAGACCTATACGGCAAATGGCCAGCCATTGTTGCTTAACGTGCCCACTGTGGTACTTATAGATGAAGGTAGTGCTAGTGCCAGTGAAATCGTGGCAGGTGCGTTAAAAGACAACAAGGTTGCTACACTAATAGGTACGAAGAGTTACGGTAAGGGCAGTGTACAACAGATTATAGGTTTGCAGGACGGGGCGGAACTAAAAGTGACTGTGGCACGATGGTACCGACCGAATGGTGAGAATATCGATAAGAAAGGTATTAAGCCCGACCAAGAAGTGAAAATGACTGAAGAGGATTACGCGAAGGGTGCTGATCCGCAAAAGGACGCAGCAATACAATTTTTACAAAAATAAGATAATAATCACCTTGCTTAACAGAGGGTGGATAAGGTAGTATAGAGTACATATTTGTGGAGAAATATAAGGTGGCTAATAAAGCGACAAAGTATATCTTTGTAACTGGTGGCGTGCTTTCCGGGCTGGGAAAGGGTATCACAGCCGCTTCAATAGGCAGCCTCCTAAAAGCCCGTGGATTACATGTAAATATTCAAAAGTGCGACCCTTATCTTAATGTTGACGCCGGCACGCTTAATCCGCGCGAGCATGGTGAATGTTTTGTTACGAAAGATGGCGCTGAAACCGACCTGGATCTCGGTCATTACGAGCGCTTTTTAGACCAAGAACTGACTCAATCAAGTTCGCTTATGAGCGGACGGGTGCTGACCAAAGTGATCAATGAAGAGCGCAATGGTAAACACAAGGGTGAAACCATCCAAATCATACCCCATGTCACGGGTGCAATCCAAGAGGCGATTGCCGAAGCCGGCAAAGGCTATGATGTCCATATTGTTGAGATCGGCGGAACAGTCGGCGATTATGAGTCGCTGGCATTCGTTGAGGCTATCCGTGAATTTGGTATGCGCGTCGGTAGGCAGAATTGTGTGTACGTCCACGTAGTGTATTTGCCTTATTTGAGCGTCAGTGAAGAGACGAAAACCAAACCGGCTCAAAATGCGGTGCGGGATTTGCGCGGTATAGGTATAACGCCTGATATCTTGGTGGCTCGCAGCGAAAAGCCAACATCAAACGGTGCCAAGAAGAAACTCAGTTTATTCTGCGGAGTGGAGGAGGAGGCGGTAGCGTTGCTTCCAAATGCTAAGACGATTTATGAAGTACCACTTACGTTGTTAGAGGCAGGTACCGACGAGGTTATTTGCAAGAAATTAGGTTTGGAAGTCAAGCCTGCAGATGTATCCAGATGGGAAAGTTTGGTAGCAAGGGCTACAGCTAGCCATAGCAAGAAAGTTACTGTAGGTGTTGTTGCCAAATACATGGATAATGCTGACACATACATGTCAGTGTTTGAGGCATTAAGGCATGCAGCTTGGCACAAAGACGCAGACGTAGAAATACAGTGGATTGATGCTGAGAAGTTAGGTGAAACAAGAGACACTTCCATGCTTGATACCGTAGATGGCATTGTGGTGCCAGGCGGATTCGGCAACCGAGGAGTAGAAGGGAAAATTGTAGCCGCCCAGTATGCCTTGAAGCACAAAAAACCATATCTTGGCCTATGTCTCGGTATGCAGGTGATGGTGATCGCTGCTGCCAGGAATGCGGATATTGAAGACGCGAATTCTACGGAATTTGAGCCGAATGCAAAAAATCCTGTCATACATACTATGGCCGACCAAAAAGGCAAAGAAAATACTGGTGGCACCATGCGTCTCGGGGACTATCCGTGCAAAATCATATCCGGAAGTACTGTGGAAGGGCTGTACGGCACGACAGAGATTATTGAACGCCACAGACATCGGTATGAAGCTAACAATGACTACCGAAGCCAATATGAAGCTTGGGGTATCAAAGCCGTTGGCACCTCTCCTGATGACCAATTGGTCGAAGTAATAGAAGGACTTGACCACCCGTATCTCGTAGCCAGCCAGTTCCATCCGGAATTTAAATCACGACCGAATCGCCCGCACCCAATGTTCAACGGTTTTATTAGCGCTTTGGTTGCAAAGTAAGGCAAAATCAGGCAAAGTATAAGCAGTATGGATAGTGATAATTCAAAAAAGAAAATTCTACTAGTCGAAGACGATGACGCTTTAGCGAACGTGTATATGATACGGCTTGAGGCCGAAGGTTTTGATATACGCCGCGTTGCTAACGGCGAGGACGCTCTGGCCGCCGCCCAAGAATATCGACCTGACCTTGTTATTTTGGATGTAATGATGCCAAAAGTGAGTGGTTTTGACGTGTTGGATATTCTTCGTAATACTCCTCAAACTGCTAATATTAAGGTCATTATGCTTACTGCACTTAGCCAAGAAAGTGACCGCCAACGTGCCGAACAGTTGGGGGCAGATGATTACCTTGTGAAATCTCAGGTAGTTATTGCCGATGTTGTAGACCATATTAAGCGACAACTTAACATGAATTAACTGTTACGTTTTTGTATAAAATTGAAAAGTCCCGAAGAGGGACTTTTTAAGATCTGAGAAAAATTTCTTATTCTACGGTTACTTCAGTACGGGGGACTGAGCGGCCAGAGAAGGTTTTTACCTTGCGGCGGGTAAACTTTACGACACCGTCACGGGTAGCATGGATGGTAAAGTTACGGCTAAGCATAGTGCCTTTGCCAGCGCGCTTTGTCATACCAACTTGACGTACGATAACTTGGCCGGTCTTTACTTTTTGACCGCCAAAGAGCTTAACGCCTAGGCGTTGTCCGGGGCTGTCATGAATATTTTTGGCGGTACCGCCTGCTTTTACGTGTGACATATGTTCTTTACTTCCTTGTGATTACGAATAGTTCGCGGGCTACGACCTGGTCCGGCCGGTAGTAGAGGAGTTCCTCGTCACGAACATGCACAAAACTCACTCGATTATAGCCCAATTCCTCGAGAGAGTCAAGGAGTTTTAAGTGTTCAAACTTGCCATTTGGACGATGCCAAGCAGGCAAGGCGACACAGAACCGTGTACCACTTTCAACTTGCCCAGCAATATTTTTCAAAAAACCTTTCATAATTTGGTTACACGTATTCATAACCTCGCGCAGCTTCTCTTCGCTTGGAAATTTATTAAATGGTTGTCCTAAATAACCCTCACACGCTATGCCTGCATATACAGACGAAGTTTTCGCTCTTGAGTACTTCCATGTATGATTAGTGGCGTCACCGACTTCTAGACTAAAATATCGCCATGTCGAGTCATTATCATATTCCGGAGGTCTACTGACAGGACAATTTGGCTGGTTAAGGAGCCACATCAAATTTTTATCAGTATATTCAACCATTCGGGGTTCAATATCGCTCCCATATACGTCGAAACCCATAAGTGTTGCTTCTTGAAGCACGACGCCAGTACCGCAAAAAGGGTCCAAGACAATTCCGCCGTAGATGGGGTTTGTGTCTGTCACTGCCAGGTTAACGATAATTTGCGCGAGTTTTGGAGGGAGCATACCCACGCGGGCATCACGTTTCGGACGGTTTTGGTCGCGCTTGGCGTAGGCTTCAATATCTTGCTCGACAACGGTTCGGGCAACGATTGTCCGGCCATCTGCTTCGACCAAAATAATTTCCAAACCACGCGGTCCAGTCAAGTGGTTGTGTAGCACCTGCGCCGAAGATAAGGCCTGTTCCTTATTTGGCGTAACACGTACAGATTGGTTAGTTTTAGCCCGGATAGCTTTTTTAAGCCGTAGGGCAGTGGCCTGAATTTCTTGTAGACGAACCTTATTGCCATAAACACTCAGTCCAAATTGGATTTTGCCTTCTTCAAGTGAGTCGGCAGTCATTGGTACCTGTTTCAGTAAAACCCTTTCAATTTTCCGCCAATCAGTATTGTCAACAGTGCCTATAATGTCGGCCAGCTTAATACTGCCGCCCAGGCGATTAAAATCAATAGCGTCAGCTGTCAAGCTAGTGGCAGCAACGACGTCATTAATAAGTGAAACAGTGTCAGATCCGTATAGGCTCTCCAGCTCAGCGAGGCCTAGTTTTGGCTGACGGCCTAAAAATAATAAACTTTTTACTTCTGTCACCTCATAAGTATACCGGGCATAGCGTATAATAGGGAACATATGAGCCAAAACTCCTTCTTAAGGCGGCGTTGGAAGCTGCTTTTGAATATCGCGACCATTGTGGCGATGGTGTTGTTTTTGTTTTTGATCCGTGACCAGATTGCCGAAACGATAGACAATATTGGACGGATCCACTGGTGGGTATTGTTTATTATTGCCTTGTTGCAATTATGGAACTACGATGCTCAAACCAGGATGTACACGTCACTTTTCAGAATAGTTGGAAATAAGTTTAGCTATAAAAATATGTTTATCGCGGCGCTGGAATTGAATTTTATTAATAATGTCTTTCCGAGCGGAGGTGTTTCGGGTATTTCATACTTTGGGGCGCGTTTACGTTCGGACTCGGTAACTGCTGGTAAGGCTACATTGGTGCAGATGATGAAATTGCTTATGCTGTACGTCTCATTTGAGGTCTTGCTTGTAATAGGCATTTTTATGTTAGCCGTAGAAGGTCGTGTGAATGATTTAGTGCTCACGGCTGCCGTATCTATCTCAACCGCACTGATCCTTGGGACTGGCTTATTCGTTTATATACTTGGCAGCAAACAACGTGTAGAACAATTTTTCAGATTCATAAAACGATCTGTTAATAAAACGGTACGTATTGTAACGCGTAATCCACGTCACAAAACAATTGAACTGGACCGCGTACATTTTTTACTGACCGAATTGCATGATAATTTCAAAACGATAAAGTCACGATACAAAGAACTGAAATGGCCCTTGGTCCACGCACTGTTTGCTAATCTATCTGAAATTCTGTGTATATACATCGTATATATAGCATTTGGCGACTGGGTGAACCTTGGCGCGATTATTATCGCATATTCGGTAGCTAACTTTGCCGGACTTATTTCTGTGCTGCCAGGCGGTGTCGGTATCTATGAAGCACTAATGACCACTGTATTGGTTGCTGCGGGTATACCGGTTGCCCTAAGCCTGCCGGTAACAATCACCTATCGCGTATTGACGGCTGCAATTCAATTACCTCCAGGCTACTATTTTTATCACAAAGCGCTCAATAACAAAGGTAGGAAACTGGTACCACATAATGAATAACGAGCCACTTACCCTTGGTGTTAGTGAATTCGTGGCATATGCTAACCAAACGCTAGAGTGCGCCTACCCGAGCATCGTCATCACGGGGGAGCTGGCTAATTTTCGTGTGAGCAAAAATAAATGGGTATATTTTGACCTTAAGGATGAAGAAGCGAGCCTACGTTTTTTCGGTACGGTATACATGCTGAAAGGCCCTATGGAAGACGGTATGGTGTTGAAGGTGCGCGGCACGCCGCGTTTGCATCCGCAATACGGTTTCAGTATCACTATCCAGCAGATTGAATTGGTGGGCGAAGGCACCATCAAACAGGCTGCGAAACTACTTCAAGAAAAGTTGGCCAAAGAAGGTCTTTTTGACCCTTCACGAAAAAGGATTTTGCCACATCCGCCCAAAAGTATTGGCCTTATTACCTCTACCGAGTCAGCTGCTTACGCAGATTTTACGAAGATAATTAACGCCCGTTGGGGTGGTCTTGATATTAGGGTGACAGACGTACAGGTGCAAGGAATGGATGCACCCAGCCAGCTTATACAGGCAATAAATGACTTTAACCAACATTCAGAACCTCCTGAAGTATTGGTAATGATCCGTGGTGGCGGTAGCCCAGAAGACTTACAGGCATTTAGTGATGAGCAGGTGGTGCGGGCGGTAGCTGGTAGTCGAATACCAATGCTCGTTGCTATTGGACACGAGATAGACGTAAGCCTGGCTGAACTCGCTGCTGACCAGCAGGCAAGCACGCCAAGCAACGCCGCTGAATTACTCGTTCCGGATAAAACGTACGTACAAGCGATGTTGAAGCAACACAAGCAAACACTTTTGGGCAACATCCGCATTATTTTGGATAAACAAACCCAAGAAATTGCTCAAAAATCTACATTTTTACAGCAGGCTATCACGGACATTTTAGAGCGAGCACATTTTATGTTAGACAGGCGCCAGGAGTTACTTGAAGCGTTGAGTCCTGAGCAAGCGCTTGTAAGGGGTTACGCCATCATCCAACAAGAAGCCAAGGCATTACGAAGCGGCTTGGGTCTGCAGCAGAATGATATAGTAGACATAACAATGCATGACGCAATAATTACCGCGAGTGTGCAGAAAGTACGAAAGAGGAAATCATGAATGATAAAACGCAAGATTACCAAGCCCTGAGCAAACGGCTCGACGAAGTTTTAGCTGCTATGCAAGCGCCGGATATTACCGTGGATGAAGCGATTACTTTATATAAAGAAGGCGCCCATCTTGTGGATTTACTGCAAAAATATTTGGATAGCGCCGAGAACCGCGTTACGAAACTAAAACCAAAAGACAAATAAATTCTTATGGAAATCTTGCTATACATTATCGCAGGATTGGCTATAGCTTTTGGGTTTGTCATAGCGTTTGGCGCGCCATACCTGCCTACTTTGAATCCTCAGATAAAGATAGCTTTGGATATGCTGGATTTGAAGCCAGGTGAAACTATGGTTGAGGTAGGGTCGGGGGATGGCAGGGTGCTTTTAGCAGCCGCGCAAAGAGGTTGGAATGCTGTTGGTTACGAGCTCAATCCTGTTCTTGTCGTAGTTTCCGTATGGCGCACACGGAAATATCGCAAGCAAGTTCGTGTGATGTGGGGGAACGCCTTATCGAAAAAATGGCCGCCAACAGATGGAGTATATATTTTTGGAATAGACAGGATTATGCCAAGAGTGTATACAAAAATTACTCAATCAATTGAACATCCCGTCAAATTAGCTAGCTTCACATTTACATTGCCAGGTGAAGAGCCGCTTAGGGTAGAAAAGGGTGTTTACCTTTATGAAATAAAGCCGGTGCTATAAATGCTTGCAAACAGGGGCGGACTCTATTACCATAAACGTAATGCAACCAAACAATCAAAATCCGTATTATCCACCCCGGCAGCCTGATGCCCCTGTAGTACAGCCTGTAGGTGGTAGTGCGCCACCCAGCTTTAACAACCTTCCTAAGAGCAGAGGTAGGCCTTGGGGTTGGATAATCAGTACAATTCTACTAGTGGTGTTTCTTATTGGTGCGCTTGTATTTGCCTTCTGGGCATTTGGCGAGCGGCAAGATTATAAGAACCGCTCTGATAAAAAGGCAGCGGCAGCAGTAGAAGTAGCCAAAAAGCAACAGTCAGAAGTAGATAACAAGCGATTTGCTGAGGAGCTTAAAAATCCCCTTAAGACATATGTTGGACCTGATGCGTACGGTAGAGTAGCTATAGAATACCCGAAAACCTGGAGTGGTTATGTAGTGACGAACCCTACCGCAAGTAGCGGGGCATTAGTTGACGCTTCTTTCCATCCAGATGTAGTCCCGGGCACAGCCAGCAATAGCAGCGAGAATCGACCGGCTTTGGCCTTGCATGTACAGGTTGTCAATGATACCTATGATACGTATGTCAAAAAATATGATAACTATATAAAACAAGGTGCTTTGAAGGCTGAGCCATATGCATTGCCAAAAATGCCTAATCAAGTCGGCACAAAATTCACAGGAAAGATAAGCAACCAATTAAACGGTACCGAGGTTGTTATACCGCTTCGGGACAAAACGCTTATAATAGGTACGGATACGGATCAATTCTTGCCTGATTTCAATACCTATATATTGCCCAATGTAAGTTTTGTGCCGTAGTCCGCTTTGGGTGTATACTGACTTATAGTAAATCAGTGGGGGTAACACACACGTGAAGCAGGCTCCGAACGGTGGTAGACAGGTTGCAGACCATATTTCGGACACACAAATGTTGTGTTCAATTGCCGAGCAGCTCAAGGCGCCTTTGATGTACCTTGCCAGGCAAGCAGAGCTTGCCCAGCAGCTTAACCCCGTAGAAAGTGGTGCTACTTTTAAATCGATGCAAACCCATGCTGATATGGCTTTGCGGCTAGTAGACAGTTATTTATTAGGGCTTGATCTCAGCAATAGGCAGGTTTCTCTCGAGCTTGAGCCCGTACCAATAGCGGCAGCATTATATGATGTAGCTCATGATTTAACGCCAATAGCAAAACAACGCAATACTGATATTGAACTTGTACTTGCTGGAAAGTACGGCCAAGTAATGGCGCATCCGATAGGCTTGCGGGCAGCTTTATATGGTTTAGGCTTTGTGCTTTCAGAGGTGATACATCCAGAAAAAATCCGCAATACGCTTAGAGTTGCTGCACATCGCACAAAGGGAGGTATTGTAACTGGCTTGTACATTGATGGACCGGCTGATCTTCAAACAAGTATAGCCGCAAGTAAAATTTCACAAAATATCGGGATGCGGCAGCCGTTTACCAATCTAACGGCGAGCAGCGGAGCAGGAGTTTTTGTGGCGAATACTATTTTTGATGCGATGGACACTAAATTACGGGTAGGGCGCTTTAAGAATCAGCAAGGCTTAGCTGCTACTTTACAGCCAAGCAAACAATTACAGTTGGTATAACCATGCATATTCTATTAATAGAACCAGACACAGTATTGGCGCAAATATACATTCAGGCGTTGGAAAATGCCGGGCATAGCATAAGTTTTGTCAGGGAAGCGGACGCGGCAATTCACACCGCCGACCGAAAGAAGCCTGATCTAGTCGTTTTAGAGATGCAATTAACTTGCCATAGCGGCACAGCATTTTTACAAGAATTTCGTTCGTATGCCGATTGGCAGGATATTCCAGTGGTCTTGCATACGGTAATTCCACTTGCAAAGCTTAGTCGTTTTAAGGATGCGCTTCAGGAAATGGGGGTCACACACCAGTTATATAAGCCCCATACTACTTTGCGGCAGTTGGTGTCAGTAATTAACCAATATACGCCAGTGTCGACATGAAACAACACGTTACAAAAGGAATCGTGTTGGCCCGCACCAATTATGGTGAAGCCGATAGGATTGTCACATTGCTTACGCCGGACCAAGGCAAACTCCGGCTTATGGCAAAGGGGGTGCGCAAACCCAAAAGCAAGCTGGCAGGCGGTATAGAATTATTTAGCGTCAGCGATATTACGTTTATCCGAGGTAAAAAAGATATCGGTACGTTGGTTTCTTCACGGCTTAATACGCATTATGGAAATATTGTGAAAGATATTGACCGTACAATGTTGGGCTACGAGCTTATTAAACAGCTTAACAAAGCTACTGAAGACGAGTCCGAAAAAGACTATTTCGATCTGTTAGAAAAAACATTCGAGTCGCTTAATAGCGAACATATAAATAAGGAGCTCATAGAGTTATGGTTCGCTGCGCAGCTCCTGAAACTTGGCGGACATACGCCAAACCTTCAAAGTGATACCACAGGCGATAAATTAGCGGCGGACCAGACCTATAACTTCAGTTTTGACGATATGGCTTTCAGTCCAGCAAATGGTAGCGGGCGTTTCAGTGTCGAAGGCATAAAAGTTTTGCGATTGCTTTTCAGTAATAACTCTCCCCAGACTCTTCAACAAGTGCAGGGTATGGAAAATATACTCATGCAACTCAGACCACTTATGAATACTGTACAAAAAACTTTTACAGTGGTATAATATAAAATATGAACACGTTTGATATACATGCAATCGATACTGGCGAGCGTTTGTCACGAAGAGACGCGCCCGATTTTGGATTTTTTGACACATGGAGGGATATGTCGGACGAAGCTTTGCAGGCCCATATACAGGAAAGGGCAGCTAACGTAGGCGCAAGCCACGAAACTTCTGTACAAGTAGAAGCTTCAAAAGAGAGTAATGCCATCATAAGGGTTCTGGGGCATGTATGCCGCAATGCGTATAACAGTGGGCGTTTACTCCATCCATAACAATTTGCTGCTACCAATACAACACCTGTATAATGCAGGGTAAATTATGAGTGATGTAAAACTAGAAGACATTGTAAGTTTGTGTAAGCGTCGTGGTTTTATTTTTCAGGGCAGCGAGATTTACGGTGGTTTGAGCGGTACATGGGATTACGGACCGTTAGGCGTGCAACTAAAGCGCAATATTATGAATGCATGGTGGAATTTTTTTGTTATCCAACGTGACGACATGCATGCCGTAGATGCCGCAATCCTTATGAACCAGAGAGTATGGCAAGCCAGCGGCCACGTTGATACGTTTGTTGACCCACTGTGTGAAGACACCGTGAACCATCGCCGTTATCGCACTGACCATATTCTCAAAGACAACGGTGTTAACGCCGATGGTATGACTATGGAGCAAATGGACGTTACTATAGCTGAACACAATATCAAAAGCCCAGACGGCAATCCACTCAGTAAATCACGTACTTTTAACATGATGTTTAAGACCCATGTGGGCGCAACAACCGATGAAAGTTCGGTGAGTTATCTCCGACCGGAAACCGCGCAGGGTATATTCACCAATTTTAAAAACGTTGTCGATACATTGTACCCAGATTTACCGTTCGGTATCGCGCAAATGGGTAAGGCGTTTCGCAATGAAATTAGCCCGCGCGATTTTGTGTTTCGTAGCCGCGAATTCGAACAGATGGAAATCGAATATTTCGTACATCCAGAAAAGTGGCAGGAATCATTCGAGGCACTGCTCGTAGATATCCACAGATTCTTAGATAGTATGGGGCTGCCCAAAGAGGCTATCCACGAGCTAGAGGTGCCTGATGAAGACCGCGCCCATTACAGCAAGCGCACTATTGATATCGAGTTTGACTATCCAATTGGCCGCGAGGAACTGTTGGGATTGGCATATCGCACCGATTTTGACCTAGGTAATATTGCGCGTGAATCAGGCAAAAACATAGAATACACAGTAAAAGGTACTAACGAGCGGTTTATTCCGCATGTTATCGAGCCAAGTTTTGGTGTAGAGCGGTTGTTTATGGCAGTACTCACAGCGGCATATCGTGAAGATGAAGTAAATGGCGAAAACCGCGTGTATTTGAAGCTGCCAGAGCATTTAGCACCCGTAAAATATGCCGTATCGCCGCTGCTCAAAAACAAGCCAGAATTAGTAGCAAAAGCACGCGAAGTATTTGCGGCGCTCAAAAAGAAGCATGGAAACGTGATGTGGGACGACAACGGCAATATCGGTAAACGCTACCGTCGCCAAGACGAAATCGGCACGCCATACTGCGTAACGATCGACTTCCAAACACTTGAGGACAACACCGTAACCCTCCGTAACCGCGACACCACTGATCAGGAGCGTACTAGCATAGAGAGTTTATTAAACTAATTTATTAACCATGCCTATAAAACGAACAGAAAAAAATTATTACGATATCCGCTACGACTGGATAGATTTAGAAAATTTAGCCGAAGAAAGAAGTAACAAAACCCAGACATATATGGTAACCCTTGGTAAGGTGGCGGTACCGGCTGCGATTTTTTATTTTGATGATATAAATTACTCGTATGCAGATATTTATCTTCCTGGCAGGGTGGACTTATCGGTACCTGTCCCTGGTAGGGAAAGGGTTATAGCGGTTGTCGATCCGAGTAATTTTGTGCCAGATATCATGGGTAGATCAATACAGGAGGAGTGAGCAAGTACGGTTGACGGTATACGGTTTATAGCAACAGGCGATAGTAATTTTTAAGCTTTAATTGCCTGTCACTTTTGGCTGCAAAAGATACAAAATTTTGGCTGTCGGATGAGCGAATAGCAAATTGAAGAAGAACTAAAAGAAAAATCTGGTAAATCAGAAACTATTCGCTTACCAGAACAAAAATTCGTTACAATTGAGAATGAGTAGCTTATATTACAACCACAAAAATCGGTTTATCACGCTTACGGATTTGGCGGTGGGGGATATTCCAGATAGATTAGATATCCGGGGCGAGAAGTTTATTATTAAGCCCGAATTCCATATCACGCTTGTGGCTGTGAAGTATATTGCGGAAATTATTGACAGAAATAACACTGAAAAAATACAGCTTGAAATTGTAGACGAGTTTTATAAATTTACAGAAAAATTTCCATTAACTGAGTACAAGCTTCTGAACGATGTTAGGTTCGTGGCAATAGAAGATAACAAGACTATTATCATCATGGTAAAACTAAAAGGTATAGAGAGTTTTTTTGAAACATTAGAGAAGAAATATCATAAAGCGTTGCCACTGCAACCTACACATATAACGCTATATACATTACCAACAGATACATTCGGAATACCAATTTGTTCATACGAAGAACTAAAAATTATTTCTACTCCAATAATCATACCTAAGCTCCAAGCTCTGGTATGATTGGAGATATGAACTATAAGCCGCATCACACAGCAATATCGGTTAGAAATTTAGAAGAATCTTTAGAGTTTTATAAAAAGTTAGGCTATCAGCAAGTACATCAATGGGACGCGGAAGATGGCTCTTTAGCAATTGTGCACCTAAAATTAGGCGAATCGTTTATGGAAGTATTCGCGTAT
>Ga0164243_10000452_pt1 | contig 77993 bp, 84 predicted proteins | sample OricompcompostOP_FD_108781 | JGI IMG/M metagenome (GOLD analysis project Ga0164243, IMG submission 108781) | Organic Plus compost microbial communities from Emeryville, California, USA - Original compost - Organic plus compost (OP) | ecosystem: Engineered > Solid waste > Mixed feedstock >... | reverse complement strand
CTTTCCCGCTTTCGGTAACCCTTACAACGACCGATTGGTCTGCCTGTTCTTCCAATGTGATTTCTACGGTGGTGCTATTGTCCCAGACAAAAGAAATAAAGCGGTTTTTTATTATTTTAATGGGATTCACAACTGATTTCTGTCCGGGAAATTCAGACCATTCCCATGTAAATTCAGCTCCTTCTCACAGAGGAGCCGAACTTTTAGAAATAAAATACCGTGTCATTTTTTCCGGATTTACAATAGCCGTAAAAACGTCCTCGATGGGTTTTTGTATCTGTAGGGCGGTTTTGATGATTAGTTCCATAATGTTTGTCTGTTTTTTATAATCGATGGCTTGATTTTCTCCGGGCAGATCTCGTAGAATGCCGCCAGCAGTTCTGTTGTCTTTCCCGGTTTTTACTTAAAAAAAGCAATGGTTTTCTGCAGGTTGCTGTCAATGTTTTTTACTGTTTTCAAAAAAGGGACATGCCTTAAAACGCATCGATGATCAGTTTTTTCATACCCATCATTTTTTTAAAGGCTCCGGGTTTTCTACTCAATTCTTCCCAATTTTCAGGGCATATTTGCCAGCTCAATCCATATTTGTCTTTCAACCAGCCACAAACGCTTTCTTCGCCGCCATCGGCGGTCAGTGCCTCCCAGTAGTAATCAATTTCGTTTTGATCTTTGCAGGGAATCATGAATGAAACCGATTCGTTGAATTTGAATAAAGGTCCCGCATTGATGCCGATGAAACGCATACCCAGGATTTCAAATTCGATGGTAAGTATTTTACCTGCAAAATCCTGCTGAAAATCGGCAAGCCCGTCGGCTTCAGTTTTAGGATAATAAGTGGTGTTTAGTATTTTACCGTCTTTAAAAACAGACAGATAATAATCTGTGGCTTCTTTTAAATTGTTGTCAAACCACAAGTTTGGTATTATTTTTTGTGTTGTGCTCATAGTTCTTAGCTGTTAAAAAAATTAAATTATTTGCATATCAATTTAGTACTAATTTAAAATGTTTTAGCTATTTCTTAATTGTCTTATGACAAGAATAGGCAAAATGTTTAGCTGTTATATGTTAAGACTATAGCATTTGGCGTTAAAAAACATTTTAAATGTCTTGAAAAAATGCCCCGGATAATTATTCTGTGGTTCTTTCTTTCCTATAAATGCTTAAATCCGTATTTTGATAATTTCTGACTACTTCTATGGCATTTGAAACTACATCACTAAGTGCAACGATGAAATCGCCGGGATCTGCCATCATAATGGCGTGTTTAATTGCTTCCGTTTCTTTGGATATGATCTCATACGACTGGTCAGGTTTTGCTTCTTTCATTCCTTCAATTAAAAGGTCGGTTATTTCCTGTGCTGTTCGTCCCCGTAGGTGGCGTTCCTGCCGGATGATGATATGGTCGAACATTTGTGCAGCCAGTTTACCGCAAGCTTTTATATCCTGGTCCCTCCGGTCGCCTACACCGGCAATGATACCTATTTTTCGTTGGGCATTAACATTGGTGAGGTATTGATTTATAGCTTTATAACCCGCAGGATTATGCGCAAAATCAATCATGACCTTAAATTCTCCGAACTCAAAAATATTCATTCTGCCGGGAGTATGTTGAGATCCGGGTATAAATTGGGTCAGTGCTTGTTTAATTATGCCGGGACTTATGCCTTGAATATAGCATGCGAGTACGGCTGCAAGTACGTTTGCTGTCATAAAGGTTGCTGTTCCTGCCAGAGTAAGGGGTATTTCAGAAATTTTGATTATTCTGGTACGTGTCGAATCTTTTTTTATGGTAACGTAACCGTTTTCACAAACGGCTAGCAGTGCCCCTGCATTACTGAGCTCCTCTGCAATTTCATTGTCTTCGTCTAGCGTAAAATAGGCGGTAGGGCATTCAATACGGTCCCTGACTTTCATGCAGTAGGGGTCATCCGCATTTAAAATAGCCCATCCGTCAGGTTTCACGCTTTCCGCAACAACTGATTTCACTTTAACCAGGTCATCTAATGTATTGATATTGTCAAGTTCCAGATGGTCTTCAGTTATGTTAGTAATGATTGCTATATCGCAATGATCGTAACCGATGCCTTCTCTCAATATACCGCCTCTTGCGGTTTCCAGAACAGCAAAATCAATGGTAGGGTCTTGTAATACGTAGCGGGCGCTTTTCGGACCTGTGGTATCGCCCTGTTCTACCATTCGTCCCTGGATATAGATACCGTCTGATGTTGTGAGGCCTACATTAAATCCTGCTTGTGATGCAATAAAGGCCATCAATCGAGAAGTGGTCGTTTTTCCATTGGTCCCGGTAATGGCGATAATTGGTATGCGGAAAGTGTTTTGTGAAGGATAGAGCATATCCATCACTGCACGCCCTACATCTCTTTTTATACCGTTCGAAGGGTAAAGATGCATACGGAATCCCGGAGCGGCGTTGACTTCAAGAATTACACTGCCTGTTTCATGTAGTGGACGTGTAATGTCCGTTGAAATCAGGTCTATTCCGCAAATATCCATATTCATAATTCTGGAGATGCGTTCCGCAACAAAAATCACGTCCGGATGTAAGGCATCTGTTACATCTGTTGCCGTTCCTCCGGTGCTGAGGTTTGCTGTTGTTTTTAAAATGATGTTTTCATCCTTTCTTGGGATCGTTTGCGGAGTCATACCATTCTTTTTCAGTATCTGCAGGGTCTCGTCGTCAAAAAGTATTTTTGTCAGTGGTTTTTCATGACCGCTTCCCCGTCTGGGATCATGATTTAGTTCATCAACAAGCTCGCTTATCGTTCTAATACCGTCACCGGCAATGCTTGCGGGCGTGCGCTTTGAAGCGGCTGCTACTTTATGGTCAATAACGAGTATGCGGTAATCGTCGCCTTCAATAAAACACTCTGCAATTACCTTACTTCCAAATTTACTGGCATTCACATAGGCGCTGTGTAATTGTTGCTCTGTTGTAATGTTTACGCTGGCTCCTTTACCCTGATGCCCGTTCAGTGGTTTAATCACCATCGGAAAACCATAATTTTCCAGTACTGTTTTTACTTCTTCAAACGAATGGCAGCATGCACCGTTTGGTATGGGTATGGAAAAGCGTTTCAGCAGTTCTTTTGTGCGCTGTTTGTCGCAGACGGTTTCAACTGCTGTATAGCTTGTATTCCCCGTAATGGTAGCTTCAATATGTTTTTGGTATTTGCCATAGCCGAACTGGATCAGGGAGTGGTCGTTGAGCCGGAACCATGGGATCCCCCTTTCCGTTGCGGCATCGACGATGCTCTGTGTAGAAGGACCAAGCTTATTCCGTAGATAAAGTTCTTGCATCCTATCAATGTCTTTCTGTAAATCATATTTTTGTTCTTTTATCAAAGCTTCAGCAATTCGTACGGCAGCCTGCGCGGCATATTGGCCGGCATCTGGGTCAATATAGCTGAAAACCACATGGTAAACTCCACGGACGGCGGTTTCCCGGGTTCGCCCAAAGCCTGTTTCCATACCTGCCAGTGTTTGTATCTCAAGGGCAATATGCTCAATAACATGCCCCATCCATGTACCTTCTTTTATACGGTGAAAAAAGCCTCCCGGTACACCTTCAGAACACCGGTGTGAATGCATAGAAGGAAGTATGGAGGTAATACGTTCGTAAAAGCCTTTTATTTTATTTGTGGGGAACTCTTCTAGTTCTTCCAGGTCTAAAAGCATCTGGATCAGCTTGCGTCTTTTGGTACTCCATATATTGGAGCCTTTAAGCGTTTTTATTTTCTTTATTTGCATCTTTTTTTATGTAATTTATCAATTATTATTCATTTAGGCTAATTTTAAATGGTTAATATTTAAATAAATGTCATTTTTTTTGTAATTTGTCAAATACAAAATTGCATATATGAGTATAAAGGGAAAAATGATTATTGTAGGGGGTGCCATAAATTTAGGAACAACCGATCAAAGCCCGGCGGGCACCAAAAGCACCAAAAGGGATTTCTTTTTTGAGAACGGAGTCCTTAAAAAGGTAATAGAATCTTCTGCTTCCGGTGTAACTTCAAGGATAGAATTGGTAACGACCGCATCACAAATGCCCGACGAATCTGCGAAATCTTATATTGATGCTTTCAAGCTTTTAGGCGCGGCGAATGTTGAGCATCTGCCTATTCGCACGCGGGTCGATGCAAAAGATCCACAGTACATTAAAAGGTTACAGGAAGCAGATGTGGTTTTGTTTACAGGCGGAGATCAGCTTCGGCTGACATCTACAATTGGCGGTACACTTTTTCATCAAACGCTGCTGCAAAAGTATTATCATGAAGAGTTTTTGTATGTGGGTACATCTGCAGGAGCTGCAGCAGCTTCTTCAAGTATGATTTACGAAGGCGAAAGTTCCAATGCGTTACTAAAAGGGTCGGTTGAAATAAATAGCGGATTCGGATTGATCGACTCGATCATCGTCGATACGCATTTCATACATCGCGGTAGGATTGGAAGGCTGTTTCAGTCCGTAGTAGGTAACCCTATGAAGATTGGTATTGGCTTGGGTGAGGATACAGGGCTGGTAATAGAAAATAATAACAAGATGACCACCATAGGGTCGGGTAACATTATTTTGGTTGACGGTCGTGAAATTTTAGACACAAGCCTCACCCAGGTCGCCATAGGGCAGCCTATATCCATCAGCCATATTATTTCGCACGTAATGACACGTAATGATATTTTTTACCTCGAAGAAAATAAAATTGCAATTAAAGATTCGCAGTATAAACAAAGAAATGAAAGTTTATGAAAATCATCATCCACGGCGGTTTCTTTTCTGAAGCATCCACAAATACCGAAACGAAGATTAAAAAACAGCAGGCTCTAAAAAAAATTGCGGCACTGGGGTTTGACTATTTAAAAAATCATGCTGCAATTGAAGCTGCCGCTTTCACGGTTCAGCTCCTTGAAGACGATCCGCTCTTTAATGCGGGAACAGGCTCCCAGATTCAGTCAGACGGGACTATAAGGATGAGTGCCGCTTTAATGGATGGCAGCAGTCTGAAATTTGGAGGTGTTATTAATATCGAAAAAGTAAAAAATCCCATACTCGTAGCTGAAAAATTACTTCCATTGGAAGATAATGTCCTTTGTGGTTTTGGTGCCACTTCATTCGCACACCGTAAAGGATTTGAAACATATGATCCTGAAACACCGGAAAGAAAAGCAGAATTTGAACAGAAAAGGAAAAGTTCCCGTACCAGTACCGTGGGTTGTGTCTGTTTCGACGGAAAGGGACGGCTGGCAGCGGCAACGTCAACGGGGGGTAAAGGTTTTGAAATATCAGGAAGGGTGTCCGATTCTGCTACCGTAGCCGGTACGTATGCAAATTCATTTTGCGGGGTAAGCCTTACGGGTGTCGGTGAAGATATTGTAAAAAATGCCATGGCGGCAAAAATCGTTACAAGGGTCACTGACGGTATGGGGTTGAAAGAAGCTTTTGCCAAAACCTTCGCCGAATTAAAGGAGATAGACGGTTTTGCAGGAGCTGTTGCAATAGATCGTTTGGGGAATGTTTTTCATCATAGCAGCCATCCGTTAATGGTATTTGCATCCTATGACGGAGAAAACCACGTTATATTTGACTAGCTCTGGTACGGCTGTAAAAAGTGGTAGTCTATTTATATTTAGCAATTCGTAATTTAGCATTTATTTATCACTCATCCGTTTTTGTTTCACGAACTTTACAATAGTAATCCGTTAAAAGCTGTATGTATGAAAAGTATTAAAATGCTGAGTGTGATAAATTCCTTTTTGTTATGTTGTTTTGTACTGCCGTTTTCTTCGTGCGGGCAGGGTACTTCCGGATCCGGAAGTAAAGAATTTCAAGCACAAAAAGCAGCGGGTGAACAACGGGAAATTAAAGCAGCCAAAACAGATACGGCTACTTTCGCGGCAGGCTGTTTCTGGTGTGTCGAAGAGCAGTTTAAACAATTAAAAGGTGTGCTTTCGGTAACATCGGGTTATACGGGCGGCACTACCGAAAACCCCACGTATGAACAGGTCTCGACCGGGACTACCGGTCATGCCGAAGCGTGCAGTATAGTGTTTGATCCGGCATTGATTTCGTATAAGGAATTGTTAGAGGCGTTCTTTACGGCACACGATCCCACGCAGCTTAACCGTCAGGGAAGCGATATAGGAACACAGTACAGGTCTGCGGTTTTTTACCATAATCAGGAACAAAAGAAGTTGGCAGAGTTTTACATAAACCGGCTTAATAGGGAAAAAGTTTATGGAAGCCCGGTAGTTACACAGGTGGTTCCTTTTAAAACATTTTACAGGGCCGAAGGGTATCACCAGAATTATTATCAAAACAATGCGGAACAGGCGTACTGCCGCTTGGTGGTTAAACCAAAAGTAGATAAATTCAGAAAAGTCTTCAGTGGCAGACTGAAAAACTAGTTGTTAATTAAGAAAAGGCATCCTATGAGAAAATTACTGTATTGCATAGGGATAGGCGTGCTTTTTGCAGCATGTGCTAAGAAAGCGGAAAATAAAGTTACGGAAACACCGGCAGTTACTCATTCTTACAAAACTTCATTTCTGGGATGGTATATTTATGAATAAGATGGCGTACGGGTAGTGATGCCCAGTTTACTGTAAATGACGGGAAACAGAGTTTAACAACATTGTCGGACGGTGAGGATCTCATTTTCTAATTGATTTTATAGGTGTTATTTTACTTTTTAGGTACGCTCGTCAATAAATCAGCATTTCACACCTACTGCCAGTGAAAGAACAGTGCCGGCTAATTTCTCGTGTTGTTATTGTTTTATGAGATACCTGATAAGTATCCGTCGCACATCTTTATTGTCTTGTCGTTGTTCTATAAAATCCAGTAGTTTCTTTTTGTCTGTTTGCACCGGATAAAAGCCAAAACCCTTATAAACACCATTCTCTATATACACAATTCCTCTCTCATCATCCGTCCTTCCGACAACCTCAAACAGCTTTGTAAACTTTTCAAAAGTTACCTTAGTCAGAAAATTATCCACCCGTTCATTATATGTTCCGATTGGTTCTTTAGCCAGGCAAGCCCCGTTACATTCTTGGAGCTGGTACTGGAAACAGGAATTAGGACTTTTATACAACCGGTTTATTTTCTGGCAAAGGCGGTAGCTTTCCGTAATACGGAACAATGCCGATTTGGCTTCCCTTAAGGTGGTAAAAGACGTAATTCCTTCCTTATCGGATTGTATTTTTTCGATAATCAATCCCTTATAACCATTAATATCTTCCTGGTACAAACCGTATTGGTACACCGTACGCCGCTGCGAACGGTTGTAGAGGGGCTGGTGTTTTTTAATCAACTCCGATTCGTACAACAAGGCAATGAGTTCGCTCCCCATGACTTCACAGGCAATCCGTTTGGTAAACAGCTGTATTTTTATGGATTTCCGGTCTTTGCCGGAAAAATGCTGCTGTACCCGTTTTTTGATGTTGATGCTTTTACCGATATAGATCAGTTCGTCCCTTTCGTCATAAAAGAAATAAACGCCCGCGCTGCAAGGCAGGCAGTTGATCGTTTCGTTTAAATCCCATTTCATTTTCCCCGGTTTTTCAGGTTGGCAACTTCGGCTTTCAGCTCACGGAACATACTGATGATGGTCAGGTTATCAAGATTGAAATCTTCTTTGGTGAATTCTTGTGTAGCAATACTTGCGGCATATTCCCATAGTTCCAGAACATCGGTCAACGGGATTTCGTATGGCTCGTAAAAATCATTATCGGCAGCTACCAACAGGTAGTCTTCTGTCACCTTCACCAGCTTTTTATAGGTCATTCCTTCGCTCCTTGTTATAAAAATATACCCTTTCCCTTTTTTCAAGTCACGGATATTTTCAACATATTTTCCAATGATGTACGAGCCGTCCTTATGGGGCGGCATGCTGTCCCCTTCTGCCGGAAACGCCCGGTATTTTCCCGAACCCAGAAACGGTAATGAAATGGTTTGCAGGCTTTCGATGTACTCCGGATCGGCATAGCCGTCCAGGTAACCCATCGATGCCTTATGCGGTATAATTTCGATCTGCTGTTCTTTTCCGCTGTTTACGACAACAGGCAGGATGATCCGGTTGTCGGGTAGTTCCATGATTTCCTTTAAAGAGATTTTTCGCAGGTCAACCGACAGCAACAGGTCGATGCTTACGTGGTAGTACCTTGATATTTTCAACAGTATGTCCAGCGGCGGTTCGGACGCCCCGTCTTCATATTTGGCATAACGCCCTCTGGTAATTAAAAGAGCATCGGCTACCTTTTGTTGGGACGAGTTTAACTGTCCCCTCAAATACCGCATATTTTCTGACAAAATTGACATTGCTATAATTTTTAGCAACAAATATAATTCTTTATGATATAAATCATACTAATTTTGTTAGCACAATAATGTTAAATGTAGAAGGAGGGTCAAGATGGAACGAGCTGTTGTCCATATGGATTTAGACACTTTTTTTGTGTCCTGTGAGCGATTAAGCAATGATAAGCTGAGGGGAATCCCGGTAATCATCGGTGGCGGGGACCGTGGCGTGGTGGCTTCATGTTCTTATGAAGCAAGGTATTTCGGGGTGCATTCGGCTATGCCGGTAAAAATGGCATTAAGGCTGTGTCCTGAAGCAAAAGTCATCAAAGGCGATATGGAAATGTACTCGAAACTTTCCCATACCGTAACGGAAATTATCGAAGAAAAAGCACCGGTAGTTGAAAAGGCATCCATTGATGAACATTACCTCGACATATCGGGTATGGATAAGTTTTTTGGTGCTTACAGATGGACGGATGAACTGATGCAATCAGTGACCAAACATACGGGACTGCCCGTTTCTTTTGCCCTGTCGGTTAACAAGACCGTGGCAAAGATCGGTACAGGCGAAGCAAAACCGAGCGGTAAAAAAGAAATCCGACAGGAAATGGTGCGGCCGTTTCTCAACCCGTTATCCATTAAAAAAATTCCCGGAGTCGGTGATGCCTCTTTTCAGTTGTTGTCCCGTATCGGTATCCGGCAGATACATACGCTGGCGGATATGCCGATGGAAGTCTTGCAGCAGATGATCGGAAAGCACGGTATTGATCTGTGGAAAAAAGCCAACGGCATCGATAACAATCCGGTGGAACCTTACACGGAAAGAAAGTCTTTGTCTACCGAGCATACCTTTACGCAGGATACCATTGATATTCCAAAACTAAAAGCACTCATAAGCGGCATGGTCGAAAAGCTGGCGTACCAGCTCCGCAGCGAGCAGTGGCTGACCTCGACGGTGGTGATTAAGATCCGCTATGCCAATTTTGATACGGAAACCAAACAGTGCCGAGTGTCCTATACCTCAGCAGACCATACGCTGTTAAAAGCGGTATTGGAACTGTTTGACAAGCTCTACAACCGCCGGATGCGCATCCGTTTGATCGGTATCCGTTTTACCGGACTGGTACGGGGAAGTTTGCAAATTAATCTCTTTGAAGACACGCAGGAAATGGTGGCATTGTATCAGGCAATGGATCGGATTAAAAACCGATTCGGCTATGATAAGGTGGGGCGTGCCTGCGGGTTCCGTTTTAAAATCAAGGAGGGACAATAGATATGTATCTGAATTGCCACTCCTATCACAGCCTGCGTTATGGTACCCTTTCATTGGATGAACTGGTACAGCAGGCAAAAGCGTGTAACGTGACAGCCCTTGCCCTGACCGATATTAATACCGTCACGGGCATATACGATTTTACCAAAGCGTGCCAGAAAGCGGGTATCAAGCCCATCGTCGGGATGGAAATCCGTGGCGATGCCAACCGTCTTTTATATATCGCACTGGCAAAAAAACGTTCCGGTATCGGTGAAATATGTCGTTTATTGACCGCACGCAATTGCGACAATACGGAACTGCCTTTAACAGCTCCCAATTTTAAGGATGCCATCACTATTTACCCTGTATCCAACGTGCCGGAACAGCTTAAAGAAAACGAATATGTCGGTATCCGTCCCGACCAGCTGAACATACTGATTCGTCCCCAATGGAAAGAACGTATGGCTCAACTGGTCATTTTACAGCCTGTTACCGTATCAAACAAAACAGAGCATAACCTGCACCGCATTTTGCGGGCAATTGATCAAAACGTCATCCTTTCTAAACTTGCAGAAGATGACTATTGCCGTGCCGATGAGATAATGAAACCGCAGGACGAGCTGCTTGCGGTGTATAGGGATTATCCGCAGCTGGTTACAAATACCGTCCAGCTGATGGAGAGCTGCCATTTTGAATATGATTTTACAACGCCAAAAAACAAAAAGCATTATACCGGAAGCAAGGAAAGCGATATGAAGCTGCTGACAGGGCTTGCTGAGGCAGGTCTGAAAAAAAGGTATGGTAAGAATCATACGGCGGCACGCCAACGGGTGGAAAAGGAACTGAAGGTCATTGACGAATTGGGATTCAGTGGTTATTTTTTGATTACCTGGGATATTATACGGTATAGCAATAGTTTGGGCTTTATGCACATCGGGCGCGGCAGCGGTGCCAACAGCATCATTGCCTATTGTTTGGGTATCACCGACATCTGCCCGTTGGAGCTGGATCTGTATTTTGAGCGGTTTTTAAACCTGAACAGAAAAACACCCCCGGATTTTGACATCGACTGGAGCTGGCAGGAACGTGATACCATTTTGCAATACATCTTTGATCGATATGGGAAAAACCACGTGGCGTTTTGCGGTACCAACGTGGAATTTAAGTACCGTTCCATCTTCCGTGAAGTCGGCAAAGTATTCGGATTGCCCAAGGAAGAACTGGACGCGTTGGCGACCGATCCCGTTGACCGGCACGACGATAATTCGGTGGTAAAGCTGGTACATAAATACGGCAAGCTATTGGAAAAATATCCCAATCAACGGAGCATGCATTCCTGCGGGATCATTATTTCGGAGGAGCCGATTACCAATTACACCGCACTGGAAATGCCTCCCAAAGGTTTTCCGATCGTTCAGTTCGATATGCACATTGCCGAAGACATCGGTTTTGAGAAATTCGATATTTTGAGCCAACGGGGTATCGGGCATATTAACGATACGGTTAAGCTCATTAAAAAGAACAAAGGGATCAATGTGGATATTCGGGATACTTCTATTTCTAAAGATGAAAAGCTGTGCAATGATTTTTTAAGCCGGGGACAGACCATCGGTTGTTTTTATATTGAATCCCCTGCCATGCGGGGCTTGCTGCGCCGTTTGAAGTGCGACAATTATAAAACACTGGTTGCCGCTTCGTCGATCATACGTCCCGGAGTGGCACAATCGGGAATGATGAAGGAGTACATTTTCCGGCATAACTACCCAGACAAATTTGAGTATTTCCACGAGGTTTTCAAGGAGCATCTGGGCGATACCTACGGTATTATGGTCTATCAGGAAGACGTGATCAAAATTGCCATGCACTTTGGCGGTTTGTCTGCCCCGGATGGCGACATTCTCCGCCGTGCCATGAGCGGCAAGGGACGTTCGTTGTCTGCCTTGCAAAAGGTAAAGGATAATTTTTTTGCCTCCTGTGCGGCGAAAGGGCATCCCGAAGCGTTGAGCCGTGAAGTGTACCGCCAGATCGAATCTTTTGCTGGCTATTCGTTTTGTAAGGCCCATTCGGCATCTTATGCCGTGGAAAGTTACCAGAGCCTTTATTTAAAGGTCTATTATCCGGTGGAGTTTATGGTAGCCGTGATCAACAATATGGGCGGATTTTACAGGACAGAAGTTTATGTACATGAAGCAAAAATGTCAGGTGCGAACGTACTGAATCCGTGCGTAAACAAAAGCGAATACGAAACCACGCTGTACGGCAACGATATTTACCTCGGCTTTATGCACCTGCAAAGCCTTGAAAAGAAAATAGGTCAGCTTATTCCCGAAGAACGCAGGCGGAATGGGGATTATAAATCGTTGGAAGATTTTATAAACCGTATTCCCATCGGTATCGAGGGTGTGCAGATACTGATCTTTATTGGGGCGTTCCGCTTTACGGGAAAGAACAAAAACGAGCTGCTGGTGCAGGCACGGCTGCTGTTGGTCAACTTTAAACCGGAGAACCGTAATCTTATGCTCTTGCAGGAACCAGTAAAAGAATACAAACTGCCTATGCTGGAGCGTTCGCTGTTCGAGGATGCGTTTGACGAAATAGAACTGTTGGGGTTTACCGTGAGCTGTTCGCCGTTTGACCTTTTACAGACAAGGTATAGGGGTACGGTCATGGCTAAGGATCTGGTGAACTACCATAAAAGGGAAGTGAAGATGCTGGCGTACCTTATTTCAAGAAAGCATGTGCCGACCAAACGGGGGACGATGTATTTCGGAACCTGGATCGATGTGGAAGGAAATTATTTTGATACGGCACATTTTCCGGATGCTTTGGAGAAATACCCGTTTCAGGGTGGTGGCTGCTACTTGCTTTTGGGAAATGTAGAGGTTGATTACCATTTTCCTACCATTACCGTTACCAAAATGGCAAAGATGCCGTTCATCCCCGATCCGAGGTATTCGCACGACAAGCAACGGCAGTTCGACGTACACCGGCAGATTAAGGAAGATGTAAGCATGACTCATAGGGAACCTTACCCGCAGCAACATGAAATAGGGCTGCCGAGGTTTAAACTCAACGAACTGTATGATATTAAAGATATTGCAAAAAACAAAAATTAAGTTGGAGTAGATGAAAGAAAAGGAATTTGCCATAGTAGATATTGAAACCACCGGTGGTAATGCCTCCGGCAGCCGCATTACGGAAATTGCCATTATAATACACAACGGGGCAGATATCGTCGACAGGTGGGAAACACTTGTAAATCCGCAAAAGGAAATACCTTTGCCCATTTTTGCGCTGACGGGGATTACCAATGAAATGGTACATGATGCCCCTCTATTTGATGACATTTCCGAAAAAGTATTTCAGATGCTTTCCGGTCGTATTTTCGTTGCACACAATGTCAACTTTGATTATTCGTTTGTCCGTCATCAATTGGAAGAGTCGGGATTTAGATGGACGGCAAGAAAACTCTGTACGGTCCGTGCTGCAAGAAAGATCAGCCCCGGTCTGGCATCTTATAGCTTGGGAAACCTTTGCCGTTCACTGGATATACCGATAAAAAACCGGCACCGTGCAGGTGGCGATGCAGACGCAACAGCTGTATTGCTATCCAAATTATTGGAATGGGATGAGGGGAACATCATTCCCGGCATGATAAAAAAAACAGCACAAGATCAAAGGATGCCGCCTAACCTGCCCCCTGAAGATTTCGGGCAACTGCCTGAAAAGCCGGGCGTGTATTATTTCTATAACCGTGAAAGAAAAGTAATCTATGTCGGTAAGGCGGTCAATATCAAAAAACGGGTAGCTTCGCATTTCAGCGGCAATAAGCTTTCTCTGCAAAGGCAGCATTTTTTAAGGGATATTTACGGGATTTCTTTTGAAGTCTGTGCAACGGAATTAATGGCACTTATCCTGGAATGTATTGAAATCAAAAATCTGTGGCCACGGTATAATAAGGCACTCAAGCGCTTTGAACCAAAATACGGGCTGTACCATTACGAGGCGCGGAACGGATACCGTTACCTGGCAGTTGGCAGAGTGGGTAAATTTCAACAGTGCGTTGCGGTCTTTGGCGGCATAAGGGAAGCGGTTGATATGCTCCGTGACCTGATGTCCCGGTTTGAAATTGACCCCAGGTTTTGCAGTTTCGGGACGACGGATGAAGGCTTATTACCCGGGAGGTATGAACGGGCTGTTTTACCGGCTGCTGGAACACATAACGAGAAAATAAGCCGGGTCCTTGATGAGCTAATGGAAAATAAGCCGTCTTTCTACATAATTGACAAGGGCAGGTCTGCTGGTGAAAGAAGCTGTATCTGGGTTCAGGACGGACAAATTTACGGCATGGGGTACCTGCCGTTAGATTCAGGTGTTGAAAGCAGTGAAGACATGAAAAGGTACCTCACCCGATATCCGGATAACCACTATATTATGCAGCTGGTTTATTCGTTTGCTTCGAAATTTCCGGGAAAGGTACGCCGGGTTAAAGATTAAAATAAATTTAGAATATCAGGCTATGTTACTTTTTAACGATACGGAACTGTTTAGTACGGGCACGGGCGGCAGGCGGGATTTCAACGTCCCTGATGCCGACCTGCAGCTGATTGACGGCTTTTTTACAAAAGACGAGGCGGATTATTTTTATAAGTCATTACTTAAAAATACGCAATGGCACCGATACGATATGCCTATGTACGAAAAGGTCGTTACGGCACCCCGGATGGTTTCATGGTATCAGGATGCGTCTGATAACATTCCTTCTGATGCCCCTGGGCTGACAACCGATTTAAAAGAAGTACGTAAAAAAGTGGAAGAAGAGGTTGGTCTGCAGTTCAACGCTGTTCTTTTAAACCTCTACCGGAACGGTCAGGATGGTGTTTCATGGCACAGCGATAAAACCCATAAATCTGACAACAATCCGGTTATAGCTTCCGTAACCTTCGGAGAAACCCGTCTGTTCCGCTTGCGGCATAAGTTTCGGAAAGAAATACCATTGCTCGAAATCCCTCTTCACCACGGTACGTTTTTGCTTATGTCTGGTACCACCAACCGTTATTGGGAACATCAGGTACCTAAAACATCTAAAGAAGTATTGCCCCGGATCAACCTTACCTTTCGCAGGGTAATCAAATAAGGAATTTTATTGGCGGATAAAGATTTTGTTAATTATTATAGCTATCTTGTACCGTGGAATTCCGAATTTTGCTTTTAGGATTGCAAAGATTTGGTTCTTAATTCCTTATAGAGGCTGTATATGAAAGCAAATATTGCAGTTTATAAGTTCTTTATTACTGTAATCATCATCAGCCACAACAGTTAAATAATATTATTTTTTAAATTTTTATATGGAGCTATTAAAAGTTTACGGAAGTTGCGATGATCCTTCTGAACTTATAGAAATACTAAAACAGCTGGATGTCTGCTTGGAAAATTTTTTTGAGAAATTGCAAATAATAAAAGAGCATCACGGTTCCCTAATTTTATTCCGCGAGCTGTATAAAGCAGGGGAAGTATTTGGTTTTGATGATGCAGGAACACTTAAAATGAATTTTAACGGTCCGCGTATAAAAATTACTTATACCTATTTTGACCATCAGCAAATCGAATATGACGATTTTATGTTGGTATAGCGTTTGATTTTTTCTGCACTGAGGTCAGGTTTCTTCCTTCTGTTGGTAGGGGTGCTGATCATCACTTTCTAAACTCTTTTTTGAAAGTGTTTATATCGGTATTTTAATGATTCTTAAGTTCCATGACATTTGAAACCATTGTCCGGTGCGGCGATTAAGTGGTCAGATACTGCCGTCACAACTGCATGGGAAAGTGGTGCAGTTTCCTTGAATGTAACTTCGTCGGGTTGTGCACGTTTACCCCGCTCCTCGGTTGGCAGCTCAATGATCTTCTGTCCTGTCTCCCCCTTAGGTGCCGTTTCTTAAGGCTGATGGTATGGCTGCGCAATTGAAAAAGGTGGAAATTCTTATACCGGAGATATATAAATTTTCCACCTGTGCTAATTTCTCGTAATGGCGGCTTCCTGCTTGTTTAAATCCATAGTTGTTTAACTTCATTCAGGATGATAGGGCATTTATTATTGCCTCATTAAACGCCGGTAGGTCTTCAGGGGTTCTGCTGGTTATCAGGTTGCGGTCTGTAACAACCTCTTGGTCTTCCCATAATGCGCCGGCATTTTTCAAATCAACCGAAATAGCGGCAACAGAAGTCATTTTACGGTTTTTTACAGTTTCGGCATTGATAAGTACTTGCGGGCCGTGGCAAATTGCAGCGATCAGCTTGTCGTCACTGGCAAACTCCTTAATAAATGCCAGCGCGGTACTGTTGGTGCGCAGCTTGTCCGGATTTATGACACCTCCCGGCAGTACCAGTGCGTCAAAATCCGTGGCATTTGCTTTTTCCAAAGCAAGGTCTACATGATATTCTTTTGACCAGTTGTCGCCTGATTTAGATTTCACGGTGCCTTCTTGGGGCGATACGATCAAAACTTCGGCGCCTGCGTTCTGCAGTGCTTCTTTCGGGCTGGTCAGTTCTATTTCTTCAAAACCGTTTTCCGTAAGCAATGCGATTCTTTTTCCTTTTAACTGATTCATATTTTATAATTTTAATAGGTTTCTAATAATTTGAAAAAGCCACTTTTTAAGCTGGTTCTGTAAGGGGAGTCCGGCAACAGCTTATTGTGGAATATGTATACGGAAACACTTAAGAAATCGGTCGGCAGTGGTTAAAAAGCTTTCATGTAAAAAATAAGCGATATGCTTCCCGGTAATAGTAAACTGATGGCTAAAAACTGATGGCTGATTCTTTTCTTTTTTCTCATAACATTTTTTTAAATAGTTTCTGTTCTTATAACATCAAAAAATATTCCGTTAATGGGTTATGGTTAAAATAAATGTTTTTTGCCCGTCAATATCGGAGTTTGGGGTCTTGCCCAATCTACCCTGGTTAGAACATCCTCAAAATGCTGCGCATTTACAGTCAGAAAAATTAAAGAAAAGATGGAAACTATAATAAAAGTTTTAATTATCAAAACTCACTTGTATAGTAAGTTTAGGATTAAGATTTATTAGTGTATAACTATAACAGGCTTTAATTAAAAATATGTATAGTTATTTTAGGGCGGGTCACCGAAAAATTTTCTAAATCCCAACAGCGGGGATACTAGGTAGATACTATATGGCAAAGGCTACTATAGAGCGTGAAACACATTTTCGTAAAAAATAGTAAAAAACAGAAAGTTATTCTAAATTCTTCAATTTAGTCAGAAAATACGGAAAATTCAAAAAAGGGAAAACCGGTGTTTTAAGAAGTAAAAACAATTAAATATAACAAATAAAAAACAAACGGTGAAAACACCGTTTAAAAAGTAATTCATTTATGAGGATAAAACAATTTATTTCCTTTAAAAAGGCAGTATCAAAAGTATGCAAATGTATCTTTACATTGGAACTCATTCGATCTTTCGTTCTACTATGATTTTCTACACTTTTATACTTCTGTTCAAAGTTATCATACCAACGGTTTTGGTCGTGTTATTAAGATACTCAAAATCATTTTAAATGATGCGTTTGATAAAAATATCCATAATAATACTTCGTACAAACACAAAAATTTCAAAGTACTTACTGAAGAAGTCAACAATATCTATTTAAGTGAAGACGAACTTCAACGTATTATTTGTTTAGATTTATCTTTTAATCCTACTATTCAAAGTGTTCGTGATACGTTTATCATTGGTTGTTATACGGGTTTACGTTTTAGTGATATATCTAAAATCAACAAACAACATATTACCAACAATACTATTAAAATCAAAACACAGAAGACTGACCAATGGATTACTATACCGTTACTTGAACCCGTACGTAACATTATTTCTTTTTACAGTGTTTGTACAAACGGTTTTCCTAAAGTGTGTTGTAACGATACTACCAATAAATATCTTAAACAAATCGGACAACTTGCAGGTTTAGATGATGTTGTTGTTAAAGTTCGTAGTAAAGGTAAAACACGTGTTGAACAACGTTTACAAATTATTTATTGGAGTTTCTCACCTTTTGCCAACTTTTCAATAATTTCTTTCATGCGTTTTTCTCTTGTTTCTGGTTTTTTTGCTGTCTGAAGTCGAAAACCAATGGAGAAAAGATTCGTCTTATTGAGGCTCTTGAAGAACTCTTCTGCTTTTTTGTTTTTATTTAGTTCTTTTAAAAAGTCTTCTGGTATTATCATTTTGCTTGGGGGATCGTATGCCTTTTCCCATCTGCCGTCTGCTTTAGCTTTTTCGACAGCTTTTAATCCGGCAGGTCTCATTTTACCTTCATTGATTAATCTTTCAACGTGTCGGATATTTACTTTAGACCAAATACTTTTTGCCGTTCTGGGGCAAACCCTTTGTAGCCAGGCTTGTTCGTCAAATGTTTGTTTTTGGCCGTCAATCCAACCATAGCAAAGTGCCGCATCAAGTACCTCTGCATAACTTATGGTCTTTTTACCGGAATCTTTTTTGAATATTTTTATCCAAAGTCCATTTGAACTGTCGTGGTTCTTTTCAAGCCAGGTTTCAAATGTTCCGGCTGTTTTGAATTCTTTCGTTGGTATAGTATTTAATTTAGTCATTTATTTGTAATTCATAATGCACAACGGGTAAAAAAATATATATTTCCAACACGTAGCAAAAGTCAGTTAATTAAATAAATTTAAGAAAAAAGTCAATATAATTGGTTCTTTGCGGAATTGAAAGTTTATATTTTCAATTTAGTTTTAAACCCGCCATTTTGCAAAACCTTTATTAGCGGCTCTTTGTTTATTTTTTTCGTTTTTAATATAGTTGCGCCAATCCTGTGTCAAACGTTTTCGTTGGTGCAAGGTCAAGTGTCTGCTCCAGGCTGCCGTCTTTAAAAAGTCTTGTTCCGTTTTCTCCATAACCATAGTCTCCTCCTGTTTTTTCAACGAGTTTTAAGAAAGTAAGGCCGTCATTAGGTTTTGCAATGTAACCGTCTAAACTCATTGCGATAAAAAGCGGTATTTTCCGCATTTTTATAAATATTTATTGTTTCCAGTTCTGTTATTTCTTAGGGTTCGGGCTTACCTGTCTATTGGCTTTAGCCTGTTTATTTCTGCTTCTACCTTTCCTACACAGCTTTCCAGTTCCTTAATAACCTCTTTATCCCAGAAACGCAGCACAGTCCAACCTTGATCGTGCAGTTTTTTATTCACTTCTTTATCCCGCTCCATGTTCCTCTCTATTTTTTTATGCCAGAATTCTGTATTTGTAGTTAAAAATTTTAGTAGTTTAAATATTTTTTCTAACTATTTATTATGCAGTTACATACAATTCGTTACATAAGATTATAACATTTTTATTAATTTGAAAGACTATATTTTGTAAATTACTTAAAAGCAAAATAAGTATATTTGTGCAATGAAAATAAATGGTTCTTTACATAAAATATATATTGGAGCAGCTCAAAATATGAAAGAAGTTTCAGATGAGTCTGTTAATTTAGTTGTTACTTCACCTCCATACCCTATGATTGAAATGTGGGATAATATTTTAGCAGACCAAAATAATAATATTTATAATGAATTAAATAAGAGCAATTCTTATAAAATATATGAATTAATGCATCAGGAATTAGATAAAGTTTGGGAAGAAACTTTAAGAGTACTTAAACCTGGGGGCATTGTGTGTATTAATATAGGAGATGCCACACGTACACTTAATAAAAATTTTGCTTTATATCCAAGTCACGCACGTATTATCCAAAGATTTTTAGAATTAGGATTTGATAATTTACCTAATATAATCTGGCGCAAACAAACCAATGTACCAAACAAGTTTATGGGTTCTGGTATGTTACCTGGTGGTGCTTATGTTACTTTGGAGCACGAATGGATTCTAATTTTCAGAAAGAACGGAAAAAGAGAATTTAAAAAAGAGGCTGATAAGTTATTAAGACAGCAGTCCGCATATTTTTGGGAAGAGCGTAATATTTGGTTTTCTGATTTGTGGCATTTAAAGGGAACAAAACAGAAAATAAAATCCGTGGTTAATCGTGAGCGTTCTGCGGCATATCCGTTAGAAGTTCCTCTAAGGTTAATTAATATGTATTCTGTTTACGGAGATACTGTTCTTGATCCTTTTTTAGGTACAGGTACAACTACTCAGGCAGCTATTGCAACCGGCAGAAATAGCATAGGTTATGAAATTGACGAAAGTTTTAAATCTTTAATTTTTGATAATATTTTCCATCCGAATATAAATGCATTAAATAAGGTCATTTCAGATCGAATAGAATCTCATATAAATTTTATTAATGAACGAAAACTTGATCCTAAAAAATCGGAAATTAAGCACTTTAATAAGTTTCTTAATGTTGAAGTTATGACTTCGCAAGAAAAAAATATAATCCTAAATTATGTGGAGTCAATTACAAATGAAAAGGATTTAATTTTTGTAGAATATTGTGATGAGCTTTCTGATAGAATTAAAATTAAGAGTATTATTTCTGATATAGAACAAACACAGATATAGAGAATATTTAAAACACTCTTTTTATTTCATTTAAATTTATAATTTCACCTTTAGTATTTGAAATTACGTTAATAACTTTTACTCCAAAATCGTTTAAATATTCCTGATTTTTTCTCGTATTAGCTTGTTGTGCCTTTACTAAATAAGGTGCATTCGATAAATAAGATTTTGGTTTTATCTGAAGTCCAATTACTAAAGTAGAGTTATGATACACTTCTACATCAATACCATATTTATGGTCAATCTCGCCTGATACTTTTTTAAATTGATAATTTGGATAATAAGATTCTAAGGCTTTAACGGTATTTCTTTCCCTTAATATAACCCCATTCCAAGTTTCACAAATAGTTCTGAATCTTACACATTCAAAGCATTCCTCTAAAGTAATGTTAGAACCAATACTTTTCATATATTTATACAAAATTTCTGCTTTAATAGCCAATTGTTCTTTTGTTCTACCATGAGCAAAATTCAATTGTTTAATATCATACGGTAATCCAAAAACTTTATATTTATCAATTCTAATCAAGGATTCATCATTAAGTATCGGATCATAAGAAAGATAATGATCCTCAATTAATTTGTTTCTATAACTACCTGTTCTATAATATAATTCTTCCCATTCTATTTTATTTGTAAAGTTTTTATATTCAATAATTGTTGTTACATAGCCAACAGACCAAGGATCGTTAAGCATTAATTGATTCCAAGGACCATTCGTTGACCTAAACAGGTTTTTATCGATATTTAAAATAAATTCATCCATTATCGACCTTTGTTGTAAGTACATAGTTTAGGTAATCCATATTTTTCTCTCCATCTTTTTTCAATGATATCACCATAGGAAAGAGACTCTAAACCACAAATAAAATAAACTTTATAGGTGTTATTTATATGTTTGCTTTCTGTTACATTTATACCATTTCTAAAGTAAAATTCTTCGCTTTCATTATTATTGATAAATAATTTTTCATCATTAGAAAAATTTAAAAACTCAAGTAATTCTTTTTCTCGAATTCTTTTGTTACCCAGATATGCTGAATTTTTATATTTAGAACATATTTTCTTTTTGTGTGATTTTACATTTGTATTGAAATACAGGTCAATACTTACAGCTGAGAACCCCTCTTCTGCATGTCCTAATAAATGTTTCTGAATTCTACCACGTATATCATCTTTAGCTATACCGTTATAAATAATTTCACCATTATCAAATTTGTTAGGGTGTTTTTGATTATTAAAAGAATGATTAATAACTCTGTCAGTCCATATCCAATAACAACCTCCTTTTTTAGGTATTTTTAATAAATCATCATAAGATTTTACAACTATAAAAGGTACATTTTCCAAATTTTCATTCGGAATAATGATTTTATTTTCGAAATTATAAATTTCCAAATCGATTTCTTTCCAAGATTTCATAAGTCATATTCTATTGAAATTCCATCCTTCTTTTTATCATAATAAATAATAGGAACTTCAATCATTTCGCTTAAGTTTTTTGTTTTATAGGTTAATGGTTTTATACTAACAGGTTTATCCCCAACATAACCATCAATTCCTGCGCTTTCTTCTTCTGGCATTGCTAATCTATAGGTGTTTTTAGTTTCATCAGCTACACGTTGTAAAATAGCTTCTTGAAATTTTAAACCGGCATACGTTTTTACAATAACTAATTCTTCAATCCATTCTTTTATCATAGCTTCATTAATGCTTCCAATTACTTTCTGAAACTCTTGTACCATAGCCCAAACTTTAGCTGTTGCATTATCAATAGCTTCTGGATGTTTTTCTAAATACCATTTTTCCCATTCATGTAAATTGATCCCAGGGAATTCTTGGATTAAATCACTCATTTGCCCCACTACTTTTGGTCGTGTTCCTTGAGCATTTGAGTTAGCAAGATTCATTATTTGTGTAGTATATTTTGGAAAACTGTAAATTTTACCACTTAATGTATTTTGTAAATCTGTATTAGATATTTTAATTTTTTTCATTTCGCATAAATTTTGGTTTTATAGTTATTTAGCCATCTTAGTTCTTTCCGCAAACTCTTCATAAACTTCAAAATTGGCTCCTTCCCAATTAGTCGGTTCAATTAAATCATGAATATTGATACGCAGTAACTTCGCTATTTCGTATAATTCTTGTAAAGATGGCTGTCTCTTGTTATTTCTCCACAGTGAAATAGTGGCTTCCGATTTATGAAGATATTTTGCTATTACTCTGTTTTGAACTTTCCTCTCATCAAAAACCTTTTTGAGACGATTTATTTTCATATTTAGAAATTTTATTTAAAAAAGTTTTGCGTTAAACGTAAAACTTTATATATTTGTATATAATGTTTTGCGACGTAAATATTAATTAGGTGTTTGCCTACTATTAATATAAATGATGTCTCTCATGAAAGAAAACCGCTAAACTTCCACATGAGATGACATGAGTTCGCCACTATCTATTAGATTTTATTATTTTTGTATATTATCTAATAGGGCGAACCTCATGTAATTCTTTGTGGAACTACGATATTTTCGTAGGGTTCTTAGCGGTACCACTTTCAAAGTTTTGAGGTTCGTCCTTATTTTTCTCAATACTTTCCAGAAAGACATCGTTCTATAAACACTAATCATAAAATGATTACCATGAGAACGAAATTTGTACATACCGCCATAACCCATCCGCCTTAATGCGGTGCTTAACTTTTTCCTTTTTGTTGCTCCTGCACCAAAAGGTATATACAGCAACAGCCTCACCATATGGTAGTCCTGTAATAGTCCGCTATACACAAAAGCCACCGCCGTATATACAGTACCACATTGCTCTTGGAACTTTATAAATCGGGCATATTAACTTTTTTACTCGAACTCTAAAAGTATTGCCTTTATTTCTATTTTCCAAATCAAATGTTAAAATAATTAGGTACGCCGCAGGAGCTTCAAAAAGGTTATTAAAAACATATACCTATCGTTACGATGAGGTAACGGCTTAAAGTCAAAGTGAAAGAATTTTGATTGAAAACATAATAGATTTATAACGCGAATCAAAGCGCCATTAGGACAAACCAAACACCATGTCCACTGGAAAATTAAGTGGCTCAAGAATTTAAATGAAAACAGAATAGACTAATTAGGAGTATCAAAGCGCCATTAGGTCAAAAACGAAAGTTGAACTGACGATGAGAGCGTAAGATGATCGGGGAGCGGAGCGACGTTTCGATCAGCTAGTGAACAAGGAATAGTTCAACCGTTTTTGAACTGAGGTAAGACAGAAAGAGAAGGCTTTTGCTTCTTTTGGTCACAGAAGAAGAGAATAATAAGTTCATTCAAGCGAGATTCAGACATCTTTATTCTTTTTCTTTTAATCATAAAACCGTAAGGTTCACGGCTTCCAAGCTGTAAAATATTGCATGGACGTAAAAGAAGAGAAAAACCGAAATGTTTCAATCACGATCAATGGAGATTTAGAATCGAAAGAGATCTTTCACTCCATTTCATTTCATTCAAGGTGATAACGAGAAATGAAAAAGATAAATAGTATTAAACTAAAACCTTACGACTAAAAACCCAATCATAATACAAAAAGAGTTAGTCAAAAAAGGTACAGGGTCAAGCACATAACCCGTTCCAAACAAGTAAAGTAGAAATTATATTATTTAATAGGTTAATTAAAGGTAGTTAGTTTAAAAACGGAATACGGTTATGTGCCGCAGCTCTGACAGTAATTTAAAAATAAGCCGGATGCGATGCTGCTTGCTTGTCTCGCTTTAGCGGAAGTATAGTATGGCGGCACGGAAAGAACTATTAACACGAATCAAAGCGCCATTATCATTAAAACGAGCGTCAATTAATTGAAGAATGCGTAAAAGAATCGGGGTGCAAAGCACCGTTTCGATTCTTTAGTATTCAAAATTTAAATTGACCGTTTTAAGGATGAGGTAAGATTAAAAAGAAAAGATTTTTGCTTCTTTTCATCCGAAAAGAAGAAGAATCAAAAAACAAATTTTAATTGTAAAACCAGAATTATGACAATAAAATAAAAAACAATACCTACAAGGTACATTTCGATAGTCCCGATAGTTATCGGGATCGGAACAGCATGACAGCGCGAAGAACTATTGGATTTTGATTGAAAACTGAATAGACTAATTAGGAGTATCAAAGCGCCTATTAGGTCAAAAACGAAAGTTGAACTGACGATGAGAGCGTAAGATGATCGGGGAGCGGAGCGACGTTTCGATCAGCTAGTGAACAAGGAATAGTTCAACCGTTTTTGAACTGAGGCAAGACAAAAGAGAAAAGACTTTTGCTTCTTTTGGTCACAAAAGAAGAAGAATGAAAAGACCAATTTTAATTCTAAAAACAGAACTATGATAAAATACCAAAACAAAATCGGATAAAATCCACAAAAAAATCCCCTCTATCAAAAGTTGGCGCTTCGCAGAAGGGATAAAAGTCAATTAATTATTAACTAAAACCACAAAAGTATGAAAAAAATTACTTTTGCAGCACTTGCTGTACCCCTTATGTGGGTGTTGCTCTTACTATTATTCAGCAGCAACAAACTGCACGCGCAGGAAACACGTGTTCTTAGCGGCGTGGTAAAAGATGCCGGCGGTACGCCAATGGAAGGCGTAACCGTGTGGCAGAAAGATGCAGACAATGGTACCCAAACCAATGAAACAGGACGCTACTCGCTTCAAATCACCGGCGGTATCCCAGTAACCTTTGAATACCTCGGGTACAAAACACACACCGTTAAACCGGCAGGCAATGTACTCAACGTTACCTTGCAACCCGATGATGACATGCTAGATGAGGTAGTTATTAACGCAGGTTATTACAGCGTGAAAGACAAAGAACGAACGGGAAGCATTTCAAAGATTACCAGTAAGGAAATCGGGCAGCAGCCCGTAGCCAACCCGCTGGCCGCAATGCAGGGACGTATGGCAGGGGTGAACATTACGCAGAGCAGCGGTACCCCCGGCGGCGGCTTCGATATACAGATCAGGGGTCGCAACAGTTTACGTACCGAGGGTAATGCGCCCCTGTATATCGTTGACGGTGTACCGTATCCTTCGCAAAGCATGGGTGACAACGCTTTGTCAGCTGCAATCTTTGCAGGAAATGTAAGTCCGCTAAATAGTATTAACCCCAATAATATCGAGAGTATCGAAGTACTGAAAGATGCCGATGCCACATCTATTTATGGTTCACGTGGAAGTAACGGAGTAGTACTGATTACTACAAAAAAGGGTAGTTCGGATAAAACCACCTTTTCTTTACAATCTACCACATCTGTAAGTACTGTATCTAAATTTATGGATTTGATGAGTACGGAAGAATATTTAAAGATGCGACGTGATGCTTTTGCAAATGATGGTATTACAGAGTATCCAGCAAATGCATACGATGTAAACGGTACGTGGGATCAAGATCGTTATACCAATTGGCAAAAGAAATTTGTTGGAGGGGTGTCTGTTACTCAAAATACGAAGTTTTCTATTGGAGGCGGTAATCATTTAACTAATTATTTGTTGAGTGCTTCGCACAGAAAAGACGGCACGGTTTATTTAGGCGATTTCGGATACAAACGGACAAACTTCTTATTGAATGTAAACCATAAATCCAAAAATGAACGATTTACTTTACAGTCTGGCATTCAAAAAAATACGCAGCATAATAATTTAATGGCTGTCAGCATGTTAAATAATATTTTATTAGCACCAAATGCTCCTGATTTATATGATAAAAACGGAAACCTAAATTGGGAAAATAACACATTTGAAAATCCCGTAGCAAAACTAAATGCTCAATATTTCTCTGAGAACTCGGATTTGTTGGGACAAATAAATATAAACTATTCGGTTTTTAATGATTTTAAGTTAGGGATAAGTATGGGGGTTTCTGAAACCAATCTGGAAGAATATAAAACCAATCCTCATACGATCTACAATCCGGCATACGGTCTTACAAGTGCTAATTCTTCTATTATTCATTCTTCGTATGCTTATAGAAATTGGATTGTAGAACCAAAAGCACAATGGGAAAAGATGTTTACAAAAGGAAGATTGGAGGTTTTATTAGGAGCTACTTTTGAAGAACGTAAGCAAAACGGGATGAGCCTTAGTGCAAGTAGTTTTACGTCGGACGATTTTATAATGAATATCGCAAATGCTGCAAATCAGAGAACTACACGTGATACGGAATCCCAATATAGATATACGGCGTTGTATGGCAGATTAAATTATATTTATAATGAAAAATATATTATAAACCTTACCGGACGGCGTGATGGTTCCAGTCGTTTTGGTAGAAATAATAAATTTGGCAATTTTGGTTCACTTGGTACAGCATGGTTATTCGGTAAGGAAAAAATATTTGAAGACATCTCTTGGTTAAGTCTGGGAAAATTACGGGGAAGTTACGGTATTTCAGGAAACGATTTAATAGGAGACTATCAGTATTTGAATATGTTTGGTATCAGCCCGTATAAATATGATAATGAAATTACGCTTGAGCCGCTACGTCATTATAACCCTGATTTTAGCTGGGAAAACAATAAAAAACTGGAGGTTGCTATTGAATTAGAATTGCTGAACCGACGATTAACTGTCAGTACCGCATATTACCGTAACCGTTCTTCGAATCAGTTGGTAGGGATTCCCTTACCTGCATCTACAGGATTCAATAGTGTTAATGGAAATTTAAAGGCAACAGTTCAAAATTCGGGATGGGAAATTACCTTGGCAAGTACAAATCTTGATAAGGCTGATTTTCGATGGACTACCAACTTCAATATAAGTATTCCTTCAAACAAGCTTTTAGAATTTCCTGATTTGGAATTATCCCCCTACACAAATCAATATAAGATAGGGGAACCCATTACTGCCAAAATGGTTTACCACCTAATCGGGGTAAATAAAACTACAGGACTTTATGAATTTGAAGATATGGACGGGGATGGGGAAATAACGGTTAAAGACCGGACAAAGATGGTGAACGTTGGAGCAACATTGTTCGGAGGAATACTCAATCATGTAGCATATAAAAACTGGGAACTCGATTTTTTATGGCAGTTTGTCAGACAAAAAAACTATACCATGGATTATTATGGAGCCATGTCTGGTACAACTAATAATGGTGGGGCGTATTTGCTGGATTATTACTCAGAAGAAAATTTGGATGCAAAGTATCAAAAACCTTCGGCAGGAAGCAATGCTTTGGCGGCAAAAGCTTATTCATTATTTAAATCAAGTGATGGCGTAATTGAAGATATGTCGTTCATAAGGTTAAAGTCGGTTCAGTTAGCGTATAATGTCCCTTTTAAGGGGGCTGGTGTTAGGTGTTCGATTTATGCACAAGGAACAAACTTGGTAACATTTACAAAGTATTTGGGAGGGGATCCGGAAACAATCGGATCGCTATTACCTTCCCTGAAATCATTTAGTATTGGATTTAATTTAGAATTTTAAGTATGAAAAAGAAAAAAATAATGCAAAGTAAGTTTGTGTTGGCAAGTTTACTTTTTTGCTGCATATTGTGTGGCTGCGAAGATTTTTTGGAAGTTGATATTCCCAAAGACCAGATTGATAGGGAAATGGTTTTTAATGATGAGCAACTTACCGTGGCGGCATTAACTAATTGCTATAATTTGCTTCTATCAGGAGGGTTTTTAAGTGGTAAGACAAATGGGATAGGTTTTTTAATGGGTTGTTATATGGATGAATTGCAGGTAACAAATCCGAATGCCATATTTTATAAGAATTTTTATGACGGCAGTGTATCTGCTTCAAATTCCGCGATAAATGATTTATGGGGAAATTCTTATAAACAGATATTCAGCGTCAATAACATTTTAGAAGGAGTTCGTAATTCAACAGCCTTATCTGATGGAACAAGAAATCAGATGATTGGGGAAGCACTGGCTATCAGGGGAATTATTCATTTTTACTTATGTCAGACCTTTGGTAATATTCCGTATGTTACAACTACGGATTATATGGTCAATAAACAAATAGGAAAACTAGATGTTGCACGTACAATGAAAATGGCTGTTGATGATTTGAAAGAAGCGGAAAGTTTACTTACTGATGAATATCCTTCCTCTGAACGAATCAGGATAAATAGGTCTGTAGTACAGGCTTTCTTGTCTCGGATGTACCTTTATGAGGAAAATTGGTCTATGGCAAAATTCTATGCCGAGGAAGTTATTAATAAACCGGAATACAAACTGGATTCTTTACAGCATGCGTTTTTAAAAGAAAGTACAAGTGCTGTTTGGCAACTAAAACCTGAACTGAACGGGAAGAATACAGATGCCGCTAATTCTTTTATTTTTCAAACAGTACCTGCACCTGCAGTGCAGTTATCAGATCATTTGGTTGCTGCTTTCGAAACAGGCGATTTAAGAAAAGAAGAATGGGTAAGGTTCGTGGAAGCAGGTGCGGCTCATGCGTTTAAATATAAACTAAATACAACTACGGCTGTCTCAGAAGAGTATTTAATAGTTATTAGGTTGGAAGAAATGTACCTCATTTCGGCGGAAGCATCTGCCTGGTTGGGAGATATGGAGAACTGTTATCAAAAGTTGAATATTCTAAGGAACAGGTCGGGATTGTCATCGCTGGCTGTCGGTAGTCAGCAGGCTGCGTTGTTGGATATATTACAAGAAAGAAGGATTGAACTGTTTTGTGAATTTGGTCATCGTTTTTACGATTTGAAAAGAATGGGCAAATTATCAGAATTACAAAACGTAAAAGTAAGCTGGCAACCTTACTTTGATCTGTTGCCGCTTCCGGAAAACGAATTACTCCTTAATGCGAACTTGCAACCGCAGAATCAAGGTTATTAGATGATGGGTTGGAATTTATATTTTAAGGCTTTTATGTTTCTTATACTGCCTTACTCTCTTTATGCTCAGGGAAATAAAAGTTCGTATGAGCATTTATTAAATGATAAAATCAGTGATTCGGGGAATATTGTTTCTTATTATTTAATAAAACAAGGTAATAAGAAATTGGTTGTTAAAGATTTGATCCGTAAAAAAGATTATTATTTTAAAGATATAACCGGAGAAACAGTTTTGTCGGATGATTATTTTGTTGGTTATAATAGGAATAAAAATATAGTATTCTCTATCGATTTCAATTACTCTCAAATTGATTCCATCTCAAATGTAGATGATTTTCAATGGATAAAAGAAACAGAAAACATTTTGCTGTTTAATAAAGATCAAAAAGTGCTTTCCCTGAGAAACTTTAAGACAGCTAAGGAACTGAAGATGCAGGATGTTGTTGATTTTCTCATTAGTGATGATAAAAGTGAGGTACTGGTTCTTACAACAAAAGGAAAATATTTTAATGTGGAAATGGAGCATTTTATTAAAAAAGATGTTTTTTTTGAAGAAACTTTAAAATCGCTTCCAAAAAGAATTATCCGAAATAACATGGATGGTGATTTGTATATGTTGTATAATGATACTAAGGTTTTTAAACTGATGAAATTAAAAACAGATAAGGTTTCTGTTATACAGGAAGTACCTTTGTATAATGAGGCAAAGCCTTACATAATAGATACGCTGTTTAATGAATATAGGTTTTTACCCAATCACAAGCTGGCAGTTACTGTTATACCTGCCAAAAAGGAAAATACTATAAATAACGTGGAAGTATGGAGAGGTACTACCAAAGGTATATCGTCCCAAATAGAATCAAGGTTGAAAAATAATAAGCAATTGCTGATTTTGAATTATGCCGGTAAGGATGTTAAAAGTTATTATGCCGGCAATAAATTACTAAAGTTTAAAATAGGACGGAATGCTGCACATATTTATCGTTATGAAGAGAACCTGAATGACGACTTAACCAGGGAATATCCGTTTATTAGCATACAAATGACGAGTGTGCACAATGATGATTTTAAAGATATAGGAGATTTTTCGGGTACTCATAAATCTATTCTCGAATTTCCGGACTTCCCATATTTGTTTTATTTCAAAAATAACAATTGGTACGCATTCTCAACAGAAACTTTTAAACATAAGGATCTCACAGTGAATTTAGATGATAAATTTTATGAAACAACATATAATTACCTGACCTTAAAACAAGACGACCCTGTAAGTACCATTTTTAAATGGAATAATGGCAAGCTTTTAATTGGAGGGTATCATGATTTATGGTTGTTTGATGTAAGAAGCAATAAAATAAAAAACACGACAGGAGGTGTGGACAAGCAATTCAGGAATTTTTTAGTTTCTTGTAATTATGAGGCAAAAAAGGATGGTTGGAATTGGACTGATTATGAAATTAAATATGACGATATTTTATTGCACTTTAGTACGGGAGATTTTAAACAAGAAGGCATTGCCGTTTTACAAAAAAACGGTAAGCTAGTGCATTTACTGAAAGAACAAAATCACTTGAGTCAGTTTAAGAGAAGTACTAAATATGTGAGTTATGTTAAAGAGAATAAGAATCTTCCGCCTGAACTTTATGTAATGAATATGAAAACGGGAGAAGAAACGTTTGTATATTCAACGAATGTGGAGGATAAAGAGGCTAAGTCAATACATTCAGAATACATCAGTTGGATCAATGATATGGGAGAAAAAAGGGGAGGGGTAATCATATATCCTCTCAATTATAATCCCGATAAAAGATACCCTGCAGTTGTAAATGTTTACGAGACGAGATTTAAAAAACAACATTTTTATGATAGTCCAAGTGAAAATTTGAATTCACTCCTGAAAACGAGATCTTATATTGGCGACGGTTATTTTATCATTGAACCGGACGTGCATTATGATATTGGAAACCCGGGAGTATCGTCTGCAGCTTGTATTGTACAAACAATGGAAAGGTTAATAGAAGATTACCCTATAGATAAAAATCGTATAGGGATTTACGGTCATTCATTTGGAGGATATGAAACGAATTTCGTAATCACTCAAAGTGATCTTTTTAAAACGGCTGTTTCAAGTGCGGGAGTCTCTGATCTTGAAAATTTCTATTTGACAATGAATTGGTCAACGTTGAAACCGGATATGTGGCGTATGGAAAACCAACAATTTAGAATGGGAGTAAGTCTGTTTGATAATCCTGAACGTTATAAGATCAATTCTCCTATTAGGCATGTTAAAAACATACATACCCCTTTACTTTTGATTAGTGGGAAAGAGGATTATCAGGTGAATTGGCAGCAATCAGTCTATATGTTTTTGGGCATGAAGCGTATCAATAAAGAAGTATGTCTCCTATTATACCCAAAAGAAGGACACCAAATATTAAAAAAAGAAAATGTACTTGATATGGACAATAAAATAAAAGATTGGTTTGACTATTTTTTAAAAGAGTATAAAAAACCAGATTGGTTAAAAGAAGGGCTGCAATAGCAGCCCTTTAAATTAAAGTTTAAACAATTGATGTGTACAGGTTAGATCCTGATTGTTCTCAGTTCCATCTGACCATACCGGGCGAAGGTTCGAATCTGTACAAATTAGACTTCCTACATTGACACAATCTTCTACTTCTACTTTGACACATCGTGAATCAATTGGCTTGGTAATGTCATAGTAATACGCATCCATTACTGCTTCAGCTTTCTCACTCTGTTTGGCAGCATTTGTAGCAAATGCTGCTGCTGCGCCCAACACCACTACAGCAAGTGGCATTATGGCTTTTTTGAAATTTGTTTTCATTTTTAATAAAATTTTGATTGGTTTACTCTTTTATACAGGTTTTCAACCGTTAGCCCCTGCTTATTGCGCAATAAGGTTTTTATCATTTCATAATATGGTATCTCACAAGGTTATTTCCTACCAATCCAAAGAAATAAGTATCGTTTAATGCAAATTCCTTAATTTGGTCTTTATGGTGGTCGTAGGCGTAAAAGCTATACTGGTATTCGTTGTTGTTGTAATCATATACATCGATGATACTCGCCTGGCTCCACATGCTCTTGGGTTCGTTTTTTCCAAGAAGTTCTGATTTTATATACAGCAACCCGTTGTAGGCGTACGTTTTGGCGTTGACCTTCTGCGGTGGGGCACCCATCTTCCGGGAGCCGTCTGCCAATTCGGTAACCTGTATTTTGGCTAGGGTAGTGGTATCAATAGTTTTACCTGGAGTAAATTGATTATTTTGTGACTTATACACTAAATATTGGTTGCGGTAGTAGTAGGTGTAAATTCCCTGTTGCGTTTTAACATCGGTGATCAGTTGTCCGTCGGTATCAAACACCCCGTCGATCTGTTTTTGTAAAGCATCATCATATAGTTCAAAAGTTGCGGTATCGCTAACAGCAAGCTTGCCCAACACATGTTCGCCGGTGCTTGCCCTTTGACTGCGGAACAAAAAGCAGTCGTTTCCCGTTGGTTCTAAAAGGGAGAAATAAATCTTCTCTTCCATAAATTTACGGGCATACCAATGGGTTGTAGTTCCTTTATATATGATTGGAACAGTACCGTCACTGACAAAGAATGTTGTATCTGATACTCGCACTGTCAAACTTCTAAACGAACGCTGGGTTTCATCGAGTTTTATCTTATGTTCTGCTTTGGTTTTTAAATCGATAGGAACTGCCGTTATAAGTAACGGAGCCGTATAATTACCCAAATAAATGGTATCGGTTGTAAGTCCTGCGATGTAGTAAGAATTAAATTCCAAATTTAAATACTCCGCTTTGTCAATATGATGCGGCATAAACCTCCGTACAAACGGGTTTTCTTTTTTCATGATATGCTCCGAGCTCACGAACAATCCAATCACCACCAAACTGCTGATGACGATGGTTAACACGATATAGAATATTTTTTTCTTCATAATTTATAGTTATAAGTTTTTAGTTGTAGGTTATAGGTTGTATTTGTATTTCGTAAATATGGTTTATTCTATCTCATCCCAATTGTCTTTTTACTGCTTCAAACAAAACCAAATCTTTAATAAAACACGAATCAAAAACAAGCATTCACGGCGCAGTGAGCGTCAATTCTTTGAAGACAGCGTAAAATCAAATACTGTTTGAGAACAGAGTTCGAGTTTATTTGATTTCGCTGTCAAAACGCTAATTGACCACGAGTAGTGGAGCTTGAGCACTTTGCTTCTTTAGTGCGTTAAAGAAGAATAAAATACTTGTGATATTTTAAATCAGTTTCCTTCTAACATCTCCGATTTTAAGTTAAACTTCCATCCAGAAACTGACATTATTTTTTAAGCGAGCGTCAATATTTAGAAAAAAAGGAATAAATCAAATACGACCGTAGGGAGCAACTATTTGATTTACTTTTTGAGAAATCAGTTGACCGTTTAAAAAATAGCGTCTTGAAATCAAGAGCTTTCCAAATTCTTATTAAGCTCTAATATTTTTTGCTCGAAGATTCACGAACACTAAAAGAAAATATTATCGGTGAGTAATTTTTGTAACTTTTATCTCTGCTTGATCATTTTTACATTTATGAATCAATGAATCTTCGATTTGTATCAAGACAAAAGTTAAAGTTAGATGAAAGTATACAACCAATAGTAATCAAGCAAACAACCCCATTAAACCACAAATGTTCCCGCCATCCCATTTTCTCTAAAATACCACCACACGAACACGGCACAAATGGACTGTAATTCAAAATCAGGTAGATGTAAACGGTAAACGCCGTCATAAACCCCAGAAAAAAATAAAGCCCTGACAACCTGCTTTTTTGGAAGCAGAGCATCAGGGCAATGACCAGTTCGCCAATCACTACGGCGTACGCTATAAAGGTTGCAAAGACACTCAGTAAGGGTGACTGTGCTACCTGTACCTTAAAGTTTTCAAAATCCGTAAGTTTACTTACTGCTGCATATACGAACAGTATAATAAAGAAGTAAATAAACAACTGTTTGCTGATTGATAGAATCTTACGCATGGCATTATAATTTAGGGTTATGGTAAAATTCTGTAATTCTGCTGAGGTGGAGGGTGCAGAATAGGTATTAAAAAATATAAAATACGGAGTTAATTTCCTGATTTTTTATTTTTTTCGGAACAATGCTGTTTCATTCGGAGCTCTTTAGGCAGGATGTTGTAGTACGTTTTGAAATAATTTACAAAGGCTGAGTATTGTGGATAACCAACCATATCGGCTATTTCCTTAAAGGGCAGGGTGCCGGTTTCTATCAGCAGGTAGGCCTGGCGCATGCGCAGTGAAATATGGTATTCGTAAACGGAACATTGGTACTGCTCCCTGAAGAGCTTTTTCAACTGGTTGGAATTGATGCCGAAATCCATACACAGCTGCTTTAAGCTTAATTTATGGGATAAGGGCCTGTTGTCCAGATGCAGCTTCACCTGTTCGATGATATCTTCATTGCGTCTTTTTTGTTTTAAACGGCCTTTTTCAATTTGATCCGTCAGATTATGGGGGAATAATCGACTGTCTAAATGCAGCTGGTACAGGTTGATAACAAGTGTGTTTGTGGCACGTAGTTTTTTGATGTTGAACAGGAAGGTCTGATTTAGAAGTACCAGCGATTGGCTGGTCTTACTATTTGTCAGCTGTTCTACATATTCCGGATCTTTTAGTAAACGGGCGGTATCCTCATCGGTTAAATTTAAAAAGGACTGTTTTTTCAAGCTGTCGAAATCAATACCAAACTGACTTATAAAAGGGTCGCATACATTTTTTATAACTAGGTCTTTATTGACAATAAAGATAAAATGGTGGGCGTATTTTTGATATTCGCTTGGCTTTACAAAGGATAAGTGGATCAGCCGTTCTCTTAATTCCTCGTTTACAAGGTTAAATAAGGCTTCCAGGCTTTCAAAATCGTCGTTGAGGTGCTTAATCAACAGTTGCTGGTCTAATTTTCCTTTGCCTAACCGCACCAGGCCGGTTAACAGTTGTTCCCATCTCTTTTTACTGATTGCAAATTCTTTCATCGGGTTTCATTAATGGTTGTAGGCATCTATAAATGCTTCGGCATCGGCTGTATTTTTAAAAATTTGTGTAGGCACTTTGGGGATGTTTACTTCAACATAAAAACGTGCCATTGAATAGATTGTCTGGTGGGTGGTTACCAGTGCCACGGCGGTTAATAGTGTTGATCCTTCAGCGGAAAGGTATTGCCGGGCGTCAAATTCAATGCTTTTTACGTTGGATATGTCACAAATTACAGGGTAGGCGGTATATGATTGAAAGGTTAGGCGGTCATGGACTATTTGCAGTGCCGCTTTCAGGGTCAGTACAAGTCCTTTTTTAAAGGTTATGTATAAGATGGAATTTTTTAGTCGGTAATAAGCATGTTTATTTTCGTAAGTGTAATTCATTATAATAACTTTTGGTTCAAAAATCATTAATAAACAAGATTCAAAAGTACAAAATAAGTATTTAAAAGTGTAAAAAAGGAACTAATTTTTCATAAAATGGTGCGATTAATCATAAATTTTTTGAATTTTAAGATCTGAATTATTTACGGTTATGGCTAAAATCAATCACAACAATGTTTTCGATACGATAGACGGCGTCATCGAAAATGCAAAAAACAAACAGGCAGTTCACCTGTATGCAGAAGGAGATTCTTTAAAAGGCGACGCGCTGGTCATCAGTGGTAAGAAGGTATGGCATTTTGCCCATACGGCCTATCTTGGTTTGGAACAGGACATCAGGCTGAAGGAGGCCGCTGTAAGGGCCGTGTATGCTTACGGCACACAGTTTCCGTTATCAAAAACATATATCTCGCATCCGCTATATGCGGCACTGGAAGAGAAAATGCAGGCAGTCTTCGGCCATCCGGTAATCATTGCTAAAAACAGTACGCTGGCACACATTGCAGCCGTTCCGCAGGTGGTTGGCGATAACGATGCGGTAATTCTGGACCACCAGGTACACTGGAGCGTACAGAATGCATGCCAGCAACTGAAAACAAGGGGGATTCCCTTACTGATGATCAGGCATAATAATATGGAACAGCTGGCGTATCAGCTTAAAAAGCTGGGAAACCGGCATCGTAAGGTATGGTATATGGCAGACGGCGTGTACTCCATGTACGGCGATGCGGCTCCTGTTGAAGAACTGAAAAGGATGCAGGAGCAGTTTCCGCAGCTGCACCTTTATTTTGATGACGTGCACGGTATGAGCTGGATCGGCAGGAACGGCTGTGGTTTTATCAGGCATTCGTGGGGAGGTATCCCAAAAAATATGGTATTGGTAAGTACGCTGAGTAAGACCTTCGGGGCAAGCGGTGCGGTAATACTGTGCGGGGACGGGAAGTTATACCGCAGTATTAAGAATTTTGGCGGGCCGCTGACCTTCTCTGCACAGCTGGAACCGGCGGCTGTAGCGGCAGCGACTGCTTCGGCAGACATTCATCTTAGCGGTGAAATTTACGTGTTGCAGCAGCGTTTGAAGCAGAAGGTGGAATTGTTCGCTTCCAACCTCCGGCACTACGGGCTCCCTGTGCTTTCTTATGGGAAAACGCCTGTTTTTTATGTGGCAACGGCTATGCCCGATACGGCGTATAACATGGTACGCCGCATGTACCGCGAAGGTTTTTTTGTGAATCCGGGCATATTTCCTGCTGTTCCGTTGAAGAATGCGGGCTTGCGAATCACCATTTCCAACCATAACGGCGATGGGCAGATAACGGATCTGGCTGCTGCCCTGTACCATCACTTGCCTTTGGCAATGGCAGAAACGGGCAATGGTCTGGATAAGGTATATCGGGCGTTCGGCTGGACGTCCCGGCCACAAGGAAAGGAAGTTCCGTTGCAACAACAGTATCATCTTAAAGTAAACAATAGCCTCGGAGAATTATCCCAAACGGAATGGGATAAAGGCATTGGCAGGCACAATGCGCTCGATTATCAGGGAATGCTGTTGGTGGAAAGGTATTTTGGAAGCCTGCCGGAAGACCATCCCCATTTCATGCGTTTCACCTATTACAGGGTGTATGGCAAAAACTGTCACTTGGCAGGTATAGCCCATGCGTCCTCAGGCTTGTGGAAGGAAGACATGCTGGCTCCCGAAGTGGTTTCTGCAAGGGTGGAAGAGGTAAGGAAGTCGGACCCGCTGTTTCTTACGGGTACCGCTTTGGGAACGGGCTCTGTCTTTACCGAAGGGACGCATTTTTTTGTAGATGCTCCGGAGGCGGAAAAGGACAAAGTGGCCGCATTGCTCATAGGCAGCCTGGAGCATACGGCTGAAAAGGAACGGACGGGCAAATTGGTGCTGCGCGATTTTGAAAGGGGTGGCAGTATAGGGAAAAAACTGGTTAATAAGGGCTTCGCAGTGGTTGAAATGCCCGATGCTGCTGTTTTTGATGAATTCGGATGGGAAGGTATCGAAGGTTTTATGAACCGGTTGGGCAAACGTTCCAAAAGGCATTTTAAAGAAGAAGTATTACCTTATTTGCAGCAGTTTGAAACTCATATAAGGTCAGAACTTAATGTGGCAGAACTTGAACAGGCATACGGACTGTACCGGAAGGTAGAGGCAAACAATCTGGCGATTAACGGCTTTCCGTATGAAAAGGGACTTTTTGAAGCAATGAACAGCCATCCCAACTGGAAGTTCATGCTGTTTGAAAAAAAAGAAAAGGCAGGTTTGGCAGGCGTAATGTTCTGCTATGAAAATAAGGCGGCAGGTGCATTCAGCCCGGTGCTGATCGGTATGGAAGATCTTGGAACAGAGCGGCTGCCGCTGTACCGCCACATGTTGTTTAAGACCATCATGCATGCCAGGGATAACGGTTTCCAAACCATTTATTTCGGACTGTCCGCCGCATTCGAGAAAAGGAAGATGGGGGCAAGGATCATCCCCAGGGAAGCGTACGTGCAGTCTGCCGATAATTATCTGAGTGACCTTTTACAAACGTTTTATTAGACGAGAAGAAAGATAATCGTTATATTTTAATTGATTGTTTCAGCATCACCCCAAAGATGATACAGAAAATATACGAAGATGCACAAAACCATGAGCAGACACAGCTGCTATGGAGCCATTTTATACGCGGAAACTTGATGATGATTGTGGAAGCAATACAAAAACTGGAGGAGGCAATTACAGAAATGCATGAGCTGGTAACGGAGTATGATTTTGCCTCCTTGCAGGAAGAAATATTTTTCTTTAAACAGGTGAAGCCGGTATTGGTGAAGCAGTACCTGCTGGCAGACTGGTTTAGGGACATTCACGAAGAGCATACGGTATATGCTTTTCAGAAGGAACGCTTTGTAAGGAAGCGGATTGCCAAGGTGGAGCGCTTTTTTCTCAGGAATAAATGTTTTTATGCATACTTGCAGCGGGGCGACAGCCATTTGGATGACCGGTATTTTACCCGGTTAAAGAAAGGGAAGGCAGGAAAAAGCGGTCTTTTCAACTATGACCCCCGAACCACCTGCTCGCATGGTTTGCTGCTGGCAAAAATGGGTGCCTATGAGCAAATCCGGTGTTTGTGCCTGCAGTATCTTTCAAACGGTATGCGGCTGCAACAGGAAGGTCATGTAGATAAAAGCAGCGGAATACTTAAGTGGACGGGTACCCGTACCGATGCGGCAGAATTGCTGTACGCACTATATTTCAGCGGGGCGGTCAATTATGGTGATGCCACCGTTCAGAAACTGGCAGCAGTTTTCGACAGCGTGTTCCAGACACAGTTAAGCACTAACATTTACCGGGACTTCATCGACATAAAGAACAGGAAAAAGGAAACTGCAAAGTTTCTCAACAAACTGGCTGTAAGGTTGAACGAACAGATCGATGAAAGGTTTCTGTAAAAGAGGGTTTTGTTCCTGTTGGGTCGAATGAAGAAAGAGAAAATGAAAACGGTGAAGCAGGCGTTAAGACCCATCGCGTCGCACGGTAATCATTCCGAAGGACTAGGAACAAACACGATTTTAACCGTTAAAAGCTTGACCGCGATAATAGGAATTAACCCGTAGTGCGTTATGTAACAAAAAGCAATGCACTGAAATAAATACAGTATAAAAGAAAGACTCCGTAAGAGTCAGCTATTTGTAACCCCGAATTTTATTCGGGGTAAACGAAATAAAAAGATGTCGGGTTTTGGCACATATTTTTGTAGCGAAACGGAGTGTAGCACACAAAAACTGCGACAAAACGGTCTTTTGATAATAGCACTACGGATCGGGATAGCATGACACGGGAGATAGATCTATTTGATTTTGATTAAAAACTGCAGAAAACAGCAGTTTACTGTCACACCGTGTAGAGCACCGTGTCTCACAAGTAAAAGCAATACACGATCTTGTATAAAATGGTCAATGGGCTCTGTAATTTATGATTAAAAACGAATAAGGACTGTAAACTCAGCGAGCGGTATGCTTCCGATAGCTTAACCTATCCACCGTTCAACTTCCTCGCGGTCAAGCCCGCTGTAGATACAGAATTCGGTAACCGATACATAACTGTCTGCGGGCTTGTTGAAGCGCTTTCTTAGTTTCTGCAAAATCCGTACGCTCTGCCGGTAGCTCTTGCCGGTAATCTGCTGCACATCTTTTGGATAAATGCATAAACGGGTATTTTTTTTCATAAGGCTGATGTTATCTTTTGTGTAAGGTTCTAATTTGTTTTTCGGACTTATAAAACATTGAACACTTTTTCAATGATTTTCCCATACTTCTTTTCCAGGTCATGGACGGTCGTTCCGCTTGTGGCATGTGTCAGCAGACGGCGGGCATGCCGTTGTATCAGTAGGTTTTTAAAGTATTCGCAGTCTGTATCGGGTTGGTGTAACCCGGCTCCGGTACCCAGCCCGTCAAGGCAGTAAACGGCTGCTGTAAAAGGGTCGGGAGTAGGCGGGCATCCTCTGGCTGCCATAGAACGGATCTCCTGCGTACTCCTGACGGGGTATTGCTTAACCACAGGAAAAAAAGGTTTTACAAGATAGAGCAGGTTGCTTTCTTCAGGCACCCGGGTCAGAAGGATACCCTTGGCAGGATCAAGGCCGGTTAAGGTAATAATATCCGTAGATCCCGTAATATAGGCATATAGCTGACGGATCATTTTTTTGGGATAATGGTTTACATCAAATGCACTTCCATATACTTCGCTGCCTCTGTGGTGTAAGGCATTCAGCCATTTTAAGAATTCCGATTGTTTGCCGCCAGTAGTTTTGTGTGCGTTCATTTTGATTGGTTTTAATGTTTGCTTCAAAGAAAGGGACTTGGAAGGAAGGGTTTTTACAACCTGTGAACACCTTGGGTGATTTTATTTCCGGGGTCATTTGGAACGGTTTGGTGACAAAAACGGTCATTTGGGACAGTGCTCTTTAAAACAGGCAGATCCCCGTGCGATATTTGCTGTAAGAAATTCAGAAAACAGTTGCAACGGTACGGATGAATTTATTGTATAACATAAAATAAGAAATGACATGGCACAACAAGATGGAATTTTTAAAATTAAAGGAACGCTGGGAGGCGTGACTTTTTACAAAACGAAAGACGGATACATGGCAAGGGAAAAAGGCGGTATCGATCGCAGGCGCCTGGCTGCTGATCCTGCATTCAGAAGGACACGTGAAAACGGACAGGAGTTTGGAACTGCCGGCAGGTACGGTAAATACCTGAGGGCTGCCGTCCGGTCGGTAATGCAGCATGCGTCCGATAAGCGGGTGGTAAGCCGGTTGGTAAAAAAGCTGATGGAAATCTTGAAAACCGATTCGGTCAACGACCGTGGCTTAAGAAACCCTGCAGACGGTGAACTGGGGTTGTTGAAAGGGTTTGAATTTAATGTGGAGGGCCAGCTTTCCGTCACACTGTTTGCAATGTACACCGCGGTGCTCGAAAGACCGGGCGGTACGGCGCAGGTAGATGTACCGGCAATGATTCCTTCGCAGATGATTAAGGCACCGGGCGGGACAACCCATTATAGAATCGTGTCGGCAGCGGCTGAAGTCGATTTTCTAGAAGGTCTGTCCCTTTTAACAACAGATGGGACGGCGATACTGCCATATAACGACGTGGAAAGCGCACCGGCCGTACTCCAGACAGGAATAACGCCGGCAAGTACCTTGCCGCTGGTACAGCTGCTGGGGGTGGAGTTTTATCAGGAGGTAAACGGTACGTTTTATATGCTGAACAACGGGTCGTTCAACGCCCTGGCAATCGTCAATGTAAGTAAACCGTAAAAGGATGCTGGTTCTGAAGAGGATTTATCTGGATAAGGCCGTTCACGGACGGCTTTATATGGGCGAAGAGCTGCTGGCGTGTACCATAGAACTGCCCTGGAGGCAGAACGCACGGCGTATCTCATGCATTCCCGAAGGGGTTTATGCAGTGAGGAAAAGGTATTCGGAGAAATTTAAATGGCATCTGGTGTTATTGGAAGTCCCCGGACGTTCCGGTATATTGATCCATCCGGCAAATGATGCTGCAAAGGAACTGCAGGGGTGTATTGCACCGGTAACTTCGGTTGTAGGGGAAGGCAAGGGGACCAGCTCGCGGGCTGCCATGCAGAAACTGATGGAAACCTATGACCTGTTGAAGGAAAAAAAGCCCGTAACGATCAGGATAACCAAAGAAACGTCTGATACGCTAAACAATACTTGATGGTCGGGGAATTGTCAATTACTAATTTTTTAAAACGAATGAATCATGAAAAAAATGAATATTCTGGAGCGGGCAGAAGCTCCCACTCCCAACTTTTTTAAAACATTGCGTACAATCGGTCTGGTGATGGCGGCGGTAGGCAGCTGTGTACTGACGGCTCCGGTAACGCTTCCGGCAGTAGTGGTAACCGTTGCAGGCTACCTTACCGTTGCGGCAGGCGTACTTACCGCGGTATCTCAGATAACGGTCGATGAGCAGAAAATCAAAGAGAAGGGAGATAGTAATGAATGAAAGGGGGTATTTTTTGGGTGGTGTAGCGCTATCGGGCTACTATAGCCTGTTACAGCCCGAAATCATCAAAACGGTGGTGTTGGCAGTCATTGGTACACTGGTAAGCTATGCCTGTAGCAAGATACTGACCATCCTTCAAAAAATATTTAAAAGAAGGAAGGATCAGTAAACAAAAAGATCGGCTTATGCCGGTCTTTTTAATATATAAACATATTGTATGTTTAAAGGTGAAAGTACATAATAGTCTCTACCTCCTAATTCCCTTTTTTAGTGTGATCAAATTGAATACGGCTTTTTGAAAGGCTGTACGGAAACTCTGACTGAATATAGTTCATCATTTCTTCTCTGATGTAACAACGGAGGTCAAAAGCTTCGCCTGCGTTACGGCAGCTCATTAAACAACGTATTTCCATCGTTTGTTCTTTAAGATCGGTTACTTGAAGTACCTGAACTTGCCCGTCCCATAGGTGGTGGGCGGAAAGTAGCAGGGCAAACTGCTTGCGTAGCTTCTGTACAGGCACATTAAAGTCGGTATAGATGTATACGGTACCTAATAGCTCTGCGGTTGTCCGTGTCCAGTTTTGAAAAGGCTTTTCGATAAAGTATTGGATCGGTAGTACCAAACGGCGTTTATCCCAAATGTTTACCACTACATACGTGAGGTTGATTTCTTCTATTTTCCCCCATTCGCCCTCAACAATCAGTACGTCGTCAAGCCGTATGGGCTGCGTAAATGCAATTTGGAAACCGGCAAGGAGGTTACCAAGCGATCGCTGCGCGGCAAAACCGATGATAATACCGCCGATACCGACACCGGTCAACAGGCCGGCGCCTATTTTTCGCAGGTTTTCAAAATTAAGCAGGATGATTGCTATAGAAAAAATAATGATGATGGATAAGATCAGTTTTCTGATAAATACAATTTGTGTCCGGATTTTTCGTTCACGAAGGTTATCTTTCTTATTGATATCAAAACGGTGGTATAGGTAATCTTCCAGCACATTTACTGTACGTATTAAAATAATTGCAACGCAGCTGATCAGCAGGGTTTCGGTAATTTTACTTACTGCCGGTAGAATGCCGGATTGGAATTTTGTTAAAGACAACAGGCTGTTAAAAACAACCAGCGGTATAAAAAAATTCAGTATTTTGTTGAACCGTTTAATGAAAGATCGGAATAATGAATAGGAAGAAGATAGGGTTTGGCTGCGTACCACTGGTATAAGGGCAAGTTTAATAAGGATCCCTGAAAGTATAGAAAATAAAAGAATGGACAAATTCCAAAGCCATGAGGGTAAAGTATGTGAAAGGTGTACTAATTCTTGTGGCATTTTAGTGAAGGGTAAGGTTAAAACAGTTTTCGTTTCTTTATATCTTTTAGTTCATTATATACTTTTTCGAATGTTAAGGTTCTCAATTCAGTATTGCCTTTGTGTGCAACTTGCAATATGTTAAGGCATTCCTTAAGGAAACGGGGTGCAAAACCGGGGTCATGTGCAGTTATTTCATTGCAATTGTCTAGTATATCTGCATATTTAATGGTTTGGGCGTTACCGCTGGCTTGTTGTAAGCGTGTGGTTTCTTTTTCTTTCCGTTGCTTGCGGTTGAGGGCGGGGTACGCTTCTTTTGTAAACACATCGGTAAGTTCCACCACAAGCCTTAAGGTTGTTTCTGCACATTCTTTATTCATCCGGGTTTTAAGGAAGAGAGTTCTTCCGCTGTTACAGGTGTATCTTCCAGTACATCGTGGAGCAGTGCCGCTGTCAGGACTGCTGTTTCTGTTTTGAACAGCGAACAGGTCTCCATTACTTTGATGGGGTGGACAATATACTTGTCACTGCTGTATTTGCGCATTTGCCCGTTGTGGACACGTTCTGTGTACCGTTTAATTTGTAAAAGGATATCTTCCATAATATAGTCTGATATTTTTTTGTTTAAAAGCCACTTGCGTAAAGTATGGCGGCAATACCGGCGGCAACAATCAGTATGATGGCTAAAAGGTGGTGGTCTGTGGTATTGGTCTTTCTCATATAATATTGTTTTAGGTGAGGTAATGCCTGGCGTAAAACCGGGCATTACCTGTGGTGAGATAATTGTATGTTTTTTTATTTTGTTTTTATATTGTCTTTAGATTGCAGCTGCTCGATATGCATTAAATGTTTTTCCAGTGTAGGTAATGCTTTTAGAGCAGTTTCTTTTAATGCGGGATCGGTTCCGTTGGCAGTCTGCTGTTTAAAGAGTTCGATGGTTTTTTTATGGTCTGTAATCATTTGTGCGGTGAATTCCTTGTCAAATGCGTCTCCTTCCATTGTACGGAGCTTATCCAGCATTTTTTGGGCATTGTCGTCCAGCTTGTCTGGAATATTGATGTTTTTTTGTTGGGCTAGTTGCTCAAGTTTTCTGTTAACTGAACTATGGTCTTGCTGCATCATTTCTCCGTATTTGATAATTTCTTGATTGGTGCTTTTTCCGGCCGCCAGTTTGCCTTTTTGTATTTCGGCATTACCACCTTGTAATGCGGTAATGATAAATTGATGGTCTTGGTCTGAAATAACAGCCGTAGTCCTGGTTTTTTGTAGTGGGTCTTTTTGCTGAGCAAACATTCCCGTTGCTGTTAGCAAAACAGCAATGATGATGATAGTCTGTTTCATTGTATAATATTTAATGGTTAAAGATGTTATTGACCGTTTGGTAACTGATCACCGGTGAGTTCGTTGTCATCATGATCTGTGTTTGTTTGGTCTGTTCTGTTCGTTTCGTTGTAGCGGTGTAATGTGTCCGTGTCATCGTAAGGTTCCATACGTGTTTCTGTTGTTTCATCAGGATAGGATAAATCCTCAGTGCCTTCTTTTCTCTGATCTTTACAGCCCGTAAAAATCAGAATGTTTATTGCAACAAATATTAGTGCAGACAATTTAAATATACCATTTTTCATATTTAAAAGATTTGTGATCAAAGAACGGGTTCTTCGATGGGGTTAATAAAATAATAAAAGAAGTAAAGAATGAATGATAATAATGCAGTAATATACATGATCCAAATTGCATGCCGTTACCTAATAGTTCACTGCTAATAATGTAATGCGGCTTATTTAGTAAATCTTTATTTTTGTTCTTTTTGTGGTTTTTATATACAAAGTGTGAATTTTTTGGGTAATAGTGTCTTTTTTTAACGCGTATTTATTTTTTGGTATTTAAATTTAACAATTAAATCATATTTGTTAAATATTGGTAAAATACAGGATTTAAATAAAATAAATGTTTGAATACATGTGTTTAAATGTTGTTTTTTAACAGTTTGTTTATTCTTTTTTTGTGTGGCTGATAGAAAAAAAGACTTTTCTTTAGCTGTTGGAGCTTGTTGTCAATTGTTAAAAAAAACAATAGTGCTTCGTAACTGCTTTAGCCGGAAATACACCTTGATACACTTTTCGGCATTGTGCTTTATCAGTAAGATTATGGTTAAGCTTTTGCTTTGTGTCAGTATGGTAAGTAAGGAATGCGGAAATATAGTAATGCAGTACGATATGTTTCCGCTTGTTAGGGCAAACTTCCAAAATTGGGGTTTCCCGTAAGAGGCATAATAGCTTCATTCTAATGAAGATCTGTATATAAATGCCCGGAAAAGAACCATTAACCACCAATCAGAAGAATTATGAAAAAAAATGATTTAAAAAATTTCCAGCAGGCAAAACAGGGTGATCTGCAAAAAAATAAGTCTGATGCGACTGGTAAATTTCTCACCACGAACCAGGGCGTTAGGATTAACGATGACAACAATTCACTCAAAGCTGGGGAACGGGGACCGTCATTGTTGGAAGATTTTATCCTTCGCGAAAAAATTACCCATTTTGATCACGAACGAATTCCGGAAAGAATCGTACATGCGAGGGGATCTGGTGCGCACGGTTTTTTTGAGGTGACTAATCCGGTACCTGAATTTACTAAAGCAGGTTTTTTGCAGGAAATGGGTCAGAAAACACCGGTTTTTACACGCTTTTCTACTGTTGCGGGTTTCCGTGGCTCAACTGATTTAGCAAGGGATGTCAGAGGTTTTGCTGTTAAATTTTATACGGAAGAAGGGATTTTTGATTTGGTTGCTAATAACATGCCTGTTTTCTTTATTCAGGATGCGTCAAAATTTCCCGATTTGATACACGCTGTAAAGCCTGAACCACATAATGAAATGCCGCAGGCGGCTTCTGCCCATGATACATTCTGGGATTTTATTTCTTTAATGCCCGAATCCATGCACATGATCATGTGGTTGATGTCTGATCGGGCCATACCGCGCAGTTACCGGATGCAGGAAGGCTTCGGTGTGCATACGTTTCGTTTGGTCAATGCGAAAAATCAGTCGCATTTTGTAAAATTTCATTGGAAACCTAAGTTGGGAACCCATGCGGTAGTATGGGACGAAGCTCTGAAAATCTCAGGTAATAACCCCGATTTTCACCGTGCTGATTTATGGGAAGCAATTGAGCTGGGCAATTTTCCCGAATGGGAACTAGGGGTGCAGATCGTACCTGAAGCGGATGAGCACGCATTTGATTTTGATTTGTTGGATCCTACTAAAATTATTCCCGAAGAGTTGGTTCCGGTAACCATAGTAGGGCGTATGGTTTTAAATAAAAACCCGGATAATTTTTTTGCTGAAACAGAACAGGTGGCATTTCATCCCGGACATATTGTACCGGGAATTGATTTTACAAATGATCCTTTGCTGCAGGGAAGACTGTTTTCATATACAGATACCCAGCTTTCAAGATTGGGAAGTCCGAACTTTCACGAAATTCCCATCAACAGGAGCATTGCTCCTGTCAATAATAACCAGCGTGATGGGCACATGCGTCAGGAAATTAATAAAGGGCGGACAAGTTATCATCCGAATTCATTGGGTGGCGGATGCCCCTTTCAGGCAATGATGAAGGAAGGAGGCTTTACAAGTTTTAACGAACGGCTGGATGCCCATAAAGTCCGGCAAAGAAGCGATAGTTTCAGAGATCATTTTTCACAGGCACGCATGTTTTATCACAGTCAGACACCAACAGAGCAAAAGCATATCGTGAAAGCGTTCTGTTTTGAGCTGGGAAAGGTAGAAACAGCTGCCGTACGTATCAGGATGCTGGGATTGATTGGTCAGGTGGACCGTTCATTAGCAGAAAAAGTAGCAAAAGGGCTTGGAGCCAAAGTCCCTGACCAGCCTGAACTGCCAATGAACCATGGGGTAGGGGCAGATGACACAGGAACTGAAGAACCTGCACAAGTGACCGGAGATCCAATCATTTCCAATGCGTTGAGCATGATTAATAACCCAACGGTCAAACCTACAATCGCATCAAGAAAGGTGGCTGTTTTGTGTAATGACGGCGTTAGTGAAATGTCGGTAATGAAATTAAAACAGGCATTGGTTGAAGAAGAAGCAAAAGCGTGTATCATTGCTCCTCACTTAGGCTTTGTTTCAACAGCAGATGGTGGCGGGCTACCGGTAGACTTTAGTTATTCCATATCTTCATCGGTTTTATTTGATGCCATCTTTATTCCTGACGGCAACAATCAGTTGGCACTGGCTTCTGATCCCGATGCAATGGAATTTATTAATGATGCCTACCGGCATTGTAAAATTATAGGAGCGGACGGTGATGGCATCGATTTGCTGTCTGTGCCTCAATTCTCTGCCAAGGGTGAAGATTTGAAAGATGAAGGCATTATCACCGGAAATGCGGAGAACGGACATCTTCTCGAAAGGTTTATTAAAGCTATGAAAATGCACAGGTATTGGGAAAGAGAGGAAATAATAGACAGGAACAATAAATTGTAAATTATGAAAAATAAACAACAACCTTTAAATGGTACAAAAACGGGCAAAGGGGCTGTTTTATCGCTACATCAGCTCTTTTTCAACTCTTTGAAAGATATTTATGGGGCAGAGAAAACGTTGGTAAAAGAGTTGCCGGAAATGATGGAAAAGGCTTCATCCCCAAATTTGCAGTCAGCGATCGCAGACCATCTGGCTATAACAGAAAATCAGGTCTTACGACTTGAAAAGATCTTTGACCTTTTGGAGGAAAAACCGGAAAGTGAAAAATGTGAAGCGCTGTCAGGAATTTTAAAGGAAAGAAATAAAATGTTTGAACAAACCGTAACAGGACCTGTTCGTGATGCCGCAATAATAGCTTCGGCGCAAAAAATCGAACATTATGAAATTACTAGTTATGGAACATTGCTTGCTTTTGCAAAGGTCTTAGGAGAAAATGATGTGGCAAAATTGTTACGGCAAACATTGGCAGAAGAATTGGAATCAGATAAAATCTTAACGGATGTTGCCAATATTTCCATAAATACTGAAGCTTTATAGTCATTTAAAAGAATAGTTTATGAATAGAGATGGAGCCCGGAAAAGTATTTGGCAGCAGGAGATAAAAAGTTTCGGACCTTCGGAATTTATTGATGAGGTGTTCGATGTAGCCGTGATTGGTGGCGGTATAACGGGTGTTTCAACCGCATACCGTTTACAAAAATCAGGCAGGAACTGCATTCTTATAGAAGCGGCTAATATAGCTTTTGGTACCTCTGGTGGAACCACGGCACATCTAAACGATTTTTTTGATACGTCATTTGCAGAAGCCATCAGAAAATTTGGCGGTGAGAAGGCACACTTGTTAAAAAAATGCGGCGGCGACGCCATGCGAATTATTGAAAACAACATTCTGGATAACAATATTCAATGCGACTTTGAAAAGAAAAATGCGTTTGTTTTTGCCTTGGATGAACAACAGGTCGGCAAATTGGAAGATATGGTAAAGGGTGCCCGAATGGTGGGTTACGAAATGAAATATACCAACAGGGTTACTTATCCGGTTCCATATTTAAAAGCTGTCGAAATTAAAGGACAGGCTCAATTTCATCCTGTTAAATATATTAAGGCTTTATGTGAAGCTTATTTAAATTTAAAGGGGATAATTTTGGAAGGTTGCATCTGTCAAAGCCACAGAGAAAAAAATAATTGCGTGACCTTAACTACAACGGCCGGGATAATTAAGGCTAAAAATTTAATATATGCTACACATGTCCCTCCGGGGGTCAATAAATTGCATTTTGCAACAGCTCCTTATAGAAGTTATGTATTGGCGTTCACTTTAAAAAATAAAAAATATCCCGAAGAATTAGGGTACGATCTTGAAGAACCATACCGTTACTATCGTGTACATAAAGTTAATGGTGAGCAAATAATGATTGCCGGTGGAGAGGATCATAAAACGGGGCATGCCGGCGATACAGGTGAGTGTTTTTCAAATTTAGAAAATTACGTTCGCAGATATTTCGATGTAGAAGCCATTAAATACAGTTGGTCAAGCCAGTATTATGAACCGGTGGACGGCTTGCCTTTTATCGGAATACTTCCTGGTAGTGACGGCAGGATATTCACCGCAACCGGCTTCCGTGGCAATGGAATGATGTTCGGTAGTTTGTCTTCCCTGATTATTACCGACCTTATTGTGCAAGGTAGCAATCCATATACCAACCTTTTTAGTCCTTCGCGTATAGAGCCCGTTGCAGGGTTCAGAAATTTTGTAAAAGAACAGGCCGCTGTAATAAATGATTATGTGAAGGATAAGCTTTTTGCCAAAAAGGTAAATTCTCTGGCAGAAATTAAGGAGGGAGAAGCAAAAGTTATAAAATTCAGGGGTAATACATACGCTGTGTATAAAGAAAAAAGAAGTAAAGTTCACATAGTAAAGAGTACGTGTCCTCACATTGGTTGTGAAGTCCGTTGGAACAGTGCTGAAATTTCTTGGGATTGTCCTTGTCATGGCTCGCGATTTAATGTGGACGGCAAGCTTTTAACGGCACCTGCAGTTCGCGAACTTGCAAGGATAACTGAAATCGAAGCTGATTCAAAAACTTGAGTATGAGTAGGACAGGATAATATGTGTATGTAATAGCCTGAATATGATCATCGGTATGGCTTTCCTGATACACCGCAATGTAGGAAAGAATATGAAATTAGAAAGAAATACCACAGGATCAGGTACGGTAGCTGTGTAGGACGGGGAAGATTGCTGCAGCAACATCCACGGGAGTCCGGGGCTTTAGAATTCTCAGGATTTCCGATTCGGCTGCTGTTCCAGATACTTATGCTGATACATACGGTAATGTAAAAAATATCACAAGCAGTCTGACAGTTTTTTCTGCTGCCTGTCTTAATAGTTAGATCAAATACCGCTCGTTTCCAAAAGGTCCGCCATGCACCTTATGCTGACTTTGAATAATTATAAAACATACTGTTCAGGAATACGGACTGCCTTATATCGGAATCCTTGATTTTTCCTGCACTGTTTTCGCACTATTTGTATTAAAAAATGCAGCCCGGTAACGCAGGTAAAATTGATCCGGTTGTTGTTTTAACGGGATCAGGATAAATTGCCGTACATCTTAAAAAAACTCCGCTATACTGTTTGTATCCGCAGCGCCTGTTTACAATGGAGCTATTTACTCAGATATTTTTGTAAAGAATTTCTTTTTTTTGTCAACCGTAGGTTATTAGGGCTGATCGTTGAATAAGTCTAATTGGCGGTTTTGGGGAGGTTTGGCTTTACCAAATACCGTTCTCCCTCCATATTTCCAGGAATTGGCCCTTTCATGGGCTATTAATTCGCTAAGGCTTCCGTCAGGTACAAAATTTTCTGCCAGTCGGGCTGTTATCTTTGACAGTGACTGTATGGCCCGTACTTTATCCTGTTGACCCAGCTTCGATTTTTGTACCGCCTGCTGTAAAGTGTCGATCGTTTCGTCATAAACGTTCGTAGGAACAGGAAAGGGGTGACCGTCTTTTCCACCATGGGCAAAAGAAAAACGAGCGGGATCTTTAAATTGTGCGGGTTGACCGTAAATAACTTCGCTTACCAAAGCCAGAGACTGCAGTGTTCTGGGACCCAGACCTTCCAGTAACAATAATTCTTCAAAATTAGTTACATTCTTTTCGTGTGCCAGCCATAAAACGGCACCTAAACGCTTTAGATCCACATCTTTTGCCTTTACGTCATGATGCCCGGGCATTGCCAGATGTCTGGTTTTCGAAATCTCAAGCAACATCTTATCCGGGTTTTCCCCGGCTGCCAGCATCATAGATGTTTTTAAAGGTTGCGCCATCTTATCGGTAAGGTTTAATATATTGCCTTGGTTTTCTCCGTAAATACTCGTATGTGGCTCTTCGGTGAACGATTTTACGGAAGGGGAGTGCCAGTGGTAGCGACGGGCAGTAGCACTGCTGTTGCTCATACCCTGCTGTATCACCGTCCACTCTCCTTCGTTGCTTACTATGAAGTGATGCTGGTATAGTTGAAATCCGTCCTGAACAGCCGTATTATCCACTTTTGCGCTCAGTTTGCTGCTTCTGATCAGATCTTGTGCAGCTAGTCCCGTGCTTTCGGCAAATCGTAAAAGTTCGTTTGGTGTATTTCTTGATTGCTTGCCCTTACCGCCACAGATAAAAATACCGTATTCTTTGGCAAGCGGGTTGATACTTCTCTTTAAGGCTCCCATCACCGAAGTGGTAATGCCCGAAGAATGCCAGTCCATACCCATTACTGCTCCCAGGCTCTGAAACCAGAACGGATCGCTTAATTTGGATAACAAGGCATTTTTACCCTGACCGGCAAGTATTTCTTCTACAATGGCTTTACCTAATTTAGCCATGCGCTCCGCAAGCCATGGTGGAACATGGCCATAATGTAACGGTAAATCTGCGCTGCCTGATCTTTTCATGGATTGGCTGCAAAGTTAGTAATTGGTTTTCTGAAGATAAGTTAAAATAAATATTTTAACGAATAAATGATATCTGCAATATCAGATAAAAAGGATATGGCATATTTCATAAAAACTTACGGATACCAATCCGCAGGGTAATAATTAATAAGAAAATACGGGTGCCTGACTTATTATCCGCTTAAAGTTTTACAATGATCGTTTGGAACTTTATGCAAAGTATATTTAGTGCCTGCCGATATGCAGGTAACCTTCACTACGACCAGTTTCACATAATAAATTTTGAAATGAGCTGGATAAATACAACCTGTGTATAAAAACCGAAGATAAGTTCCGGAAAGTTTATCATATAAAACAGCCTGTTGTTACGGGTGAATTTGGTGTACAGCTGAAACAGTCTGAAAAGTAGGATAACAATCTGCTGTTCACCTGCGGAAGCTTGGAAAGGTAGGGTTTGTTTTTTAATTATTCTGCTCGAGATTATTTTGCAACGGTATGGACACCTTACAGGAAACTTTCTGTAACACTAAGGTTTTGCCAGCCAACCGATAAAAGTCGCCTGACCGTTCACCAAAGTAACGTTCTTTATAATCGCTGAACAGCTCTTTTTCAAATGCGTTTTTTATCAACTCAAAAACAGTGTTGAAGGTTTCTTTCTGCTCGTTTTTTTATTTTTACATTCATAGGAAACGGATTAAATCCTGTACAATAGTGGTCGGATACAGATATTTTTGACAGCCGAAGTTAAATATTCCTTTTCAGATTGGTTAAAACTACTTCCTTTGCAGGTTAAATAGCGATAAACTCTCTCTCTATCAACCGTATCTCTTTATTGATAGCTTTTAACATCCGATAGGATAGAAACCTTACATTAATTGTATGCTATGTACTAAAATTTCCCACAAAATGATACGGTGTAGTAATTATAAAAGTTTAGTTTTTATTTTGTGGTTTAAATGTACAATTTGTGAATTTTTTGGATAATATTTTATTTTTCTAATACAGTTGTATTTTTTATTAAATTATTTAACTTTTATTGTTTTTTTTTAAAATATTGATAAATTAATCTGCTTAAGGTAACTTATTGATCAAATAAATGCGTTTAAATTTAATTTTTTAATAAATTATATGATATTTATTTATAGTATATAATAAAAAAAACAGTTTTTCTTTACAGATTGGGCTCTGTTGTCCATTGTTAAAAAAACAAACAATGCTTTATACTGTATTTTTAGAAAATACATCTTGGATTATTTTGGCTTATAATTTACTTGTGAGATAAACGGTTAAGGTTTTGCTCTATTCTCTTAAATAGGACACACTAAATATAAGGAACATGATGATTTACTAATTCTATTTGATAAAAAATATGAAAAAAAGAGATACATTGGTTATTACCGTTCTGGCAATTGTTTTGCCGTTACTGGTTCTTAGCGCCATTCATTATTTAAGGCAAAAGGAAATTGTCAGGGAAGCTTACGGCAAAGCTGCTGTTAATGATACGTTGCTTATAACAAATCTTCCCGATAAATAGGATATTGCAAATGTTTTTCTTGGGAGAACGCAACAATAATAAATAAGGATAAAACATGAATAAAGGAAATTTTTTTAAGGATGTATTCGGGTTGCTTAAAGGTACCGTTTCAACTTTTATGGACAATAGGGGTCTGAAACTAAGTGCTTCTCTGGCATATTATACGTTGTTTTCAATGGCACCACTGTTATTGCTCGTGATTTCACTTGCGGGTGCGTTCTTTGGAAGGGAAGCAATTGAAGGCAGCGTTTTTAGCGAACTGAATGGACTGATAGGTGCCGACGCGGCTGCACAGGTGCAGCAGATCATTAAAAATACGGAACTGTCAGGCAGTACCAGCCTTTCTTTGATAATAGGGGCGGTAAGCCTGGTGATCGGGGCAACCACTGTTTTTGGTGATATTCAGGATTCGGTGAATAAGATCTGGAGCGTGAGGGCAAAACCCGAAAAAGGTTGGCTCAAACTTATAAAAGATCGTCTTTTGTCTGGATCGATCATCATCGGTCTGGGATTCTTGCTGATTGTTTCGCTCGTCGTAAACGGTGCCGTTATGGCATTTGACCATGTTTTAAGAGGCTGGATGCCAGGGTTGTCGGTGGTGTTACTAGCGGTCATTACCGGTGCGGTTAATTTCGTAGTACTGTCTCTGCTGTTCGGAGTCATCTATAAAGTATTGCCCGACGCACGTATTAAATGGAAGGATGTTAGAGCCGGAGCCTTTTTTACCGCCGGTCTTTTTATGTTAGGCAGGTACATTATCGGTCTGTATATTGATAAGGCCGATGTGGGTTCCCCGTATGGTGCGGCAGGTTCCCTGATAATTATTCTCATCTGGGTTTATTATTCTGCGGCAATCCTTTACATAAGTGCTTCCTTTACCAGGGTCTATGCATCCTATAAAGGTGAAAATATCCAACCGGCAGAACATGCCGTTTATGTTGAGGAAAAGGAAACGGAAAAACAAGCGGTCTCCATAACGGATGAATAGGCTTGCTATTCAGTAAACGTTCATCGTTCCGCCCTCCTTATTATTATGACGTCTGCCTTGGTTGTTCGTCTGCAATTTACCGGATATTTGTTAGCCGGTTCATGCTGCGTTAAAAGCAACTACTTCAGCCTTTCATTCAACAGGCACAGTACCCCGAGTTCACTTTCAGACAGATGTTCGTTTTTTTCAAGTAGCCGGTTAATTTCTTGCCGGAAATAGTTCAGCGTTTTTCCATTGAGGTATCGGTCAATCACACGCGGGTCAATGTACGAGCTTCGGGCTACTGCAGGCGTGTTTCCCAGTTTCTCGCTTACCTGTATGACGGCATTTCGTATGTTCTTTTCCATCTTTTTCTGATCTTTTTCTTCTTCTGCACCAAACTCGTCCAGAGCAATGGCGGCAATCATCGTTCCGGACCAGGTTCTGAAATCTTTGGCAGAGAAATCTTCACCCATAACTTCTTTTATATATTGGTTCAGATGTTCGCTTTTTACGTCCTGGATCCTGCCGTTTTCATCTTTAAATTTAAAGATTTCATATCCGGGCAGTTCGTCGATTTCTTTTACAATTTTTGCAAGTTTTTCGTCAGTGACGTGTTTTTCTTGGTCTTTTCCCGATTTTCCCCTGTACGAGAAAACAAGTTCGTTTCCTGTAATCTTTAAATGTTTGCTGCGCATGGTGGTTAACCCGTAGCTCTTGTTCTGTTGGGCATAAAAATCGCTGCCCGGACGGAAAAAGGCGGTTTCTAGCAAACGCACCATTGTTGCCAGCACTTTTTCGCGTGTAAGTTTACGCTGCCGCATATGTTGTCCGGTAATGCGTCGCATGTGTTCCAGCTGTTCGGCAAATGCAATGATCCGGTCGAATTTTACCTGTTCCTGTCGCTTTCGGAATTTTGGGTGGTAGATGTACTGCTTCCGTCCCAGTTGGTCGCGACCGGTTGCAAGTATCTTGCTGCCTTTCTTTTCGGAAATTTCAACTTCCCTCCACGCAGGCGGGATGATCAGCGATTTAAAATAGTCTTTTAATGCCTTGTCGGTAACTGTTTTTCCGTTTCCATCGGTATAACGAAATCCCTTGCCTTGTTTTTTGCGGTGGTACATATCCATAGAATTTGGTAAAAACCAGCAATTATAAAGCCAGAAATTAAATAAGGCTGTATTATGTAGATTGCAGATAAAACGGCAGCCTGGGGGTGCTCTGGTAAGGGGGGGCTTCAGATTGCTTGCAGTTGTGGTAGTAGCAACTAAAAAATTCAAACCTGATTGCCCGTATAAAAACGTAGTTTTATGATTGGCCTAATAAAAGTTTGTTTTCCATTTTGTAAATGGTTAACTTTAGAGAAGTGAATTTTATTAACGAAAAAGAGAAACTATGAAACCGAACATTGGAATTACCGACAAGAACCTTAAGGAAATATGTAGGCTGCTTAACAACTGCCTTGCTGATACGCACATCCTTTACATCAAATTGCGTAAATACCACTGGAATTTGAAAGGAGACAATTTCATGGAACTGCATAAAGTGTTTGAAGACCAGTACACCCAGGTGCAGGAAGCCATTGATGAAATAGCCGAAAGGGTAGGTCAGTTGGGCGGTATGGCAATAGGAACTACATCAGAATTCGCCGAATTGTCTTCGCTTAAGGAAAGTCCGGGGAAAAACCCCGCAAACAATCTGGATATGGTGAAGGAGCTCTTGGGTGACCATGAAACAATCATCCGTAATTTAAGGGACGGGGTTGATGAGGCAGGTGAAAAATTTAAAGACGAAGGTACGGCCGATTTCCTTACGGGGCTTATGGAGAAACACGAAAAAATGGCATGGATACTAAGAAGGTACTTTAAGTAGCTTTTAGTGCCATTGTCTGTTTGTATGGGAAATTAAATCACAGAGCCGGATGTATTCACATCTGGCTTTTTTGTGTAAATATGGAAATTACATAGGTTCAATAAAATGTTTAATATTTTTATTGTCCATTGGTTACTTCTTTTTTCTATACCAATTAAGCGATGAATCGTTTGAACAATTCATCTGATATACAGCCCGCTTTTACCAGTCTTTTCCGTAAGTATGCTACAGTTCCGTTATCTGTTTTCTTAATTGTTCGTACTCCGTTTCGGTGATTTCCCCTTTCTTCAGTTTATTTTCAAGCTTCAAAAGAAGGTCCTGACGTGTCAGGTCGGTTTCGGACTGTTGCGATTCAAAAACGTTGCCCATATTGTTGTTTAGACGGTCTATTGAATCTATCAAGAGCTTTTGGTTGGTAATTACCTCGTCGATTCTGAGCATCCACGCCCCAAAAAGCCTTACCAGAAAAATTACGGCAACAGTAGCCGCTGCGAATATTAAAACATCAATCATAATCGTACATTTTTAATTTCTTTTAAAGTTAGTCAATTTCTGGCAAATTATATTGCAGTGACGCGGTATAAAATAAAAAGCTGTCGGGTTTTCCTTTCTTTATAATGTGCTATCGGTATATTTTAACAGCATATCATGAGAATATTTATTAAATTTATAAGAAAAAACTATGAAACAGTCTGCCGAAATTTCCAAAGGGATCTTGAAAGCCTTCGGTATAATCGTCTTATGCGGCGTTTTAGGGCTTTTTCTGTACGAAATTAAAACAGTTTTCATCTATCTGCTGCTCGCGGTAATATTAACCCTTGTTGGTTCGCCGATTATGGATTTTTTCTGCAACCGTTGCAAGGTAAACAAAACTTTGGCGGTTTCACTAACGTTAATTTTGTATGGTATTGTACTGCTTATTTTTATAGGGATGTTTGTTCCGTTGGTTTCGGGGCAGCTGGAGAATATATCGGGTAGCGATTTTCAGAAGATTCAGGAAGGTATAAGGGATTATCAGGGAACGGTGTATGAAGCTTTGAAAAAATGGGGTTTTGAGGCGGACTTTTTAATAGGTAGCCGGTTTGCAAACATACTTACCGAAGAACGTTTTACGGCATTTGTGAATTCTGTTTTCACGGTTATAGGTCACTTCAGTATAGGGTTGGGAGCAACTTTTTTTATTACGTTTTTCTTCTTGAGGGATAAGGAGGTTTTTCTGTACCAGATTAAAAAATATTTCCTGCCGGATGCACACAAGGAAAAAATTATGGCGAGTTTCAGTACAATTGAAGCTTTGCTGTCACGGTATTTTCTGGGACTCAGTATACAACTACTCATATTTTTTGCGGCCTGTTATGTGGCCTTATTGGTTTTCGGGGTTAAAACGGCTATTGTCATTGCACTCATAAGTGCACTGCTCAATATCGTTCCGTATATTGGTCCGCTTATAGCCAACCTGCTGGCGTCAGTTTTTGCATTACTCACCTATATTGACCAGGATTTTATGACGGTGGCATTACCACATGCGCTTTATGTTTCACTGGCATATATACTGATACAGTTCCTTGACAATAATTTTTTACAGCCTTATATTTTTTCCAGCAGCGTCAAGTCACATCCGCTTGAAGTTTTTTTGGTAATCTTAGTCAGCGGGCTGCTTACGGGTATTTTCGGGATGGTTATTGCCGTTCCGTTGTACACGTCGGTAAAAGTAATCCTTAAGGAATTCTTTCCGGAAAATAAGATCATCAGGGTACTTACAAGAAATTTGTAGCTTTTAATGTTATACATTAGTCATTCGGTACATATTTCTCGTATTAAGTTTCTGCTCCTAATATTTTGTACCTTTATTCTCTTATGATCATGTAACTCAGTTGTTATATCACCGGTTTCCAATGGTTACTTAAGAGATGTCATCAATATTCGATGGCGTCTGGTAATGCATAAAATCAATATGGAATTTATGAAATTATTTTCTAATATTGGATAGTTTAATTTGGGTAGATTTGATATAGATTAAAGCATCTCTTTTAAATGAAAAATGGTAAAAAAATAATTAAGGAAAATTTTTTAGAAATAAATATACCAATTGGTATATTTATTTTTTATCTTTGCTTCCGGTATGAATGAAACAATGTCAAAAGCGGAACGCACAAAGCAATTTATTGTTGAGAAAACAGCTCCTGTTTTCAATGCAAAGGGCTATGCAGGAACTTCTATCAACGACCTGATGAATGCAACAGGGCTTTCGAAAGGAAGCATTTACGGCAATTTTGAAAACAAGGACGAAGTGGCCCTGGCTGCCTTTGATTATAATTTTGGTAAAATTACGGCTTACCTGAAAAGTAAAATATCAGCAACCGAAAACGCCGTTGAGCGTCTATTGATGTACCCTCGTACCTTTCGCAATTTTTTAACCCTGCCTTTTTTGCAGGCAGGCTGCCCCCTTTTAAATACTTCAACCGAAGCTGACGACACACATCCTTTATTAAGAGAAAAAGCAGTAAAGGCGTTAGCGTCCTGGAAAAAATCCATAGAAAATCAGGTAAAAAGAGGGATGGAAAGAAAAGAAATAAAACCCGACACCAACCCTGCGGAAATTGCGGTCATCCTGATTTCAATGATTGAAGGAGCAATAATGCAGGCAAAGGTTTCAGGTAAAACAACAGAGCTTAAAATTGCTATGAGCTATCTTGAAAAATTAATACTCAGTTTAAAAGCATAATTTTTTTAACCAAAAATATACCGATTGGTATATTTTAAAAACAATAAGAACAATGAAAGAAGTATTTATAGTATCGGCAAAACGTACACCTATCGGAAGCCTGTTGGGTAGTTTATCAGGGTATACGGCAACGCAGTTGGGAGCGATTGCCATTCAAAACGTCTATGAAAGCATATCACTAAATCCCGAATGGATTGACAGTGTGTATATGGGTAATGTGTTAAGTGCAGGAGTCGGACAATCACCGGCAAGACAGGTAGCTATTTTTTCTAAAATTCCAAACGACAAAGATGCAACAACCATCAACAAGGTATGTGCTTCGGGAATGAAAGCGACTGTTTTAGGAGCACAGCAAATTCAAACAGGTATTGATGAAATAGTGGTTACAGGCGGAATGGAAAGTATGAGCAATGTTCCGCATTATGCCTATCTACACAATGGCACCAAGTTGGGCAACGTAATGCTTACAGACGGTATGTCCAAAGATGGTCTGTGGGACGTGTATAATGATTTCCATATGGGAAGTGCCGCAGAATTGGGTATAAAGAAATACGGGCACACAAGACCGCAATTGGATGATTATGCTTTGCTTTCCTATAAAAAAGCACAAGAAGCAACGGAACAAGGGAAATTCAAAAACGAGTTGGTAGCAGTAAATGTTCAGGGGAAAAAAGAAATAATTACCGTAGATAAAGACGAAGACATTTACAAACTCATTCCCGAAAAAGTGGCACAGCTGAAACCTGCATTTGAAAAAGACGGTTTGCTTACTGCCGCTAATTCAAGCAATTTGAATGACGGTGCGGCAGCCTTAATCCTTGCGTCGGAAGAAGCCGTAAAAAAATACAACCTGAAACCATTGGCGAAAATTGTTTCGTATGCCGATGCGGCTCAGACTCCCGAATGGTTTACGACTTCGCCCAGCATTGCCATTACCAAAGCATTGAAACAAGCCAACCTCAATTTATCCGATATCAATTATTTTGAAATCAACGAAGCCTATGCTTCTGTTATCCTTTCCAACCAACAAATTTTAGGCTTTGACATCAACAAAGTAAATATGTATGGCGGTGCAGTGGCTTTGGGACACCCGATAGGTGCTTCGGGAGCAAGAATTATTGTAACGCTTTTGAGTGTATTGCAACAAGAAAAAGGGAAATACGGTGTAGCCGCTATATGTAACGGTGGCGGAGGTGCTTCTGCCATTGTCATTGAAAATCTGAATAATTAAATAAAAAAGTTATGAGCGAAACGAATAGAACAAGAACCTACGAATGGGTCAATCCTTTGGAAACTGCGGAAAAAGGAAAAACAATGTCAGGATATGATTTTTTGAACGGCATTTTAAAAGGCGAAATACCGCCACCACCAATAGCAACAACTTTGGACTTTCACCCCTTGAGTCTGGAAGAAGGAAAAGTAATATTTGAGTTTGAACCAAAGGAATTTCATTACAACCCGATAGGCAGTGTTCACGGTGGCGTAATTTCTACGGTATTGGATACGGTTATGGGGTGTGCCTTACAATCCAAATTACCACAAGGCGTTGCATACACCACATTGGAATTAAAAATAAATTTCATAAAAGCCGTAACCTATAAGAGCGGAAAAATGAAAGCCGAAGGACGGCTCATTCATTCTGGAAAAAGTACCGCGCTTATCGAAGCCGACCTTAAAGACGAAGAAGGAAAACTATATGCACACGGCGTATCAACGTGTATGATTTTTAATATAAATCAATAATTAAAACAATATGAACACAACAAATAATACCGTTTTTATTTCCGGTGGCTCTGCCGGGATTGGTTTGGAAATAGCAAAGCTTTTTTCAGCAAAAGGAAACAAGGTAATCATCAACGGGCGTAACCAAGAGCGTTTGGATAAAGCCTTGCAACAATTAGACAATGCCGTTGCCATCCAGGGAGATTTATCCATAGAAAGTGAACGCATCAGCATTGCGGAAGAACTAAAGCAAAATCATCCTGAGGTAAATATAATCATTAACAATGCAGGTGCCGCTTACGCATATTCTTTAAATGAAATTGGCAACAATGCTTATGAATATGCTGCCAACGAGATAAATACCAATTATATCGCCATCATACATTTTACAGAATTATTACTTCCGCATCTGCTTCAGAAAAATCATTCTGCGATTGTCAATATTACTTCAATAGTTGGATTACTTCCCATTAAAGATGTGCCAACCTATTCGGCGAGTAAAGCTGCATTACATTTCTATACCCAATCATTACGTCAATCATTATCTGAAACAACCATCAGTGTTTTTGAAGTAATGCCGCCATTGGTAAACACTGAATTCTCAGCACCGATTAGTGGTGCTAACGGCATTCCGCCCAAAGAAGTGGCTGATGAATTATTGACTGCATTTGAAAATAACCAATTTGACGTTCCTGTAGGACAAACAAAATTAGTCTATGCAGTATTTCAGGAAGCAATGGCAAAATTAACATGAAAAGAAAAATAGTATTTGCATTAATAATGGGTATCATCACAACAGGAATCATTTCGTTCGTGTTATTGTCCGTTAATACCCGTTTTTCGGGATATAAATTTCTATATACTTGGTTTAAGTCTTGGGGAATAGCCTATCTGGTGGTTATTCCCTGCATATTATTCATTGCACCGATGATAGAAAAAGTAATAAATAAAATTATAAAAGAATGAAAAGAGTAGTCATAACAGGACTTGGGGCATTAACGCCCATAGGAAACAATGTCAATGATTTTTGGCAGTCACTTGTGAATGGGGTAAGCGGTGTAGCACCCATTACCAGATTTGATGCGAGTAAATTTAAAACGAAATTTGCTTGTGAACTCAAAAATTTTGACCCTTTAAATTATATTGAAAAAGCAGAAGCCCGAAAGTATGATTTATTTACCCAATATGCTTTAATCGCAGTTGAAGAAGCTATAAAAGACAGTAACATCAATTTTGAAAACCTGAACAGAAACAGGATTGGTGTCATTTGGGGTTCAGGAAATGGTGGTATCGGAACATTCCAACAGCAAGTAATGGAATACGCACAGGGAGATGGTACACCCCGTTTTAACCCTTTCTTCATCCCTAAAATGATTGTTGATATCGCTCCCGGCGTTATCTCGATAAAACATGGTTTGAGAGGCATTAACTACGCAACCGTTTCGGCATGTGCTACTTCAAATACCGCTATCATCGATGCGTTTAATTACATCCGTTGGGGCAAAGCTGATATGATCATTACGGGCGGCTCCGAAGCACCCATAGTTGAAAGTTCAATCGGTGGTTTTAATGCTTCAAAGGCATTATCAACGCTAAATGAAAACCCGGCAATTGCTTCACGTCCTTTTGACATACACAGAGATGGCTTTGTAATGGGCGAAGGTGCGGGTGCACTAATTCTGGAAAGTTATGATCACGCGGTAAAACGGAATGCTCCAATTATTGCCGAAATTGTTGGCGGCGGTATGGCTGCGGACGCCTATCATTTGACAGGCACACATCCCGAGGGCGAAGGAGCCTATTTAGGTATGCTGGCAGCCTTGGAAGATGCTAACCTTACCCCCGATGAAATTGACTATTTGAATTTGCATGCCACATCCACACCACAGGGTGACATCAGTGAACTAAAAGCAGTTGAACGGGTTTTTGGGACAAAGAGCAAAATAAACATCAGTGCGACGAAATCAATGACAGGACATTTATTGGGTGCGGCAGGAGCCATCGAAGCCATTGCCTGTATAAAAGCCGTTCAGGAAAATATTGTTCCGCCAACAATCAATTCAGTGGATATAGAACCTGCATTTAAGGACATATTTGATCTCACATTGCACAAAGCACAGCACAAGCCGATAAACTACGCCATGAGCAATACTTTTGGTTTTGGCGGACACATTGCTACAACCATTTTCAAAAAGTTCTAATAAAGATGTTTACAAATATTGTAAAGCCTCCAGTGGAAAACGAGCCGTAACAAATCTCTTAATGTTTGCGTTCATTCCATTAAAAGTATACAGGTTAGCTACCCTTAAATATAAATACCTTCGTAATATCAAAATGAAAAAGACAATTTTAATTACAGGAGCAAGTCGGTCTTTCAGCAGGTGGACATTATGAATTTGGAAAATCTATTCACAAATAATCGTTGTAAGTAATTTCAACACTAAAGAGCATAATATTAGCAACCAACTAATAAGATGGGGCTTAGACTATAAAAGCTTTCAATTTGGTATTGGCGGAAACATTAAAGAGTTAAGCAGTCAATGGTTGTATTCGGGTAACTATGGTATTTTCTTTAGAAAGAATTTCAGTATTTATTGAAAATGTTTAAAGAAACGAAAGGGTTAGGTATAATAAACAATTGAATTACTATCACTATATGGCTTCACAACCTTGTTATTCCGGTTGAAAAAATAGGTAGCATCGGGAAATCGTTTGGTCTGTATCAAAAAGGAATGTATCTTTGATGGTAATGTCAAAAATAAGGCTTCATATCAAAAGTATAAGGCACATTCTGCTGGTGTGGTTCGTTTTGTTCTCTTTAAGCCCGTGTACGGTTAAGGAAGCAGTATCCGGTTCGCTAAAGGCTGCTTATGCAAAACCGCTCAACAGTTCAAAAACTTCTGTACCTGTAAACTCATGCACGTTTAACTCTGTTTACCACAAGCATGTTTCTATTGCGAAAAAGACAGATTGCATTAAACATATCGAACCTGCTGTATTTTATGGTAATTTGTATTTTCAGGCACCTGTAAAAATCCGCAGCGGGTATTCAAAAACTTTTTCGGGTAACAGCCCGCCTAAATATATTTTATACAGACGGTTGAAAATTGGTAGGGTATAGTTTACCTCTCGTAAATATCATACTATTTTTTCACGTTTAAATAAAATATCAATTCAATGAAACAACATATTGACGGTACGGCCCCTATGGCCGGACTTTTTACATTGCCCCTTCGTTGGGTAATCGGCTGGACGTATTTCTCTGCGTTCTGGAGGCGTCTGGTTCTCGAAAATAAACTTATTCCTGATGAGCCCGGTTATATAGGCGAAAAATTCAACCATTTCCTGCCAAATGCTCTGGGCATCAAACCGGTAATTGAATACCTGGTTTCCAATCCCGAAGCCTTACAGGTATCAATGGTCGTATTTACGGTTGTGGAAGCCGTTGTAGGATTGTGCATTATGCTTGGACTGTTTACGAGGCTTATGGCTGTGGGAGTTTTTTTTCTTGCAATGGGCATTATGCTGGGTTCGGGCTGGTTGGGAACAACCTGTTTGGACGAATGGCAGATCGGAGTGTTGGGGGTTGCAGGCGGTTTCGTCTTATTCCTCACCGGTAGCGGTACCTATTCTTTAGACAGGTACTTTATGCAGAAACAGCGGCGCTTTACCACAACAAGATGGTTTGCGTTTTTAGGCTCTGGCACGCTCCCGGTTAAAAACATAACCCCGAAAGTTTTAGCGATGTCTTTACTCATCTTCGGTCTTACTTTGTTCACCAATCAGTATTTTCATGGAGGCGTATTTGGTACTCTTCACAACAAATCTGTGCGGCCCAGGGTCGATATTTCCAATATACGGTACGATGGTTCCCGGCTTTCCTTTCAAGTCTTTAGGGTAGAAGGGGCAGATGTGTACGGCTCGTTCCTTATAGGTATACAGGTTTTGGATGAAAAGGGAAAGGTTGTCAGATCTCTTGGACAAAAAGAACTGGCATCTTTTTCAAATGATAAGATTAAGAATCATTATGTTGCAAAAATAAATCCCGGACCTTACAGCCTGATTGTACCGCTTGGGGCGAAGGCAGACATTTCCATAGATTTGGAAGATTTGGTGCCCAAAGAAAATTATTCCCTGAAACTGGTTGACATCAGTGGAATAGAATGGACGGCCAAAATAAAATAAAGGACCGGTTCCTCAAAAAGCTGTCGCGCAATGCGGCGGCTTTTTGCTCTTTAAGTGTTTTTAAAACGAACGCCCAAAATTTTAAACGTATACCAAGAATAAAGTTTTGGCATCGCTATTTTTACTTCTCATTTCATCACAGCCACACAATCTATCTCAATCAACGCATTTTGAGGCAAAGCGGCTACTTCAATGGTGGTCCTTGCCGGTTTATTTTCCGGTACCACGACAATTTCTTTATCTGTCTTGGAAAAATTTCCGAGCATCCAAAAACTTTCAACAAACGCTTGAAGTTCGTTTTCAGGTTTGGTCGTTTTGAATTGGATGTCATTATTCATAGACTGAATATTAAATTGTTGAATATAGGGAAGTTTCGTGTTAGACATTCCCTCATTGTAAATTTAAACAAAATAATAAAAACATCGATTTATATTGCTTTTCTGAGAGGAGAAGTTGACCACAAAAGAGACAATCAGTTCATAACATTTCTGAACAGGTCCTTTAATATACTATTACGTGGCTGGGTGTAGTTTTTTTAATAGCCAGAGACCGAACCCGACTTTCAAAGCGCTGTCTGCTAACAAAAATAAATCGCAGGATGCATTATTACAAACGAGCCCTGCAAACCGGTTTACAATGCAGAGTATGCATAGAACTGCAAATCTGGGGACGAAACAGATAGCCATAGGCAGGAAATGCACTCCTACAATCATTAATACCCACATTAGCCTAACTTGTATGGGTGCGTCTGCTGGCAGCTTATTAACCATTACGATTAAAAGAACTACTTCTAAAATGATTGCAAGAGTTAAAGCTGTTATTTGAATAAGTGTGGGTTTTCCAAATGCGAGTACTTTTGCAAATAATAACGAAAGTACTGCAAGCATGGTGCCTGCTATAAAGGCTCCGTTTAAGACGGTATTGAAGATAATGCCTGCACCAATCAGCACTAAAAACAAACCGCCACTGCGTACCAAAGGGTATGGATGGCGTAGGGGATTCTTAACTGATTGTATGCCTTCTGAGGGAGGATTCATATTCTTTATTCATATTTTAAATAGTAGTTTTCAGCACTAACTGCTTTCTATAGAGCAAATAACTGAAATGAAACTTAGATATAAGTTAATAAATACATCTGTTATCGGTTGTAGTGTTTGCGGTTTATTTTTCTATAAGTTTCAGGGTAAATTCCATCTGAGTATCTCGTTGCTTTAAAAAATCATTTAATGTCTGCCATACTTCGTAATCAGGTATAATACCGCGACCTACGGGCTGATCGTCCTTTTTAGGGGCATCCTGCACTACATTCACCATGGAAAACTGAGTTTTTATTTTTGAGTTGGGTAATTCGTAAACCAAAGGTGAATGCCCATTGTGAACGTAATAACCTCCGGCTGTTTCCACACCGATGATCGTAACGTTCTTAACGTACGCTTTTACCAGAGAGGCAAAGTGGGATGCCGCCGATGCTGTGTTTTCGTTGATTAAAAGATATAGCTTACCCTTAAAAGTCGGTGATTTGGGATAATACGTTGGATTGTACTTTTGGTTTTGAAAACTGATGCCGTTGCTGAAAACGGGAAAGCGGTCTTTAAGGTATTTTTTTCCAACTTTCAACGAAACAGAATCCATTCGTTGTGTTGTTGAAACACCCCAAAAATACTTTTCGTAAGGTAAAAATTCGGGGTCGAAGATTAAATGGGCACTTTCATTTTCTTTGAATGTATTGTCTGTAAGATACATGACAGGTTGTTCAAAGGTAGGGTCGCTTCCTCCCGGGTTATTCCTAACGTCCATTATTAGGTTGGGAACATTATTCTTGTCCAGTTGTGTAAAAACACTGTCTAAAAACTGTGCGTAAGGTTCAAAGCCTGGATCTTCTAATCCGGTAACCATACCAAACCATCTTAAATTCAGCAAACCTACCGATGGATCAAGCATACGGAAACTGTAAGGCGGCTGTGTTTTAAAGTCTGTTAAACTGCTGACAGGAGCGCTGTATCTGTTTTTAATATTTTTTTCTCTTTCAGCTAGCATTACTGCTGGAAGTATTGTTTTTTCAATAGATTCAGATTTCGGTGGGGTGTATTCAACAACATATTCATCAGAAAGACCATATTCTAACAGATAATTTATTCCGAATGATTTGTCGACACTCGCTGATAACTTTCTTGTAATGTTATAACCATCTGTGGGATAATATTTGTAAAAAGACTGCATCAGTTGTGCATCACTTACTCCGTTTATACTTGTTATCCTTGAACCTGGTGGAATAGGAGCTGATTTACCGTCAAAAATAATTTGCCCGTCAATATAGGTCATAGGGAAGGGGAAAAATGCTTTCTGCCGGTTTAGAAAATTCATTAAATCCTGGTCGGGTATGGTATAATTATGTACACTGCCTTCATAATCGGTCAAATGAAGCATTATCTTGTAAAAGTCGGTAACGCGCATGGGCTTTTTTATACTTTTAAATGCTTCATGATAAACACTGTCTGTTTGTTCTTTGGTATGGTACATAAACAAACCGGAGTTCGCTTGTTTGTGTATAGCTAATAATAGCTCGAGATCCTCAAGCATCTCATGTTCTGACAGCATTTTATCATATACCAATAAACTATCTCGCAGGCTTTTATGTAGACTTTGTGCACAGGTGTTAAACCAGCAGAAAACAGTTAGTAAAATTGCAAAAAGGTTTTTTAGATATTTAGTATTCATAGTTTTCAGTATTTTTTCATGGTCAATCTCAACCAAGGGCTTCTTTATAGGTTGAATTTTTGCTTTATTTCGTGTGCAACATCATCCGGGGTTCTATTGGTATTGTCAATCCGAAGGTAGTTGGCGCGGGTTATTTCCCCTTCATAAGAATTTAGACGGAATTTTTGTTGGGATTCCAAAAGATGCTTTTCAGATGAGGTCGTATCTTTTTTAAGGAACTTGGCTTCAAGCCGGTCCGGATGAAGGTTTCGTTCCAATCTTTTTTCAAGGCTTGTCTGCAGTTCTACAAAAACAACCGGGACTTCTTTTTCCTCAAACAACTTACATATTTCGTTCACATAATCCCAATCTTCCTTTTGGTCAAAGGCCCATACATAAGTAAAAATCAAACCTTTGAGGTCGCTCTCTACTGCTGCTTTGAAAACTTCCTGACGGAAATGACCGGAAAGTTGCCACATTTCCTTGCTGAAGCCAAAAATGGGTTGCAGTAAATCAATGGTCATATGGTTATGGAAAAGCTTAAAACCTGTAATTTCAGCAAGAGATTTTCCTACAGTCATTTTCCCCACGGCTTGTGGACCAAAAATCAGTATAAATTTCATTTCTGTTTATTATTAGCAATAGTAAATATATTGAATTGCATCTAACTCTCCATTATAATAAGCTCTTTTTATTTGAAGAGGTGGTTATTTTATTTATGATTACAAGTTCAATGTCAATCTTTTTAAATTATTCTATTCCTTCACAACTATGGCCTAAATCAGCCATATGTTTTATAATACCTATAGTGTTAATCTCAGATTGGTCGGCTTCAATTCTAAGAATGTTGTCTGTATCTTCAAGGTCAAAATTAATTTTGTAAACCGGATAGAGCGTTAAAAGGGAAGCTGCTGTTTTAGCTGCTTCTTTATCGTTCCGAACAGTTGTTTTAAAGATTTTAACCGTTTTTACCTGCGTTGTTTGATATTTGTTTTCCATTACTTTACGTGTTGATCGTTTGCCACAGAACTTGTTAACGAGTAGGGGTGGTTTTCTTTATTTGATTATTTTTCGCAGCATAACCATGTCTTTTAACTGTATTCCATTTTCAATAATTGGTTCGGAATAATTATCGATGAAAAAATCTTTTTTAATATCAAACGACTCAAACCCGGCTTTTTGGTATAGTTGCAACTGTTTAAAGGCAGTATCAGGCGTTCCTATTAATAGGGTTTTATACATCTTTTCTTTCGCTTTAATTTCTGCATCCTGCAATAAGAATTTCCCAATCCCCTGTCCTTGAAAGGTTTCATTTACCGCAATATTTTTGATCTCAATTTCATTCTTATTCAATGGATACAGCACATAAATGGCTATTACTAGATCTTTCTGCTCGATGATATAAAGGTCGCTGTCAAAAATATATTTATCTATGGCTTCAACTGTTTCGTCTGCAAGCAGTAATAAATCATACGGAATTTTGTCGTGTTTGCTGAGCTTTCTTGTAACCCAACTATTGTTTTTAGATTCTGTTTTCATGATCTCTTCAATTTCATTTTCTGTTTGGGACTGGTTTTATACAGGAGAAATAAACCCAACCGATAAAAAAGATTTGTAAAGGGATTCTGTACCATAGATAGTCGGGTCCTGCACCATCAAATGTCGCATCCTCAAGGTTAACATGTTTTATGGTGGCATAAATGTTAGACGGAATTATTAACACTAAAAACAGAATGAGTAGCCAACCGGTTGTTTTTCTGTATTTTGGTACTAATATTCCAACCGCTGCTATCAGCTCAATCACTCCCGTAAAGTAAACCAGTGTAAACTTATAAGGTATAAAATCAGGCAACATCAGAGACATTCCTTTCACGAAAACAAAATGTGCAATTCCCGTGGTTATAAACATTGCCGCCAGGGCAATTCTGCCCGACAAGGCAAATTTATATTCCTTATACATAACTTTCAAAGCTGTGAGGGAGATAAGGAAAACACTAAGCAAAATAAATTCTGGCATATTCTTTTTTTACAAAGGTCGGAGAAACTGTTAGGGCAAACAATGAACCAGGGTTAATAAATGCGGCGGCGTATTCTGCTTAATGCCTGCGGTGTAATCCCAATGTAGGAAGCAATATATTTTAAGGGAATTTTCTGTATTAACTTTGGTTGTTCCGTGAATAATTTCAGGTACCGTTGTTCTGCGGTGTCGGTTAGCAAAGAGAGTTCCCTTCTGGATTTTTCCCTATACAGTGCTTCGCTGGCATATCTTCCAATCTTGTTTCCAACGGAAGTTTCGGCATAAATTTTTTGAAGGTCATTATAACTCATCCGCCAGATAATGGTTTCCGAAAGTGTTTCCACATTGTAGGTTGAAGGTATTTGGGCAAGAAAAGAATCATAGGCACTCACAAAATCATTTTCAAAAGCGAAATCAAAAGTCAGGTCATTTTCTTCTCGTGGAACAAAAAAACGGACAATTCCTTTTTCAATAAATGAGAGATAGTTTTCTGTATCTCCGCTTTTTAACAGCAGCGTTTTTTTGGGGAATTCCTGTCGGACGAGCTTGGAGGAGAAAAAACGCCATTCCTCATCGCTTTGCTGAATGATGGTGTCGAAATATTTTCGAATTTCTTCCATTGAATAATTTGTATTTGTTTGTTTCTAACTTGTTTTTATATACCACCAGATTGCCAGGATAATATCTTCATCATTATAAACTTCAATTTCAAATATAAGTATTCGTATTATACGGATTATTTCTTATGACGAAAAATATAACGATTTTTACATATTCGTCAAAATGTTCATTTTCGCTGCGCAGAGTAGGAGGGGGGCTCATCATTTCTGGAACAATTGGGAAATCTTACTGTTACACCAGAAACTCAAATATGGTTGCATATCGGTTTTACATCATTTTATAACGCCTTTGTTCAAATATTCAAAGAACGCCTTTCTATAACTTTCGCCTATAGGAATCAGGGCATCCGCCAGTTTTACCATATTTCCTTCAACGGTACTCAGATGTTTAGTAGAAATAATAAAGGAACGGTGAATACGCGTGAATTGCGGGTAAGGCAACGATTCAGATAGTGCTGCCAAATTCTGATAACAGACAACAGTTCCCTTGTTTGTTACAAATTTCACATAATTACGCAGGCTTTCTATATAATAAATGTCTTCCAGAAAAATTTTATGGTACTTGTGCTTTCGATCTCCTTTCAACATCAAAAATATATCGGGTTGATGAGCCGTCTGTATTGGCTGTAACTTCTCCTGGCGACGGACCTTTTCAACAGCCCGTAAAAAACGGTCAAAAGCAATGGGTTTCATTAAGTAGTCGGTCACATCAAACTCAAAGCCTTCCAGTGCGTAATCGGGATATGCCGTGGTAAGGATAACCCTACAGCGGTTGCTTATAACCTTAAGTACTTCAATACCGTTTAAATCCGGCATCTGGACATCAAGAAAAAGCAGGTCCACCTCGCCGCGGTTTATTCTGTCAATTGCAGAGAATACATTGTTTGATGCTTCAAAAAGAGTAAGAAAAGGTACCTTTTCAATAAAAGATACAATGATATCGGTAGCATATTTTTCATCATCCAGAACAAAACATCTGTACATAACTCGTAGGGCTATAAGGTTATCTGCAGCAAAATACGAAAATCTTTTTGATCTTCCTTGATATCCAGCCGGTAACGTTCTTTATAAATCAGATTCAGCCGTCGTTGTACATTTACCAACCCTATACCGCCGGACAGGTCTTTTATTTTTTTACTTTTTTTGTTGAAAACGGAGAATTCAAGTTGTTTTTCCCGGATGCAAAGGACAATGTCAACCGGATGTTCCGGATGTTCTACGATCCCATGCTTTAGTGCGTTTTCTACAAAAGCTATCAGTATCAGCGGGGCTATCCGTGGGTTGCTGCCTTGGGTATCTGTTTTAAAATTGACGTAAAATTGTGGTGAAAAACGCATGCTGAACAACGAAATGTAATCTTTAATATACGTTATTTCATCTTCCAGTTGTACCAATCCGTCTTTGTTCTCTTTTAGGGTGTAACGCATCAAACCGGCAAGGTTTACCAGTGCAGTGGCAAGTTCCTGCGATTTAGGCAGTGCCAGCGAATACATGTAGTTTAACGAGTTATACAGAAAATGTGGGTTAATCTGGGAGCGCAAAAACGCCAGTTCGGCTTTGCTGGCTTCTTCTTTAAGCTGCAGGTTTATCCGCTCGAGTATAAAATGCCTGTGCAGAAAAAATACCGCTGCCGCCAGTACAATATAAGGGATGGCATAGTATAAGTTGTCAAATACATAATAGGGTAACGATATCCCTTCATCGTAGTTTCTAAAACCCAGCCATGCCGGGTACAGCAGTTCTTCCCAACTGTAGCGGCACAATGCAAAAAATATACAGGCTGACAAGATGCCGCCTATGAGGAAAAATTTGTTTCTGTTTGTGGAGAATTTTGGATATATAAAGCTGTAGCAATAATAAAAGGTGGAAATTTTTGCAAAGTTGATCGAAACGTTGAGCCAGAAAGTTTGTCTGTCAGGTACTTCTTTCATCCAGAAAAAGTAGGTGTAGGCTAAAAAAAGGCTCCAACACAATATATGGATAGTGATGATTTTTGATCTGCTCATTCAACAAATATAAAAAAGAAGGTAGTTTTTTTAAAATATTCTGTCTAAATGCTTTTTACAAGGAATTGTTTTTTCTGTTTGGCATAAAAAATAAAGGGATTGGAATAATAAAATTTATAAATGGGATCGTAACCCTAATTTTGTTTTCAAATTTAATGGAATTTGGTATGAACACATTAAAGGTTATAACTTCTTTTTGTTTTGCAATAATTTTTTCAGCATCCGCGTCAGCCCAGGAAAAGATTCAGATTTTGGTACTCGGGACTTCTCATTACAATGAAGAAAAAGATTCGTTAGAGTATAAAGAGGTGATTGATAAATTAACAGATTTTAATCCTGATATGGTAATGGGTGAATTTGTTTCTCCTCAGGAGTATGTTTCCCTTAAACCCGACAGTTATCGAAGAAAGGTGAACGACAGCACTTTTTATTATTATCAGCATCTGAATGCTGCTGTTAAACCAAATAAGAAAAAAATGGAAAAGGCTGCCGCACGTCTGGTACAGTTTCCCAACCTGCACCGTTCGCGTATAGACCTGGCTGTGCAACTGTTAAATAGTTATGACTTAGGTAATGCAAAATACCAGATATATGTTCTTGAAAAGCTGAAAAAGGTTCATTTCAACAAAGAGGAAGCAGCTGCCTACAAAACCATGTTAGGCGGAACGGAAAAGCTGGTACAGCACAACCTGTATCAAAATACAAGCGAATACAACGCAATAATTTTTCCGTTAATGTACCGGTTGAACATTTCAGGTGTCTATCCGGCAGACTGCCAGGTATATGACACGAAATGGACGCAGGCATGGCGTATCGTGGCATACTGCATGCATTTTATTAACCGTATTGCAGAAATGGACGATACTTCTGAAGAAGCCAAAATCGTAAAGAAAATTAAAGACGAAAAAAACAGGATCTATTCAGAATCAGATAGCCTTGGTCTGTACGGATACAGGTACCTGAATTCTTCATTTAATGCGGAAGAAAGTGACTTGGTTAATTTCTATGGGGGTGAAAAACTGTTTGATTTTTCAAAAAATTATCCGGAAAAAGAAGTACGCGAAATGATAAAGTACTGGCAATTGCGTAATGAGGGTATGGCAGCAAATATATTAAAGCAGGCACGTGAGAAAAAGGCAAAGCGCGTCTTGGTTGCTGCGGGTTCTGCACACCAGAAATGGATTGCCGATATTTTAAAGGAACAGCCCGATGTGGTTGTGATCGGATATAACGATTTATAGTACAATGGCCGAACATAAAAAGAGGATGAAAGAAATACTTACACCCTCTTTTATTAACCAAAAAAACACTTATGAAAGTACAAATTTAAATACTGTGGATGTAATAGCACTTAATGTAGGTTAAGAAATCTGTTTAAGGCAAAGTCACTATTCAATTTTTGAATCGTTCCGTCTTGTGGCAGCCCATTTTTTGCTTTGTCTGTGAGGTATTCAAATAACTTCATTCTTCCATTTTTGATATTTTTGTTTCATACAATGTCCGCAAGGACGGAAACCGTTTGCAATGGCTTCTTTTTCCGATGAGAAGAAGACCCGGTTTTCCCGTTTCATTTTCTTGCCCGATTTACAAGACAAAGCTCCGTAAATTTTCAGCTTGCTATTGCCGCCAAAACGAATTTCTTGTTGCTTGATTTTACTCCGTAAATTGTTGTCTGATATTTCAGAATGTCGTATCATTCTATCCTATTGCATCGTGGAAAATAATTCCTAATGTATAGCGTTCTCCCGATTTTACTTCACTTACTCCGTGTTTCATATTTACCCGATAATATCCTTTTATTCCTTTTTCGGGTTTAAAGTTGGTTGTAAAAATCAGCATATCGCCTTTCTTGGGTTTCAAAACAACCGCTTTGGATTGCGCTCTTGGGATTTGCTGTGTCAATACAAATTCTCCGCCTGTAAAATCCTTGTCGGGTTCGTTCAAAAACAAAACGGTTTGAATGGGAAAATAAATAGCTCCGTATAAATCCTGATGCAATGTATTAAAACCGCCCTTGCCGTATTTCAAAATCAGAACAGTTGCTTTTTGCTGATTGTTTGCGTGGCATTGTTGCAATAATTCTGCGTGTTCCAAAGGAAATTGCTTGTCAATATTCAACGCCCGAAACCACGCATTGGCAATGGGTGCAAGGTGCGGATAAATTTCAGTTCTGATTTGCTGAATAAGGTGAGGCAACGGATAGTTGAAATACTTGTATTCACCCAGACCAAAACGGTAGCGTTCCATTACTACCGTTTTTCTGTAAGCGTTTGGGTTATTGTATTCCGATTTCAGTATTTCGCATTGTTCGTCTGATAACAGATTTGGGATAATGGCATAACCGTTTGTGTGCATTGTTTCGGTTATGTTTTGCCAATCGGTTTCCTGTAATTTTTGCTTTATCATTTGATAACTGAAATTCCTGCGTCCACCCTTAATTCTGTTCCGTGTATGTAGGAGGCTTCCTGCGAAGCAAGAAATAATACCGCACTGGCAATTTCGGAAGGTTCGCCAAATCTTTTGAACGGTATGGTTGGAATAATGCTTTGAACAGCTCCCTCAATTTGTTCGGGGCTTAAACCTGTATTATTAAAGCCGTTTGTTTTGATATATCCGGGGCTGATACCGTTTACACGAATACCTTTTTCGGTAAACTCTGAAGCAAAAGTTTTTATGAATGATTGTACGGCCGATTTGGCGGCTGAATAAACGGAAAAATTTTGCATACCCATTCCTGTAACTACCGATGTGTTGAGTATGATTGCACTGTTTTTTTTCATTAATGATGCTATTTGCTGAACGGTAAAAAACGTTCCCTTTACCAATAGATTGAACAATTCGTCAAAATGCGTTTCATCGGCATATTCAATAGGTGCAAACGTTCCGTAACCTGCATTGACAAAAAGTAAATCAATGTTTTCTGTGTATTGTTTCACCTGTTCCTGTAAAAGCAATATGTCTTTCATATTGCCTGCGTTTGAAACGATGCCGAAAACATTTTTTCCTAATTGTTCTACGGCTTTGTTTACCGTTTTGGCACTTCGTCCTGTGATGATTACTTTACCGCCTTCGTTAATGAATTGTTGGGCTGTGGCAAAGCCCATTCCGTTTGTTCCACCTGTGATAAGTGCGAATTTGTCTTTAAATCTTTGCATTATTTTTTGTTTTAAAATTCTGATGCAAAGATTGAACTATATGCTGTGGTAGAAAACCCGAAACTTGCTACATTTCTAAAATGTCAGTTTTTGCACTTTCCCAACCGATGGAACTTGTCCTGGGAACACTCATCAACCACCGTAATATGAAACGTAATTGTTACTTGTCTTGTCATAACTTATTCCATTCCCAAATCCCATATTTTAATTCGTCTGTAAGTTTGAAGCCACAAAGTTTTAATGTGAGTAAAATATTTCCTCTGTGGTGTGCTTCGTGATGTATAAAATAACCTAACAATGGAACAAGCCCACGTTTATTCCCTTTTATATCTCCTCCGTTTTCAATTCCTTTTTTCAATACCTCTGCAATCAGGTCGGCAGATATTGTATGACAATCTTTAATCATTGCAATTGTTTTGGTGTCTTCCGCTTGAATGGTTGTCAAATCTTTTACGAGTTCTTTATTGAATTTTTCAAGTTTCCAAAAACGGACATTGTAAATATGAGCTAATTGATGACCTACATTTCCACCGCCACGTTTTGAAGTTGTAAGCGTTAAAGCTTCTTCTGTTAGGTTGTCTACAAGTTTTAAGTTGGTTCTGTGATTTATGAACCAAGTGTCTAAAATTTGTTGTTCTATTGCTGTCATTTGCTATTTTTATTTGTCGGGCTGTGTTGTTGTTTAGATTTGCCGGTAACGGTTAGCGGTTTGGCGTAGTGGGGAAATAAAAGCACAAATGCTCAATTTAGCACTACCGTAGCCAATGCTTTTTTGTCAGTGTCTAAATTACAAAAAAAGCCAATGTAAAAAGCATTGACTTCGTTGAACCACTTCCTTAAGCTTGGCGGTATACGAAGACGGAACTTTGCAGGATTTGTCAACGCTTCCCAAACTGTTTCAAGGTGTAATGCGTGCGAATTTGTTTTTAAATCTTTGCATTATTTTTGTTTTAAATTCTGATGCAAAGATTGCAATGTATGCTGTGGCCGCAAACCCGAAACTTACTACATTTCCAAAATGTCCGTTTTCGCGCTTTCCCAACCGATGATAGCGGTTTTGCGTGTTTCGCCCCACATATAACCGCCAATATTTCCCGATGATTGAATAACACGATGACACGGAATAAGAAACGCAACAGGGTTATTTCCGATAGCCGTACCAACGGCTCTGGAAGCATTTGCGTTGCAGATTTGTTCGGCAATATTTCCATATGTAGAAAGTTGTCCCATTGGGATTTTCAACAAGGTTTCCCAAACTTTCAGTTGAAATTCTGTTCCTTTCAAGTGCAGTTTTATTTCGGGCAATTTGCTCCAATCGTTTTGAAAAACGAACAAAGCGTTTTGCTGTATCAAATCGATTTTTTTCTGAAAAGTTGCATTGGGAAATTTTTGTTTCAGATTGGTTAGTGCCTTGGTATCATCATTGTTAAAAGCCATATGGCAAATGCCTTTTGCGGTAGAAGCCACAGTCAAATTTCCAAACGGGCTTTCTGCAAAGCTGTAATTGATAGAAAGATTGTTGCCGCCATTTTTGTATTCGGCTGGTGTCATTCCCTCAATGTTGACAAACAAGTCGTGCAGTCGTCCCGTTCCGGAAAGTCCTGTTTCAAAAGCCGTGTCAAAAAGTGTGGCTTGTTTATCGGTTAATAATTTTTTGGCGTGCTCAATGCTGATGTATTGTAAAAACTTTTTGGGTGTTGTCCCTGCCCATTCGCTAAACAAACGCTGAAAATGAAACGGACTTAAATGGACTTGCTCGGCAACTTCGTCCAAATTAGGCTGTTTTTTAAAGTTGTTTTTTATATATGCAATCGCTTCGGCAATTCGGTTGTAATTAAGTTGTTGTTGCTCGTTCATCATTCTGAATTTTATACTGCAAATATCAGAACTGTATCACTGTCATAAAATCCGAAACTTGCGGAATTTTATCCTTTAACTTAACTGAATAAAACATGTTAGCAGTTCGTTGTTTCCTATCAGTCCTGAAGTTGTTGACCTTTTATTACATTGTAAAAGTTATAGTCGGTGTTTGATGCGTCAGTAATACCAATATTTCTTCCCATAGTAACGATTTGTCCACGGTGATAAGTTCCGTGATTTATTACTTGCATTAAGTATTCGTATTTAGGCAAATCGCATTGAAACCAGGGGTTTTCTATTTTTATGTTTTGTAGTAATTCTTCTTCTGTTAACGATTTAACCAATTCCACCAAAAGTGAAGACCTGTTTAATAATCCGTTCAAAACTTCCGCGGTTATTAATTGTTCCTTTTCTCTTCTGTCAAATTCAGTTGTCCCAGCTATTATAGAATACCAATATTCTTCTGTTGCCCAAATATGATTAAGTGTTTTAATGATACTTGAAAAACTTGATGGTACGTTTTTATGAAGTAAATCGTCCGGTTTCGTGGTAAGCCATGTAACAAATTGCTGGTTTACCCATAAATTGTATTCTGCATAATTTGTCGTTAATTTTTTTAAGCTCATATTGTTGTTTTTTTTAAATTTTTAGTGATTTAAAATTAGGTACACGTAATGCGTATTTTGTATTTGCAGAATAAACTCCGTCGTTTTTACAATATGAAGTCATCTTGACTTTTTAAGTTTATAAAATTTCTTTAGAGCAATTACGATAAATGCGAGGAAATTAAAGCCTTTCCAACTTGTTAGTGTTCTATCAAACCTATTCAACAATGTTCTAAAACTATCCATCCATGCATTTGTTCTTTCAATACTATATCTCTCATCATAAAGCTTTTGGTCAAAATATTCCTCT